>Ga0315902_10013823_pt1 | contig 10424 bp, 7 predicted proteins | sample LakEriMetagenome_9_FD_203523 | JGI IMG/M metagenome (GOLD analysis project Ga0315902, IMG submission 203523) | Freshwater fungal communities from buoy surface, Lake Erie, Ohio, United States - Buoy 12 MA117 | ecosystem: Environmental > Aquatic > Freshwater > Lake > Lake biofilm | place: USA...
CCAGCTCGTCTGCAAACACCTGGCAGAGACCTTCAGTCGCGAATTTCGACACGGCGTAGGCTCCCCAGAATGCCTTGCCCCGACGCCCCACTCCCGAGCTGGTGAAGATCACGGAGGCTGCTGGCGCAGCCTTCAGGGCTGGCAGTAGCGCCTTCGTGAGCACGAATCCCGCCTCCACATTGACGGTCATTACCTCGCGCCACTCTTTGAGCGGGTACTGATCCAGTGGCTTCCTGGGGCCCAGCAGCGCTGCGTTGTGCAGTAACCCGTGAAGGCATCCCAGTTCCTCCTCGAGCTGAGAAGCCAGCGTGCTGAAGTGCTCATCGCTTGCTGAGGCGAGGTCCAGGACCTGGATCACCGGCTCGGGCGAGCCGGCATCGGTGATGGCGTCGTAGACCGCTTCGAGCGTCTGCTGCTGACGCCCCAGCAGAATCACCGTGGCACCATGTGCGGCAAAGCTGAGCGCGGCCGCACGGCCGATGCCATCACCTGCGCCGGTGACCAGGATGTTGCGTCCACTCAGCAAATCCGGGGGTGCCTTGAACAGGCGGGCGTCGGTGCTCATGCGCGTGCTTCCCGTGTCTCTATGCCCACTCGAGCAAGAATTCCTGCAGCTCTCTGACATCCTGTGCGATCCGGTCTGCGCCCCAGGCAAGCGGGGATTCTCCCTCTGCGAGGTAACCCCAGGCCGCTGCAATGGTTCTCATGCCGGCGCGGCGCCCAGCCTCGATATCCCGTGCGTGGTCGCCCACGTACACCACTGAGTCCGGCTCGCAGCCAAGCTGTCTGCAGGCGAGCAGCAGGGGCTCGGGATCAGGCTTGGTGCGGCTCACATGATCGGGGCAGACCAACACTGCGGCCTCGGGAACGAAGCGCATCGCGGCCATCAAGGGCTCGGCGAGGTAATGGGGTTTGTTGGTAACCACCCCCCACGGAATGCTTCGAGCGGCGAAGCTGTCGAGCAGTCCGCTGATTCCCGCGAAGGGCGTGGTTTCAACCGCCAACCCGTCCTCGTAAAGCGACAGCAGCCGCCCCCTCAATGGCTCGAATCCTGGCTCACCGTCTTTCAGGCCAAACGCGAGTTGCACCAGGGCGCGCGCGCCATGCGATACCGTCGCACGGATGCGCGCATAGGGAAGCTCGGGCATATCCATATCCGCCAGCATACGATTCAACACGCGGGCGAAATCCGGTGCGGTGTCGAGCAGCGTGCCGTCGAGATCGAACAGCACCGCCTCCAGGGCGTGGCTGCTCACGACATCCGCCGTGCATGGACGAGGTAATTCACCGCCACGTCGTCGTTCAGGCTGAAGTGCTGGGTCACGGGGTTGTACTGAATGCCTTTGATCTCTTCCGTGCGCAGACCTGCCTGACGCATCCAGCCCGCCAGCTCCGCGGGGCGGATGAACTTGGCGTAATCATGGGTGCCCTTTGGCAGCAGGCGTAGCACGTGCTCTGCGCCCACGATGGCGAAGAGCCAGCTCTTGGGGTTGCGGTTGATCGTGGCGAAGTACACGTCCCCACCGGGACGCACCAGCGCGGCGCAATTCGCCACCAGGGCCGCGGGGTCGGGCACATGCTCGAGTACCTCAAGGCACGTCACGACATCGAAACTCCCCGGTTCCGTTTCGGCCAGCTCTTCCGCCGCGGCAAAACGGTAGTCCACGTCGAGCCCTGACTCGAGAAGATGCAGTCGAGCCACCGCGAGCGGCGCTTCCCCCAGATCGATGCCGGTGACCTTGGCTCCCCTGACGGCAAGCCCCTCGCTCAGGATGCCGCCGCCGCAGCCGACGTCCAGGATGCGCTTTCCCGCCACGGGCGAGCGTGCATCGATGAAGTTGGCCCGCAGCGGATTCATGCGATGCAGGGGGCGGAACTCTCCGTTGGGATCCCACCAGCGGCTCGCCAGAGCCTCGAACTTTGCGATCTCCGCGGGGTCGACATTGCCGGCCATCAGTGCGTGTCCTGTGCAGAGCTTTGGATGCGTGAGCGCCACTGGTCTGCCGCCTCGAGCAACGCCTGCTCGTCCAGCGACAACAACTGGCCTTCCTCCAGCAGGATGCGACCCTCTACCCATGCATGGGTGACGGAGTGTGCTCCTGCGGTGTAGATCAGAGCCGAATGCGGATCGTAGACCGGCTGGCAGCCAAGGCGGTCGAGGTTCACCGCGATGATGTCTGCGTCCTTTCCGGTCACGAGGCTGCCGATGCGCTCGGAGAGCCCCAGAGCTTCGGCGCCGGCAAGTGTTGCCAGGCGCAGCGCAGCGTGGGCTGAGAGCGCTGTGGGGTCTCCACTGCCGCCCTTGGCCACCAGTGCGGCGAGACGCGCCTCGCTGAAGAGGTCGAGCGTATTGTTGCTGGCTGCGCCATCGGTGCCGATGCACACATTGACGCCTGCGGCCAGAAGGTCCCTGGTGGGGCAGAACCCCGATGCAAGCTTGAGGTTGGAGCTGGGGCAGTGCACCACATGCACACGCTCCCTCACCAGCAAGCGCATGTCTGCGGGTGAAATCTGGGTCATGTGCACGGCCTGCAGGCGGGGCGACAGCAACCCCAGGCGCTCGAGCCGCTCCAGAGGGCGCAAGCCGTGTTGCGAGACCGAGTCCGCGACCTCGCCTGCCGTCTCGTGGAGGTGAATCTGCACGGGTGCGTCGAGTTCCGCAGCCAGCACTGCCACGCGTGAGAGAGTGGCGTCCGAGTTCGTGTACGGCGCATGAGGTCCGAACGCAAAGCTCAGACGGGGATTGGCCTTGAACATATCCCTGACGTGCAGCCCTTTGGAGAGGTATTCGCCTGCAGTCCGGGCCCAGGCCGTCGGGTGCTCCAGGATCGGGAAGGCGATCTGGGCGCGGATTCCCGTTTCGATGACAGTCTCGGCGGCTACGTCCGGGAAGAAATACATGTCGCTGAAGCAGGTCGTACCCGAGCGCAGCATCTCGGCGATCGCCAGACGCGTGCCGGTATGGACGAATTCTTCTCCGACGAAGCGCGCCTCCGCGGGCCAGATCCATTCCTGCAGCCACTCCATCAACGCATGGTCGTCGGCGAGCCCCCGCAGCAGGGTCATGGCCGCATGGCAATGCGCGTTCACGAGCCCCGGCATCAACAAATGGTGTTCGAGTCGTCGCTCGACCGGTGCCTGCCACAGGGTCGCGGCCTCCAGTGAAGGGGCTATACCCAGAATGCGGCCATCCCGGATGGCCAGGGCGTGGTCCCTCAGCACCGCGTCTGCAGGCTCCACAGGCAGCAGCCAGCGGGCATGGATGATCTCGTCTGCGTGCTCCAACGGGGGCCTCCGGGCTCATGTCCGGGCAGGTGTCCGGAGTGGCGGCGCAGTATAGCTGCAGCCGTGCGGGCTACGGCCCTCTCCCGCCTGCCGTGGACCGGGGGGGCTGTGCTACCATGCCGCTCTTTTGGGGATGCTCGGAACAGCGCGCCGCCGAGCCGGCGCTCCTGTCTCCGTGCTTCCCTTGTCTGCCAACAGTCCCCGGGTGTTTATGGCCGAACTCGCGAAGGAAATCGTACCTGTCAGCATCGAGGCCGAGATCCGGCAGTCCTACCTCGATTACGCCATGAGCGTGATCGTCGGCAGAGCACTCCCGGATGTGCGTGACGGCCTGAAGCCCGTTCACCGGCGCGTGCTCTTCGCCATGAGCGAACTGGGCAACGACTGGAACAAGGCCTACAAGAAGTCTGCACGCATCGTCGGAGACGTCATCGGCAAGTACCACCCCCACGGGGACTCCGCGGTATACGACACCATCGTCCGGATGGCCCAGCCTTTCTCGATGCGATATGTGCTGGTCGACGGGCAGGGCAATTTCGGATCGGTAGACGGCGATTCTGCCGCGGCGATGCGCTACACCGAGATCCGCATGAAGCGGATCGCCCACGACCTGATGGCGGACCTCGACAAGGAGACCGTCGATTTCGTCCCCAACTACGACGGCACCGAGCAGATTCCTGCCGTCCTGCCCACCCGGGTGCCGAACCTGCTGGTCAACGGATCAGCGGGCATTGCAGTCGGCATGGCCACCAACATTCCCCCGCACAACCTGGGCGAGGTCGTGAATGCCTGCCTTGCGCTGATCGCAGACCCCGATCTGTCGGTCGATGAACTGATCCGCCTCGTCCCCGGCCCCGACTTCCCCACCGGCGGCATCATTCACGGGCACGCAGGTATCCAGGAGGCCTACCGCACGGGCCGTGGCCGCGTCTACGTGCGCGCCCGGGCTGAGGTGATCGTTGATGACGCGAGCAACCGCGACACGATCATCATCCATGAGATCCCCTACCAGCTGAACAAGGCCAAGCTGATCGAAAAGATCGCCGAGCTGGTCAAGGACAAGCAGATCGAGGGCATCAGCGAACTGCGCGATGAGTCGGACAAGGACGGCCTGCGCGTGGTGATCGAGCTGCGCCGCGGGGAATCGGGCGAAGTGGTGCTGAACAAGCTCTACCAGCAGACCCAGCTCGAGAGCGTCTTTGGCATCAACATGGTGGCGCTGGTCGACGGCCAGCCGCGCACGCTGACGTTGAAAGAAATCCTTGAAGCCTTCTTGCGCCACCGTCGCGAGGTCGTGACCCGTCGAACCGTATTCCTGCTCCGTAAGGCCAGGGAACGGGCGCATGTGCTCGAAGGTCTCGCGATCGCATTGGCCAATATCGACGAGGTGATCGAGCTCATCCGCAACTCCGCGAGCCCCGCCGAGGCGCGGGAGCGACTCATCGCGCGTGACTGGGCTCCGGGTGGTGTTGCCGCCATGCTCGAGCGCACCGGCTCCGGTGCCTCGCGTCCCGAAGACCTTGAGGCGCGCTATGGCATGGTCGAAGGCGTCTACCGCCTCTCCCCTGAGCAGGCGCAGGCCATCCTCGATCTCCGCCTCCACCGCCTCACGGGCCTTGAGCACGAGAAACTCCTCGAGGAGTACAAACAGAAGCTCGATGAGATCGCGGACTTTCTGGACATCCTCGGTGATCCCGATCGCCTGATGGCCGTGATCCGGGGCGAGCTCGAGACGGTTGCAACCGACTATGGCGATGCGCGGCGTACCGAGATTGTCGAGGATCGTCACAACATCTCGATGGAAGACCTGATCACCCCGGAAGACCGCGTGGTCACGGTGTCGTTCAGCGGCTACGCCAAGGGCCAGCCGCTTGATGCCTACCAGGCGCAGCATCGCGGCGGCATGGGCAAGTCCGGCGCACCGGTGAAAGATGAGGACTCCATCGAGCACCTGCTGGTGGCGAACACCCACGACACGATCCTGTGCTTCTCTGACCGTGGCCGGGTCTTCTGGCTCAAGGTCTACGAGATCCCCGTGGCTTCCCGCATCGCGAAGGGACGCCCGCTGGTCAATCTGTTGAGTCTCCAACAAGGCGAGCGCATCACCGCGCTCCTGCCTGTGAAGGAGTTCAGCGCTGATCGGTATGTCTTCATGGCCACCTCCGACGGTACGGTCAAGAAGACCGCGCTCGAGTCATTCTCGAGGCCCCGTGCCGCGGGTCTCATTGCCATCGACCTCGGTGAGGGCGATCACCTGGTGGGTGCGGCCATCACGGACGGCGGCAACGACATCCTGCTCTTCAGCAGCGCAGGAAAGTCAGTGCGATTCAGTGAGTCCGATGTAAGGCCGATGGGGCGCGGTGCACACGGCGTACGCGGGATGCGGTTGTCGGGGGATAACGCGGTCGTCTCGTTGATCGTGCCTGATCCTGCATTGCCCGAAGTGCTCACGATCAGCGCCAATGGCTATGGCAAGCGCACGCCTATCGATGATTTTCCGCTCCACGGTCGCGGAGTGCAGGGCGTGATCGCGATGCAGATGAGTGCACGCAACGGACGTTTGGTCGGTGCGCTGGGCGTGTGCCCCTCGGACCAGATCATGCTGAGCACTGATCAGGGCACGCTGCTGCGTACCAATGTCGAGCAGATCTCCCTTGTCAGTCGCAACACGCAGGGCGTTCGCCTCATGAATGTGCGCGACGGCGAGACCATCGCGGGGTTTGCGCGGGTGGCAGAGGCTGAGTCCGACGCGGCAACTGACGCAGAGGCGCCGGCGGAGGGGCCGGTCGCCGAGTCCTGAGATCGGCTCCGTTCCCGTTCCCATTCAGGCAAGACAAGCAAGAGGGGTGTCTCTCGAGATGAGCAGGTCTTTCAACTTCTGTGCGGGCCCTGCCGCGCTACCCGAGCAGGTGCTCGCGCGAGCGCGCGATGAACTTCTCGACTGGCACGGGAAAGGCCTCTCCGTGATGGAGATGAGCCATCGCAGCAAGGAATTCGTTTCGGTCGCTGATGCGGCTGAGCGAGACCTGCGCGAACTTATGGGCATCACCGACGACTACGCGGTGCTCTTTCTGCAGGGCGGCGCTACCGCGCAGTTCTCAGCCATCCCGCTCAACCTGTTGCGCGGCGCGGGGCAGGCCGATTACGCCAACACCGGGCAGTGGTCGATCAAGGCTATCGCGGAAGCGCGCAAGTACTGTGAAGTGAACGTGGTTGCCAGCTCTGAACCAGACCGGTTCCTGTCGGTGCCGCCACAGGCAGGGTGGTCGCGCAGCCCCAGCGCAGCCTATCTGCACTACACCCCCAACGAGACCATCGGTGGTCTTGAGTTCGGCTGGATTCCGGACGCCGGTTCCACGCCGCTGGTGGCAGATATGTCCTCCACCATCCTTTCCCGCCCGGTCGACGTCAGTCGCTTCGGCGCAATCTACGCGGGCGCCCAGAAAAACATCGGACCTGCCGGCCTCGTGATCGTCATCGTCCGCAAGAATCTGCTCGGATCGCCGGATGCGCGGACCCCGGCCGTACTCGACTGGACTCTGCAAGCGGCCAGCGCCTCCATGTACAACACGCCTCCTACCTTCGCGATCTACCTCGCGGGACTGGTCTTCGCGTGGCTGAAGGAGCAGGGCGGGCTGGATGCTATGGCCGTGCGTAATCGACGCAAGGCGGAGGCACTCTACGGGTATATCGACGGCAGTGGCTTCTATGCCAACCCGGTGGAAAAAGCCTCGCGCTCGTGGATGAACGTGCCGTTCACATTGGCGGATCCGACGCTTGAAAAAGACTTCCTGTCCGGCGCGCGCGAAGCGGGCCTGATCAACCTCGAAGGCCACCGCTCGGTCGGCGGGATGCGCGCCAGTATCTACAACGCTCTCGGCATGGATGCGGTGGAGGCGCTGGTGTCTTTCATGCGTGATTTCGCTGCTCGCAAGGGTTGATGCCGTGACGGGGAACACGCCGCCAGAGGTCGAGCTCCAACGCATCCGCGACGAGATCGACGTGATTGACCGGCACATTCAGGATCTGCTCAACCGACGTGCCGCGTGTGCGCAGCAGGTAGCAGACGTCAAACGCGCGGAGTTGCTCTCGAACGGCGGGTCTGCCGAAGCGGCGCGCCAGATGAGTTTCTACCGACCGGAACGTGAGGCACAGGTGCTGCGTGCGGTCATGGAGCGCAATACTGGGCCGCTGCCTGCGGCGGAAGTGGCACACCTCTTTCGCGAGATCATGTCCGCCTGCCTTGCCCTGGAGCAACCCGTCCGCGTCGCTTTTCTGGGGCCCGAGGGCACCTTCAGCCAGGCTGCCGCGCTCAAGCATTTTGGTCACGCCGTGGTCGGGAGCCCGCTGCCGGGAATAAGCGATGTGTTCAGCGCGGTCGATGCGGGCGATGCCGACTACGGTGTGGTGCCGGTAGAGAACTCCACCGAAGGCATGGTGGCCCACACCCTCGATAACTTCATTCGGTCGCAGCTCAAGATTTGCGGTGAGGTCGAACTTCCGGTCCGGCTGCACCTGCTTGTTTCAACCTCTGGCGATCGCTCGCGGATCCGACGCATATGTGCGCACCAGCAGGCACTCGCCCAGTGCCGCGAATGGCTCGACAAGCACTGGCCTGGCATCGAGCGGACGGCCGTGTCCAGCAACGGTGAGGCAGCGCGTCTGGCCGCGCAGGATCCTTCCGTCGCAGCGGTTGCCGGGGACTTGGCGCGGGAGGGGCATGGCCTGCAGAGTCTCGCCTCGAACATCCAGGACTATCCTGACAACACTACTCGCTTCCTCGTGATCGGGCCCGAGGGTGCAAGGCCCAGTGGTCACGACAAGACCTCTATCATCGTCTCCACCCACAACCGGCCCGGCGCGCTGTTCCGCGTGCTCGAACCTTTTCAGCGGGAGCAGCTCATGCTCACGCGGATCGATACCCGACCCTCACGCACCGAGACCTGGACCTACCTTTTCTTCATCGAGTTCGAGGGCCATCAGGATGAGCCGCGTATTGCGGCCGTGCTGGATGAGATCCGCGGGCAGACCGTGATGGTGAAAATCCTCGGCTCCTACCCGCAGGCAGTCATCTGAGATGGCTTCCATTCCCGTTTCGCACGACGTGGCAGTCGTCGTGGGCCTCGGCCTGATCGGCGGGTCACTGGCTTCCGCGATGCGGGCGAGCCGGTACGCAACGGAGATTCGAGGGTTTGATCTCGAGCCTGCTACGCGCTCACAGGCACTGCTCACCGGACTTGTAGATGTGATCGCGCCGACGCTTCCCGAGGCTTTGGCAAACGCGGGACTCGTTGTGATTGCCGTGCCCACGCTTGCAGTCGAGCGTGTTCTTGATGCCGTACGAGAACATGCTCCGCACAATGTTGTGATTACCGACGTGGCCAGCGTGAAAGGCACGGTGCTGGATGCGGCGCGGCGGGTCTTCGGCACACCGCCCCCCGGGCTTGTGCCAGGGCATCCGATCGCCGGGTCGGAGCAATCCGGTGTTGCTGCGGCGCGTCCCGACCTCTTCCGCGGGCACCGGGTCATCCTTACGCCGCATTCCCACAGTGCCCCCGAGGCGCTCGCCTGCGTTCGACACCTGTGGGAACAGGCCGGTGCCAGTGTTTTCTGCATGGACGCCGCCGAGCATGACCGGGTGCTTGCACTCACCAGCCATCTGCCGCACATGCTCGCCTTCACGCTGGTGAACGTTCTCTCGAAACAGGATGCGAGCGAGGACATCTTCCGCTTTGCGGCGGGCGGTTTCCGCGATTTCACCCGAATCGCCTCCAGCGATCCGGTCATGTGGCGTGACATCGCGCTCGCCAACCGTGCGGCGTTGCTCGATGCCATCGACCTCTACGCGGAGGGCCTTGCCAGCTTGCGTACTGTGATCGAGTCCACCAATGCCGAGGCTTTGCACGGCGCCTTCCTCGCGGCACGCGATGCGCGTGGCCGCTACCTGGCGACGCTGGCCGCAGTCTCATCCTCGCCCGGGGAGGGCGCATGAACGAACGTCGTACGGATTTCATCGCCGGTGGTGGGGGCCCTCTGCGAGGAGAAATCCGCGTGGCGGGTGACAAGTCGATCTCGCACCGATCGATCATGCTGGGCTCCCTTGCCGAGGGTGTCACGGAGGTGGAGGGTTTTCTCGAGGGAGAGGACAGTCTGGCGACGCTGGCGGCGTTTCGCGCGATGGGTGTTCGCATCGAGCGTCCCTCGACCGGGCGCGTGAGCGTGCACGGCGTGGGGTTGCGCGGTCTGTTTCCTCCACCGTCGGATCTGGATCTGGGCAACTCAGGCACGTCGATGCGGTTGCTTGCGGGGCTGCTGAGCGGACAGCCCTTCGATTCCCGGCTGACGGGTGATGCCTCTCTGACGCGACGCCCCATGGCGCGCGTTGCAACGCCGCTTCGCATGATGGGTGCTCGCATAGACACGGCAGAAGGTGGCCGGCCGCCGTTGCTCATCCACGGTGGTTCCGCATTACGCGGCATCGATTACCAGATGCCTGTGGCCAGTGCACAGGTGAAGTCTGCCCTGTTGCTTGCCGGCCTGTATGCCCAGGGCGTGACCTCAGTGGTGGAGCCGGCACCCACCCGGGATCACACGGAGCGGATGCTTTCCGGGTTTGGCTACAGCGTGATCAAAGACGGCGCGCGTGCGCAGCTTCAGGGCGGAGGTCGCCTGACGGCAACCCGGATCCAGGTGCCGGCGGACATCTCTTCTGCCGCCTTCTTCCTTGTCGCTGCCAGTATCGCGCCGGGCTCGGATGTGGTCCTGAAGGATGTGGGGATCAACCCTACCCGAACGGGCGTTATCGATATCCTGCGCTTGATGGGTGCCTCGATCGAACTGCTCGCAGAGCGTGAGTCGGGTGGCGAGCCGGTGGCGGATCTGCGGGTTCGTGGTGCACCCCTGCGTGGCATCGTCATTCCCGTTGAGCTCGTGCCGCTTGCGATCGATGAGTTCCCGGTGCTGTTCGTGGCGGCGGCCTGCGCCGAGGGCGAGACGCTTCTGCGTGGTGCGGAGGAGTTGCGGGTGAAGGAAAGCGATCGCATTGAGGTGATGGCGACCGGTTTGCGTGCCCTGGGTGTTGAGCTGGAGACCTTTCCTGACGGCATCCGTATTCGCGGCCGCGGCAGGCTAGACGGCGG
>Ga0315902_10013826_pt1 | contig 10423 bp, 23 predicted proteins | sample LakEriMetagenome_9_FD_203523 | JGI IMG/M metagenome (GOLD analysis project Ga0315902, IMG submission 203523) | Freshwater fungal communities from buoy surface, Lake Erie, Ohio, United States - Buoy 12 MA117 | ecosystem: Environmental > Aquatic > Freshwater > Lake > Lake biofilm | place: USA...
TTCATTTATAAAGACAGGTGGCACATCAAGTCAGTTTTTGAAGGCAGATGGTTCAGTAGATTCTACTGCTTATGGTACAGGTTCGGTTACTTCTGTAGCTACATCTGCTCCATTAACAGGAGGTACTATTACAACATCTGGAACAATAGGTATAACTCAAGCAACAACTTCAACAAATGGATATCTTTCAAGTACGGATTGGAACACTTTTAATAATAAATTAAGCACTGCAACTGCTGCTTCAACTTATGTACCTTATAGTGGTGCGACTGCAAATTTAGAAATGGGTAATGGAAGTCTTGGAATACAAGCTGGTAAATTTATTTTATTTAACAGAGCTGGTTCTAATACTTTAGGTGCTGGTGCTTATCAAGGATTTGTTGATGCTGCTCAATCTAATGGGGTATATTTTCAACTTAATGCAAGTAATAATTTAGCAATATTTGGTAGAATAAGTGGTGCGGATACACAATTAGGTTTTATTTCTGCAAGTGGTAGTTTTAATTTTAATTCTTTTATTCCAACAGGTTCAACTGTACCTACAAATGGAATGTATTTAAGTGCTGCTAATACTTTGAACTTTGCAACAAATAGTACAAATAGATTATCAATTTCATCTACTGGTGCTGCTACATTTTCAAGTAGTGTAACGGCAACATCTGTAAATGTTGTTTATAACAATACACTTACAGGACAAACTGCTGATAATGTTACTTTAGCAACATACACAGCAGGTGCATCTAATGAACTATTGCAAATTACTATTGTATTAACAAATGCTAATGCAACTGGTCAAGTTCGTTCAACTTTTAATTATACAGATGATGAAAACCACTCAGTTTCTACTGCAGCAGTCGCAACGACACCCAATGCTGCATATGGTGTAGGTCAAGCTGTTATTGCATTAAATATAAAAGCAAGTACAACATTAACTGTTAAATCACTTATTACAGTAGGTGCTATTGAATATAATTGTAGAGTAGCAATAACTAAAATTTTATAATATTAAAAACATATATAAATAAAATGTCAATATTTTTAATTATAATATTATTAGTACATTTAATAAGTTGGGTTTTATATCAAAAGCATCAATTTAAAGAACGAGACCTTTATGCAACAGATTTACATAATGCATACGAACACAATAAAAAATGGCATATTTGTAAGGGTATAAACCATTTATCAGTTTATGTTTTGGTTTGGTCTAATTATGGCTTTTTTCAAATGGTATTTTTTGCGAGTGTATTTTGGTTTGGCTTTGACATTCTTTGCAATGTTATTGTATTAAAAAGAGCTGCGTTTTATGTAGGGGTAACTGCTGACACAGATAAATTTATTAGAAAGGTATCTGAATTAATAAAAATAAAGCCTGAATATGCTTCAACATTGATTAAGGTATTAATATTATTAATTACCTATACCATTTGTTTTTCCATATAAAATATAAAGTATTTAACTATATTTGTATATAAAATAAAAACTATGATAACAATTAATCAAGAACAAATCAAGGAATTAGAAGCGTTTATCAACACTATCCCAACTGCTTATGGTTTACCATTATTGCAGTTCTTAGGTAAGTTAAATGCAGAGCAAAATCAACCACAAGAATCAACTGAAGCGTAATGGTACATAATAGCAATCAATCGGACTTATTAACTATTGTTAGCGGAACATCCGCCTTTATTAGTGTTGTAAATGTGCAACCAGTAGTTAGCCTTATAGCGAGTTTGATTGCTATTGTTTCTGGTTTATTTGCTATTCGTTATTACATTAAGGCAGCTAAAAGATTTAAGTAATGTATAAGAATATTGTAATAGCAATTTTGGTTATTATAGTATTTCTTTTCATTAAGGATAAATCTTCATACATAGGTCAACCATCGGTTATCATAGATACCGACACAGTTTACCAACAGAAAACTTTTACTAAGTTTATCAAAGGGAAATCAATCCCTTTTGTCGTTTTAGATACAACCTACTTAATTGACTCAACGATAGTTCACGATACAATAAAGATTTTATCCGATTATAGCCGTGTTTATTCGTATTCCGATACGATACGCATAGACTCTTTAGGATACGCATACATTCAAGATACCATCTCACATAACAAGATTCAAGGAAGGAGTTTCAAAGCTGAAATAAGCGAAAAAACTATCTACGTTACAAAGACTATCACTCCAAAGCCTAAAAAAGAGGTTTATTTGGGTGTTTTAGGCGATTTAAGGGCATTTGACAATAAAGTAGGCTTAGGACTTGGTTTAGGATATAAAACGGCTAAAAACGGCTTATTTACAATAAACGCAACTACAAATCATTATTCATTGGGTTACTATAAAAAAATATTCTAAAATGGCATTACCTGTATCGTTCAAAGAGTTTGCTAAAAACCCAGTTGTGGCAACATTATTTATTGTTCTTTGTGGAATATCTGCTTTGTATATTGATGTGCGTTCTACGTTTAAAGACCAGATTACAAGTCAAGGTGTTAAGGTGGAAAAATTAGATGAAAAGGTAGACATAATGCAAGTGGCATTAAGAAGATGCGATTCATCTTTGGCATCGGCAACTGCTAAGTTAAGCACATTAGAAAGTTTAGGTAAAATACAATCTATTAAGTAATGAAATACTTATTATTTATATTTTTAATGGGTTGTACGGCATCGGCTCAAAACCAAAGCGAGGACTTAAAAGATGACATAGAGTTCCAAAAGCTAATGAATAAAGTAAGCCAAACGAATGATTTGTCGGTACAAGTACAAGCAAAAGCGAGTAAGAAAGAGGCTGAATTGGTACAAAAGGCGGTTGAAACTATAAAGGAATTAAAAATGGAAGTTACAATATTAAAAACGGAGCTAAACGATGTTAAAGCAACTTTGGATAGTGTTAGTAATGATACTGGTGTCAGTTTCAAGTTACTCGCAATACCCTCAAATAAGGAAAATTAAACAAGATTCGGTTGTTATAATGACCATTGAGCAAGGCAAAGAAATAAACGCTTTGTATTTAGGTTATAACAAAACAATAGATTCATTAAAAATTAAAACAAGATATTATGATTCAGCAATTAATCAAATTAGTAAAAAGCAAGATACAATCAACCTTTACAGATTTCATATCGAAAATATTAAACCAGCCACAGGAATTGACCAAGAGTTCAAAGAAGCCTTCGAGAAAGAAAAAGGCATAAATAGGATTTGGACTTTGGCTTTATTTATGGCATTAGTACTAATTAAAACAGAATAAAAATGAAATGGATAGCAAATTTATTATCGGATGAAAGAGGGTCAATAAGCACTAAAAGAGTAATCGCTTTAATGAGTGCTTTGTTTTTATGTATCACTTTATTGGCTAATTCTTTTAGTCATATTGAAGTTGCACCAAGCGATAAGCTGGTGGATTGCGTTATGGCTATTTGCATAGCTGCAATGGGTACAAGCACAATTGACAAATTCTCAATAAAGAAAGATGCCGAATAACGAGAAACGAGCATTAATTATAGGTTTTACCTTATGGGTAATTATTTTAATTTATTTTATTTATAACTTATTATGAAACTATCAGCACACTTAGATTTAAGCGAGGTTATTCGCAGCGAATCAGCAAAGAGAAACGGAATCAGTAATATGCCTATTGCATTACACATTGAGAACTTTAAGTTATTAGCCGAGAAAGTATTTGAGCCTGTTAGAGTTCACTTTGATTGCCCAATTCATATTTCAAGCGGTTATAGAAGCGCAGAGTTGAATAGATGCGTTGGTGGTTCATCAACAAGTCAGCATTGCACAGGAGAGGCGATAGATATTGATATGGATGGTTCTACGAGTGGTGTAACCAACAAAATGGTATTTGATTACATTAAGGACAATCTTGTATGGGATCAAATGATTTGGGAGTTTGGAACAAAAGAAAATCCTGATTGGGTTCACGTTTCTTATGAATCAACAGGCAAACAAAGAAAGCAACTATTAAGAGCAGTAAGGGTAAATGGTAAAACAATCTACCAAAACTACTAATATGATTTCCAAAAAAGCTATTGAACTAATAATTAAGCACGAGGTAGGTGGTAGAGCCGTTTATGAAAAACGCTACCAAAAACCTATTTGGGCGGGTGGCGATAGCGGAGTAACTATTGGTCTTGGATACGATTGTGGTTATGTAACCGAAAAGCAGTTCTTTAGCGACTGGGATGGCTTAAATTTAAACTTTCTTAATGCCTTAAGAAAAGTGGTAGGGATAAAAGGCGAGGCGGTTAAATCAATGCTAAGAGGGGAAATTCTACAAGTTAGAATTCCATACAATTTTGCCTACGATGTATTCGTTAATAAGTCGATACCTAAGTACTATGCTTTGACTAAAAGTATTTATCCAGAGATTGATAGTTTAAACGAAGATACAAGAGGTGCATTGGTTTCTTTGATTTATAATAGAGGAAACAAGTTAGATGGAGATACAAGAAAAGAAATGAGGTCAATAGTTGAACTTGTGGCTAAAGCAGATTACGAAGGGATTGCTGACCAGATAGAAAGAAGCAAAAGATTATGGGAAAATGTAGGCTTAGATGGATTGGTCAAACGTAGAGAAGAAGAAGCGGATTTGATACTAAACTCACTAACCTAAAATAAACCTATGACAACAACAAAAAAAGAAGGCAAAAAAACCACAATGAGTGGTCAGATAGTCTTAGACTATTTAGCCAAATATCCTCAATGGATGCCTTCTAACACATTGGCTTCTTTGATTATGAAGGAGCAAAGTTCACATTTTGACAATCAAGAGAATGTTCGTTACTTAATAAGATATTATAGGGGTAAGACTGGAGAAGATAGAAGTGTTAGAGGGAAGAATACACAACACATAGAAGATTTTAAGCGTACAGGTTCACACTTTGTCCAACCACCTACTTGGGTTGAGGAAAAGATTGTTTACTGTTTACCGATAGGAATTAAAAAGATGGGATTTATTGCTGATCTACAAGTTCCATTCCACGACCCAAAGGCAATTGATGTTTGCTTTAAATACTTAAATGAACAAAAGATTGATTCATTATTTATCAATGGCGATTTGGTTGATTTCTATCAATTAAGCGATTTCCAGAAAGACCCAAGAGTTAGAAAGTTTGATGAAGAATATGAGGCGATAATTGAGATGCTTGGATTTATAAGAGCAAGTTTTAAGGACATACCTATTTACTACAACTTAGATGCAAATCACGAGTTTAGATATGAAAGGTATATGCGTACAAAAGCACCAGAATTATTAGGATTAAATGGAAAGTTTGACATTGAGGAAATACTAATGCTAAACACATTTAACATTATTCCGATTAAAAACATAGACCACGTTAAGTTCGGCAAATTACCTATCATTCACGGCGATACTACATTTAGAAGGGGTAGCGGTGTAAACCCAGCTAAAACCCTTTATGATAGAGTTAAGCAGTCGGCAATCGCATCGCACGTTCATCAGGTGCAATCTTACACAACCAAGAATCAATTTGATGAGGAAGTATTTACTTGCTGGACCACAGGACATTTGATGCATCCAAACGTAGAATATTGTAAGCACGTTGACAATTACTCACAAGGGTTTGCGATATTGGAAAAAGATAAAGAAGGTTACTACTCGGTTCAAAATAAAAGAATCTATAAAAATAAAATCTTCTAATATGAGATACCCTAAAAACTTTGCAAAATTGACATCACTACAACAAGAGCAATGGTTAGTTGCTAAACTAATTGAAATCCACAACTTAGAACAAGAGATCAAGTTAACATTAGGCAAAATAAGAGGTGGCGAAAAACTAATATTTAAAGAGGTTGATAGACCAGATTTAGCTTTATTAAAAGATGAAGATTAAGATCATATATAAAAAGTTAGGAAGGGAAAAAGCCTATGGGATGGCTGATAGCGATGGTGTGGTATATCTTGACCCAAGATATAAAGGAAAGAAGCATCTTGAACTTTTAATCCACGAGTGCCTTCATTTGCTGAATAGCGAGGATGAAGAAGAAGCGATTGTAGAAAAGAGTGTAACTTTATGTAAGATTTTGTGGAAAGAAGGTTATCGCAAAGTTGATAATTCAAACGATGTACCATTACAGGATGGTTCGAAATAGTTGTTGGTTCATAGTTCCTCACCCCTAAAAAGGTGGGGTTTTTTATATATATTTGCAGTTCATATTGGAGAACTTAGGTTTAACCCTCATTTAGTCTTATTTGGGGGTTTTTTATATAATTAACTGGACAAAGTAAACCTATAACTTGACCAAATTTGAAAATCGTAAGGCAATTACTTGACTTTTTGACTTATTTACCATTTATCCATATTATTTGCCGTTCATCACATTTATTTAAAATAATTGCATTGTTTGATAAAGTTATAAGGTTTTACCCTATCTTTGAATCCTAAACCAAAACAACCAATATGAACAGACTAAAAACTCCACAAGAGAAAGCAAACGAACGCTACCAAGCCGAAAGCATTAAACCTATGTATGCATTTATCATTGTATTATTTGCATTTTTAATCACCGCAATCCTTCAAAACATTTAACTATGAGCGCAATTGAAACATTTATTTATACATTAGAAACTCAATTAAAAACAATGCCAGATGGCTATACTAAGCAAACAGTTGTAGCTTGTAAAGAACTTGCAGAAGGCATAAACGCAATTTATGAAAACGCTAATAACAACATTAGTCAGCCAACAAATAAAGACTAACCTACAAACCGAAGCCGACACAAAAGGCATAACCCTTAGTAAGTTGGTTTATAAAATCCTAAAACAATATGAGCAAACTAATCTATCAAGAGAAACAACTGAAGTTGCACAAAAGAGCAACAATGCTATTAGAACTTCTAAAACAAGCACAAGGAAGGCAAAATCTATTTGAGAATGACCTTGCAGAATGGAGGCGAGGATTGGATGATACAAGGACAATGATAAGCGAAGAAGATTTACTAATTAAGGTTGCAAGGATGAATGACATCCAGCGTAGAATCCTTAAAAGCTACCATTTCCTTATTCTGGACCTTTATACATTAACAGAGGAGTTTATGCTCCCAATTAACCTTTTACATTTCTAATGAGAGAAGTACACAAGACATATATGGCAGAACTTGAAATTGAGGTTTTGCGAGATAAAAACAAAGAACTGAAGAAAGAAATAAACAGGCTTAAAGACCTATTAGACCAACATTTAAACATAAAAACAATAAGAATGGACAAAGAACAACAAAAAGAGTATGCAGTTGAAATAGCCGAAAAGGTTTGCAATTACTACCAAATTAAATATGGACAAATGATGTCTAAATACAGAGGCGAGGAGGTTACTTTGGCAAGGCAAATGACTATGTATTTTACTAAAGAAAAAACGGAGTTAAATGGCGAGGAAATAGCAAAATTGTTCAATAGGGATAGAACAACAGTTTTACATTCAATATCCAAGATTAAGGGTCAGCTATCAAATAAGTTCGATGATACCATAAAAAACGACATTTTCAACTTAAATGTGCTAATTTAATTTGGTTATTAACACTAAACTACCTAATTTTAAACTCTAAAACCAACCAATATGAATGACCAACAACTGGCTAAAAAGCCACAACTTTCGTACACGAAAGACCAAGTAGAGTTAGTAAAATCACAGATTGCTCCAGAGGCAACAGTTGATGAACTAAAACTCTTTCTTTACCAAGCACAACGCACAGGACTTGATGCATTATCAAGGCAAATTTATTGCATCCACAGGAACGTAAAAACCCCAAATGGATGGAGTAAAAAAATGACAATCCAAACAAGCATTGATGGATTCCGAGTAATCGCTGAACGTAGCGGAAACTATGGTGGACAAAGCGAACCAATCTTTGTAGAACAAGATGGTAAGTTAATATCTTGTAAGGTTTCAGTATTTAGATTTCACGGAGAAACAAGATATGAAGCAGCAGTAGGAGTTGCTTACTGGGATGAGTATTGCCAAAAGACAAACGATGGGAAACCTATGGGTTTATGGGCAAAAATGCCACATACGATGTTGTCAAAAGTGGCAGAAGCATTGGCACTTCGTAAAAGCTATCCACAAGATTTAAGCGGACTTTACACAGGAGATGAAATGGCACAATCAACAGAGGAAACCCCAGCCTACATTAAGACTCACGAAAATGTAGAGGACTTAGAGTTAGCGATTGATTTGTGCATAAATACTACTGAATTAAGTCAACTTTACGCACTAAATAGCGAACTTGCAACTAAAGATGTAACTAAATTATTTACCAAGAAAAAACAAACTTTATGACACCATTAAATAAATTATGGGATTTAAGAGAAGCAGTTAAGTTCTGGAATTACAAAGTAGAAACAAGCTATCCTCAAAACGCAAGTGAAATGATTCATCAATTAAATTTAGCTAAGTATAAACTTAAACTACATAAACAAAAACACTTTCCAGAGTTATTAGAGCAACCTAAAAGGGATTACATTCCTTATCAAATGTTGGCTGATAAATTTGAGGTATTTGAAAACTATTTAAACGATTAATTATGCCTTATTCAACTTGCTGCGGCGCACATACTACAATGGAAGAAATCGACATCTGTCCAGATTGTTTAGAACATTGCGATTGGGAAGAAGAAGAAGAAGATGAAGAAGAATTAGAACAAGATAGACAAAATGAAATAGCATTAGAACAACAACAATTAAATAAACACGAAAACTAAAAACAATGATTGTATTAAACATTTGCAAAGAGGAAATTAACTGGAAAGAAGCTAAGAACGGCAAAAGTTACGCAAACGTAGCTACCGACTTTCTTAAACAACCAGATGACAAAGGAAATACCCACACAGTATGGAATAACCAAAGTCCAGAGGAAAGAGCCGAAAAAGCAAAGAAAAACTATTGTGGTAGAGGTAAACAAGTTTCTTACAATGCACCAACTGCTAAGAAGGAATTTGCCGTAAACCAACAGGAATCAGAAGATGATTTACCATTCTAAAACAACCCCTCGTTGGGCGATAACGTTAAGCGCAAATTTAAAACCTACAACTATGAGCCAAAACCAACAAATCGCAAACTACCTAAATAAAGGTAGAAAGTTAACCCCTATTGATGCACTTAATAAGTTCGGATGCTTTAGATTAGCAGCACGAATAGCTGACCTTAGAAACGATGGAATGAACATAAAAACAACCATTGTTAAGCTAAAAAATAAGAAGCAAGTAGCACAGTATTCAATTAATTAGGTTATCTTCGTACAAAGGATGTAGGATATCCTAACTAAAACTTATTGGCTCAAAGCTGAAACCCTAATCCTACTGGGGTGGATGCCGAGAGCCTTTTTTATTTTATGGCTAAAGACCCAGCAGTGTTATTTTACACAAGCGATTTTCTTAGTGGCACTTTCACAATGGATAATGAACAGGTCGGTAAATACATTCGACTTTTGTGCTTACAACATCAAAAAGGTAAATTAACTCAAAAGGATATGCTAAGCATATGTAAAGCATATGATAATGAGATTTGGGATAAATTTAAAGTTGAAGATGGTTTATACTACAACGATAGAATGTATAATGAAACTATTAGAAGGCAAAAATTTAGTGAAAGTAGAAGAAATAACGCTAAATCACCTAAAAAAGAAAGCACTAGCGAAGCATATGCTAAGCATATGGAAACTGAAACTGAAAATAGAACTATAACTATAAATGAAAATATAAATATAGATTTTGAATGGTTTTGGAATGAATATGATAAAAAGATAGGCGATAAGCAAAAGCTAAAAAAGAAGTGGAATAAATTAACTGATGAAGAAAGGCAAAATGCGATGAATTATCTTGACCTTTACAAGCAATCAGTACAAGACAAACAATTCCGTAAAAACCCAGAAACCTTTTTAAACAACAAATCTTGGAACGATGAAATCATTAACCGAAATAATACCCCAATCCATAGACTCTCTTACACTGAACGAGAAGCTAATGCACTTAGAAATCTATAACAAACTTGAGCCAGATGAATTAAAGATTTTTTCTGCATTAGAAACTATGAGTGTTGGTAGATGCTCACCGATTGAGGTAAAAGAACACCTAAAGACTTGCATTGCTTTAAGCGGATGTCAAACACCTACAATAGAGTTATTTCAGTTTTTATGTGAGTTTGTTATAAAGAATTATGGAAATTTTAAACTAAAGGAACTTGGAGTAGCTTTTGAACTTTACGCAATGGGGAAATTATCAGTTGACAAAGCAATTATGTTTACCCCTAAATTCTTTGGGGATGTGATGGCAGCTTATAAGCCGATAGCTTTACAAGTAAGACAAAAGACCTATGTAGAACCGCAAACAATAGAAGTGCCTAAGATAAATGATGATGAAATTATTGAGGCATTATACGAAAATTGGAATAAGTCGGCTAAA
>Ga0315902_10013832_pt1 | contig 10420 bp, 6 predicted proteins | sample LakEriMetagenome_9_FD_203523 | JGI IMG/M metagenome (GOLD analysis project Ga0315902, IMG submission 203523) | Freshwater fungal communities from buoy surface, Lake Erie, Ohio, United States - Buoy 12 MA117 | ecosystem: Environmental > Aquatic > Freshwater > Lake > Lake biofilm | place: USA...
TGGATTTACGAAGCCCAATATCATTGTGTTCGTGTATATTTCTTCTATATACGCGTAGTATCCGTTGTTTGGAGAGATATATTTGTTCTTCGTGTTCGTTACGTCATTTATGTAGATGGCCACGTATTGGTCTGGCTTGAATCCTTTTCCGGTAAAGGTCTCTTCTGACATCGCGTTGATTTTTAGCCTTCCCTTCTTTATTCCGTCTATGAATATCGTTTCTATAGTGACTGTCGTGTCATTCGTCGGCGTGCTCGTTATGCTATATTCTATTGCTTCCTTTTTGAACAGCTGAAGCGAAGTAGTGTATGATCCTTCTTCGGGCGCCTTGAATCCTAAGAAAAGCTGAAGAGGGCTGGGCTCTATCGATACGTCGTCTTGGTCGTCTATATAGCTTAGCTCGTATTCTACTCTGTCAAATACTGTCTGCTGATATTCAGGAGAATATATCTTTTCTATATCTCTGTTCGGATATTTGTTCAGAGGAACCTCTTGGAATGGCTTAGGTCCTAGATACGCATATGGTCCAGTCTTCTCGAGCATGTCTCCGCTAAGGTCGTAGATGAAGAATTCCCCCGTCGTGTTGTCTAGCCATTTCCAATAGTATTTAACCGCCACTTCTCCTTCGAAGTTCTCTCTTGGCTTCCTAACGCATTCGTATGCTTTTACCCAAACATCTGCCGGCTTCACGTAGTTTGGATCCAGCGTACCGAACTTTCCTTCTTCTATGAGAGTGTTTTCCTGTTCTTCTTCATCGATTTCGCTGTTTACTATCGATTTTATCTCGAAGATGTTTTTTATGGAAGGCTGCAGCGTCCACATCACCTTTCTTTCTGGATTGTATAGTATTCTAGTGTTAGGCGCCTGCGTTATTTCCGTCTTGACCACCATTCCGTTTGCCGAGTCTACTATTACGACTTTATTGTCCGTGCTGGCCACATACATTCCGCCGTCGTATTGGTTGAGCGCCAGCTTTCCGTATGTCGCTATGTTCGTGTTTATAGACACCGAATCGGTATCTAGCGAAAGAGACTTGAACTTGTAGGTGCTTTCGGATATGTTCATCGATCCTGTCAGGTTGTTGAATACCACGTCGGATATTCCGCCGCTTGAAGTTACTCCTGATATGGAATATGTCAGCCCATTGTCTACCTTCCATAGCTGTGTCTGTGAATATACATATATGGCCTCGAATACCGGCTCGTAGAATATTCCTGATTGTGTAAGGCCTGGAATGTTGTACGATGTCTGTAAGGTCCTTGTCGATCCGTTTATCCTTAAAAGCAGTTCCGCGTCTGTTGTGACGTACATGTCTTTTTCGAAGTCGTTGAATACCATTTTTCCTGTTCTTGTGTCTAGAGCGGATGGCGTCGTCAGGTTGTTTACCAACGCGTTGTCCGAATCGAATATTGTTATCGTCGCGCTGTTCTTGTAAGTTACGTATATGTCTCCGTTTTCGGGATTTATGGCCATGTCCGCGCCTTCGCTGGTCAGAGTTATGTTCGCCTTTATAGTGTTCATCACCGGATCTACAGCCCATAGTTTCGTCTTCGAAAGGCAGTATAGATAGTTGTTGAACGTGTTGAACTCCATTTCGATGCTGTCTGTGTTACCTGTGAGATATATCGTCGTGAGGTATATTCCCGATAGCGCGTCTACCGCGATTAGATTGTCTCCTAATATGAATACCGCGTTGGCGAGCTGTATGTATTTCATGTCCACCAGATTCGATACTCCTGGCTTTCCGTCCAATGAGAAGTTGTCTATTATGTAGTCGTTTGGATTGAAGGCCACACCGAACATCTGGTCGTTGTGCTGTATAGGATTGAAGGGTCCTCCTACGCCTGTGAGTCCTGGCGGGATACAGGTGGTCTGTCCGAATCCGATGTTGAATGCCAGCGTTATGAACGCCGAAGACCTACATGGATTCTTCTCCAATCCCCAAAAAGGCCCTTGATAGCTTATGCTCAATGCCTTAGGATCGACCATGAGCAGATTGTATTTGATATCCTGCAGAGGATGAGGAGTGTTGTTTATAGATATTACCCTTCCTGTGCCGAATCCTGCATCTTCGAATGATGCTTCGGAATCCGCTTTTACGAGATTGATTTCGTTTCCGGTTATTATCGTTCCGATATTTCCTTTTATCTTGTCTGTCCTTATGAAGTCTGTCTGTCCTGGCAGCAGCACTTTTCCTGTCTTTATAGTGTAGTCAAGCCTTCTGTCCGTTCTCTTTATGTCGAACTTCAAAAGATTGTTTATGTTCTTTACTATTATTCCATAAGTCTCTAATACAGGAGCATGCTCTTCTACCCATGCTTCCAATGTCGCTGCTATGTCGGGCAGCTTTACCGATGCAGATGCCGAAGTCGCCGAGACTACCGATCCTGTGTTGTCTAGATATGTTCCGTAGAGAGTCTGCATTTCATATGGCCTGCTGTTGATTGTGATGGCCAGATTCGATCCGATCTCGTTGAATATCACCTTCGAATGCTCTATGTGATAGTCCGCGGTCGTTCCTACTTCTACTCTGTTTATCTCGATCGGAACATTCGGATATTCGGTCTTCAATACGATCGAGTTATAGAATGGCGATACATATGTCCCTAAGTAGTCAAGCTCTGCTATTATTCCCAGGTCATATAGCCTCTTGTAGTTTCTGGTAAGCCAATTTCTCAGAGTCCTGTCTATCGTCCTTTCCATATCGGGCGCTGCTCCTGAATATAGCCATGCTACTTCCTCTTCATATACTTGCTTGTTGACTACGAGCTTTATTCCGTATTCGTCTATGTCCGTGAATACTATATTGTACCTGAAATTCTCGGAATAGTCATAGTTCAGCTCTTGCCTTAGCTGTTCTTTGACCTCTACTAGCCTCTCGTTCGTCTGCTTCTTCGTTCCGATCTTGTATGATTCGCATGTAGCCACTTCCGCGTCGTACATCGTAGACAGCTGCAGGTATTCTGAAGAGTTCAGAGAGCTTGATGATATGGTGTCGTTCGGCTTTCCCAGTATCTCTATCGCTTTCGCTACTATGTAGGACTCTCTGTCTCCTAGGTTGGCGAGACAGCTTCTTACCGTATCTGTATGATAGAAGTTCACTTCCGCGTAGTTGCTGGAATACATCAGGTCTGCTCTAAGAACTCCTCTTTCGGCGTAGAGGTCGATATTCAGAGCCTGAAGGTCGTATTTGTATTTTTCCGCGGCGAAGGCCAGCGTCATCGAGCTGCTCTGAGTAAATGCCTGCTCGAAGTATAGCCTGTCTGTAGTCAGATACATCTGGCTGGATGCCAGTATTTCTTCTGAAGTAGGCTCGTTTACTCTGACGAAGTTTGGAAGTCCCCAATAGTCCTCGTTTTCCGGAGTTATTTTTCCGTAGAATGGATCCGAGAAGTCTTGGACATACGTCTTCTTGCACTGGAATATCCTGTTCTTGTATATTACCTGAGAGTCTACGTAGAATGTCGTTATACTCGATATTCCTTCGAAGTTTGTAATGTCCGAAACCGAGAAGAAGTTCGTGTTCAGCTGCGATCCTATTATCTTGAACTCTCTTCCGGGCTTGAGTATGAACGGAAATCCGTCGGGTTTTGTGAATCTTATCTTTCCATCTCCTATTTTGAGGCCTCCGTCATATATCTTAGGTACGTCTGTTCTTGATATGGCTTCTATTATGAGCGGCTTGTCTGTTGGAAGATTCGTCACTTGATATTCGAAATGGACGGCGTCAGTTACTTCATAGTCTTTTACCGTGTATGTTCCGTCGTTCATTTCCGAATTTACGACGTTCAGCTTCTTTCCGTTATAGTATCTCTCGTAGAAGCTTGGCTCGTTCCACTCTGCCAGGTTATTTCTGTATTCCGCGTCTATATAGTTGTATACTCCTATTAGGTTCGCGCCTCTCAGGCGTATCTGTGGAAAGGTTCCGAACGTATAGTCGTTCATATACATGGATTCGAACGTCGCGTTGTCTACGTCCGAAAGTATCATTACTGCTCCTTTTTTGGATCCTATTACCGCGTATGTCTTTTTCGTGTCTGTGAATTCGATAAACTTGTTTTCGAAGATTATGAAAGATCCTATAGGAAACAATATCTCGAAGTTTTCGCCATATACCCATTTTGAATAGAAGCTTGGATCGTTGTTCACCGGCTCTATCCTGTCCATTATATGGCTTCCGGTCCTTCCTGCATAGAAGTGCATTCCCCATTCGTTGAATACTTGGAACTTTTTCAGCGTAAGGTCTCCAGGCATCGCGTATTCGAACGCCGGAAGATATTCCATAGTGTATATTCCATATGTCTTGTAGACGTCTGAAGAGCTCTGGTGGAATAATATGTCTCCTTCGAATCTATCTGATGATAGGTTGTACTTTACGTTAAGGTAATCGCCTTCTTTATTGAAGAAAACAAGATTTTTATGATTGGACATCTATGCTAGATACTTTTTGGTATATATTAAAATGGTGTTTCTCGGTAATAATATATAGAGTATAAAATCTAACACATACACAATGAGCGATAATTCAAAGAAGGCCAAAAAGGCTAAAGAAGAAGTCAGATTCGACATAAAGAGCTTTGAGCCAGCTGAAGATACCGATACTCTTGGATTCAGGTCAGAGGTCGAAGAAATGCCGAAAGCCGCGGAAAAGAAGCTTAAGAAGGAAATACAGGTGACTACTCCAGGACTGAAGAAGTCTATCAAGAAATTCGAAGAGTTCTCTATAGAGATCGAGATAGAGGCCGGCGACTCGGACGATAGCACATTGGAAGTCGAAGATTCTGGATGCGGATGCTGTGGAGAATGCACCGGCGAGGCTGGATGTGGATGTGGATGCGAAGACTGCATGTGTGCTCTTCCTGTGGAAGATTCCTGCGATTCGTGCGACTGCAATCCATGCAAATGCGGAGATGATGAAGTTTCTATGTTCTCGAATTTCGAAGGAGACGACCTCATCTTGTCAGAAAGCCTAAAATATCACATAAAGAACAGGAAACCAATTACTGAAAGCATATTCCGTCCTGGATCAGAGGCTTTCTTCGAAGTATTGAAAGAGGCCAGGAAAGAATTCAACTCTATAAAATTCAGATTGCCCGAAGTAGACAGAGAGCTTTTCGAATCTACGGAAATCGGCGAGTTCGCGATGTTCAAAGGCAAGATGGTTCCTCTGGACCTTCCTATGGAATACATCGAAGAGATAACGGAAGAAGCCGAATATCACGGAAGAGAAGTGAAGCTGAACTATCCTATGAGGGGAGGTACGAAGAAATACCAGGTATATGTAAGGAATCCTAAGACTGGAAAAGTCAAGAAGATCGCGTTCGGCGACGTCCACGGCGGATTGACTGCCAAAGTAAGCGATCCAGACGCTAGGAAGAACTTCGCTTCTAGGCATAAGTGCTCTACGAAGAAAGACAGGACGAAGGCTGGATACTGGGCGTGCAGGATAAACAAATACGGACACCTTTGGGGTGGAAAGACATACCCAGGCTACTGGTAAGATATGGCGCTTCCTTTTCAAGAGACAAAAATAGGCGACAACATATTTGTCAGAAAGTTCTCTCAGGATACCGATTCTGGAGAGCTTATGTGGCATCGCGACCGCGAGGATCGCATAATAGAGGCCATCGAAGACACTGATTGGTTGATACAGCTCGACAACGAGATTCCTAAGAAGATAGAAGGCGAGATATTCATACCGATGGGCGGATACCATCGGCTGATAAAGGGAACAGGAGACCTGAAGATAAGACTCACGAAAAAGCCGCTTTAAAAGCGGCTTTTCTATTCTCCTTTGGATCTGTAGTTCTCGTTGTATATCCTTATTATCTCGTCGTATTCGTTTATCACTCCGCTCTTGAAAGGCTCGCTGTCGTATTTCTGCCTCATTATATACTCTTTGATGTATGTCTCGTATTCGAGCTTTATGGAGATGTCCATAGACTCTTCGTCTATCTCTACCGCTTCTGCGACCAGATCTTCTCCGTCTTCGCCTTTCTGCACGATGTCGTCGATGTATTCTACGGAGGCGAAGTTTCCTTTCTCGAGCATCATCTCGAGCTTTCTCCTTAGCTTTCTGTTGCTTATGAGAAGGCTGTTCGATATCGCCAGGTCTATGTAGTCCTTCGTGTCTTTAAGCTCGTCTAGCTTGTCTATGTCTTCTTCCGCGGTTACTCTGAACTTCCTGAATACAGGCGAGTAGTCGTTCTTGTGAAATCCTACCTTACCTGTGTTGAGGTCCAGTATCGTGATTCCTTTCTGATCTCCCGTGTCGTTTCTGTCCATCTGGTACAGAGATCCTATGAACCTGAAGTTCTTGTTCTGTTGCGTGATGTGTATGTGGCCCGAGAAAACGTCTTTGTATCCGCCAAACTGCTCGACTTCTATCTTGTCTGGATTCCTGTGTGCGACCGAATTCAGGTGCATTCGGCATCCGTTGAGGTCTGAGTGGCAGAACAGGTAGTCGCCTGGATTTTCCTTTATTTCCTTTATCATGTCGAGCCTCTTCTCTACCCACGGCATCAGGACGAGCTTCTGTCCGTCGTTGACTTCGAGAACGGCTGTCTTTTCGTATACTTTGATGTTCTTGTTCATGTATCCGAAGAGCCTGACTGAGTTCACGTCGTTGGTTCCTTTGTTCCATAGGTCGTGGTTGCCGACCATTATGTGTATCGGAAGTATGTCGGATATCTCTTTGAGTATCTTCTCTACTTTGTTTATGATTATGATAGGAAGGCTTGTCCTGTTGTCGAACAGGTCGCCTAGGTGTATCATTATGTCGCCTGGCTTGGCGTTTTCTTTTAGATATGGAATGACGTAGTTGTAGAATGTCGATTCCATCATGTTCATCCATTTGTCTAAGCTGTTGAGATAGATGCCGAAATGGGTATCGGTTATCATGAATACTTTCATCTGAAAGCCATTGTTTTTTGTATTTTTTATATGGCTGGCTGGCTGATAAGTTTTCTCGCGAAAAAAATAGAAAAAATATGCTTTTTGAATCTAATATATACACTATAGCTGAGTTTGAAAAAAACAGAAGAAAAAAAACATTTAATATATACATTATAATTGCTTGGCAATTACATAAAAAATAAGAAAAAAATATGCCATTACCACATTATACGCAGATTTCTAACGTAGCTTCTCCTGGAGGACCAGGTACGCTGCCTGACGAGGTTGTTTACACAAACCTCTTTGAGATCACGTTTATTCTTCCTGTCATCCTTCAGGCTCAGAAGAGGGATCCGCTTCTTCTATTGGAGAACGCTACGAAGATAAGCATGAACTTGACAGAGCATGACGTTGCTGAGAAAGTTCAGAGGTTCAAGTACTCTACTAGGGCTTTCTATGCGACTCCTACGAAGACGCACGGAAACCTTTCGATTCCTTTCCAGGTTAACGTCAACAACAACGGTTCTATGGAGACTTGGAACACTTTGAAGGCTTGGTATGACTTGATGTTCAACTCTCAAAACGGATCTCTTCACTACAAGAGTGACTTGATTGGAACCATCATCGTAAACCAGCACGACAAGAAGGGTGTTGTATTGAGAAGGGTAACTTTCCAAAACTGCCAGCTCTTCAAGATCGCAGGTTACGATCTAGATTGGGCTTCTAACGGTATCATAGAGAACGTTACTGCAGAGTTTGTCTACGACTACTTCATCGACGAATACATCGATTCTGGATTCTCTATCAATCCACCGCTTATCTCAGGATACTAATAGCAAGATATATAGAAAGAGCCGCGAATTTCGCGGCTCTTTTTTTTGTGCAAAAGAAGAAGCCTGCTTTCGCAGGCTTTCTTTTTAGAATTTCGGTATGCTCGGCGCGGATATGTTTCCTACGTTTCTCATCATAGAGTTCGTGTCTGGCATTCCTTTCTGCTGAGACTCTTCGTCTTTCTTTCTTTGGCTTTCTTCTTCCTCCACTATTTCGTTAACTATCTTTATGTTCTCTTCGAACATCCAGAACGGCCAGTTGTCCATTGCCCATTCTTGAGTGTGGAAGTGCTTCTGAAGCATCAATTTATTCTTTAATATATGCTTCAAAGGCATCATGAATAACGAAAATACCTGAGGCTCCGTTGGGAAATTGCATATCTGTGCGGACCTCCTCACCGCACGAACAATTCTTCTTCAATTCTTTGATACCAAATGTCATCTTGGTTACTGCCGCGTTCAAGAACTGGAAAGATATGTCGTCCATCCTTTCGAATTCTGCCAGCTTTGCTTTGATTCCGTCATATGTTATAGTTGTCCTTCCTGCCAACATGAATGGAATTATCTTCAAGAACGCCAGGTTTGGATTCCTCTTTTCGTTGTTTTCCTTCAGGATATATTCTGTGAATGCCTTCTGAAGTCCGATGTTAGGCGGAGTAAGCTCGAAAGACTTTCCGTTTACCGTCTTGAAGTTGTATGATCCTGTGTTTTTGCTGTAGAACTTGGCCAGCTTCTCATCTATTTCGTGGAATACGAAATTCTCTCTTTTGAGCTCGATATTGAGCTCGGTTCCGCATGTGCACTTCGATGCTACGGTAAGAGAGTTTCCTTGCTGGAATGTAAGCTCTCTGATGGCGAATACCAAAAATAGCCTGTCTTGGTCTTTTATATCGAGATAAGATCCGATCTTTCCGTCTGGATATTTTACCCTAACGCAAGCTTGCAGCATGTCGTTCATCTTTTCTACGATGTCGTAGAAGTTCTGGTCGTCTACCATAGAGTATGCTTGAATCTCTCTCACCTGCGCAGGCCTTATCATGAAGGTCGTTCCTGCTGGATAGAACTCTCCGCATGGAAGCTCTCGTATATCGAAGCTGAAGTATTGGAGGTCGGTAGTCCTTGACCCTTCTACTACAGGCTTTTGAGGGATGTCAGAATTAATGGCGGGCTCTGGATTCCTAGGCGCCTCAAGATCTTGAAGATGTCTTTTCAGGTAATCCTCTTCGCTCATTTCGTGTTGATTTGACATATTGTTTCTTATTTTTTGGATATATATTACATATATCTTCTTTCCTTATATTTCGCCGACATGTCAAAGTTTTTGCTCATGAAAACAAAAAAGCCTCGAATTTCGAGGCTTTTTATTTTGGTTGTCAGTATTCTTATGCGAATCCTCCAGCGGCGATAGCTCCTGTTCTGAGGATGGTCACGTTGTTCACGATTACTCCCATTCCTTTGATAGGCTCTACGTAAGTGTCGAGAACTCCGATTTGGTTGTCGATGATCTCTGGAGTGTTGTTTTCTTCGTCCATTTTGTTGAAGTAGTTATACAATCCATTCTTGCTTACGTAAGTTTCGCATATCACGTCTGCTCTAAGCTTGATTTCTGCCCTGATGTCAGGAGTGTTGTATCTCCATTGGAAGTCGAGGAGCATTCTTGAAAGCTCTCTTTCGAGCTCGATCAATACCTCTCTTACGTGGATGTAAGAAAGCGCTGATTTGTATAGAGTCTGGGCTGTGTTCTCTGTCTCTATAACGTTTCCTCTGTTTCTTTTGAACACTATAGGGTTCATCTGAGCTTGGTTCAGGAATTCTATGTCTGATGGAGTGAAGTCCATCTCGAGTCCTGCTATGTTCGTGATCCTACCGTTTGTTACGCCCGCTGCGATAGTCCACGGAGTAATAGATCCTACGTTAGATATATGCTTTCTCATATACGTAGTCGCTGCGTGTGCTGCCGGTGGCATGTCAAGCGGTCTTCCGTTGTCGTTTACTGTCAGGTAAGGCAAGAAGTATCCTACGCAAGTAGTACCTGCTCCGTCTCCGAACGAGTAAAGGAACGCTGGTCCGCTTTCAGGATCTCCTCCTTTGGCGATGAACTCTGCCTGAAGTACTCCCTCTGCGTTTACGAAAGAAGGCGAGCTTGAGTTCTTGAATGACTTCATAGAAGGCATGTTCAGGAATCCGAATGCGTCGAGCCTGTCTCCGCAGATGTCTACAAGCTGCTGCTTAGATCTCTCGGTAAGTCCAAGTCCGAATGAGTCGATCAGATATCTGAAGTCGATTGCTTCTTTGTTGGTAAGCGCCTTGAATATCGGCGTTCCTTTGGATACGAGGTTGAGTATCGTGTTTTGCCTAGCTTCTGTTCCGTCAGGAAGAGACGCTTCTCTAACTCTGAATCCTTTGAGGGATATAGCTTTGTATGTAGTCGCGTAGTTGTCTACGGTCTTGTATCTTGTCGTTTGCCTGTCAGTTCCGTAAGTTACTTTCTTGATTCTGGCGTCGCAGACAATCTCTACTAGGTCTGTGTTTCCTGCGTATTGTCTCTTTCCAACGATTCTTGTTAGCTTTCTCGGGTATTCTCCTACTCTTAGAGCGTTTTCGTCATATTCTGCTTCAAGGAAGTCTCCGACTCTAACTTCTGTGTATCTGGCTCCATTAACTAGAACTTTGTTAGGAACTTCTACATATCCTGT
>Ga0315902_10013833_pt1 | contig 10419 bp, 11 predicted proteins | sample LakEriMetagenome_9_FD_203523 | JGI IMG/M metagenome (GOLD analysis project Ga0315902, IMG submission 203523) | Freshwater fungal communities from buoy surface, Lake Erie, Ohio, United States - Buoy 12 MA117 | ecosystem: Environmental > Aquatic > Freshwater > Lake > Lake biofilm | place: USA...
GGTGAAAAATTAATGTAGTAGTTGATATTTGATGTCCATATGTTAAAAATCTACCTAGATCTGTTGCATGCCAAAGAGGTGATATCCAACCAATCCATTGCAAAAATGTAGGCATCAACTCAAGTGGATAGAAGGTACCTGAGAATAAAAACATTGGCATCACAATAAATCGCCCAGTAATCAACATAAATATATCTTCATTTTTTGCCCTAGCAGCAAGTGCCATAATCAATGCACCAAAACTTGCTCCAGCAAATATTGCGGCCGGAATTGCTAGCCAGGCTGTTGGTGCGTCAAGTGCTCCAAAAAAGTAGAGTGCGATCCAGTAAATGACTACTGTAAATGTTGTCCTAAGCAGTGCTGCTACAAATACCCCACCTGCAATATCAGCACCTGTTAATGAGGTTGAATTCATGGCAAAAAAGTTCTTAGCCCATTTAAACCCTTGAAAGGTAGGAAAAATTACCTCATCTAGCATTCCTTGAATTGCCGATGCAGCTAACAATGCTGGTGCTAAAAAGGTTAAATACTCAACCCCGCCTAAGCCATCCTTGCTATCAATTAATGAACCAACACCTATACCGATGGATAGTAGATACAAAATTGGGTTGGCAATTGCTACGAATATAATTATCCGAGTCCATTTGATCATATTTAAAACCCGAGCCTCAACTACATACCTAAACCCGGTAAGTGAAACTTTTCTTACTGCAGTTTGTGATCTCATTATTCGATTAATGATCTTCCAGTAAGACGAAGGAATACATCCTCAAGTGAGCTTCTTCTAACCAGCGATGTGTTTGGATGAATATTTGCCGCCACAATTTTGGCAAGTAAATCCTCACCAGATTCGGTGTAAAGCAATAATCTATCTGGCAGCTCCTCAAGACGTTCTGCAAATGATTGGAGTTTTTCAACCATCTGTGAGTTTCTATCTGATCCAAATCTAACTTCAAGAACCTCTTTAGTTGAATACTTTTTAATTAACTCAGCAGGGCTGCCTTCAGCCATAATCTCACCCTTATCCATCACCATTAATCGATCACACAATTGCTCTGCTTCATCCATATGGTGGGTGGTGATAAGTAAGGTGACGCCTTTTTCCTTTAATCTAAATAATCTATCCCACAAAATATGTCTTGCTTGTGGATCAAGACCAGTAGTTGGTTCATCTAACATCAAGATATCTGGATCAGAAACTAATGCCCTGGCAATTGTTAACCGTCTCTTCATGCCACCACTTAAAGATTTAACCTTTGAGTTCTTTTTGTCCAACAATTGCGCAAACTCAAGTAACTCATCTAATTTGTTTCTAACAGTTGACTTTGGTAACCCAAAGTAGCGACCATAGATATAAAGGTTTTCGGCGCAGGTTAACTCCTCATCTAAATTATCCTGCTGGGGGACAACACCAAGGTGTGCTCTAATTTGTGGGCCAAACTTTTGTGGATCCTTACCTAATATTGTTACCTCCCCTGATGTTCGCTCTGAGGTAGCGCCAATGATGCGCATTGTGGAGGATTTTCCAGCACCATTTGGGCCTAGTAATCCAAAGGATTCACCCTGTTTAACCGAGAAGTTGATCCCATTAACAGCGGTGAAATCACCAAATTGTTTGACTAGGTTCTTGACAACAATTAAATCCATTATTTTAAAGATTGTCCCTTGTTTGAAAAGTTAGTTTTTAAGTTGAACAATTACTTCAACTTCAACTGGAGCATTTAATGGCAATTCTGCCACTCCAACTGCAGTTCTTGCATGCTTGCCGTTCACATCTCCAAAAATCTTAATTAAAAACTCACTAGCACCATTTATGACTGCAGGAATTGCTGTAAAGCCTGGTGCGCAATTAACAAAGCCGCAAACTCTGACAACTCTTTCAATTTGATCAAGATCTGCAACTAATGAGATTGCAGCCAGTGCATTTAGTGCACAATTTTGAGCTAGCTCTTTCGCTTCCTCTGCTGTTACGTCCCTTCCAACCTTGCCCTCTTTAAGTAATTTGCCATCAACTACAGGCAGTTGTCCTGCAGTAAACACTAAGTTGCCACTTTTCACTGCTGGAATATAGGAGCCGACTGGTAGCGTAATGAGTGGATACTCGAGGTTAAGTAAAAGTAATTTCTCCCTGACAGTCATCTACTCAAAGAGTCCAAAAGTTTTGATCTGAAATTCCCTGATTCCCTATTTAACGTTACTAAATCTTTGCTTTCAAGCACCTTATAGTAAGGCACGATGTCCAACATGTAAGCACCAACTGTTTCTGCAATCTCCAAAAGAGATTTGGTCCCGTCTGCCCAAGTAGTTAAGTCAAGAAATAATCGTGCTTCTTTTTGAGAAGATTTGGTTGAAGTTTTTGGGTACAAATCTCTCTTGCTCAGTTGTGGCTCGCCGATTGTCCTAATTGTTGGGAAGTAATTTGATTCAAGGCAGAGCACAGATTCTTTTAAGGCTTTCAAGCCTCCTTCTAATCCACTTTTTGTGACAACTGACCCTAGAATATCTAGAGAGGTATGGTACTCAGGGTACTCACCATATTTTGATCGCATTATTGAAGTTATGGGTAGGTCGACCCCTGGTGCACAGTATTGACGCTCGTCACTCCCTCTAGCACCCCACTTGTAAGTTTTAAACTTTGGATCAATTTTTTTCAAAACATGGGCCGCAATCTTATCTGAAATTGTATTACCGTTCTTGGATGGTAAAAATGAAAAAGATCTATCATCTCCGATACATGTAACGTTAAAGCCAGCTATAACATTTTTTTTCAAATGCTTCAAGTGTCTACTTAGGTAATAAATGGAGCCTATTGTCTCCGGAATGAATACAAATCTATAGGTGTAATACCTGTTATTCAATTGAGATACCCATTTAGCAAGAAAAGTTGAAACGCAAATGCCAGATACTTCATTATTGGCCATGGAAGGATGGCAAATATAAGTTGAAAACATGATTTCTTTTTTGGACTGCCCTTTGAAAACTACATCTGCATAAGTTAGGCTTCCGTTGCATTTGCTGCCTTTGATTTTTACTTCATAATACCCGTCTGTTAACTTATCGCGCTCATTTTGTGTCATACAAAACCCCCATGTGTTGCTGTAGTACGAGGTAACATATGGAATAGCATTAGGTTGTTCTGGCAGAGAGTATAAATGCAATTGGAGTTCATTTAGCGTTAATCTCTTAATTATAGGCTCACTGTAACCCATTAAATGTAAATTACTTTGAGCATAGTCGCAAAATTTTTTACCGTCTGGCCCTATAATATAAGCTTCTTCGATATTCCACTCCTTGGGAATCACCCAATCGTACGCTCTTGTACCGCTCGCAACCTCATGGATCTGAATTTGTGGCACCAAGTTTTTAACTATCCTTAAAGTTTCCCTTACTCCATTGCCTGTTAAACTTCGATTCTTGGGGAAAAGTTCTTTTGCGAGTCCAAAAATATCAAATGAATTTTCTTCCATCTTGTTTAGCACTTATATACTATATCTTGAAATTTGATCGAGCATAATATCTAATCTTGATTTCCGATCAAAATTGTACATAGCGGAATCCAACCAATTGGAACTTTCTAGATTGATACTGCACTGTGTTAATGTATCATGATCATTTTGACTGATAGGAAAATACCGGCGCGTTCTTTCATAGGCGACATCTTGGCATTGTATCTTAAGAGAAATATGCGCTTCGGCCGCAATTTTTTTAAGTTCCGCGATGATTTCACTTGATGAGTCATATTTTTTTAGCGAGTCGATGGAAACTTTAATTTCTGAATCTAATTCATAAAAGTAAAATCTAATTAAAGGTTCAGCAGTGCCATATATATTAACATAAAATGGCAGTTTGGGACCAGAATAGAAATCTAGCCGTATGCCGTAAGAATGCACCATATAACTTAATGAATCTAATTTTTTGTCGGTGGTTAGCCCAACAATCTGTCGAGGATCGGCACACCAAATTTTGATTCCAGTCAAACTACTCATAGTTTCTCTAATAGTTTTTTTGTCTATTTTATATTTGCGCTTAATGTTTACCTTGTGCTCAAAAATTGGTTGGGTTGTGTAGGTTTCCCAATATTTCGAATAACCAAATTTTGGAATATAGCTAGTTTCAAAATTCATACCTAAAAAATCTTTACTAACCCCGTATAAGTTATCAACCAGAGCATCTTTCTTTTTCAAGATAGCTAATTCCTTATCACCAGACATAGTTGAAATTCTAGTCATTCCCAATGATACTAAACTACTAACATGTAGTAATCTGATATCAACGGGTAGAAATTTTTTTATATGGCTCTGCAAAATTCGAGAAATTTCCCTTGGGTATAGTGACAAGCGATCCTCAAGTGCATTTTTACATGTCCTATTAAGTTGATTCACTATTTCACCAGTTACGAATGCAGGCCCAGCAAAATCTAATTTGTAATTCCACTTACCATTCTGTTCTGTAAGAGATGCATAACGATGTTCAAAATGTTGTATATTATTTAAGTCTGTTGCCCATTTTGGTAAGTACGAGCTTTGTAAATATTGGCACCCTAAAAAAAATTTTGATCCTTCGGAGTTGTAAAAATCACGAGCGATCCCACCGAGAGAGTTGCTAGATTCGAAAATTTCAATTTTGTGAAATTTATCAAGTATGTTTCCGGCAAAAATCAAGCCAAGGCTACCTGCACCCACAATTTGAATATCACTTGGCCCCATATAGGTAAGCCTACTATTAAAAGATATTTTCACTTATTTTAGCCGTATAATGAAGCAATGTCCGTTAAAAAAATTACAATTTCTGAGGCGAAGATATTTCATTCAGCAAGTCGTCATGCAACTTTTTTTAGTGACCCAAAAGTTCTAGAGAAAATTTTCGATTCGGTTGATTGGTGGGGATATTTTCAAGGAAAAGAAATTGCCTGTATTTGGCCTATTCCATTAGATGAGCGAGGGAGTCCCATAGAAGATTACTTTTTTACCTATTACGTTGGTCCGATGTGGGCACATGAATGGCCGGAATTCCCCGCACATAAATCTTCAATCTTTAGTAATCAAGTTTATGCCGCTTTTTTAAACAACTTCAACCAGAATTATTCACGAATCACATCACTGTTTCCAACAGAATTGACTGATATCAGACCTTTCATTTGGAGAAATCAAGATTATCATGTTGAACATCATGAAGTTGAAATAAAATACACGGCTAAGTTGGATTTATCGGATATGGAGTTAATACTTAAGAATTTTCGACAGGTTAGGCGCTGGGAAGTGAAAAACTCCAATTTATCTGGCTTAAACTTTGCGTATGATGATTTCGACATTGCTGATATTCTTTCTTTCTACCAAGAAAATACCCCGTTAACGCATTCTAAACAATCACCTAGGTTATATTTGATGTTGTCTAGATACCTAGCCTTGGATAAATCGTATGGAGTAAGGTCAATTAGAGCTTATGTCTCATCTACTGGTCAAACTGTTGGATTCGTATTACTTGGTATTCATAAGGGTACCGTAAATATAATAGTTAATAACACGAGTAAGAGTTATAAAGATAATAAAAGTTACCTTTCAACTTATTTGATGTATTTGGTCATAAAGAAATTTTTAGATGAAGGAAATAAATCACTTGACTTTAATGGCGCTAATGGTCCAAGGTTAGCGGATAGCAAGCATAGTTTTGGCGCTCGGTCAGTTTTTTATTTCAAAATAACTAGTAACTTCAAAGCAGATAAATGAATTACTGGGAAGAGGAAGTTTATAAAAAGAAACTTCAATGGAATCTTTGGCCTTTTACAGAAGTGATATCGACTTTAGTACATTTGACACGAGATAATCAAATGTTAGATAAAAATGTTTTGGAAATTGGTTGTGGCGTAGGAAATAATCTAATTCCCATAGCCAAACTCGGATACTCAGCATATGGAATCGATATATCTAATTACGCAATTTTAGAAGCGAACAATAGAGCTGTAAAGCAATCTATAAAAGTGAATTTCAATTCTGGAAATGTTAATCGATTGCCTTACAAATCTAATTTTTTTAGTTATGTCATTGACCGAAGCGTTCTGACCTGTACAACTCCCGAAACAATAACCCGTGCACTCGATGAAATATTGCGAGTTTTAAAACCTGGTGGCGTATTTATGGCTTTTGATTGGTTTGGACTAAAACATCCAGACTTAGAACACGGAACATATAATGGAAATGATTGCTTTAGCAATTTTACTTCTGGGCGATTCAAAAACGTAGAGTATATAACAGGCTTTGATTTTATCTCTCTAAGTACTTATTTACAAAAATTTAATGAACTGAATATAAATAGAATTGTATCAAGCAACAGAAAATCTGAAGTATTGACGGAAACTTTCAATTTCACGGCCAAGAAACCTATTTTAGTTCAGCAGATAGACACTTTCTAACAAAACGTTTGAGAGCTATTTCATTTCGAATTAATTTTATGTTCCGAGTGTGTTCTAATTTCCATTCTTTGTTACTATCAGAAACATAGTATACAGATTCTACTCCTAACTCACGTGCAATCACGGCAGGAGATGTCCATGGAAAGCAAATCACAAGATCTGCGCTATTAATTACTTTGTACAAATTCTCAGTATGATTCAATAGTTTTAATTTTCTTTGCTTATGCAATACTCTTATGTACTGAACGTACTCAGATGAATGATACTTTTGATAAGTTCGCTTAGGCTTGATGAAAAGCTTCATCACTTTATTTGATTCAAGCTTTAGGTCTTCAATAACTTTGACTATCTCACGAATAGTATTCATTGCTTGGTTAGGATTCGGAAAATCATCATTAGATGTATCTTCTTGTGGAGTTACATCAAATAGCAAAACTCTAAAGGATTTATCATCTTGCATTCGATTAGGCTTTACTCTGGGATAGAAAAGTAACGAACCGCAAATGTAGATTTTTTTCGTTGTTAATTTCGCTAAATTAGTTTTAGCGCAGTTGTCCCAAACAAGGTGACGATCAATGCGATCTAAAGCTAGATAATTTCTATGTATGTTGAACACGATTGATTTTTTCTTATAAATCAAATCAGAATTAGTTGAATACCAGATCATAAGATTACGTACTGTATAATTGTTGATCTCAGCGTAAGAAATTGGTGATAAAACTCGAAGATTTGATTGAGTGTAAATTACATCTATATTCTCCTTCAGATTTACGCATTTATAAAGTATCATCTCAAAAATTAACTCTTTATTGCACAAATATATAGGGTCACAGTTCCGAATCTTTAGGAATTCAATTAAGTTTTTTAACACAATTTTTCGTATATAAGACTTACTCTTTAAGCTACATTGATTTCTCAACAAATATAGAGGTATATATCTGGTGCTAGTAATATTTCCGCGATTAAAAATATTTGAGAGACTAGTATTTTTTTGGACTAGCACTTTAGCTTTTTTAGTCCGAAGATGCTTACTTATTCTTCGTTCTGAAAGGAACTTATATATCTTGGTATTACTCTCGTTTTTTGTTGGAATAGAAAAGATTAAAACATTTAAAACCGGTTTTTTTCTTATTGTAAATAACTTGACCGAGTGAATAATCACCAAGAGTGTAAAAAGTATTGACTTTATTTTTGCCAAAGACTTACACCTTTTTGTGCAGGACAAAAGATTTACTTGGGATTTTTCTAAAACAATTTTACTGTTCTTGATCTTGGTTGACTGTTGTATAGAGAAATTTCGATGGTAACATTTGTGCACTCCAGCTCGTCCAGCGATGATATCACTAATCTTTTGAACTGGGTGTGACCTATTTTGTAAAATCTGCTTAGTTTGATCCTGAATTAATTTTTCAACTTCAAAATATTGATTAAATGTAAGTGTAGAGGTTTCCATCTTTTCCTTTCCAAATTTTCTTTAATCACTGATCATGAGCCTTACTGTTGCCTAAAAGAATATTTGTTTTGACCTAATCAGGATGATCTCTTTATGGTTCTTTTCATATATGCAACTAAATGTTCCCCGCCTCCAGGGGCAGGAATAACCTGAACTAACTCCCAACCTTCAGAGCCCCAGGTATCTAGGATCTGTTTTGTTGCATGTGTTAGTAATGGCACGGTGACATATTCATAGTTCATGACAAGAAACTACACCATATTCACTTTTGAGTGATAACCAGCCTATGTTGCAAAGGTCCATCAAATCTGCGAACAAACGGAGGCTTAATCGTGGGAAATTTTTGATGCCATGGACATAGCTCATCCATTAAAATCTTCATTCCGTTCCACGGATAATCATCAAAATTTATTATGGAACCATCTGGTAAATTCTTTGATATCCTGTTTGCGCAATAAAAATAAGTTGGCAGGGCTTGTGAATTAACTAGAGTGAAATAGTCATCTATAGTTTTCATATTCATCTCTTGCATAGAAGCAATATTGATAAAAACATCGGCGTCTATCTTGTACTCGCGATATCTCTCTGCCTCGACGTAAGTGAAGTCATCAGAGAATTTGCTCTGGGTTCTTATCAACTGGTGGTTGTTTTTTGGAAACACTTTCGAAGTATAGTAATGATCAAACACTAGGGTGCGTTCTAAATTTATGTATATAACCGAACAATTTGGGTTTATAGATTTGAGAATGGATCCAAACCTGCCATAACCATCACCGATCAAACAAAACCTTTTTAAATCTAAATTACCTATATTTTTCTCCAAAAAATCTATTGTGAGAGCCATTCTGGTTATGTCATAGCCCAATATTTGCTTTGACTTAAATGTATAAATAAGTATTTTTAAGAATGTATTGACTTTTAATTTTGGCCATAGTCGAGTGGAGCCGTATATGAAAATAGAAATACATGCAATTAAATTTATTAAATTTAACTTTTTAAAATCTCCGAAGCCCTCACCTTTTATTTCTAAGCAATAATGAGAATTACCCCCCCATACTTTTTTGGATCTCCATTTTTTACTTCGATTCGCATCAACTACCTTTATAATTTGTTTTTCACCATATTTTCTCCAGTGCGAACTTGTTTCCTCTGAAAAAATGTTATCCTCTGTAAAGTATTTAGTAACTAGGCACTCAATGTCGTTCATTTCAGTGCATCTTTGACCAATGATGAGACCAAACCACCATCTGCTTTGCCAGCAATCTTAGGTTGTAAAGCTTTCATTACTAAGCCCATGCTAGAAGGCCCTGCCGCGTTTGTTTCAGCAATTGCATCCGTTATCAATCTCTTTATATCGGCCTCACTTAACTGCTCAGGTAGGTAGAGAGCAATAACTGCCGCCTCCTCTTTTTCCTTATTGGCTAGATCATCACGTTTTGCATTTGTGTAAGCCTCAACAGCTTCGCGGCGCTTTTTAGCCTCACGAGATAAAACAGTAATTACTTCAGCATCACTTAATACCTTCGCACTCTTGCCTGCAACCTCTTCATTGGTAATAGCAGCAAGGAGCATTCTGATAGTCCCGCTTTTAACCCCATTTTTAGAGCGAATCGCATCGGTTAAATCTGACTGTAGTTTTTCTTTTAGTCCCATAGCGGTATCTTCTCATGCTTATGGCATACAAAGTACGCACATCCTCCCTGCCCCTACTCCCTAAGGGTGCTAAACCAATCAAGGTTCTGCACTTTTCAGATCTTCATCTGCACCCAAGAAAAAAGCGTGAGATTGCAGATATCAAAACCTTTATTGATCTAAAGCCAGATCTAGTAATTAGTACCGGTGATTTTTTAGCCCATAAAGATGGGGTTGATATTGCAGTAGATGCGCTGGATGAACTCCTTGATTTACCAGGGTTATTTGTCTTTGGTTCTAATGATTACTACGCACCTAGTTTTAAAAATCCGCTCTCTTACTTAAGAAAAGATAATGGTGAGCGCAAATTAGGTGAAAAGCTTCCATGGCAGAGATTGCAAAAGCAGTTAACAAAACGAGGTTGGCTTGATTTAAATCATGATAAAGTTAAACTCAAAGTAAATGGTGTTGTGATTGAAGCACGTGGCACAGATGATGCTCACTTAGAGTTAGATGATTACCGAAAGGTTGAGGGAAGAGTTAGTAAAACTGCAGATGTTGCCTTCGGTATAACCCACGCTCCATATGAACGAGTACTTGCTGCAATGGCACAAGATAAGTTGGATTTAATCTTTGCAGGTCACACCCATGGTGGTCAGATTAGATTGCCTTGGATAGGCGGGAGTAAATCTCTTACTACAAATTGTGATTTAGAAAATTGGCGATCTCGTGGAGTTACAAAGGTAAATGATGAGCCGTGGCTTAATGTCTCAGCTGGTATGGGGATGAGCCCATTTGCACCAATTAGATTCATCTGCCCGCCTGAAATCTCCCTAATAACCTTAACTGCCTAAGGTAGGCTTTAATAATGAATCTAATTTCAAATAAATTACATCGCCTTTACTTAGTAATAGCACTGCTTCTA
>Ga0315902_10013834_pt1 | contig 10419 bp, 7 predicted proteins | sample LakEriMetagenome_9_FD_203523 | JGI IMG/M metagenome (GOLD analysis project Ga0315902, IMG submission 203523) | Freshwater fungal communities from buoy surface, Lake Erie, Ohio, United States - Buoy 12 MA117 | ecosystem: Environmental > Aquatic > Freshwater > Lake > Lake biofilm | place: USA...
ATGTTCATCTGGATATTCATATTGTTACCACTCTGGCCTGGAATATCTAATTTGCAAGAGTCATTGCTTTATTTAATGACACAATATGATATCTATGTTACTATCATATTATTTAGTGAGAATAGTATCCTGAATATTATTTAATAAATTAATATTGATAAAAAGATATTATCTAAATAAGATTAAATGAATCGTTTGTCTGACATACTTTTCCTTATTCATAATATTCATAAGTGACATTCATTCATTGATTTTTTAATAATAAAAGCAGCTTGATGAAAAAGTCTAATATGTGAATACTAATTTGATTAGTCATATTAACTAAGAATATTCCGGACTGTTATTTCACAATTAATATAAATTCAATCAAATGTCAATCAATGTTATCATTTGACGATTTTTGTATTGTTGTAAGATAGTAGCATGGAATATTCTTAATATAATTAATCGAATTAATAGTATGTTAGACTTTTTCTCAAGATGAATTTATTATAAAAAAATTGATTTTGGTACCATTTGAAGATAGTTATATGCCTTATTTTATAATACAGTATGGACCAATTAACTTCACAAGATATTCTACCTATCGGCACAAAAATCCGGAAGGTGGTAGAATATCTGATTGAACAAGATAAAAGATCTTCATTATATTATCCAATACCATATTGTAGATTTATAAATTGTGATAATAATAATTTTTTTGGAATTCAGTATACCAACCAGAAATTAATAGATTTTATCCAGTTAAGAAAGTTTGTTATGGAAATAATGGGAAAAGAAAATGGGAAAATAATTCAGATTATAGGTGATTCATATCCATTTAGTGAAATTGGAACTGTGGAAGCTTATAAATTTGTGAGTTTACATCTTCAAGGAGATTATATTCTAGAATATGGCTACACAGGATATGCTAAAAATAATTTATATTTGGATACGAATTCAATTGTCAATAGCTATATTGACAATTATCCAGAAATTAGCAATCGAGTTATTGCTAATATTGTTAATCAATCTGTTGATGCTCTTGAAATATGGGAGTGTGATGGATCATCAAAAGTCAATAACTTCGTTGTTGTTTATAACAATGGAAATAATACTAAATTTGGCGATGATATAATTATATCCGACAATCTTTTGCACGAGCATGGAGATTTCTGTCTTATGTTAGAAGGTGGTGCACAATCTTTTAGACAATCGATCAATATGCTTCAGAATGGGATTTGCATAAAGGCTATTTTTAACATCAGAGAACCTGACCGACAGGCTTTTTTCTCAACGACCGAATTCTTCTATTTGGTTAAAAGTGCACTTGAGAAAGATTCAAGTATGGAGCCAGAAGCGGTGCAAATAATCTTTGATCGTTACATGGAAAATCATGAGGCATGGGATCAAAAGAAGCCGGATAGTGGCACAAAAGAAAAGTTGTTTTACGACGCTGTAGATCAATTTATAAATAAGAAAGTGTATATGAAATTAATTAATCATGTCGAAATCGTAAAAAAATGAAAAAAGAACTGTATATACAAATGTTTTTTATTATTACTAATGGATGGAATTGTTTATTATTGAATATTTGAAAAAGAAATTCATAAAATATGTAAAAATTTTAGAAAATATTTTTGAATTATATTCGGTTGGCTTTTCCAGGCCAATTGCAAATCCTATATGTTATTATTACTATGGTTTATATTTTCAGATATTTATGAATTGTGATAAAATGAAAGAGTATTATGGAAAGGCTATTAGTTTAGGCGAAAGTATGGCTATGAATAATTTAGGACACTATTATTTTAGAAATGCTCATGATGAATTAGCAAAAAAATATTATCATATGGCTATTAAGAAAAATAATTCATAATTCATGTATAATGTATAATTTAGCAAAGTTATATGAAAACACAGAAAATTATACTGAAATGGAAAAAAGTATTGACGAGCTAACGCTTTTATATCAGGAAAGCAATAACAAAATTGGAATACTTACCATATATACAAAAACTAAAGATATAATCGACACACTTCAAAATTTGGAAATACCTGATAAAGATATGCCAAATAGTATGAAAATAATAAAAAAATTATTAGTCCAGCAAATGGATATTATGAAACTCCATTTTGATTATACAATTTATGGTAAAGGTTATGAAGAAGCTAAATTAGATTTTATAAATTTAGTTAGTTATTCTTAATTTCTTTTTTCTGGAGGAAGATATTCCATTCCTAAAGCTTCGAAGATCTCTTTTTCAGATGATGTTTTGATTAATTTTTTTTTGCCATTTTGAAGTTTGAATAAGCCGTATTCATTTAAGAGATATCCCATACTGGTTGCGACCCCCCTCATTTTTTTATTAAAATTACCACTTCCTGTGAAATATAATAATGCAGCATGATAAGAGTCGTATGGAATATATCTGATATCGATTCTTCTGACTGGATTATTATTATATTTACAATATCCCATATATTTTTTTTCTGGTTCTTTATCTGTTAAATCATCTAAAATAAATTTATCATTTTTGAGAAGATTAATGAATTTAATTAAATAATTATCTTTTGACATCAATTGTAATTTAGTTTTCACATTTGGGTGTGCAATTAAGACATCAATATCGTTAGAAATCTTTTTGCCTCTTCTGTAAGACCCACAAATAGTAATATTTAATTGATTATTTACTTCTTTGGCTTTTCCATTCAAATATTGGTTAATTTTATCGATTTCTTGTCTTGGTATATTTTGTTTATAAATATCATGATATTTTAGTCCCATTACTATTTGATCTGGCAAATCTACAGTCCCATCATTGTAAGCTTTTTTGAGGGCATCGATTGTTTTGATATTATATTTAGTTACCAACTCATACGCTTTTGTATGTCCAATACCAAAAATCTTTTGTAATTCTTCAATATATTCAGCATATTTTTTTTCTTTTTTTTTAATTTTCACCTCCTCTAATTTTCCGGTACTTAATATTTCATCTATTCTTTTAATTGTTCCTTTTCCAATCCCTTTTATATCTTTAAGATCGTTACCATTTTTGATCTCTTTAGGAAACTTTTTAATTATTTCTAGAGAGTTAGAAATTTGTTTTAGTCTAAAAGAGTTGGAAATATAGTCTTTTGTTGTTGGTGCATTATCAATTTGTATCTTAATTTGTTCAATTAGTTGTTCGAACTCTTTAACAATTTTTTGATTGGCGCTATTAACAACTTCAGTTTCAATGATATCTTTCTCTTTTTTCACCATTATATCTTTGAGAAATAAATTTTTTTTTATCTATAATCTAATTTCAATATCATTAAATTGTATATAGCTACTCAAGCATAGAATAATTGTATAGTTAAAAAAAGTCAACTAATATTATTTACGATAATCGTACCCGATGAATTAACAATAAATATAAAAATCTAGGTTACCATATTGCGAATTTATGACATGGACAAGTAGATTAAAAATTCGACTGATAATTCATAAGTTGATGGGTTATCTTAGTTGGTACGCATGAGTGAAATTCCCATTTCGTGCCACACAATTCAATAGAGTTGTGCGGTAACCCCATCCCGATTAGTTCGTGAATATGGGAACCTTATTTCCCTGACATTGAGAGGAATTATATTTATTAAAAAAAGTTGAAAAATAATGAATAAGTTTGAATTATTATATATAAATTATAGACCTTATATATAAAAAGGAGAAAAATGCATACGCAAGTGATATCACACACAAGTGAAGAAAAAAAGAATGATTATGAAATTGAAAGGAAAAAATTAACAGTTAGAGGACTTTCAGGATTAAAAAATCAAGGAAATACTTGTTATATGAACTCTATTATTCAATGTCTGGCATCACTTGATTTGTTCAGAACATGGATGGTCAGTAAAAGTTTTAAAAAAAGATTATATTATAATTATGGTATTAAGTTAGTGGATAAGATTAGAAAAGATAATAAATTTGATCAAACCAAAAAAATTAAAATCAATCAATCCGATCTTGAACAGTTTAGTCAAAATTCAATTGTTTACAGATTGGCAGAAGTTTTTGAAAATATGTGGAAACAAAATTGTTATATTACACCACAAAAATTGAAAGATAAGATCGGAGAATCTTGTGAAAGTTTTAGAGGGTATAGGCAACATGATAGTCAAGAATTACTTAATGAAATCTTAGACAAAATTCATGAGGAAACAAAGGCAGAAGTTATTGTGTATCCTGAGATGACCAGTGGTGTGAATGAGTATTTATATGAACTTAAAAAATGTAATAGCATTATGAATGATCCATTGGCAACTCCTGAAGACAAGGAACAAGCTTATTACATTTTTTGTGAATATAAAAAAAATCATGTTGTTGATGCAATTACAGCCAGTTCAATTCAATTTTGGAGAAGTTATGTCTCTAAATCGCATTCTATAATTACAGATCTATTTACTGGACTTTTTTACTCTAAAATTGTTTGCAAAGAGTGTGGCCTTGTATCAGGATCTTTTGAACCATTTACTACGTTGTCAGTGCCAACTAAAGAAGATGGGGAAACTTCAATTGATGAATCGATAAGGGAGTTTATTAAAGAGGAAATACTATCAGGTGACAATCAATATTTTTGTGATCATTGTAAAAAAAAGGTTGATGCTACCAAAAAAATGTGTATTTGGGAACCTCCTAATATACTGATCGTCCACTTGAAAAGATTTAAGAACGATAGATATGGAAGTACTAAAACTTCATCTAAAGTAATATTTCCAACAGATAATTTGGATATTCAAAGCTATTTGTCAGACTTGCACAATGTTAAAAATACTACATATAAACTCACATCGATTAGTGAGCATAGAGGAACTTGTAATTTTGGGCATTATGTAGCATATTGCCAAAATTCTATTAATAATAAATGGTATGAATTCAACGACGATAGTGTTTATCATGTTCCAGACGATGAGTTAGCCAAAGAGATTGTCACTAAAAATGCATACATCTTACTTTACACAAGAATATTCGAATAATTTATTATACTACGATAACTAGTATTATCATTTTTTTTAAGTCATAATAGTAGATATTTTTGTTATTTATAATACTTTTGTAAAAATAACTAAGATCGTAATTTTTTGGCAATTTCAAAACTATGATATTGGGTTTCTTATTATACTTTCCACTCATTAGGTCGTTACAAATAGTTTCTATTGGGGAACTACCTAAAAATAATCTAAGGTTTGTATATTTTTTATAAGAGTCGTCTAATCCATTTTGCCATGGAGGATCGATAAAAATGACATTATAGTCACATATATCAGCAAAAAAATCTTTACAATCGCCATTAATGACTTTAACATTCTTAGCTCCATATATATTAACATTATTTTCCAAATATTGTGCCCTTAGTTTATCTAATTCAATAGCATAAACATATTTAAAATTTTTAGAAAATGAAATAGTATTGCCGCCAACACCAGCTGTTGAATCAATTATAATAACATCCTTGGTTCCACAGTGAAATTTAACAATATCTGTGATTTTGTCAGCATATTCCCTTATGGTAATATATTTTATCGATTCCTCGTCAATAGCTAATTTTAATATTTCTTCCTTATTTTTCAAATAAGGAAATAGTCGAGACATTGTCCTTATTTTGTCCATATGGTAACAAAAATTAATATTTATTTATATATTATTAACTTATAGTACAAGAGACTTTTTTCCTTTCAAATCTATTACATGGCTTAATATTTCTTAAATTATTGGAATAGACATTAATGCCATTAAAAAGATCAATACCATTTTCCAAATTCTCTCCGTCAATAATTATTTCCAAGTTAGATAGTTCATCTTTTTTAGAACATTCTAATTTCTTTGCTTCTGGTTTTGGACATTCTAATTTCTTTTCTTCTGGTTTTGGACATTCTGGTTTCTTTTCTTCTGGTTTTGGACATTCTAGTTTCTTTTCTTCTGGTTTTGGACATTCTGGTTTCTTTTCTTCTGGTTTTGGACATTCCATTTTAGGGCATTCTGGTTTCTTTTCTTCTTTTTCTTTAATTTGTGCCATAAGGAGAGCCAATATTTTTTTTAATTCTTCTTTTTCTGATTTATGTTGTGATATTTCTTTTTCATATTTTTTAAGATCTTCTTCTGCTTTTTTTAATTTTCTTTCAATATCAAAATATTGTGAATTTTTTTTTTGACATTCTGTTAATTTTTTTGATATCTCATCTTCTTTTGATTCTGGTTCAACATCATCGAGTTCTTTTAAAATAGTTATGGCATCGTTGGGGTCACCTCCTTTCATACTTTTAGATATTTTGAATTTGTATTCTGTTTTTTGATCTAAGTCATAGATTCCCACTATTTCTGGATTGTGACCTAATCGATAGCAATCATAAATACATTTTTTTACAACGTTATTTATCGATTTTGATTTGTATATTTTATCTCCTTCGATTGGAAAAGATAATTGATATCTATAAAATTTGTCCATATATATATATTATCCAAAAAATTGAATTTTAAAAATAATAATTTTATAGTATTTAAAAAAATCTCATTTTTGGATAGTATATGATCAAAAATGGTAATTTAAAAGACTTGGTATTTCAGGTTAGTGAATGGGACTATTACCACGAAGAAGACGGTGAGGGAAATAACATAATTCAAAAATATGTTATTCGTATTTACGGTACAACAGAAGATAATAAAAAGATATTTGTCAAAGTCAAAAACTTCACCCCATATTTTTATGTTAGGATTCCAAAAAATTGGAAAAAACATGAAATCGATTTTCTTATTCGTGCTGCCAAAAGTTCCGTTTCGCATTTTTCCCCAATAAATGCCAACGGTTTGAAAGATTGGGAAGTTGTAGACAAGAATATTTTTTGGGAATTTACAAACTATGAGATTTTTCCGTTTGTGAGATTGGTATTTCATAGTTACGATAGTTTTAGGGCTTATGAAAGGGTATTTAATAGACCATTAAGAGTGTTTGGAGTTAGTAATGTACCTATGAAATTTTCTCTTTACGAATCTAATATTGAACCTTTGATTCGATTTATGCATATTCGTAAAATTGATGCATTTGGATGGATCAAAATAGCAGGTGGCAAATATACTTTTTTCCCAGATAATTCCAATCCATCAAATAACGATATTAGTGTACATGCCGATTGGACTAATTTAGATCCGGTGGATAACAAAACAATAGTTCCACTTATCATTGCAGCATTTGATATTGAATGTACAAGCGGCGATGGTACTTTTCCACAACCTCATAGGGACGATGATAGAGTGATACAGATAGGAACAACGTTCAGTAGATACGGAGAAAGTGAATGTTTTTATAAGCATATTATCACATTAGGCACATGTGACAAGATAGAAGGAGTAGATGTCGAGTCTTATGACAGTGAGGTTAAAGTCTTGCTCGCTTGGACAAAACTAATTATTAGAACTAATCCTGATATTATAACAGGTTACAATATTTTTGGTTTTGATTTTACCTATCTTGAAAAAAGAGCTAAGAAATTAGGATGTCACGAGAGTTTTTCCAAATTAGGGAGAATTAGGAATGTTGAGTCTCCATTTATTCATAAAGAACTAAAATCTGCAGCATTGGGTGACAATAAATTATACTATTATGCAATTCAAGGAAGAATTCAAATAGATATTATGAAAGTAGTTATGAGGGATTTCAAATTAGGATCTTATAAGTTAGATAATGTAGCTGGTGAATTTATCAGAGACAAAATTGTGAATATCGATATTGATTTACCTCAAAATAAGACTACTATTTATACAAAAAATAACACTTATGGGTTAGAGGTTGGAAGATATATTAAAATTTATTTCAACGATGGTTTATCAGATAACGCTTATAAAAATAGTGCTAAATTTAAAGTTTTATCTGTTAGTGATAAAATATTTACAATTATAGGTATTTTGGATAGTGAAGCTTTGGAAATTAAAAAGTTTGATGTTTATTGGTCTCAAGCTAAAGATGATATTGATGCCAAAGATATATTTAGATTACAAAAAGGTAATTCTGCCGATCGAGCAATTATTGCAAAATATTGTATTTACGATTGTGTACTTTGTAACAAATTAATGAATAAATTACAAATTTTGACTAATAACATTGGTATGTCTAATGTATGCCATGTGCCATTGTCCTATATTTTTTTGAGAGGACAAGGTATTAAAGTTTTTAGTTTAGTTTCAAAAAAATGTAGAGAAAAGGGGCATGTTATCCCTGTAATCAAAAAACCATATATTGACAAAAATAAACTACCTGATAAAAACGAAGAAAAAATGGCCGAAGATGAGGATGGTTATGAAGGTGCAACTGTTTTTGAACCACATGTTGGAATTCATTATGAACCTATAACTGTTTTAGATTACAATAGTTTATATCCTAATTCGATGAGATTTAGGAATATTTCGCATGAGTGTATTGTCAAAAATAAAAAATACGAGGATTTGCCAGGATATTATTATGAAGAAGTGACTTATAATAATAAAGATGGAACACCAACAACATGTACGTATGCAAAAGCAAAAAATGGAACAGTTGGCATCTTACCAGAAATTTTAACAGATTTATTGAATGCCAGATCACAAATGAGAGATTTAGCTGAACAAGAAAAAGACCCTTTTAAAAAGAAAATTTTAGATGGTTTACAATTAGCTTACAAAATGACAGCAAATGCATTATATGGTCAATGTGGAGCAAAAGTATCTAGTATTCATATGAAAGATATTGCTGCAAGTACAACGGCAACAGGGAGAGAACTACTTAATGCTGCTAAAATATTTACTGAAATTATTTTTCCAATCATAGTGCATTCAGCTTTGTACGAATCTTACGAAATATATGAAAAAAATAATAATTTACTTTTTAATAAAGAGATTGATAAATTGATAGGTGAACAAAATATTAATAAATTGAAAAAAGAAAATGAAATGATAAATATTTGGGGTAATAAAATTCTTGATGATGATGGTAATGTTATGATTGAAGAAGCAAAATATAAATATCTAAATATTTTCAAAAATAATAAAGATTTAATTAACGATAAAAAATTTATGAATAATAAGCTCGGAATTAGTAATAAAGAAGATGCGATTAAATGGTTACACGGAGAGATTAATAAATTATTTGTAGGTCAGTATACCATTAAACCAATTGTGATTTATGGAGATTCAGTTCCAGAAAATGAACCTGTTATGGTACTCAATACTCAAGGAACAATAGAGATAAAACAAATCAAAGAATTAACTAACCATTGGCAATCTTGTGAAAATTTTAAACATTCTGAAAATAATGGATATTTTGTTCAAATAGTTAAACAATATTATGAAACAAACGATCAAACTTTATTAAAATATCTCCCTTTAATTCTTCAAAAAATAGTGCCTCAGTATCACTACACTCTTGGAGAAATAGAAGAAATACTACTAAATGATCAAAATGCTAGATTAAATAAAGAACATGGTACAACTGATTATAAAATTTATACAAATGATGGTTGGATGAACATTAAAAGAGTTATCAGACATAAGACAGATAAAAAAATTTATAGAATTATAACTGGTTCGTCAATAGTTGATGTGACAGAAGATCATTCGTTGATCGATATAAATGGAAACTATGTAACACCAAAAGAATGTTTTGATGGATTAGAACTATCGAATGGATTTCCCATTAATATAAATAATCTAACAATTGTTAACAATTGTGCTTATTTAGTAGATCAATTTTGTAGTTCTAACAAAGAGGAATGTATGAAATATTATGTGGTATCTAAACATCAAGGATATAATATTAAAATTGAATATCATGACCCGAATTATATTTTAATTAGAACTAAAGATCAAATTGTAAATAGTCATAAAATAATTAAAATTATACCATTAACAACAACAGCAAGTTATGTCTACGATTTAGAAACAGAAAATGGTAAATTTAATGCGGGTATTGGTGAATTAACAATTAAAAATACAGATTCAATTTTTATAAATTATCAAATTAGAAACGGTGGGGAGAAAACACCAGATGCATTAAAGATAAGTATTAGGTTAGGACAATTATGTGAATATCTTTTGCATAAAATATTGCCTTATCCACTGAATATGGGCTATGAAAAGACATTTGATCCATTAGCGCTATTATCTAAAAAAAGATATGTAGGCAATAAGTATGAATTTAGTACAGATCACTTTTATCAGGCCAGTATGGGAATAGTTTTGAAGAGGCGTGATAATGCTCCAATAGTAAAAATAGTCGTTGGAGGTATTGTTAAAAGTATTTTGAATGAAAAAGATCCAGAAAAAGCAATTAAATATACAAAAAAAGTATTAAGGGATATATTAGTAAAAAAATATCCGCTTGATAAATTTATAATTACAAAAACATTAAAAGGCAATGGTCTAACAGAAAA
>Ga0315902_10013836_pt1 | contig 10418 bp, 8 predicted proteins | sample LakEriMetagenome_9_FD_203523 | JGI IMG/M metagenome (GOLD analysis project Ga0315902, IMG submission 203523) | Freshwater fungal communities from buoy surface, Lake Erie, Ohio, United States - Buoy 12 MA117 | ecosystem: Environmental > Aquatic > Freshwater > Lake > Lake biofilm | place: USA...
TGGTCGACCTCCATGATGGCGTTCAGGTACTTGGGGTACGGGAAGCTGACCCAGCGGTTCTGGCCGGTGACCTCGACCAGTTCGGTCTCACTGCGTTCAGTGGGGAACCAGGCGTGCGGATTGGCGGCCGCGACGCGGGTGAAGGGCGCGAACAGCTTGCCCAGCCGCTTCTGGTGGTCGGGGATCGAGCGACCGTCGCGGGCCCGCAGCGCGTTCTCGAACATCGGATAGACGTTGATCGGCCGGTTCAGGCCGTGGGCGTTCTCGTAGGCCGTGGTGCCCGGACGCGGGTCGCCGATGCGTTTGGGCTCGTCCTCGATGGCGTAGGGGTCGTCCCAGCCGGCAAAGCCCGCCCCGCCCTTGAGCCGCTTCATCAGCGAGCCGAGGAACTCGGCGCCGGCGGCCAGCACCAGGTCGTTCTCGCCCCGGGCGATGCGCTCGCAGGCGGTGTTGATCAGCTGCTGGGGGCTGTTGCCGCCCATGTGGCTGTAGATCTCCCACGAGGGCTGCGCCCCGACCGCGCGGGCGAAACTGGCCGGCGGGTTCTTCAGGCGCGGGAACGGCAGGTTCTGGAAACCGCCCGGCGCGTCGATGGTGAAACCGACCACGGCGACGCCGTCCAGTTGCGAAAGCATCGACGGGTCGAGCCCGGCGTCGACAGCAGCCCGTTCCGCCGCGACTTTGAGCAGGTCCAGCGGCGAGGGCGATGTGTCGGCCGCGCCCCGGTAGGTGAATTGTCCGCCCCCGATGAGAACCGGCGTGTCGTCGCGCATCGTTCCACTCCCTCGAACCGCGTTTTGCCCCTCGCTACCCCCTTCACGCCGCGGCAACCAAGGGGTTTGCCCTCATGCCCTTGCCTTGGGCGCCGGGCGCCTGTTTCATAGGCGCCGGAAATCTTTCGCCGCAGTGCAGCGCACCTGTCGCGGGTCCGCCCTTGAAGCGGCCGCGCGGCGCGTGCTCCGTCCCGCCAACCGCCCGCCCAGAGGCCCGCATGAAGAAGATCGAAGCCATCATCAAGCCGTTCAAGCTTGATGAAGTGAAGGAGGCCCTGCAGGAGCTGGGCGTCCAGGGCATGACCGTGCTCGAGGCCAAGGGCTATGGCCGCCAGAAAGGGCACACCGAACTGTACCGCGGGGCCGAATACGTCGTGGACTTCCTGCCCAAGATCAAGATCGAGGTCGTGGTCGCCGACGACCAGCTGTCGGGCGCCCTGGAAGCGATCCAGAACGCCGCCCGCACCGGCCGCATCGGCGACGGCAAGATTTTCGTGTCCGAGGTCGCCGACGTGATCCGGATCCGCACCGGAGAAAGCGGCGCGCTGGCCGTCTAGGCCGCCGCGTCAAAGTCAATTCGCATCTACATAAAGCCTAGGGGATACGGCACATGGCCAAGAAGACGACCGCGAAAGACATCCTCGCGATGATCAAGGAGAAGGACGTCAAGTATGTGGACGTCCGCTTCACCGATATCCGCGGGAAGATGCAGCACGTCACGTTCGACATCGACCTCGTCGACGACGACTTCCTGGAAGACGGCACCATGTTCGACGGCTCGTCGATCGCCGGCTGGAAGGCGATCAATGAGTCGGACATGAAGCTGCGCCCGGACCTCGACACCGCCTACATCGACCCATTCTACCAGCAGACCACGCTCTGCCTGTTCTGCGACGTGGTGAACCCGGACTCGGGCACCCCCTACAACCGCGACCCGCGCTCCATGGCCAAGACGGCCCTGGCCTACGTGAAGTCCTCGGGCGTGGGCGACACGGTCTACTTCGGCCCTGAAGCCGAGTTCTTCATCTTCGACGACGTGAAGTGGTCCACCGACCCGCACAACACCGGCTACAGCTACGACTCGATCGAGCTGCCGACCAACACCGGCAAGTCCTATCCGGAAGGCAACATGGGCCACCGCCCCGGGCCCAAGGGCGGCTACTTCCCGGTCAACCCGATCGACAGCGGCCAGGACCTTCGCGGCGAGATGCTGGAAGTCATGGGTCAGCTGGGCATGAAGCCGGAAAAGCACCACCACGAGGTGGCGCCCGCCCAGCACGAGCTTGGTCTGAAGTTCGACACCATGATCACCATGGCCGACCGTCTGCAGCTCTATAAGTACGTGATCCACAACGTGGCCCACGCCTACGGCAAGACGGCGACCTTCATGGCCAAGCCGATGTTCGCCGACAACGGCTCGGGCATGCACGTCCACCAGTCGATCTGGAACGACGGCAAGCCGCTGTTCGCCGGCGACCAGTACGCCGGCCTGTCGCAGATGTGCCTGTGGTACATCGGCGGCATCATCAAGCACGCCAAGGCCATCAACGCCTTCGCCAACTCGACCACCAACAGCTACAAGCGCCTGGTGCCCGGCTACGAAGCCCCGGTGAAGCTGGCCTACTCCAGCCGCAACCGCTCGGCCTCCATCCGCATCCCGCACGTCGACAGCCCCAAGGGCAAGCGCATCGAGTGCCGGTTCCCCGATCCCATGGGCAACCCGTACCTGACCTTCACGGCGCTGCTGATGGCCGGCCTCGACGGCATCGAGAACCGTATCGATCCGGGCGCGCCCGCCGACAAGAACCTCTACGACCTGCCGCCCCGCGAGCAGAAGAAGATCCCGGAAGTCTGCGGCTCGCTCCGTGAGGCGCTCGAGAACCTCGACAAGGATCGCGCCTTCCTCAAGAAGGGCGGCGTCATGGATGACGACTTCATCGACAGCTACATCGAGCTGAAGATGGAAGAGGTCATGCGCCTGCAACTGCACCCGCACCCGGTCGAGTTCGACATGTACTACAAGTGCTAGTTCGCGCGGGGACATGCACTTCAGTGCCTGTCCCCGGCCGCTGCACCGCGAAGGGCCGGAGAGCGATCTCCGGCCCTTTTCTGTTTCGCCGCAAGCCGATCAACCCCTGTCGACGCGGTCCGACTCACGCGGAACGGCAAGCTGCGGCATAGTCTTCGAGGTCCTGATTCCTGGAGATGCCGACCGTGCGGAGCTTCCATCCTTACCTGCTGGCGGTGCTCATCGCCGCAGCCCCTTTCGCCAGCCATGCCCAGGCGCCCGGGGCCGGATCAACGGCAACTCCGGCCTACGCTGTTCCCGTGGAACGGCTGAGTCTGGGCAAGGCCAAGGGCAAGTTCGGCGAGACCACCTTCTCGGCGGGCGGCTACGTTTTCGCCGGCATGACAGGCGTTTCGGACATCAGCGGCCCGTTCTCGATGGATATGCTGGGCTCAACCCGCAAGGTGAAGCGCGTGACCGTGAGGTTCCGCTTCACCAGAGCCGACGACGCCCCCGTCGTGTCGGGCCTGTGTTCAATGCGGACGAAGATGTGGTCGGGCCTGTGGAACACCGCCGAAAACAGCCTCTACGCATGCGACTTCAAGGACCTGCCTCCGGAGACCGACACGCTTGAAGCCGTGGTGCCCGGTATCGAGGCCGAGTCCAACGCGATGTTCTCCTTCACGACCATCAATCCTGAAAAGTACAAGGTCCTGAAGGCCCGGCTTCGCTACAAGGGGGTGACCTATGAGGCCGTCCCCACGGGGTTCCACCCCGAGCGTGAGGCAGACCAACGCCGGGTCGCGGACGGCTATACGATCTCCAGGGACGGCCAACTGGTCGGGCGTATCGATTTTCCTGACTACAAGGGCACGATCGTAGACTTCGCGGGCAGCTATGACCGAAACGGAACCTTCATCACGGCGCCGGTCGCCGAGGCTGACGGTCGTGAGGCGGTGATCTTCTTCGCGGGACATCTGTTCAATCTGCCTGAAGCAAATGCACCGGCGCTGTTGCGCTAGCAGCCCGGCTTGATGGCCTGATGCTGTCACCACCGCCCCGGACGCCGATCCCCACACCCCGCCTCCTGTTGCGTCCCAGCGACGCCACCGATGCGGCGCGGGCGTTCGAGATCCGGTCGGATCCGGCGGTCTCGCGGATGCTGAGCCGCGCCCGCTTCCCGCCCGACCCTGCCGAGACCGCCGCATGGTTCGCCGACCATCCGCGCGAATGGACCGAGGGCCTGGCCTTCCGGTTTGCGGTGGAGCGGGATGGCCGGATGATCGGACTCATCGACCTCGACGACGTTTCGCCCGATGGCCAGGAGGCCGAGATCGGCTTCTGGCTGGAGCGGGCGGCCTGGGGTCAGGGCTATGCCGGCGAGGCGGCGCGGGCGATCCTCGACTGGGCGTTCGGACCGCTTGGCCTCACCCGCGTCCGGGCCGGCCACGCCGAGGACAACGCCGGCTCTGCGCGACTGATCGCATCCATCGGCTTCCGGCACGTCGACGACGCCGTCGTAAGGTCCCGCTCGCGGAGCGAAGACGTCCTCCAGCGCCGCTACCTTCTGCACAGGCCTTGAGCGCCGTTCACCCCACTGTCGCATCCTCGACACAGGTTCGAAACAAACGGCCGGTTATCCACAGGCGACGGCCAGCGCGCGATAGATGGCCCACCGCGACAGACCTAGCAGTTGTCTCCGCGCATTGAAGGGCTGGGGGGCGTTCCGGCTCGCGCGGCCGCGCCTGCGGCGGACATCGCGAGGACTTTCCATGAACAAGACGACGTCGGCCCGACGCGGCCTGGCCCTTTCCTGCGGCGTCGCCGCCCTGACCGCCGCGCTGGCGACCGCCGCGGTCCCCGCGCTGGCCCAGGAGGCGACGGTCAGCGAGATCGTCGTCACCGCGCAGAAGCGCAGCGAAAACCTTCAGGACGTGCCGCTCTCGGTGGCCGCCGTCGATGGGGAAGAGCTGCAGACGATCGCCGCCGGCGGCGACGACATCCTGGCCCTGGCCGCGCGGGTGCCGGCGCTCTACGCCGAGTCGTCCAACGGCCGCATCGCGCCCCGCTTCTACATCCGCGGTCTCGGCAACTCCGATTTCGATATCGCAGCGTCCCAGCCCGTCTCGATCATCATGGACGAGGTGGTGATGGAGAACGTGGTGCTGAAGAGCACGCCGCTGTTCGACCTCGACCGCATGGAAGTGCTGCGCGGCCCGCAGGGGACGCTGTTCGGCCGCAACACCACCGCCGGCATCATCAAGTTCGACACCGTCAAGCCGTCCGATACGCTCAGCGCCCGCGCCACCGCCTCGGTCGGCAGCTTCAACACCGTCACCTTCGACGGCGGGATCGGCGGACCGTTGTCCGACAGCCTGTCGGCCCGGGCGTCGGTGCTGGTGCAGCATCGCGATGACTGGATCAGCAACGGCTTCACCGGCAAGAACGACGTCATGGGCGGGTTCGACGAAGTCGCCGCCCGGCTGCAGTTCCTGTTCACGCCGTCCGACAGCCTTTCGGCGCTGTTCAACATCCACACCCGCTCGCTCGACGGCACCTCGGCGATCTTCCGCGCCAACGTCCTGACCAAGGGCAGCAACAAGCTGAACGGCAACTACGACCGCGACCGGGTGTTCTACAACGGCGGCGGCGGCAACCCGCAGGCGTACGACGCCTGGGGAAGCTCGCTGAAGATCGAGTACGATCTGGGCGACGTGACCCTGACCTCGATCACGGCCTTTGAAACCGCCAACGGTTCGGGCCGGGGCGACATCGACGGCGGCAACCCCGGCGGTCCGGGCTTCATTCCCTTCGGCAGCGATACGTCCGACGGCGTTCGCGACCTCGACCAGGTCAGCCAGGAAATCCGCCTGGCCAGCGGCACGGATCAGGCCCTGACCTGGCAGGTCGGCGCCTACTACTTCAGCTCCGAGCTGGAAGTCTTCACCGACCCGGGCTTCGTGGCCGCCACGACCCTGATCCACGAGAACACCTCGTGGGCTGTGTTCGGCCAGGCGACCTATGACCTGTCGGAAGCCACCCGCCTGACCGGCGGCCTGCGCTGGACCAGCGACGAGAAGGATCTGACCGGCGTCACCCCGCCGATCCCGTTCGCGAAGGTCAATGTCTCGGACGAGCAGTTCAGCTGGGACGTCAGCCTGTTCCACGACCTGTCCGATGACGTCAGCGTCTACGGCCGCGTGGCCCGGGGCTTCCGCGGACCGTCCATCCAGGGCCGTGACGTTGCCTTCTTCGGCGCCCCCTCGGTGGCGCAGTCCGAAACCATCCTGTCGTGGGAAGCCGGCTTCAAGAGCGAGCTGTTCGATCGCCGCGTCCGCCTGAACGGCGCGCTGTTCACCTACACCATCACCGATCCGCAGTTCAGCGCGGTCGGCGGCGCGGGCAACAACACGATCCTGCTCAACGCCGAAGAGGGCAAGGCCTGGGGCTTCGAGGTCGACGGCGAGTGGGTCGTCAGCGAAAACCTCGTGCTGACCGCCGGCTACAGCTTCAGCGACACCGAGATCAGCGACTCCAAGCTGACCGTCGCCGTCTGCGGCTCCGGCCAGTGCACCCCGACCGACAAGGTGGCCGCGGTCGGTCGCGTCTTCGTCGATGGCAATCCGTTCCCGAACGCGCCGGAGTACATCTTCGACGTCACGGCGCGGTTCAGCCTGCCGCTCGGCAACGGCGGCGAGCTGTTCGCCTTCACCGACTGGAGCGTCCAGGGCAAGACCAACCTGTTCCTCTATGAATCGAAGGAGTTCTATACCGACGGCAACTTCGAGGGCGGCCTGAAGCTCGGCTATGCCCGCGACGACGGCGCCTGGGAGCTGGCCCTGTTCGGTCGAAACATCACCGACGAGGACAACGTCAAGGGCGCCATCGACTTCAACAACAACACCGCCTTCGTGAACGAGCCGCGCGTCATCGGCGTCTCGCTCACCGCGCGCCTGCCGTAAGGCGGGACGTCACGGCTGACACGGCAAGGGCCGGGGAGTGATCCCCGGCCCTTTGTCATTGCGTCCTTCGACACGCATCCTCCGGATGCTGCTCAGGATGACGTGTTGGGAAAGCCATTCTCTTCGTCATGGTAGGCAGCGCGCAGCGCGTGTCGAACCACGCACAGCATCTACGCGTTGCACTCACCCGGATAAGCGACGCTGACCCCTGCAGAGGCGGCGGAGCAGCTGTTGCCGTACGTCTTGCCGTCGTCGCCGCAGACGGGGCGGTATTCCTTTGTGCAGATCCGCGGCCGCTTGCGGCAGACGCCGGCGCCGTCGGCGGCCTGCTGCATCTCGGGCGTCATCGAACAGTAGAGGTCGTCCTGGCACTGGAAGCCGGCGATGCCGCCGCACATTTCACCCTCGGCGCGCGGGGCGCGAGGATCGGGCTTGGTCTGGCCGTCCGTCTGGCAGGCTGACAGCGTCAGGATCGCGGCGGCGGCGAGGGCGAGGGTGCGAAGGGTCATGACGGGCTCCGGAAGCGGTCCGTGCTCAGTACGCGCCGCGTCGCCGGAGGTTGCAAGACGCACGGCCTGATCACGTCAGGCAGCGTTTAGCGCCTCCCTTCCTCCTCGATGGAGGAAGGGCCGGGGATAGTGGTGTAGCTCCGGTGGTGCGGGGGGGCTCTGGATGACGCCGTCGCCTCGCTGAGCCCGTCCACAGACTCAGCTACCACACCACCACCCAACCCTCCTCCATCGAGGAGGAGGGCTTTCGGGAACGCCTACAGCCCCAGCTTCGCCTTCAGGATCTCGTTGACGGCAGCCGGGTTGGCCTTGCCGCCGGTCTCCTTCATCACCTGGCCGACGAACCAGCCGATGGCCTGGGGCTTGTCCTTCACCGCGGCGGCCTTGTCGGGATTGGCGGCGATCAGGGCGTCGACGGCGGTCTCGATGGCGCCGGTGTCGGTGATCTGGACCAGGCCGTGTTTCTCGACGATGGCGGCCGGAGTCCCCTCCTCGTCCCACATGTGTTCGAACACGGTGCGGGCGATCTTGCCGGAGATGGTGCCGTCCTCGATCAGCCCGACCAGGGCGCCGATGTCGGCGGCGCTGATCGGCGAGGCGGTGATCTCCAGCCCGTCCTTGCCGAGGCGCCCGAGCAGGTCGTTCAGCGTCCAGTTGGCGACCAGCTTGGCGTCGCGGCCCCGGGCGGCTTCCTCGAAGAAGGCGGCCACGTCGCCGTCTGACGTCAGCACCGAGGCGTCGTAGGCCGACAGGCCGTAATCGCCCATCAGCCGCGCCTTCTTGGCGTCCGGCAGCTCCGGCAGGCCGGCCTCGATGTCCTTGACCCAGGCCGGGTCCAGGACCAGCGGCAGCAGGTCGGGATCGGGGAAGTAGCGGTAGTCGTGCGCCTCTTCCTTGGACCGCATTGAGCGGGTCTCGTTCTTCGTCGGATCGTACAGGCGCGTCTCCTGGTCGACCTTGCCGCCGTCCTCGAGGATCTCGATCTGGCGGCGGGCCTCGACGTTGATGGCCTGCTGGATGAAGCGGTAGGAGTTGACGTTCTTGATCTCGCAGCGCGTGCCCAGATGGCTGAAGCTGCCGGTCTCGCGGAACTTCTCGTAGTCGCCCGGACGGCAGACCGACACGTTGACGTCGGCGCGCAGGTTGCCCTTCTCCATGTCGCCGTCGCAGGTGCCCAGCGTGATCAGGATGGCCCGCAGCTTCTTGACGTAAGCCGCTGCATCTTCAGGCGAACGCATGTCCGGCTTGCTGACGATCTCCATCAGCGCCGTGCCCGAGCGGTTGAGGTCGACGTAGGTCGCCTTCGGATCCAGGTCGTGGATCGACTTGCCGGCGTCCTGCTCCAGGTGCAGCCGCTCGATGCGCACGGTGAAGCTGGTCCCGTCGATGCGATCGACGATGACCTCGCCCTCGCCGACGATCGGGAACTCGAACTGGCTGATCTGGTAGCCCTGCGGCAGGTCCGGATAGAAGTAGTTCTTGCGGTCGAACCGGCTCTTCAGATTGATCTGCGCCTTCAGGCCCAGCCCCGTGCGCACCGCCTGCTCGACGCAGTATTTGTTCAGCACCGGCAGCATGCCCGGCATGGCGGCGTCGACCAGCGACACCTGCTCGTTGGGGCCCGCGCCGAAGCCGACGGCCGCGCCGCTGAACAGCTTGGAGTTGGACGCCACCTGGGCGTGGACTTCCAGCCCGAGAACGATTTCCCAGTCGCCGGTGCGGCCCTTGAGGGTGAAGGAAGCAGAGTCAGTCATGGCGTCGCCTATACACCTCTCCCGGAGGGAGAGGGAGGGGCCCGTCCTCCGCAGCCGAAGGCGAAGGAGGATGGGAGGGTGAGGGTTTAGGGCCTGCTGAGCCTGAGCTCGGCCAGGATGGCGTCGATGACGCCTTGGGTCTCGGTGAGGACCGGAGTGTTCCAGAAGCGGATGACGCGCCAACCCAGTGAGTCGAGCACCTGGGTTCGGCGTTCGTCGTACTCGGCGCGTTCGGCGTGCTGCCCACCGTCCAGCTCCACAATGATGCGGGCCTCGAAGCACGCGAAATCGACGAAGTAGCGGTCGATGGGAACCTGCCGACGAAACTTGAAGCCGTCCAGCCGGCGGCCGCGAAGGATCGACCAGAGCTTTCGCTCCGCAGCTGTCTGCTCTTGCCGCAAGCGACGGGCATTGGCGACACGATCCATGGTTGCATTGCTATCGCAACAGTCGCATTGCTGGCAAGGCGTACGCCCTCACCTTCCCACCGCTTCGCGGCGGGCCCCTCCCTCTCCCTCCGGGAGAGGTGGACTACCACCACCGCTCCGCCTTGGCCCGGAAGCCCGCCGCCTTCTCCAGCGCGCCGGCGACCGAGAACACCGTGCCCTCGTCCAGCGCCCGTCCGATGACCTGCAGGCCCAGCGGCAGGCCGCCGCTGTCCAGGCCCGCCGGGACGCTGATCGACGGCAGACCGGCCAGGTTGGTCGTCACCGTGAAGACGTCGTTCAGGTACATGGCGATCGGATCGGCGTTGCGCTCGCCCAGGGCGAAGGCCGCCGACGGGGCGGTCGGGGTCAGCAGGGCGTCGCAGGTCCGCCAGGCCTGGTCGAAGTCGTCGGCGATGCGCCGGCGGACCTTCTGGGCCTTGAGGTAGTAGGCGTCGTAATAGCCGGCGCTGAGCACATAGGTGCCGATCAGGATGCGGCGCTTGACCTCCTGGCCGAAGCCCTGGGCCCGGGTGTTCTCGTAGATCTCGGTGAGGTTGCCGCCCTCGGCCCGCAGGCCGTAGCGCATACCGTCGTAGCGGGCGAGGTTCGAGGACGCCTCGGCCGGGGCGACGATGTAGTAGGCCGGCAGCGCGTACTTCGTGTGCGGCAGCGAGACCTCGACGATCTCGGCGCCGGCCTCCTTCAGCCAGTCGATGCCGTCCTGCCAGAGCTTCTCGATCTCGGCCGGCATGCCGTCGACGCGGTACTCCTTCGGCACGCCGATGCGCAGGCCCTTCACCGACTTGCCGACGAAGGGCGCCCAGTCGGGCGTCTCGACGTCGAGGCTGGTGGAATCCTTCGGGTCATGGCCGGCCATGCTGGTCAGCAGGATGGCGGCGTCCTCGACCGTCTTGGCGATCGGGCCGGCCTGGTCCAGCGAGCTGGCGAAGGCGACGATGCCCCAGCGCGAACAGCGGCCGTAGG
>Ga0315902_10013837_pt1 | contig 10417 bp, 6 predicted proteins | sample LakEriMetagenome_9_FD_203523 | JGI IMG/M metagenome (GOLD analysis project Ga0315902, IMG submission 203523) | Freshwater fungal communities from buoy surface, Lake Erie, Ohio, United States - Buoy 12 MA117 | ecosystem: Environmental > Aquatic > Freshwater > Lake > Lake biofilm | place: USA...
CGAGGCTGGGGGTGAGCGGGTGCGAACACCCTGCCCGGTCTGCGGCGAGTTGATTCTGGCGCGTGCGAAAGTCTGTCGGTATTGTGGCGAGCAATTTGAGGACATGTCCCCCGAGGGTCCCGAGGGGTTGTGCGTTGATCTGGGGGTGATCTGGGAGAAAACCTGGGAGGTGTACCAGAACAACCTCGGACTGGTCGTGGGTCTGGGGGTGTTGTTCATCCTCACGAACTTTGTCGCATCGTTGCCGCAAAACGTCCTGAATTTCCTGAATGAACAGGGACAACTGTCCGAAGCCATCTATTTTCCGGCCATCCTCGCATCGTTGATTCTGGCCTGGGGAGTGCAATTCTGGACCACGGCGGGTTATGCCCGCTGCATGCTCCAGCTCGCGCGAGGGGATGTGCCCTCGATCGGCGAGCTGTTCTCGGGGGGACGCTGGTTTTGGCGGACGGCCGGGGGCGGCATCGTCTTTGGACTCGCGGTCGGTCTGGGGACATTGGCCTGCGTCATTCCCGGAATTTTTCTGGCGTTAAGACTGTGGCCGTATCTCTACTTTATTGTGGACGATGATGACGGGGTGAACGACAGCCTGAACCGCGCCTTCAATCTGACCAACGACCAATACGGCCTGGGGCTGTTGCTGGGGCTCTGTTACGTGGGCCTGCACCTGGGCGGGGTGCTGCTGTGCTGTGTCGGGATCTTGTTCACATCCCCGTTGGCCTCGCTGTTGGTCGCCATGACCTATCTCGCCCTGCGGGTCGACTACCGCCAGTCGGCACGGGGCCTTTCCCAGACCGAGTCAGGGGCGTAGCGACGTCGGGCGGTCACGATTTCCTCTGGGTCCTTTCTCCGGCTCTTTTTTCTGGCGCTCTCTCATGCCCATCGAGTTTTCGTGCCCCCACTGCCAGAAGCTGCTCTCGACCAGCGAAGACAAGGCGGGACGCTCGGCCAAGTGTCCCGGCGGCGGTGAGCGGGTGACGGTTCCCCCACCGGCCCCCACCCCCTCCTCCCCAGCGATCGAAGAGGACTGGGAGGTGCCCGACGAAGAGTTCCGCGAGACGCTGCCGGGCCGGTCCACACGGCGCGGGCCCTCGGCCGACCGCCTTGCCGACGAGACGCGCGACCGGCATCCCTGCCCGATGTGCGGCGAGAGCATTCTGGTGGCGGCGGTGAAGTGCCGGTATTGCGGCGAACTGCTCGACGACACCGGCACCGGAGACGAGTCGGACTTCGCCTCCGGCGCCCCCCGGCAAGTCGCGGCCTCGGAAGTCTTCGAGAACGCCTGGCGAATTTTCCAGAACAAGGCGGGGCTGCTGATTGGTTCGTGGCTGTTGTCGACCTTCATTCAGTTCGCCTTCTATTTGGGGATCATCCTGCTGGTTTCGTTGCTGGCGGGGGGACAACCGCGGGGGAATCCCCCCGAGGCGGCCGTGTTCCTGGTCATCATTCCCGGAATGCTGCTGTTCACCCTGCTGAGCATGTTTCTCACCCTGGGGCAATTCCGGCTGAATCTCAACGTTGCCCGGGGCCAAAACGCCAGTGTGGCCGACCTGTTCTCGGGGGGACCGTACATGCTGCGTGCGATGGGCGCCGCCCTCGTCTTCATGCCCATCTATGTGCTCGGGTTCTTCCTCTGTGTGCTCCCGGGGATCTTCGCCCTGATGGCCCTCTGGCCGATGGGCTTCCTGGTGGTCGACCGCAAGCTGGGCCCCATTGACGCCCTGCAGCAGGCGTGGGTGATGACCAAGCCCAATCTGGGGGCCATCTTATTGCTGGGACTGATCATGTTTGGACTGCAGATGCTGGGGGTGATTACCTGCTACGTCGGATTTATTGTGACCGTGCCACTCATCCTCTTGATGTTCACCGTCGGCTACCTGATGATGAGCGGACAACGCATCACCCGGTCCTGATGGGTTTACTGCGTTCCGACGGGGAGATCGGCCTTCAGCCCTCGCCCCCTGTTTCCCCTTGCCTCGACCCTCGACAGCCCGCCTGCCTCACATGACTTTCTCGCTGCCGCTACCCGCCCAGACCGCCCAGGAAGAATTCCTGAGGCACATCTTCGTCCGCGACCAGATGGCCGAGTGGTCGAAGCACCCCCTCATCATGGAGAAGGCCGATGGGGTGCTGTATTGGGACATTCACGGCAAGCGCTACCTCGACGGGATTGCCGGGATCTACACCGTGGCGGTCGGGCACAACAACCGGCGGGTGATTGACGCGATCCGGCAGCAGCTCGACGTGCTGCACTTCTCTCCCCCCATGCATGGCACCAATCCGGTGGCGGTGCAGTTGGCCAACCTGCTGGCCGAGGTCAGTCCCCCGGGGCTCTCGGCGGTGAAGTTCGAATGCGGCGGCTCGGAGGTGAACGAGGCGGCGATCAAATTGGCGCGGCAGTACCACCGGCTGACGGGCAACCCGGGGAAGTACAAGGTGCTGAGCCGGTATCTCTCGTGGCACGGCTCGACCATGGGGGCCCTGGCGGCGTCGGGGCTGAAGGGGCGCAAGACGGTCAACGAGCCTCTGCCCGGGGGTTTTGTGAAGGTCTTTCCCCCCACCTGTTTCCGCTGCCCGTTCGGCAAGCAATATCCCTCGTGCGACATCACCTGCGCGACCCTGGTCGACAGTGTGATCGAGATGGAGGATCCCAGCACGGTGGCGGCGATCATGGTCGAGCCGATCGGGCACACCGGCGGCATCATCGATCCTCCCGAGGAATATCTGCCGCTGCTGCGGAAGATCTGCGACAAGCACAACATTCTGCTGATCTTCGACGAGGTGATTACCGGGTTTGGACGGACGGGGCAGATGTTCGCCGCCCAGACGTTTGGCGTGACCCCGGATGTGATCTGCACCGGCAAGGGGATGAGCGGCGGGTTCGTACCCCTCTCGGCCATGATCTGCCAACAGAGCATTGCCGACACGTTCTGGGGCCCCATCGAAGAGAACCCCGGGTTTGTCGAAGGACACACCTGGGAGGGGGGACCGGTGGCGTGCGCGGTGGGCATTGCCATGATCCGCGAGATTCTCGACCACGACCTGCTGGGGAACTGCCGTCGACAGGGAGCCCGGCTGCGGGCGGGCTACGAGGCGCTGGCGAAGAAGTACCCGGTGATTGGCGACATCCGGGGGAAGGGACTGTTCCAGTCGATCGAGTTCTGCAAGAACGTGGCGACGAAGGAGCAGTTCCCGGCGAAGCCCGGGTTTGGAGTGCGGGTGGGGCGGCGGGCGCTCGAGCATGGGCTGTTGTGCCGGTTCGATCCGCACTGGATCGCCCTCGGCCCCGCCCTGAATGTGACGGCCGAACAGATCGACGAGATGCTGGCCGTGCTGGATCGCTCCATGGGGGAAATCCTCAACGAAGGGGCGTAGGGGAGCCGGTGGTCGCCTTGACCGCCCGGAGTGTGCGGCACCGCCCCGACAGAAACCGATGGGAACTGACCAAATTCCCGAGTAGAATCGGAACTGCTGCGGGCCGCACCGGGCGGCGACTGGTGAAGTGGACACACGCGGCGACCAACCGGGAACCGGGCCGGGTGGTCGGGCCGGGTGGTCGGGCCGGGTGGTCGGGCCGGGTGGTCGGGCCGGGTGGTGAAGTGCAGACTGACCGAACTCTCTCCAAGCTTGAAGTCTGGTGCCCCGATGCTGAGCCTGTTTCCGAAACTGACGGCAGCCCACGGGTTACCCCGCCGGCAATGGCTGCGGATGACGGCGGCCGCGGCGGTCGGCAGCCCGGTGGCCCGAGCGGTCTGGGGGGCGGACGGGGACGGGGGTTTGTCGCACCGTCCCACGGCTCGCCACCTCATTTCGATCTTTCTCTGCGGCGGTCCCTCGCAGCCCGACCTGTGGGACCTCAAGCCCGAGGCTCCGGCGGGGGTGCGGACGGTGTTCGAGCCGATCGCCACCACCGTCCCCGGGATCCAGATGGGATCGCTCATTCCCCGGGTGGCCCAGCATGCGGACAAGCTGGCGATCATTCGTTCGCTGACGCACGACAATAACGATCACAACTTCGCGATTGCCCGGTCACTGTTGGGGCAACTCCCCGAGCGGGTGACCGAAGTGCATGCGGCCCGGGATGACCATCCCGGAATTGGAGCGATTCTCAATCGGCTGCTGGGTCCGGTGGGAGATTCGCCGGCATGGGTGGTGTTGCCCCGGCCGTTCACCACGTATTCCCCCCCGTACAAGGGGCAATCGGCCGGGTTCCTCGGCCCGGCGTGGGACCCGATCACTCTGCGGAAAGAGACGAAGGGTTCTCTGACCGACGCCCCGGTCGAACTGGATGCCATCCGGTTGCCCGAGGGGGTCGACACCCGCCGGCTGCACGACCGCAGTGTCCTCGCCCGGCACTTGGGTACGCTGCGCGCAGCCGCCGGGACCCCGGCCAGCGAACCGCTGAGCGTCCAGCGCATGGAGGCCGCCTACGGCGAGGCGTTCGACCTGGTGACCGCCAGTGCGGCCCGCCGGGCGTTTGATCTCGACCGCGAGCCCGATCGGGTGCGGGACCGGTACGGCCGGAACGAATATGGGCAGAGTTTTCTGCTGGCCCGGCGGCTGGTCGAGGCGGGAGTGCGCACAGTCAACGTCTTTTGGACCTTCTTCGACACCAAGGGGTGCCAGTTCAACCTGTGGGACAACCACGGGGTGGCGAGTGATGTCTGCGGGATCGATGGGCAACTGACCGGGGTGCAGCAGTTGACGCACGAGTACTGCACACCGTCGTTCGATCGGAGCTTTTCGGCCTTGCTGGAGGATCTGTCGGACCGGGGGTTGTTGGACGAGACGCTGGTCTCGGTCGCGGGAGAGTTCGGGCGGACCCCCAAGATCAACCAGTGGAACGGCCGCGATCACTGGGCCCACTGTTACACGCAGTTGCTGGCGGGGGGCGGAGTGCGGGGTGGGCAGGTGTACGGTGCGAGTGACAGCCAGGGGGCCTGGGTGAAGGACAATCCGGTGACGCCCGACGATTACGCCGCGACGATCCTGCATGCGTTCGGGCTGCCTCCCGAAGCGGCGGTGATCCATCCCACGGGCCGCCCCGTGCGGATCACCACCGGGCAGCCAGTGACCAGCCTGTTCTGAACGGCGTTCGGTGGAAAGGGATTTTCCCGGCAAGGCCGAGGCCAGGGGGGGCTCTGTGATAGAATGAGCGGGGGCCTGTGCCAGAACGGCGGCGAAGGGGAGACACTCGGCTCGCCGCTGGCGGGGCAAGGTGGGCGGAGGCTCGGGAATTGCCCGCTCCCCGAGGAGTCGGCGTGGCGTATTCCACATGAAATTCGTGACTTCACCCACAGGGGGGAACAGGTGTGGCTGGTTTCCGGGGAGCCTGTGGGGGGACCTGTGTGATGCGTGTGGTGGCAGCATGACCTCTTCACCGACCGAATTGCTCAGACTGGCCAAGCGCGGCGATGACATCGCGCGGGGCGAACTGCTGGAAGGGTTCCGCACGTATCTGGAACTGCTGGCGCGGGTCGAGATTGGCCGCCGGCTGCAGGCGAAGATCGATGTGGCCGATGTGGTGCAGGAGACCTTTCTGGAAGCCCACCGCAACTTCGGCAACTTCCGCGGAGACTCGGAAGCCGAGTTCGCTGGTTGGCTGCGCAGCATTCTCTCGGCGCGGGTGTCGAATCTGGTGCGGCACTACGTGACGACCCAGGGGCGCGACCTGCGGCGTGAGCAGCCGATGGAGATCAACGTCGACCAGTCTTCGGTGCTGCTCGATCGGGGGTTGTGGGCGCAGCAGAGTTCCCCCAGCCAGGCGGCGCAGCGGCGGGAGCGGGGCGTGCTGTTAGCCGAGGCGCTCGACCGGCTGCCCCGCGACTATCGGGAGGTGGTCATCTTGCGGCATCTCGAGGAATTGACCTTCCCGGAGGTGGCCGAGCGGATGAAGCGGACCGTGGACAGCGTGCAGAAGCTGTGGGTGCGGGCGTTGGCCAATCTGCGACGGATGATGGAGGAAACCCATGAGCCGGGCTGATGACAGTCGCACCTCGCTGGATCCCCCCAGTGAGATTCAGCAATTCGGGGAGCCCCTGGATGATCCGCGGGTGCTGGAGGTGGTGCAGGAGTACCTGGGCGAACTGGAACGGGGTCGGGCTCCCTCGCGGGAGAAGTACCTGGCGCGGTATCCGGAACTGGCCCAGGCGGTGCGCGACTGCCTGGACGGGCTGGAGCTGGTGCGCGGGGGGCTGTCGTACCCGGCGGGGAAGTCGATCTCGGGCAGCCTGGCGGGGCCGCGGGGGAATGAGCGTCCCCCCAAGTCGCTGGGGGATTTCCTGATTGTCCGGGAGATTGCGCGGGGCGGGATGGGGGTGGTCTACGAGGCGGTGCAGCAGTCGCTGGGACGGCGTGTTGCGCTGAAGGTCCTGCCGTTCGCGGCGACCCTGGATTCCCGTCAGCTGCAGCGGTTCAAGAACGAGGCGCAGGCGGCCGCCCTGCTGCATCACACCAACATCGTGCCGATCTATGCCGTCGGCTGCGACCGCGGGGTGCACTTCTACGCGATGCAGCTCATCGAGGGGCAGTCACTGGCGGCGGTGATCCGGCAGATGCGTGAGCAGGCGGGGCTGACGAAGGAGAAGGCCCCCCCTCCCCCGTCCGATCAACTGCTGGGAGAACATCCGCGGCAGTCGGAATCGCAGGTCTCGACCCGCCTGTACCGCGGCGAGGAGGCCGAGGATCCGCAGCCTCCCGTTGCCGAGAGCACGCAGACGCAGCAGAAACTGACGACCCACACGATCACGGGGCACTCGGTGACGGGGACCGTCACGCCGCAGCACCGGTCGAGTTTCTTCCGCAAGGTCGCCCGGCTGATGGTGCAGGCGGCCGAGGCGCTCGAGCATGCCCATCAACTGGGAGTCGTCCACCGCGACATCAAGCCGGGCAACCTGATGATCAACGCCGCGGGCGAGCTGTGGGTGACCGACTTCGGACTGGCGATGTTCCAGACCGAGACGGGACTGACGCGGTCGGGAGATCTGCTGGGGACGTTCCGCTACATGAGCCCCGAACAGGCGTCGGGGAAGCGGGCGGTGCTCGATCACCGGACCGACGTCTACTCGCTGGGGGCGACGTTCTACGAATTGCTGGCGCTCGAACCGGTCTTCGCCGGCGAGACCCGGGCCGAATTGCTGTATCAGATTCTCCATGAAGAACCCCGTCCGCTGCGGATCTGGAACAAGGCGATCCCGATTGAGCTCGAGATCATTCTGCTGAAGGCCCTGGCCAAGAATCCCGAAGAGCGGTACGCGACCGCGGGGGACCTGGCGGCCGATGTGCGGCGGTTTCTCGATCACGAGCCGATCCTCGCGCGCCCCCCCTCGGTCTGGGAACGGCTGAAGAAATGGTCGCGCCGGCATCCCGGGGCGGTCTCCACTGGAGCGGTGCTGCTGGGGGTGATCTTCCTCGGCTCGCTGGTTTCGACGGCGATGGTGGCGAATGCGCAGCGGACCACCGCGGCCGCGCTCGACCGCGAACGGCTGCGGGCCAATGAGGCTGAAGCGCAGTTCGCCCAGGCCCGGGCGGCCGTGGATGTGCTCATTGAGGTCAGCGAAGAGGAGCTGGTCGACAAGCCGTCGATGGAAGCCACCCGCAAACGGCTGCTGCGGACCGCACTGGACTATTACCAGGACTTCATCGAGCAACGCCCCGGAGACCAGGCGTCACAGCAGGATCTGGCCGCCGTGCAAGACCGCGTGCGGGGCATTCTCAACGACCTCACCACCCTGCAGCGCGACATGCTGATCACGCTGCTGGCACAGCCGGCGGTCTGCGAAGATCTGAATCTCACCCCCGGCCAGGAGCAGCGGCTGTCGGAACTGCTTCCCAAGTGGTTCGGCGAAAAGATGAAGGCGTTCGAAGAGATGCGCGGCAGCCGCGAGAAAGACCGCCGCCGCCGCTTCGTCGAACTGGCGGCCGAGCACGACCGGGTCCTTACCGCCCTGCTGCAGCCCGAGCAGCGCGAACGGCTGACCCAGATTGGCATTCAATCGGCCGGGATCTACGCCTTCCGCGAACCCGACATCGTGCAGGCCCTGAGCCTGACTTCGGAACAGCGGGCCCAGGTGCGCGAAATCGAATCCAAGGTGATGATCAACAGCTTCGGACGCCGCTCCATGGCCGGGGGCTGGGAAGAACGCCGTCGGCAACAAGAGCAGATCAGCCGCGACGCGGTCGCCTCGGCTCTCGCCCTGCTGCATCCCGATCAACGCCAGCGCTGGGAACAGCTCGTGGGCCCGCCGTGCGAAGGCCTGGGGATGGGCCCCCGCTCCTCGCCGAAGGGGGCCACTTCCGAGAAGTCGCCCGACGCATGAGAACCCGTCGCCCCAGTCTGGTCTTCGGGGGGGGATTGACACTGCTGCTGCTGCTGGTGGCAGGGGTCCTCTTCCGGCTCCCCTCCAGCTCCCTTGCGTCTCCCTCCCCAGAGTGCCGGCGCGCGCTCGCCGCCGATGAGTACCTCATCGAAATCACCGGCAGCGACAACCGCTGGCGGGTGTTGTATCCCGGAGCCCGGCACACGGTGGACTCGGTCGGTGCTGAGATGGCCCGTCTCGAATTGCATGTTCCCGCCGGTCGGCCGGTGGTCTTGCGGCTCAACAGCACCGATTACATCTACACCCTGGAATTGCCCGACTGGGAGCTGAAAGAAATCGCCGTCCCGAAATTGCAATTCGACCTGCGGTTTCAGACCACCGCTCCCGGCCGGTTTGAGCTGCTGGGTGATCATCTCTGTGGCGGGGTGGTGGAAACCCTGCAGGGTGTGCTGGTGGTCGAGACCGCCGCGGAATTGTGCCGGTGGCTGACCGAGACGTGTGCCCGGGCCGGCTCCGCCGCCATCCCCGACTTTTGAGCGTCCCCTCTGTGATTCAGAGCGGGACAGACCACTCCCGACCTCTCCTCGCGGTCTCTCTTCCCGAAGACCTGCCTCTTTCCCAGGCCTCCGTCCGTATGTCGTCCCCTGTCCTGTCCTGGTGTGACTTGCGCTTCCCTGGCTGGCCCAGCCCCTCAGCCACGGTGCTCTGGGGAGGGCTGCTGCTCGGTTCGCTCGCGGGGTGTGCTCCCCAGGCCGATCCCCAGGCCCCCACCGGTCCGACCGGCCAATCCTCCAGCACAGAAAAACCGGCGACACGGCGCGAATCGACCCCCAAGCCGACCCCTCCGGGTGCCCCCAAGATCCTGCTGAGCCTGCCCGACTTTGAACTGGTCGATCAACAGGGACAGCCTTTTGGAACCAACCAACTGCGCGGCCGCATCTGGATCGCCAACTTCTTCTTCACCCGCTGCCAGACTACCTGCCCCATCCAGACGGCCAAACTCGCGCAGTTCCAGCGGCAGGCGAAAAACTGGCCCGATTGGAACCGTGTGCGATTGGTCAGCCTGTCGGTCGATCCCGGGCATGACACACCAACCGTGCTGGCCGAATACGCCCGCGGCTACCAGGCCGACCCTGCGCAGTGGAAGTTCCTCACCGGCCCGCGCGAGGCGCTCTGGAAACTGAGTCGGGATGGCTTCAAGCTGCCCGTCGCCGATGATCCCCAGGGACAAGAGCTGATCACCCACAGTCCCCGGTTCATCCTGGTCGATGCCGAAGGCCAGGTGCGGGGCTTCTACGACAGCCAGAAAGATCGCGACATCCGCCAGATGACGATCGATCTGCGGTACCTGCTCGAAGCCACTCCCGACCCCGAGACCAAGGTCACCCAGGTGGCGCTCCCCCGGGAGATGCTCTTCGCCCCGTGGCTGGAAGAACGGCGGGATGCTCAATTGGCCGAGGCCGGAAACCTGGCCCCCCGGCACGACTTCACCTTTCAAGACACCCGGGCGGAATCGGGAATCACCTTTCGCCACCAGGTGGTGGGAGATGCCGGGCGGAACTGGCGGATGAACCACTACGACCATGGCAACGGCGTGGCGACCGCCGACGTCGATGGAGACGGGTTGCCCGACCTGCTGTTCCCCAGCCAGGTGGGGGGCTGCGAACTGTGGCGCAACCTCGGTCAGGGACGTTTTGAGAACATCACCGGGGCCGCCGGCCTGGCCATCGCCGATCGGGTGCTGGTGAGCGCGTCATTCGCCGACACCGACAACGACGGCGATCCCGACCTGTTCCTCACCACGACGCGCGATGGCAATCTGTTCTTCCTCAACGAGGGCGGAGGCCGATACCGCGATGCCACGGCCGCCGCGGGGCTCGACTACGTGGGACATTCTTCCACGGGCGAGTTCTTCGATTACGACCGGGATGGCCGGCTCGACCTGTTCGTCACCAACGTCGGACGGTTCACATCCGACGAAGTCGCCTTCAGCGGCCCGGCGGGAACCGAGACGGGGCGGTATTACGTGGGTGAGAACGACGCCTTCGTCGGCCACCTGCATCCCGAGCGGGCCGAAAAAAGCCTGCTGTATCACAACG
>Ga0315902_10013839_pt1 | contig 10417 bp, 6 predicted proteins | sample LakEriMetagenome_9_FD_203523 | JGI IMG/M metagenome (GOLD analysis project Ga0315902, IMG submission 203523) | Freshwater fungal communities from buoy surface, Lake Erie, Ohio, United States - Buoy 12 MA117 | ecosystem: Environmental > Aquatic > Freshwater > Lake > Lake biofilm | place: USA...
CCTCGCGCGGGCACCGCGCGCGCGGCCTCGTGCCAGGTGGCAGCGTCGCGATTGGCCGCACGGATGACGTCGGTCCATTCCGTCACGTAGGCTTCGAACGGATCGAGGAAGCCGTTTTCGTTTTGCGCCACGTCGCCGCGCTCCGCCTCGTCCCATTGCTGCAGGAAACCGCAATGATGCCAGCCGAGCATATACGGGGCGGCCATCATCGCGGCCAGGTGCTCCCGGTAGAACCGCGCCACCTCGGCGAAATCCCGGGCGCCCGTCCGGACTCCCTTTACGCTCAGCTTGCGCTGCTGCGGCAGCACCAGCCCGAAGCAACCGTCGCCGTTGAAGATCGGCTTGCCGGTCGCTGCATGAATCCGTCGGATCGCCGGCTCGTCCGTCGCCCACGGTTCGTAGGATTGGTAGACGATTGCATCCACATGCTTCTTCAGGACGGGCAGGAGCCAGTCGTAGTGCGCATGCACGAAATTCTTGTCGCCGAACAGCAGGTGATGGGGGTCGTGCCGCCGGATGACCTCACGGTGCAAGCCATACCACTGCTCCGCCAAGATCGGCAGGAAGGCCAGCAGGTCGGACTTTGCGCGCAACGTATCCGCCGGCTTGAACCAAAGTGTCAGGCGCGCGAGCCGATCCCACGAAATCCCGTAGGCCGGGCTGACCGGAATTCCCCACACCTCCGCCGCCGCTTCCGCCCGGTCGTAGCGCGACCGCAGGTGCCCGATCCAGCGCTGCTTGCCGGGCGAGGTTTCGCCGAGGGCCAGGAGCGCGTTGATCCACGGGTAAATCATAGTGCGCTCGTTGCGCGTGGTCTGTTCCTCGTTGCCCATGACCCAGCTGGGAACGTCCGTATAGACATAGCCCAGCAGCCGGCGGCTGTTGCGATGCTGCTCGGCGACGGGCCGGACCCGCGCCTCCAACCGATCCCGGAACTCCGGCGAAAAAATATCCGGCCGCGGGCCTTCGCCGTTGCGCTCCTGCCAACGGGCCAGCGGCGCTGACTCCAACGAAACGATGTAGTAGATCCGGTCCCGATAGAGGGCGGGGTCGATCGTCGGATGGGTGTGCTTGCCCAGCGTGTTGAAGTTCAGATCCGCACAGACCGAAAGTTGGCGTTCCATCCACTTCTGCGCGGCGGCCCCGGCGGAATTGAACCGGCCGTCCGGTCCGACGAAGTCGCCGCCGTATTTCCGCAAGGTCTCCGCCCGGTTGTAAGGCGCAAGCCACAGGTGCGGCTCGATGTGATTCACGCCGACGCTGACGAAGCGCTTCCCATCCGGGTCGATGAACCACCACGTGCCGTCGATCTGTTCGACGCGCACAAAGCCCGTGGCGTGCGCATCAGCGGAGATCGATGCGACGGTGGCGGCCAGCAAGGCCAGCGACCGCAGCATGCACCGCACCGCCCGCTCCAGCAGGGTGAACCGCCGGGTCGGGCCGGAAACAGAGGAGTTCATCGCTTTTTCGCAGGGCGTGAGCCTTCCGCCAGCACCGGCGGGCGAGGCCGCCGCGTCTCCGAGGTGGACGCGGCGGCCTCCGCGCTCAGAAGGAGAACGTGTTGGTCAGGACGAACGACCGCGGCTCGCGCAATTGCGACACTTGGCTGAGCGGCGTCGTCGGTGCGGCCGGCACGGACGCCATCCGGATCTTATAGGTATCCGTTTCATCCAGGAGGTTGCGGATGTTGAGCTGCACTTTCCAACCGATGCGGTCTCGGAACACTTTTCGCGTGTAGGAAACGGACGCGCCGACGTCCATCAGCGGCGTGCCGAAGTAAGGTTTGCCGGAGTCCGACACGTAGGTGACAGGGCTCGAGCCAGCGAGCGGCTTAAGCGCGTAACCGATCGCCGGCGCCGACTGCCACACGACACTGCCACCGACCGCGAAGCCGCGTAGCAGCCCCTGGGAAAACGCATAGTTGGTCAGGAAGGTGAATTTGCCCCGCCGCTCGTTGTTGGTCCGGCCGCCGGCCTGGGCCTGCTGCGTGTCCAGCAACAGGGCGATTTCGTCGAACACCTGCTGGGCCGTCAGGGGCGAGCGGAGCGGCACCGGCAAGTTGGGATTGGCCAGCCAACGGGACTTCTCCCGGGCGATCAACGCGGAGGTGAGAGGGTAGATGTTGGACAGCTGCGTCGAATAGTGACTGTAGCCCAACATCGTCCGCCACTGGCGGGTCAAATTGGCGACCACTTGGAATTCATACCCCTTCGAGAGATAGTCCGAGGTGTCCGAGCCCGACGCGGCCCCGAGATTGGCCTTTTGCGTGTCGCCGATCGCATCGTAGAGGGCGCTGATGTTCGTGGCCATCTGCCCGATCCCTGCGATGCTGTAGACATTCAGCACCTCGGCTTCGAACCGCGTGGCGGATAGCGTGACCTTTTCGCCGAACAGCTCCGTCCGGAGGCCGAAATCCTTGCCTGTGCCGGCGGTCAGGCGCAGCGCGGAACCGTCGATCGCGGTTCTGAAATTATTCGCCGCGAAAGAATTGCTGGTGTTGTAGGTCAGCGTCAATCGGTCGAGCCAGCCCATCTTCCGGACGACGTGGAAAACGCCGCCATAGGCATGGGTGTCCTTTTCCAATCCGGAGAGGTTCGGGTCTTTGATCCGGGGCAGGCTCCGCGCCCAATTCGCACCGCCGGGATACAACGGCACCATCTTGGTCTGGTCGCCGCGCAGCGTATTGATGTAGTCGCGCCGCGTCCCCAAGGTGGGCACGATCCGATCGTTCCACAGGCGCCCCTGCCAGACCACCATAGCCGAGTTGTTCGTCGACCGGTAGTTCGTCTGCACCGCGTTCGGGATCCAGTCGGTCTTCACGCCGCTGGCGGCATCGACCAGATTGTTCCGGGGATCGGTGTTGCCGAAAATGACGTTTTTCTTCGGGTCCACGTAGAAGATGCGCTGCAGCAGATTCTGGCTGTTCACGACCGCCGTCGGAAAGCCGGCCAGCGGCGTGGTGTTGTATTGGCCCGTGGTCGTGGCGGCGAAATCCTGGACCTCCTGATCGAACAGACCCGCAACCATGTGCCGCCCCAGCCAACGGCTGCGGGCCGTCAGATCGAATTCATAGGAGGCGGTGACCCGGTGGTTCTGCTGGTAGCGCAACTGCGGCTGAAATACGGTCGTCCCGGCGGTGAAATACCGCCCGAAGTTCGGGTTGGTGGACACCCCGTCGGGCAACGTCCGGCTCGCATCGACCCACAATACATTTCCCACATTCGTATTATAATATCCGTAGAAAGCGGACTCCTTGTTGAAGGCATATTCGACGAACAGATTCCGGACGGGCTCCCATTGGATGTTCGCGTTCAGCGCGTGTCCGGTGAAGATGCTCGTCCGCTGCCGGCCGATCACGCTGAACTCGGCCGGAATGAAGTCGGCCGGAAGCGAGATGGTGGACAACCCCGCCACGGTCTGGGTGGCCCCGACCGCATAGTTGCGCCAATTCTGCACGAACGGAGTCGACGGGTTGTCGTCGAACACCGCCGCGAGCGTCGGATTCGGATTGTAGCTCACAATGCCGGCCGGGTTGGCCGCCGTCGCACCGGCATTCGAGATCCGGCCGGGACTCCCGGCCGAGAGCCACGGCGTGACCCGGTCGAAGCTGACGCTGCCGGCTTGCGCCGCCTTCTGCCAATCGAAGCTCTCGGAACTCGCCTTGAGCGTCAGTTGCCGGATCGGCTGGAACTTCACGGCGAAGTATTGCCGCTTCTGCCGTTTGAAATCGAACGGCTCCCGCCAACCCATCGCTTCCTCGTTCAGAAACGCGGCCCGGATCGCGAGTTTGTTGCGCAGCAGCACCCGGTTCACATTCAAAACGCTCCGGGCCGTGCCGTAGTTGTCGGTCTGGAGAATCCACCGGCCGGCATTGCGGTAATCGGCGTCCTCCGTGGTGCGGTCCACCCCGCCGACGATCGCGTTGTTGCCGAAGAGAATGGCATTGGGGCCGCGCGAGAACTCGAAGCGCGTGGTATTGTAGGAATCCGAGGGAATGTTGCTGCGAAACTGGTTGCGCGAGATCATCTCGACCTGGATTCCGCGGATGCGGGTCGCGTCGCCGAAAAACAGATTCACCTGGCCGTTGACCTGGTCCTGGGTGTCGTTCCGCTCCATCCCGGGAGCGAATTTGATCACATCGTTGGTGGTGGAAAAGGCCATGTCCTCCAGGAATTGAGGCGTGAAGATCGACATGGTGCCGCCGAGATCGGCGACGGAGGAATTGAGCCGGGTGCCGGAAAGCGTGTTCTGCGCCGCGTAGCCGGTGTCCTTCTCCGTGTTGACGGTAAAGGGGCTGAGAACGATGGCCTCGTCGGCCTTGGCTTGGGCCGCAGGCTGCGCGTCGGCGGAGGCGCCGAAGGCGAGCCAGCCGGCGAAGGCGGCGAGCAAAGTGCGGGGTTGGGATGACATGGTTTTGGGTTTGGGTTGCGGGTCGGAAACAGGTCCGACCTCCCCGGTGCGCGGCGCGGTCTCGGCGGTGCGTTTGCGGCTCACGACGAGGGCGCCGCTGGCGGCGTCCTCGTCGGCCGCGAGGGCCGAGCCGGCGAGCATGCGCTCCAGCGCTTCGCGCGGCGTGAAGTCGCCGCGCACGGCGTTCGTCGTCTCGCCGCGCACCTTGTCGGTGGCGAAGACGAGCGAACGGCCGGCGGCGGCGGCGAATTGCCGCAAGGTCGTCGCGGCGTCGCCCCGGGGAAGGTCGAAGCTCCGCTTCGCCTCGGCCGTCGCGGCGCCGAGGGGCGCAACCGCCACCGCCACGCTGCACGAAGCCAGCACGGCGGGAACGACGGGAAACGACGGGGTAAAGCGAAGCAGGGCCACTATCCCCGTAACGCTCGCGCGGAGGAATCCGTTTAGCCGCAAGGAGAACAGTTTCTAGAAACCGTGAAGTTTCCGCACCGGACGCGCCGCGGCGTCAGGGGGCGTGCAGCAGGACGGTTTCGCCCCGGCGCTCGGCCCGGATAATGCCGTCGCGTTCGAGCAGGCGCACGAAGGCCTCGACGTCGTCGAGCGCGAACATGCCGCCGATGCGCCGGGCCCCCAGCCCGGGATCGGCGACGACCAGCTGGAGCGCGTTGTGGCGGTTGAAGCGGGCGGCGACCTCGGCGAGCGGCGTGTCGGAGAAATCCGCGGCCCGGCGCTGCCAGGCCAGCACCGCGCGCACCTCCGCGGGGGCGAGCGGCTCGACGACGGGGGCGGGCCCGGCGGCCGCGAGCGGGATCGCGAGGCGCTGGTTCGCGGCGACCAGGGTCGCACCGGCCGCGGACGAGGCCGACCCCGCCGCCACCTTGCCCTCGGTCACGGTGACTTCGACGGCACCGGCGACAAAGCGCACGTTGAACGCCGTGCCAACGGCGCGCACGGCTACACCGCCCGCGCTCACGACAAACGGGCGCGCGGTGTCATGGGCGACTTCGAAGTGGGCCTCGCCCGACTCGAGCTCGACGCGCCGTTCCGTGGCAGTGAAGTGCACGCGGGCCGCACTGGCGGTGTTGAGCTCGAGGGTCGAACCGTCGTCGAGGCGCGCCCGTTCGTAGCCGGCGGTCGTGGTCGCGTAGCGCGTCGAGGGCCCGGCGGCGGACGGCAGAGCGCGGTACGCCAAAAAGCCCCCGACCACGAGGGCCGCCGCCAGGCCGATCCACGCCGCGGGCCGCCACGCGGAGGCGACCGGCACGGCGGCGGTTTCCCGGCCCGCGGGAGGCAACGGGGAAACGCGCTCGAAACGGGCATTCACTTGCTCGCGCCAGTCGGCGAGACCGTCGAGTTGCGCGAGCACCTGCTCCAGCTCCGCGACGGCGACGGCGTGGCGGGCATCGCGGCGGCGCCACGCTTCGAAGGCGGCCGCGCGGCCAGGCGCAAACCCGTCCTCGCGTTCGGCCAGCCAAGCCATCGCCTCGGCCTCGATGGCCGTGCGGTCGCCGGACTCAGGGTTGGGGAACGTTTTCATCGGGCGCCTTTTTTGGCGGCCGCACCCTCGAGGAGCCCGTGGGCGCGGAAAAACCGGGCGCAGTCGAGCACCCCTTTCATGAGATGGACGCGGACGGTCGCAGCCGCGAGGCCGAGGTGGGCGGCGATTTCCGCCGCGGAGAAACCGTCCACGTAGCGGAGTAACATCACCTCGCGGCAACGCTCCGGCAGCGTGTCGAGCGCGGCGAGCATCGCCTCGTGCCGTTGCACTTGGTCGAGCGCATCGGCGGTCCCCGGCGCCGGCTCGAGTAGGGAAAACTCCGCGGTTTCGTCGATGGGATCGACAGGGGAACGGCGTGCGCGGCGCACGTGATCGATGGCGACGTTGCGCGCGGTGGTGAACAGAAAGGCCCGGACGTGGCTGAGCCGCTCGGGATCGGAAACACGCAGCAGGCGGGCGTAGGTTTCCTGCACGAGATCGTCGTGGTCGGGCAGGCTGGAGAACCGGCGCGAGAGGAAGGCCCGCAGCGCGGGTTCGTGCGGACGCACGGTCTCAGCAAACCAGACGGTCTGATCGGCGGGTGGCATGGGGTTTCGCGCGGGCTGGGCGCCCGGCACACGTCTGCATCTCCGACGGCTCAGTTGCCGTCGAGTGGAAATCGGTTGGTTTGGGCATCGCCAAAAATATTTTCGGATCAGGCTAAACGGAAAATGCGCTTGTGCGTTTCATGCCCACGCGAAATCGCCGGGAGGATCAGGCGACCGCCCTGCCCCGCCGAGACCGCGGCAGATTGTTGAAGGAACAGGTGGAGCAAGTCGCTGATCGCGCTGGCGGAAATGGGCCGCGACAAACACCGTAGCGATACAGCACGCGATGCGGCCGGCCCATCCTCGCCGAATGCCGATGCGACGGGGGAGTTTCATGTCAGGTCGCAAGTACTCCTTTCACCACGTGGCCACGCACGTCGGTCAGCTGCACCGGCGAGGTATTCCACCCGCGCGCAATTTGCGGCGACCTCTCGCGACACAAACAGTGTTCAGCGGACGAGGCCGGTCCAATTGGCTCGCCAGAGCGGGGGATCGCAGAGCCCGCAGGGGGAGTTCGGCGTGGTGGGCGCCGATCAACGCGATCTCGTCGGGCACCTTCAGGCGCGCCTGGCCGGCAGGCGTCGAGAATCGGTTGCCCGCGGCGATCCACGCGAGCGAATACGCCGACCGGCCGCGCGAGCGCCGGGTGCATGGCTATTGGAGGCGGTTCTCGCCGCGATTTTCCGACTGGTGGATAGTCACGGGCCAACCGGGAAACTGTTTGGATGCTTTGCCGTCGGGGCGCTTGATCGTGTCAGGTCGCAAGCAACTCCTTCACCACGTGGCCATGCACGTCGGTCAGGCGGAAGTCCCTGCCCTGATGGCGGTAGGTGAGGCGACGGTGATCCATCCCGAGCAGATGCAGCATTGTGGCCTGCAAATCGTGCACATGCACCGGATCCTTCGTCACGCGGATGCCGAATTCGTCGGTCTCGCCGTGCACGTGGCCCCGCTTGACCCCGCCGCCTGCCATCCAGATCGAGAACGCATCTTTGTGGTGGTCGCGCCCCGGATCGCCTTTGCCGCCATCGGGCGAGAACTCCTGCACCATCGGCGTGCGGCCGAACTCTCCGGCCCACACGACGAGCGTGTCGTCGAGCATGCCCCGCTGCTCCAGATCGCGGACGAGCGCGGCGCACGGCCGGTCCATTTCGCGGCAGAGCCGGGGCATCCCTTTGTAGATCCCCGCGTGGTGGTCCCATCCGCCGAGAAATACCTGGACGAAGCGTACCCCGCGCTCGACGAGCCGGCGCGCGAGCAGACAGTTGTTGGCGAAGCTGTCCTTGCCGGGTGTGGCACCGTAGTCCGCGATCGTCTCGGGCGATTCGCGCGAGATATCCATCAACTCGGGCACGCTGGTCTGCCAGTTTCCTATCGGTTAAACGAACGTGCTGTGCCATCCGAGGTCGGAACCAGACTGCGGCGCCTCCATGCGCTCCGGGATCGCGCGCGCTACGGCGAGCACGAGCCGGCCGGCCTTCAACTGCACGAAGCCCCGGATCGAACCGATGTAGCCGGGCACGATGAGACGTGGCTTGGTCCACTCCCCGCCGGGCGGTCGGCTCGCGTAATAAACTTCCCAGAGCCGGCCGCGGTAGCCGCCGGGACCTTCGCGAAAATCGTGCACGACGGCATGCAGCGTCCCATCGTGCGCCTCGAGGACTTGGATGGCGTAATAGGCCTTGTTGTGGAGCCGAAACGCCAGCGCCGGCTCCGTCCACGTGAGCCCGCCGTCCGTCGATCGCATCACGGTCGCGGTGTCGCTCTCAGGTTTGCCGATCGCGTAGAGTTCGAGCGCACCGTCGCGGCGCGCAACCAGGCACGTCTCGTTGGTCGGCGCCTCGCGGATGACCGCTGGTGCATGGATCGTGGCAAGGTCGTGCGGCGGCGGTCGGAGTCGCACGCCAACGGGCTGCGCCGAAGCCGACGCGGCCCACAGACCTCCCACCAAAATCAAGGCGCGCCGGTTCATCGCCTGGGAATGCCGCCGTCGCCATTCAGCGGCTCGGGCTGACGCGTCCAGATTTTCTCCAGATCGTGGTAATAGTCGTAGCGCAGCTCGACGTCGGTCACTTGCGCACCCGGCTGCACGAGCGAGACAACCACCGCATTGTCTCCGCGCTGCACCGTCGCGGCGGAGGCGAGCGGCACGTGCAGATAAACCTCGGCCGCGTCGGGCTGTCGGGGTTCGGCGCCCGTGATCTCCTTCGTGAACCGCGCCGAGGGCTCCCGGAGCTCGCCGGCGAAGACCGCGGTTCCGTTCAACATGACCCGCACGCGCGCATCCGACCCGGCTCCGCGGAAGCCGAGGCGCAGCACGCGGGTCCGCAGCGCGAACGGGCTGTCTTCCGGCGCCTCCGCGACCGGCAGCGTGACCGCAAGCGACCCATCGCCGCCCAGCTTCGCGGGCAACTGCTTGCCATAGGCGTAGGACCCCGGTCCGTCGTTATAATAACTCTTTGTGATGCCGAACACCTTGGCCTGCCCCGCGAGATTCCCCGGTCGGGCGAGATCACGGAAGAGATGATAAAGCCGATTGTCATGGGGGCGCGCCGAGCCGAAGGCGTTGTAGAAATTGAAAAGATAGAACCCGTCCGCGCCGCCCGCGGCGTAGTTGGCCGCGGCGCCGCGAATCTCGTCGAGCGTGGCATCGCGGCCGATCTTCGCGTCGGCGTAGCGTGCGTCGGCGGGGAACGCCACGCGCCAGCTGGTGCGCGGATAAAGTGAAGGATGCACCCGCACGCCGTATTTTTTGCCCAGCGCGAAGAGGTCGGCGACGGGCATGTCCCACGCCAGCGTCATGATTTGCGCGGGCGAAACGAGGTCGACGAGGCCCTCGCGCATCCAGCGCTCGACCTCCAGGCCCGCCGTCGTGCAGTCGGCGAGCGAGGGCGGCACGCGGACGAAAAGAGATAGCGGCCGTTTCACCTCGCGCGCCAATTCGTCGAGCCGGGCGCGCACCCGGCGCACGAGATCGGTCATCAGCGGGGCGCCGGCGGCCGCCTGCCCTTTGGGGAAGAAGACCTGGAAGCGGTTGAAATCGAGTTCGAAGCCGTCGACGAGGTCGCGATTGCGGTCGAGGCACTCGAACACGGTGTCGAGCCGGAGGCGGCGCACCTCGGCGTGCGAGAAATCGAGCAGGTTCCCGTAGGCCGGCTGGAACGCTAGGGGCGACTCCTTGATCGTGAGCGTGTGGCGGTGCTTGAACCAGAACTCGCTCGTCATCGCATGGCCGTCGGGGTTGGCCATGAAGTGGGCGTCGTTCAGACGCAGGCTCGGGATGAAACGCAGCCCGAGCGCGCGCGCGGCCTCGCCGGCCGTGCGTACGGCATCGGCGCCCTGCGCCAGGCAGACGCGCGCGTTCTCCATGCGTTTCTCCATCAACGTGCCGGGCTTTTCGTCCGGGGATTTGCGCCAGCCAACACGGCTCGCGACCTTGGTGTCATAGTACAACAAGTCGCCGCCCATGCCGATGCAGAATACCAGCGTCCGCACGGGTGTGTCCGCGAGCGCGCCGATGTTGGCGCACAGCAGAGCCTCGGCGCGCGCGCGGTCCGGCACGACGAACGCGAGATCGGCGTCGTCGTTGAAGACGAGGCCGAAGTCCGGGCGCGCCGGCCGTTCCGCACCGACCGCGACGGCGGCCAGCAGGAGCAGCGGCAGATGGCACGCGGAGCGCATTAGAATTCCGTCCGCACGCCGATGGTCACGAGTGCGCCGAAGTTCTGACTGGAAGGAAACTGGATTTTCAGGGGGAGCGGATTCGGGAGAGGTTTGCCACATTGCGTGGGTCCCAAAAACTAGGCCAGGTGGAATGTTAGTCCACGGGATTGGTGGATGTGATGACTGCGGTGGTGGTTGGCAATCCCAGGCGGAGGGACGGACCGGCTTGGCGGTCCGGCCCGGAGCCTGGGATTGGTGAGCA
>Ga0315902_10013842_pt1 | contig 10414 bp, 8 predicted proteins | sample LakEriMetagenome_9_FD_203523 | JGI IMG/M metagenome (GOLD analysis project Ga0315902, IMG submission 203523) | Freshwater fungal communities from buoy surface, Lake Erie, Ohio, United States - Buoy 12 MA117 | ecosystem: Environmental > Aquatic > Freshwater > Lake > Lake biofilm | place: USA...
CGGGCCGCCCGCTGGATTCTCGACCGCAACGGCGTCAAAGGGCAGATGGGCATTTCCCTGCTGAAGCCCGCCGACGCCGGGGATGACGACGGCACACCGGCCGAAGAAGAAACCCGGCCCAATGCGATTGGCGCGCTGGATGTGCCCAAGCGCAAGCTGTACTGCCTCGACCTGCGCGATCAAAGCGAGCCGCGGGTCTACCTCGATGAGATCCGCCGGATCGCCCGCGAAGCGAGCGTGCAGACAGTGGGTCTCGACCTGATGCAGTGGATTGGCGGTTCTCCCCAGCCGGCCCAACTGCAGCGGTATTTGAATCCATTTCTGCCGGTGAACGGGACACCGGCGACCAGTGCGGCACCGCCGGCCGCGACCGCCGCGGACACGGGGGCTGCTCTTCCATCACCGGCAGCGGCGACCGAAGAGCCTCCCAAGCGGCGCTGGTACCCCATCATCGATTACAGCCGGTGCACCAACTGCATGGAGTGCATCGATTTTTGTCTGTTTGGGGTCTACGGGGTCGACACGCTCGACCGGATCCTGGTCGAGCAGCAGGATAACTGCAAGAAGGGGTGTCCCGCCTGCAGCCGCGTCTGTCCCGAGAACGCCATCATCTTTCCCGAGCACAAGACCCCAGCCATCGCGGGAGCTGAGGTCGAACGCGACGCCAACTTCAAGATCGACCTGTCGAAACTGTTTGGCGCGCCGTCGGCCCTGGAGATGGCCGCCCAGGAACGGGATACCGAATTGGTGAAAGATGGCCGGGAGGCGGTGGGGTTGAGCGTGGGGGTTCCGAAGCGGCAAGAAGCGAAGCCCGCCGGCCCGCGCGACGCCCTCGATGACCTGATGGATGATTTGGACAAGCTGTCGGTGTAGCGTTGCCGGTGGTTGGGGGCCGGAGTCTGGCCGGGACCGCTGCCTGAGGGGAGCGGCGGGCCAATTTCTGGTGCCGATCATTTCAGACATTTCCTGGGGAACAACTCCATGCTGCGTTACCGGGATTTCAAGCCGAGTGTCAAAAAAACGAGTTCCTTCCTTGGGCTGATCGAAAAATCAGACTCCATGGACGATGTGCTTGCTGCGGCGAACGCCTGGATTGACGAGCAAAAGGTGACGGTCGTCAACATCGAGACGGTGGTCTTGCCGTGGACGGGAGCCAACTCTCGGGAAACACGATCGACCTTTGGGACGGCGGAGGGAATGCAGTGGCTGCAAACCGTGCGGGTCTGGTACCGAGAGTGACGTGGCGGAGAGGCTCGACGACGGTGCGGGGCTGGGATGTTTGCCAACTTGGCCCACTTGCTGAGGAAACTGCGTTCCAAGGTTGAACAGAAATGGAACTTTGCCGCGGGGCCTCGGGGAATTCCTCAGAATTCCGGAGCAGGCCTGCCAAGGAATGCGGGCCGTTGGCGAATGGCTGGATCGGTCGTCTGCTTGAGCGTAGAACAGGCGCGGCCTGGCCGAATTCACCTGGGAACAACCGATGCTGACCTACCGCGACTTTCGCCCGCAGTCCCTGGAGAAGAATTTCTTCGGGGCGGTTTCGAAATACGAACCCATGCCAGAGCTGATGGCCCGGATCAACGCCTGGATCGAGACCGAATCGATTCAGCCACTCAACGTCGAAACCCTGTTGGTCCCCGCGCTGGTCGACGAGTTGCAAAGCGAACTCAACATGGACCCCTCCCTGGTGCGGCACCTGCAGACCGTGCGGGTGTGGTATCTCGATGGGTGACCGGTCGTTTCGCGCGGTGTGGGATCCGCGGACCCAGTCGGGAAACCGTGCTACAGCAGTTCGCGGATGGGCTGCCCATCACTGAGGGGCATGGGGCGGCCGTCGACCATCTGATAGGTGATTTCGCGAGAGCTGTAGCCGAGGGCTGAGAAAATCGTGGCGTGGATGTCGGCGGGGGTGACGGGACGGTCTTTGGGGACGGCACCGATGCTGTCGGAGGCCCCGATGACCTGGCCGCCGCGAAGGCCTCCTCCTGCCATGACCACAGTGTAACACTGGGGCCAATGATCGCGCCCCGCCTTGGGATTGATCATGGGAGTCCGGCCAAAGTCACCGATCCAGAGCACCAGCGTACTGTCGAGCAGACCCCGTTCCTTCAGATCCTGGATGAGCGCGACCCAGGCGCGCTGCATGGGGGGAACGAGATTCTTCTGCAGGCGGTTGAAGTTGTCTTCATGGGTGTCCCAGATGATGCTGCGGCCATTGACCGTCGAGACGAAGGGAACCCCCGCCTCGACCAACCGGCGGGCCAGCAGGTGCGACTGCCCCCACGAGTGGCGGCCATACCGCTCGCGGACGGAATCGGGTTCCTGCGTGAGATCGAAGGCCTTCGCGGCGTCGCCCGAGAGAATCATCGAGGCAGCCCGGGAATGAAACACATCGTGCGAAGCAGCCAACCCCGAGACAATGGGCCTCCCGTGGGAGGAGAGCCCCACCTGCAACGACTGCCGGTCTTGGAATCGCTGCGGAGTGAGCCCCTCGGCCAACCCCAGGTTGCGGACGCGGAAGTCTTTGGCGTTGGGGTCGGCATCGAGCACGAACGGATCGTACCGCACCCCCAGGCAACCGCCGTATTGCCCCGGAGTGAGGTACACCGTGCTGTCGCAATGCGGATAGGGGGTGATGACGTAGGGGGGCACGTGCCCCGAATAGCCATCGCGCTGTGCCAGCCAGCCCACCAGCGTTCCGAGGCTGGGATGATCGGAGGGGGCGGGATTGATCAGGGTGCTGTCGACTTTGTAGGGACGGCCGACGATCGACCAGTGCATTCCCGAGTTGTGCCCCCCGTGGGTGTGGTGGACAGTGCGGACCACCGCCAGTTCCTTGGCGATCTGGGCGACTTCGGGAATGAGCTCGGTGAACCAGAGCCCGGGGACCGCTGTCTCGATGGGTGCGAAGGGGCCGCGGACGGTGTCGCTGGCGAGCGGTTTGGGATCGACCAGGTCGAGATGACTGGGGGCCCCGCAATTGAAGATCATGATGACCGAGCGGGCCTTGCCCGGGCGGTTCGACCAATCAGCCCCGACTTGAGTGGCCAGACCGGCCGCCAAGGTCCCCGCGGTTCCCTGGAGCCAACCCCGCCGTGAAATCGCCATTGACGGAGCCTGAGAATCGATCCTCGCCGCGAGAGACGACGGATCGTTCGCCATCGAAGGGGGTCTGGGGGCGGACATGCCGGGGACCTCGCGGAAAGCCAAAGGATCAACCAACTCCGATGAATGGTATCGGAATGACGGGATCCTGCACAACAGCGCGATGGAAGGAGATGGCCGTCGGCCGGTCGAGAGGAACGATCCGAGACTGGCGGTCGGCTGGCAACGGCTGGCCCATCGCCCGGCGAACGGAACCGCGTGCGTTTCTAACCGTCTTTGGTGCGGGACGTCGAAGTTCCGCCACTGGGTTTTGCGATTTCATCGGACGAATCGGAACCCGATTGGCCATTCCGCCGGGACGAGCTTCCGCGACTGGTCACCGACCGAACCGTTCCCGAAAGCCAGCGCAGTCCATCGGGGTCGGGAGGGCCCGAACCCGTGGGCGACGGCCCCACGATGGGAGATCGAGCCTTGCGGCCGTGGGAGAACAACAGCTTCAAGCCAATCAACGAAACCAGCGAGACCATCAAAAGGGCCCCCACAATTTTCAGCAGAAAGATATCAGATGAGGACAAGCGACCCTCACCACCCGCTGGACGAACAGCAAAGTCAGCGTCAATCCGATCCGCCTGGAGCATGTCCCCAACCGGACGAGACAGCAGGTCTCTTTCGCGTTTTCCGCCGAGATTCTGTGAATGACTGGAAACACCAGTCGAAGTTCCGGGGGGGGCCTGCCAGGCGGATGCAGGCTGGACCATCAAACAGGCCAAGACCAGTCCAGACGAGGCGGCGATTCGAATCGTCCTCAGATCGGAACGCAAGACACCAGACATGAAATCTCTCTCGGGACAACCCCCCCGAAATCGGTCAACCCTCGCAATTGGCCAAAATCGGTTCATCCTTTCCGCCGACGAGTTTTATCGTAAATCGATTCCGGGGTTCCCGGCAAGACCGAGACATCCAAGGAAAAGTATTACCACGAAAGGAAAGAAATTATCCACACCCTCCGGATTGGGTCACGGAGTGCGGGTGAGACAAGGACGCGGAAAGGGAGTTTCCGTGGTGACGGCGGTTTTCAAGCAGTCGTGGTGTGGGCGGGGGAGTGCGAAACCGTGGTTTAAGAGGTGGCGGGCCCCTCTGCTCAGGTCGCTCCGCCGAGGCTTGGTTTCCCTGTGTGACCACGGTTGGCCGCCGTCTAGAATTCGAACTGATGTTTCTCCTTCCTGGCTTCCGTCAACACTCTTTGCCGAGCCGCGTTCCATGCCTTTGCTATCGGTCTTCAATCGGGAGGGAAAGCTCCTTCCGCCTCGGGAGATTCCCCCCCTGGTGTTGTCGGATTCGGAATGGCGAAAGCGGCTGCCTCCCGAGAGATATCGGATTCTGCGGGCCCAGGGGACAGAGCGGGCATTCTGTGGGACCCTGCTCGATAACAAACAATCGGGGGTCTACACCTGCGGAGGCTGCGGTCTGCCCCTGTTTTCCTCGCAGACAAAGTTTCATTCCGGAACCGGTTGGCCCAGTTTCTTTCAGTCCATTGCTCCCGGAAACGTCGAAGAGCGAACGGATCGCAGCCACGGCATGGTCCGCGTGGAAATTCTCTGCGGGAGGTGTGGGGGCCACCTGGGGCATGTCTTCAACGACGGTCCTCCGCCGACCGGTCTGCGGTACTGCCTGAATTCTGAATCGCTCGACTTCACTCCCGAGGATCGCCTGGGGGAATTGGCTGACCCCGCGGCGGAAGTACCTCCCCCGGCATCGCCGGCCGGCACCCAACAACTGGTCCTGGCGGGAGGCTGTTTCTGGTGCACGGAACTGGCCTTCGAGCAGTTGGCTGGTGTGCTGGATGTCGAGAGCGGCTACTGCGGTGGGGATCCTCAACGGGCCAATTACCGCGAGGTGTGCGAAGGAAACACAGGGCATGCCGAGGCCATCCGCATCACTTACGACCCCGCTCGCATTTCCCTTGACCAACTGCTCGACGTGTTTTTCGAAGCCCACGATCCGACCCAGAAGAACCGGCAGGGTAACGACGTGGGGACCCAGTACCGCTCGGCCATTTTCCATGCGGACGAAGCGCAGCGGTCGGCCGCGAAACAGAAAATCGAGGTCCTGGAAGCGGCCCGGCGATTTCCCCGCCCCATTGTCACCACGCTGGAACCGCTGGGAGTCTTCCACGCGGCCGAGGCCTATCACCAGGACTACGCCAGACAAAACCCATCGCAGCCCTACATCCAGCACCATGCCGTGCCCCGGGCCTGCCAGATTCGTGAAAAATACCCGCAGCTTTTGGCGCGATGACCGGTTCGACTCCAGAGACACACTCCTTCCCTGCCGGCCGGGCGACCGAGGCCGACGGCAGCCGTCCCACCCGCAGGGAATGGCTGGGGTTGTGTGTCTTGCTGGTTGTCGCCGGTCTGTTGAGGTTGGGGGCGAGTCGGGGAGGATTGTGGCTGGATGAACTGTGGACACTGGGTCCCGATGTGCGGGGCAAGATCACCTCAGCCGGGGATGTCTTCACCTCCATTCATCACGAGAACAACCACTACCTCAATACTCTGGTCGGTTGGTGGCTGGGACCGGACTGCGAGGCTTGGAAGTACCGGTTTCCCTCGGTGTTGGCGGGGCTGGTCACGGTGGCCTGTGGCTGGCGGATTGGTCGGCGGCGTTCGCTCGCGGCGGGCTGGCTGTCGGCGATCGTGCTGGCGCTGTCGTATCCGCTGGTGCATTATGGTTCGGAAGCCAGGGGCTATGCCTTGGCGGTAGCCGGTGCGATGGCGGGCGTCGATTTGCGGGAAAGGCTTTGGTCTCGACCGAGGGGGATCACAGCGTTCGCGACGGGACTCGTCGAGACACTGGGCCTGCTGGCCCAGCCGGTGTTGATTTGCCATCTGGCCGGTCTGGCAGTTGTGAACGGCTTGCTGGCCTGGCGGGAAACGACGTCCCAGAATCGCCGGGCGGTGTGGCAATTGGCGGCTCTGGCTCTGCCGGGATTGATCTTCTGTGGGCTGTATTGGATCGATTTGAGCCGGGCGTTCAATCCCGGAGGACCGGTGTTTCCGCTGATGGATGTGGTGACGCAAACACTCTCGCTGGTTGTGGGAGGACCACTGGATGAACCGGGGGTCCACATCGCCGGCATGCTGGGGGGCGTGTGGCTGGTTGGTGTGGCGTGGTGGGCTCGGCGTGGGGAGCAGGCGGCCGTTGGGGTGGCGATTCTGGGGGGAGTGGTGATTCCCTTCCTGGTGTTGATGATCGAGGCCCGGTACGAGGTGTATCCGCGCTATTTTCTGGTTGCCATCACCGCGGCCCAACTGTTGATGAGTCTGGCACTGGGAACAGCCTGGAATCACGGGGGTTGGAAACGGGTGGCGGTGTTGGTGGCTTTGGTGGGTTGGGGCGGGGCGACAGCGGGGCATTTGCTGCGGCTGTGGAGCCTGGGACGGGGTGATGCCGGTGAGATTGTCGAACTCCTGGCGCGAGAGTCGCGCCAGACCCCCATTCGGTACACCGCCGACCACGACTTTCGGATGCGAATGTTTTTGGAAGAGGGCTTTCGCCGGCGGGGCTGGGACCCACCTTCCCCTCCGGTTCGCCCGGGAGAGACTGGCGGACGGGAACCCGAATGGCTGTTGAGTCATGATTTCCGCATTTCCCCGGCCTTTCCCGAGACCCTGTTGTTAGGGCGGGCGAAGTGGCGTCGGCGAGTGGTCTCGCCATACGCCGGACTTTCCGGCTGGTCAACCGCCGTGTACAGTCGGGAGTGATTTGTGAGGGAGTGCCCCGCGGTAAGGTCTGCCTGCTGGAGGGGGATTCCCAATTTCGCAAGAGACACCAAACAGACCGGAGTGACGATGTGAGTTTGGGCCGCGGTGGCGTTGAGGACGGTGTGGCGGGCGGCGTGGCGGAAGACGCCCTCGAACGCTGCGAACAGGCCTTGGAATATCGATTTCAACAGCGGGAACTGCTGCGGACCTGCCTGACCCATGCCTCGGGCGCCAATCACCGGCTGGCCTCCAACGAACGCCTCGAGTTCCTGGGAGATTCGATTCTGGGTTTGATTGTGTGCGAACTTTTGTTCCGCCAGTTTCCCGGAGAGACCGAGGGAGAATTGACGCGGATCAAGTCGATCGTGGTCAGCCGCAGCACCTGTGCCAAAATCAGTGAGAACCTGGGATTGCCCGGGTGCATGCTGCTGGGCAAGGGGCTCAGCCTGACCGAGATCATCCCTCCGTCGGTCTCGGCGGCGGTGTTTGAAAGCCTGGTGGCGGGGGTTTATCTGGACGGCGGTTTTGAAGCCGCCAAGGCGCTCGTCTCTCGCCTCGTGCAGCCCGAGGTCGACTTGGCGGTGGGCTTCGACCACGGCCGCAACTACAAAAGCCTGTTGCAGCAACACACCCAGAAACACCAGGGTGCCACGCCAGCCTACCGGCTGATGGAAGAGAAGGGGCCCGACCATTCGAAGTGCTTCAAGGTGTCGGCCCAGGTCGGCGATCAACTCTTCCCCCCCGCCTGGGGGAGCAACAAGAAGGAGGCCGAGCAGCGGGCCGCCCAGAATGCCCTCTGCCAGATTGAGGGACGCGATCCCCCACATACCACGGAATAAGTGCTCAAACGGGGACAATCACTGGCCAATAACAGGCCGGTGCGACGCCCCGTCAAGTTTCGTCTTTCCCTGTCCGCGGCTTTTCAGACCCCTTCCGGCATGTCGACTTCGGCGGGCCGCTCGGGGTTCAGATCTGCCAGGCTGGGGTCGGTCACAGGGACATCGGCGGCCGTCGGAATCGCAGGCTCGCAGGCCGGGTTAGCCGCAGCGGCGGTGATGTCGGCCGCTGGGCTGGCCACTTCGGACTGCGACTCGGCATACCCCTCGAAATCAAACTTGCGGTTCGGGATTCCTCCCGAGGTTTCCACCGCGGGATCGACGGGAGTCCCGCCAGGAATTTCGGACTGGGCCTGCAGTTGCCGCTCGGGCAGGGCCGGGGGAGAATGGAGTGGTTCGGCCAACACAGGAACCGGGGGAAGTTCCGTGGAGGCGTCGCCGGTGCCGATCGGGTCGGATGGAGGAGTGTCTGGACCACCCCCGGTCGCCGGAACTGACTCCAACACGACCACGACCTCTCCCCCGGCCAACGGATTCCCGGGATTGCCAGCGTCAACCACGACGGGGGATTCGTCGCTGGCCGGCTGCGGTGCGGGGGTGCAGGCTGCCTCCAGCACCGGCCGCCCCGAGGCAATCCGCTCGGGAGAATTCAGACGAATGAAATACCACCGTTGTCCGTCAATGGTGGTGACATGGAACTCTGTCTGGAGCTGGTCGATGGGGAAGTCGCTGACTGGCAATTCCAGTCGTGCCACCTGTCCCCTATCATCCACCACTCGCCAAGTCCCGGCCGAAAGTCCCTGCGGCAGCGAAATGGGAGCGGTTTGCGGGGTCCACTCCTGGGGTTGAGCCGATGGGTCAAACGCGGGAATTGCGGCGGTCACCGGCGGTTCGGATGGCGTTGGCTGAGCGAGCGACTCACCCACGGACATCGGCTGCGACACAGACACGGCAGGACGCTGACCCCTGGCAAGATGCTCGGACCCATGTCGAGCGCCGGTTTCGGACCAGATCCGCATGAACAGACCCGTCACGACCGCCAGCAGCAGCAAACGCCCATTGATCTTCATGGTGCCAGTCCGTCTCCCACTAATCCCGTTGCCAGAGCCCCGGGGACTTCAAGTTGTCCGGTTTCCACCGTTGTGCCCGGCATCACAAGCCAAAGCACTCCGACAGTCCCTGGAGTTATCGGCCTCTGCGCATGGGGCAATCTAGGAAAACTGCGAGGCCCCGCGTCTCTGCAACGACCGGCTGTCGACTCTCCCCCCGCGATCGCTGCAACCCCTGCAACCGAGCCCATCGTCAGATCCGTCCCTTCGACTTTCCATGTCCCGAGCCCAGGTCTCCGCCATGAAATCCCGATTCCAACACCGTCTCTGGTTTCTGGTGGTGGCGCTGGGAGGATGGCCCGGCTCCACCCAGGTGACGGCTGACGACCGGGAGATCGGGGCTCCCAACGTCATCGTGATCATGACCGATGATCAGGGATGGGGTGACCTGGGGTTTCATGGCAATCCGGTGATCCGCACTCCGCATCTCGACCAGTTGGCCGAGGCGAGCGTGCGGCTTCCCTATTTCTATGTCAGTCCCGTCTGCGCCCCCACGCGGGCGTCCTTGATGACCGGGCGCTACAACTACCGGACCCGGGCCATCGACACCTATCGCGGCAGGGCCCTGATGGACCCCGCGGAAATCACGCTGGCCCAGCGGCTGCGCACCGGCGGATACCGCACCGGGCTGTTTGGCAAGTGGCACCTCGGAGACACTTGGCCGCTCCGTCCCATCGATCGGGGGTTCGACACTGCACTCGTGCACCGCGGGGGGGGAATAGGTCAACCGAGCGATCCCCCCGGCGGCGAGAACAAATACTCCAATCCCATCCTGTTTCGAGATGGCATCGCCGAAGTCCAGCAGGGCTATTGCACCGATGTCTTTTTCCGGGAAGGGATGACCTGGGCCAATCAGGCCATCGACGCCCGAAAACCGTTCTTTCTGTGCCTGATGACCAATGCCCCACACGGACCGTTGGGTGACGTCCCCCCTGCCCAGTACGAACACCATCGGCAAACCCCCATCACCCCTGATCGCTTCCCCCCGACCCCGGGTCATCCCCTTCCCTCGGCGTTGAATGCCGATGAACTGGCCCGCGTCTATGCGATGATCGAGAACATCGACGACAATGTGGGCCGACTGATCGCCTGGCTGGCCGAGCGGAACCTGACCCGGAACACACTCGTACTGTTTCTGACCGACAATGGCGTGGCGACGTCGGGTTACAATGGGGGACTGCGGTCGCGGAAGGGGGATGTGTATGAAGGGGGAATCCGCTCTCCGTTGTTCGCCTGCTGGCCCGGGAGACTGACTCCGGGAGAGGGTCCCACCCATCCTGCCGCCCACATCGACCTGGCCCCCACCATTCTGGAAGCCTGCGGCCTGCCGCACGACGACAAACTGTTTGACGGCCGCAGCCTGTGGCCCCTACTGACCCGCCAGCAGGTCGACTGGCCCGAGCGAACGCTCTTTGTGCAGTCGCACCGGGGAGATGTGCCCCAGGCCGAGCATCACTTCGCGGCCCGGTCGTCGCGCTGGAAGCTGGTCCGCAGCAGTGGATTTGGCAACGAACAGCCCGATCCCAAGACTCCCTGGGAACTGTTCGACATGCAGACCGATCCTTATGAGACGAAGAATGTGGCCGAACAGCACCCCGAG
>Ga0315902_10013847_pt1 | contig 10411 bp, 8 predicted proteins | sample LakEriMetagenome_9_FD_203523 | JGI IMG/M metagenome (GOLD analysis project Ga0315902, IMG submission 203523) | Freshwater fungal communities from buoy surface, Lake Erie, Ohio, United States - Buoy 12 MA117 | ecosystem: Environmental > Aquatic > Freshwater > Lake > Lake biofilm | place: USA...
TATACTTTTCCTTATTCATAAGTTTCATAAGTTTCATAAGTTTCATAAGTTTCATAAGTTTCATAAGTTTCATAAGTTTCATAAGTTTCATAAGTTTCATAAGTGACATTTATTCATTGACTTTTTATTAATAAATGTAGTTTAAGAAAAGTATACCAATCAATTAATTTGATTATTTATATTGGGAAATATTCCAGGCTGCTGTTCCACAATATAAATTCTATCAAATGGGAACCTGTTAAATCATTTGATTATTATAATATTGTAAAATAACAGCCGAGCTATTGATCGAATAGTTTTGGCCATAAATCTCCAATATGGATTTTCAGATAAAATATCAGGTTGTTATATTGTAGATTCTCTGGCCTAGATTTTACATCATAATCTTTAAGTCATGTTGTACTCAAGTGAACTAATAAAAGATGCATATGCTTTTATAATTTGTTATTTAATATACTTTTACACGATAACGTCTTTATTGACTTTTTATTATTCCAAAAATTAAAAAATTGAATATAAATAATTAAATTAACCACTTTATAATTATATTAACAATAACTCACCATGGAAATTTATTTCCCTAATGAGATTCAAATTCATATATTGTCTTATTTGGATCCAGAAGAAAAGATAATATGTCGATTTGTTTGCAATTTATGGAATATCATTTTATGCTCTTCAAAAAAGAATAATCTCTGCGAATATGCTGCAAAATATAACCATTCGAATATCTTACAATGGGCCGTAGCAAAAGGTTGTTTAATAACAAAAAAAGTATATTATCATGCCGCTAAAAATGGAAATTTAGAAATACTTAAATGGTTAAGAGCCAAACAATATCCATGGAATTTTGAAGTTTGTAGAGGTGCTGTGAGATATCATAATTTTGAAATTATCAAGTGGGCTAGAAGTGAAAAATACCCATGGGATTATAGTACATGTAAATCAGCTGAGAAAAGCGGTAATCTAAAAATGTTAAAATGGATTATCAAGGAAGGATGCCTTTATGAGTATGCCATAGGTTATACAGCTGCAAAGAAAGGCAATTTGAAAATGGTTAAATGGATTATTGATCTTTGTCACTGTCATTATACAAGTATCATGAATGGTGCTGCAGCTGGAGGACAGTTGCATATTTTGCAATATTTTTATAGTCTCGATGCACATATAAATGAATATGCATTTTATTTGGCGGCCAAGAAAAATCACCAAAATATCGTACAATGGGCATTAAAAATGCCTGAATACCAACATGTGATTCTGAGTAATGTTTTAAGAGCTGCCGTTTTGAATGATGATTTGGAAACATTCAAATTAATGACAATTAACATAGATTTAACTCTAAATTACAATTGTCTCAAACTAGCTGCTAAAAAAAATAGTTCGAAGATCATAAAATTTTATACAGAAAATGTGGCTATAGAGTGGGAATATGATACAATTGCTCAATTCGCAAAACATGGACATTTGGAATCATTAGAATGGTTTAGGGAAAAAGGATATCTATTTGATGAGTGTGTTTGTACATATGCTGCTAAATATGGTTATCTTAATATTTTGATATGGGCTAAAAAAAATAATTTACCTTGGGACAGTAATATTTATACATATGCAGCAAATTTAGAAATTATGAAATGGGCTTATAAAAATAAATGTCCACAAAAAGGATACAATATTGAATATGCTATCCACCGCGGATATCTTGATATTGTTAAATGGGTTTTCAAAAAAAAATTCCCGATAGATAATAAAAAAATATGTAATTATGCTGCTAATGCAGGCCAGATAGAGATTTTAAAATGGGCTGTGCAAAAAAAGCTTCCATGGGGAAGTAATGTCATTAGAAATGCTGCATTTTATGGACATTTTGATATAGTAATGTATGTTGTTGAGAACGGATATCCATTAAATTACCCAGAATATAATGAAGTATGTAAATATGGATGGTCTTTACCTAAATATTTGGAAAAATTTCATGAAACCAGTACAAGATGTCTTATTTCATAATTAATTTATTTATAGTTTTATAAAATATTTTTCCAATTAGTTAATTCTATTACTTTTTATGGATTAATATAAAAGTGAAGAGTAACTAAAATAGATAAATAAAAAGAGATAATTTGAATAATTGTATTTTTATAAAAAATATTATTGAAAATATAATTATTTAGTTTATTGCTTTTTTATTTATCCATTTTGGATGCTCATATATCAATGCCAATCTATTTACAATATAGTATTTTGGTATTTCATCTAAGTGATTGCAAGTCAAATAGTGTCGTTTGATAAAATCAATATTGCGAAATAATGGCATTAGGCATATAAATTAACCTCACATTGAACAATAAAAAAATGAAATTCCAACATATTGATGTATAGATAAATATTTTTGTAATTCAGATGGCAACCTTTATAATACCTTGTATTGGGTCTTTAATTGGTTATGTTATGTATAAAGATACATTCCAATTTTGTAAAGGACCAGGTGATTTTCTTGGATTTGTATTTGATCACTTATTGGGACCTATTATTGGATTTATCATAGGTGGAATATTAGGCATGATAATCGACATCGTAATTTCAATTTGTATAATTATCAAAAATGGAAATGGTTTAGGAATTATTTCAAGTGCAAAAACGATGATGGTCCAAATTACAAATAATCAAATTGGATTAACCAAAAAAATATTAACTGTACTCTCATTTGGAACTAAGATGACATCTACTATTGTTGGAATAGTTATAATTAGTTCCTTAATTGCCAAAATTTATATTTTTGGTGCTGATACTATCGCTAGTTTGCTTGAGGAATTAATTTTTGGTACAATTGGTGATAATTTTTTAGGTTATCTTTTGATATTTTTCTTGAGTGTATTCTTGTGTGGTGTGTTTCCGATTTATGGTATAATTGTCTTGTTATCAAAAGTGGCATATGAAAAAAATATTGTAACTGAAGTATTTGTGTGCCTGTTGTGTTCAAAAATACTATTATTAGATTATCTTATAAAAATAATATTAAGTTTGTAAAAAGACAATATAACCAAAAATTAAATTTCTTTATGTTAAATATATGGATCGATATAAACATATAAATTATAATGGACAAGATTATACAGTTTTTAATGTTAAATACAAAGGTTATGACCTACCTGTCCTCTTAAATAAAAAAGATTTTTTAGATATCAAGAAAATGGGAAAAGAATGGCGATGCAATCAAAATGGATTTATATCATGTTCCCATACTTACAATGGAATAACAAAAGATGTTTATATTCATGAATTAGTGATGTTGTTAAAAAATAAAAACAATAATGAAGAGAATTTAAAAAAACCTATTGTCCATATCAATAAGTTAGGTTTAGACAATAGAAGGGACAATTTGATGTACGATACACAGGATAAAGAAACCAATAAAAACCTAGTTAAAAAAGAGAGAACCGTTAAACTTCCAAAAGATTCTGGAATTAATCCGAACGAGATACCAACTTATATTTGGTATATGAAACCGGATGCATCACATGGGGACCGTTTCATTGTCAAGATTTCCGATATTTCTTGGAAAACATCTAGTTCCCCAGATTTAAGTCTAAGGTATAAATTGGAAGAAGGAAAAATGTTTCTCAGAAATTTGTTAAAAAAAAATCCTGGTCTCATAGAAGAGTATTCAATGAATGGTGATTATAATAAAGAAGGAAAGCTACTTCTCAAATCATATCGTACTATAATAAACGTTCTTGGGTATAAAAATATTAAAATGAATATTCAACATGATAAAACATTTGAATATTTAAGGCCAAATTATACGAATCTTACAGATCAAGAAATGTCACATCTTAGAGCTATGAAAGAATTAGTGAGAAATTAACCGTTGTAAACAACCCCTGTGAGCCCAGATATAACCCTAAAAACATTATATGAAAAAGCAAAGACACTTAACTTGCTAAAATGATGATGGAAAAAATCTTTATCTTCAGCAAAATCAAATTTTTTAAATTCTAAATCCAAAATAATATTTTCAACGGTGGAAAAATTAGAAGTTCCTGTTGGTTGTAATAGTTCTGGTTTGTTCGCAAAAGAGTATAAATTAATACCATCTTTTGGTGTACTGCTATGATGAATATAAGGTTGTAAAACACCAAAGAATTTTGCATTTCTTTTATCAACTCTGTGCTGAGCATTATATTCCAATGCACCATATTTTAAAGGATTCCTATCTCCAGTAATTAAAATACCATAATTATTAAACTGATAAACATAAACATCCCCATCTTTTTTAACTCTTGTATCTTGCATTTCGATGACAGGTATGCTAATATCTTCTTTAGATAGAGGTTCAATAATATTAATAGATATTCTGTTGTCACGATGAACCATGATATTAGCTTTAATTTGTTTAATCAAGTTATATTTAGAAATTAAAAGTGATTTTGTATTAATCCATAATGTTAAATTGCTACGATTAATAACCTCCAAATTACAATCTAGCGAAACTACTTCGTTATGACATGGTTTAAAGACCTCCCAAAAACCCTCCTTATAACATTTTTCATTTTCTTCCAATAAAATCATACTCTCAAGTAGGACTTTTTTGGAACATTGAACGATTTCTTCTGACCAATCATCTCGATGAGTATAACATAAAAATGGTAAACCTGAAATATAATTTCCATGCCGTAATACCCATATAATCTCTTTCGTAGGATAGTTAAAAGTGAGCAAGATCTTGTTTTTATGGTTCGAAATAGTTTCTGTATCCAGTTGGACTTGTTCAATTAAATATTCATGACCAACAATAGCAAATTTTTTCCTCTCTTCATAATCTAAATAGACATAATCTGTCACTAAACCTACTTCTAAAATTTTAACATCTTTAAAGTTATCAAAATATTTATTTCTGACAATTAGTTTTCTATTTTCTTCAAATCGGACATTGATATAGATATCGTGATATTGTATTGCGATAAGTGGTAATGCTAAACCAGGATATCGGTTGAACCAAAATTGTAAAGGGATATATAAAGTGTATTGTGGTTTTTCTTGATTATTAAATTCGGTTAATGAAGGAACATCGCCTATCATATGTCGATGACCTCTCTTATGATGTCCTGTCTGTGTTAACTCCCACCAAATATCTAACCAAGTTCCATATTGTTTATCAATAGTACATCCACCAATATTAACTTCAACAGACTCAATCATAGCATATCCTAATCTTCTGACCCACGCAAATCGAGCTCGATGATCTGATTTTATTTGATTAATAACTACCCTTAAATGCATTCCCATAGCTAAATCACCTAAACGGAATAATTTTTGTGATGCATATTTGCCAAAATCCGGATGATCGTCAAAATTTTTCTCAAATGTTTGAATAGAAAAATTAGTGTGTCTTCTATATACTATTTTAAAAAAAGTTATTTGTGGATTATTCGTTAAGTAAATATCTTGGGCTCCATAACATATTAATTGTAGTAATCCTCCACCCATTATTAATAAAGTTTCATAAAAAAATATCTTATTTCAAACCAAATTTGATTATAATATGTTATATTAAATCATCTGCTACAGGAATTTCAATGGGCTCATAAAATCGATCTGCAATCTTATCAAGAATAATCAATTTATTTAATGGATTATTAAGATTAAAAATATCCACGATGCGTATTTCTCTTTGATATCTAGTTAAATCTACATAAGATGAAGGACATTTTTGAATTGTTTCAAATATTTGATCGTATTGCGGATGTTTAGTGATCTTAAACCCTCGTTGGTTATATTTTATTATTCTAGTATTTGTTTTTTCCAAAATACGTGTTTTGGATTCATTAATTGATGCTAAAGTCATGCCCAAAACACAATCAGGTCTAATGATATCGATTCTTGAGAAAAGTTTATCCCATGATTTGACATATAGCCGATCATTATAATACATATTCGAACATATGTCCATATCAAAATAATTGAAAATGAATTTTGGTAGATTAAATGGTATGAGAATATGTTGGAAGATTTTATAATTATTAACACAACTACATATTATATTATACCCACAAGAATTATTATTTGGATCAACATTTAAAAATTGTTTGAGATAAGCAGATATTTTTGTACCTTGATAATTATAATCAAGGTTAATTTTTTTTTCTGACGATATATTTTCTGAAAAAGGACTAAACGAAGTAATATTATAAATATCTTCTGGTATATTTCCATTAAAATTCTCATAAATATCGATGTCGTTGTAAAAATCTTGATCGTAAAGTATAGCTAAAATGAAAGATCCACTAATACATCCTTTGGACAAATTTACGATATTTAATAACTCTTCAGGATTTTCAGTATGTTTTTTTAGTTTGTGTGCTATTAACTTCTTAAAATCTTTAAGAGGTGTTGAATGTAAATAATGGCAGGTGAATCTTAAAGATTGAAAATCAACATAACATAAAAAATCCCTGAAGTGGTAAAAGATTTCCAAAGGAAGATCAGTGAGATAAATCATACAACATAATAAAATGTATTGTTTTTATTCTAACCGATTATCAATTTTTTTAGACCAAAGTATCACAAGATAACTACTGTCAAATAGTTATTTGGTGGCACACTTGGATAGGTTATATATACCATAATTTCGCTCATTAAATCAATAAGATGAACATTTCAATTTCCATCTGGTTAATTATCTTAATTCAAGAGAAAATTAAACATAGTTCCAAGCCAGAGTATCACAAGATAATTACTGTCAAATAGTTTTAGAGATTATATTTTAATGATATTTATCTTGTAACACTCTTGGCTGAGTCATGCATATCACCGTTTCGGCCATAGAATCCATAAGATGAACATCCAGATTTCCATCCGGTTAATCATCTTGTGGAATCGCTGGGCCGGAAATCATCTTAATTCAAGAGAAAATTAAATATGGTTCCAAGCCAGAGTATCACAAGATAATTACTGTCAAATAGTTTTAGAGATTATATTTTGATGATATTTATCTTGTAACACTCTTGGCTGAGTCATGCATATCACAGTTTCGGCCATATAATCCACAAGATGGACATCCTGATTTCCACCCGGTTAATCATCTTGTGGAATCGCTGGCCCGGAAATCATCTTAATTCAAGAGAAAATTAAACATGGTTCCAAGCCAGAGTATCACAAGATAATTACTGTCAAATAGTTTTAGAGATTATATTTTGATGATATTTATCTTGTAACACTCTTGGCTGAGTCATGCATATCACAGTTTCGGCCATATAATCCACAAGATGGACATCCTGATTTCCATCTGGTTAATCATCTTGTGGAATCGCTGGCCTGGAAATTACTTGATTCAAGAGAAAATTAAACATGGTTCTAAGCCAGAGTATCACAAGATAATTACTATCAAATAGTTTAAAAGATTATATTTTGATGATATTTATCTTGTAACACTCTTGGCTGAGTCAGACACATCACAGTTTCGGCCATGGATTCCACAAGATGAAGATCCTGATTTCCATCCGGTTAATCATCTTGTGGAATCGCTGGCCCAGAAATCATCTTACGATTTTAAAAAATTGAATTCTAATTGTAATAAGAATCAGATAAATATGGTAAAGTAACGATGCAAATATATGTATTGTATCTCGAAGATGATAAATATTATGTAGGGATTTCTGATAACGTGGAAAATAGGATTGATGATCATTTTGATAATAATGGAAGTGAATGGACAAAATTATATCCCCCTATCGATATTATTACTGTTTTTGAAACGGATAATCGATTAGATGAAGACAAATATACTTTAATGTATATGGCACAATATGGAATAAATAATGTCAGAGGTGGGTCTTTTTCTAACATTACTCTTACAACCGAAGAAATCAAAATAATTACTAAAATGATTAGCCATTACGATAATAAATGTTTCAAATGCCAAAAAGAAGGTCATTATGCAAAAGATTGCCACACATATGCTCAAAAAACGAATATTGATCTAACTAAAATTGATAGGACAAAAGTCGTTATTATAAATAAAGAAACTAATGTAGAAAAAACAATAAAATCTTTCAAATCACTTGGATACACTATGATTTTTCCAGATTCATGTATTCTCAATTTTCCTCCATATATTGGTAATTCTTATATCACAACTCTGATTATTGGTCAATTAACACAATATGACTTTAGATATTTGCCTAATTTGGAACACATTATAATTTATCCAAAGAATACAATGGATAGATTGTATATGAATTTTAAGAATAATAAAAATTTAACCAAACCAAAAATATCATTTTCAATCAAAAATAATAAAAAAGAAATATTGATAGGTGTTTCAGAAACGGATTCATATAATCGTACCCAAAAATATGAACAAATAATAATTGTCAATAAAGATGCTTCAAAAGTCAAACTAGATATCTTGAAGACATTAGATGAGTTTAATGAAATAGTTATCAGTTTTGTTTAATACTTTTTTATTATAAATATATATAGTTCAAATATGATGAAAAATATAAAAGATATTTCAAATTATTTTGAACAAACAATAGTGTACAATGAATCTATGAATGCTGAATTATACCTTAAAAATATAAATATGATACTTGATTCGATAGTCCAATATTTTCAAGACAAAACAAAAAGTGATAACGTAGAGCATAGTACTGCTATTATGGAAGATCCAAACTACGACGTTATTGAAAAACATGGAAGAAGTGGTGATGGATTATATATGTATAGATCAAAAGCTTATCATGATATTGTGGCGATTATAAAAAAATTATATTTAATTGAAGATCTACAAGCTGATAAAGCAAAAGAAGTGGTTAATTCATTTTATATGGGAGAAAAATACAGTGAATATTTCCCAAAAGTCTACGATGTTAAAAAAGGTGATAATTTTATACTAATCAATTTGGAATTTGTAAAAGGTTATAATTTCACTGAGATATGCAAAACAATTAGTTTCAAAGAGATGAAAGAGATATTATTTTGTATACTGTATGCATTCCTTAAAATTAGAAATGATAAAATTTTTTTAGGCACTATGATCTCCATCCGGAAAATATAATGGTTGAAAAAGTGGATCCTTATACAATCACAATCGACAATAAGGATTACGAATTAAATTATAAGATAAAATTTATCGATTTAGGTAGATCTTTTGTCATTCCAAATGTTGACAAAGAAGATATGCAAAAAGTAGCTAAACATATTATTCAAATATTCAAGATTAAATCAAGAGCCATACCATCGGCTACATTAAAATGCAGTCAAGGTAAAACGTTGGATTATATGAGTTTTGGAGCCAATATCATTAAATCTTTTGTAGGATCGGTACCTGATGATAATATAGATTTGCATTTTGTCAAAGAGTTATTTAATATTATTTATAAAACAATTTGTGTCAATCAATGGTGTAATACAGATATTGATATCTTTAATCGGTGTCAAAATATTGACGATTGTGTTCAGAATCCATTTTTTGATGATATTATACGGAAAATAGGTGGAAACCCCAATAAATCATACTACAAATATGCGAAATATAAGAATAAATATTTGAAATTGAAAAAATTGATTAATTAATTCAATATCTTTCTTATAACTTGGTAAGAAAAAATGGGATCAAAATTTTCCAAGGAGGAAGATTATAATGGTTTAATACTATCAGAAATATTATTACCTACTGAAATTGTTGAACATATTCTTAATTTTTTAAACCCATATGAGAAAATAGTTCCAAAGTATGTTTGCAAACTGTGGTCAAAATTAATTCACATCCAAAAACGCGATAAAATTGATTTTATGCTATATCATGCAAATAATGGACACGATAAAATTATTGTTTGGCTTATGGAGCATAAGTACTCTTGTTCAAAAAATATTTATCGTGCAATTATTCATAATAATTGTACGATGGCTCTTGAAATTATAATTAATGATTCAAAATGCAATAAGATTAAAAAAAAATGTACAGATATTGCAATTAGAGAGAACAATTTGGAAGCTCTTAAAATTATTTATGAGTCTGTGTACGATTTTGATGATGATGTTTGTGAAAAAGCCGCACGATTGGGCCAATTTGAAATTTTGGAATGGTTATATAGAAAAGGATACAAATTAAGTCTAAGATACTATAGAGACTTTGCCAAACAAGGAAGATTCGATATTTTAAAATTTTTGATTGAAAATGATGGGGATATTATAATGGATTGGCGAGTTTATATAGGTGCTGCAGAAGGAGGCCATCTTGAAATTTTAAAATGGTTAAAAAGTCATGGATGTTATTTCGATTGTTGTATTTATGCTTATGCTGCGAGGAGTGGGAATTTAGAAATGGTAAAATGGTTAAAGGAAAATAATATTAAATATCCACAACAAAAATTGTTGTTATTTGATGATCCTGTTTCATGTGCTATCT
>Ga0315902_10013849_pt1 | contig 10411 bp, 8 predicted proteins | sample LakEriMetagenome_9_FD_203523 | JGI IMG/M metagenome (GOLD analysis project Ga0315902, IMG submission 203523) | Freshwater fungal communities from buoy surface, Lake Erie, Ohio, United States - Buoy 12 MA117 | ecosystem: Environmental > Aquatic > Freshwater > Lake > Lake biofilm | place: USA...
ACGCTTTCTCACGGGCATTGGGTTCTGTGGCCCATTTCCAGTGAATTTCATTGCTCCAGAAAGCAGCATTTTTAAAGGCCGGCACCAGTTGTTCGCCCTGTCGTTCAATACTGCCGCCGCAATGGTCAAAATGCAGATGGGTGAGAATGACATCGGTGATGTCATCTTTTGTGAAACCGTGCCGTGCCAGCGATTTATCCAGTGAATCATCGCCATGCAGGTGGTAATGCCCCATGAATTTGGCATCCTGCTTATCACCTATTCCGTTGTCGATTAAAAGGAGCCGGTCGCCATCTTCAATCAGCAGGCTGCGCATGGCCCAGCTGCAGAGATTGTTTTCATCGGCCGGGTTGAGTTGATTCCAGATCACTTTGGGTACTACGCCAAACATAGCGCCACCATCCAGTTTGAAATAGCCGGTATTAACGGAATAAAGTTTCATACAGCTTGCTTTTTTTCCTTGGCCGAAGTTAGCAACAACCAGATCAATCCCAGTACAAAAAATATTATAAGTGCCAGTATGGAATTGCGCATGCTGCCGGATAGGCCTTCAATAAAGCCAAAGCTGAACAAGCCAATCACAATGGCCAGTTTTTCGGTTACGTCATAAAAACTGAAAAAAGAAGTGGTGTCTTTTGTTTCGGGCATGAGTTTGGAATAAGTAGACCGGCTGAGCGATTGGATACCGCCCATCACCAGACCCACGAGACAGGCCAGTATATAAAAATGCATTTCTGTGCGAATGAAATAACCGGTGATGCATACGCCGATCCAAAGCAGAACCGTTGCGCTGAGGATTTTCAGGTTGCCGAATTTTTCTGACAGGCGCGACATGCCAATGGCACCGGCAATGGCCACCAGCTGAATGAGTACAGCCGTAATGATCAGCCGGTCATCGGGTAGTTTCAGTTCTTTGATGCCGAAGTCAATCGCTACGAGCATGACTGTTTGTACGCCCATGCTGTAAAAGAAAAAGGCTGTAAGGAACCGTTTCAGCACCGACATGTGAATTAACTGATCCCACACCAGCTTCAGTTCGTGAAATCCATTGATGAGGATGTGTTTTTTCATTTGCCGCTCACTTTTGGCACTCATGGGTAAACGCCCGAACGGAATTTGAGCAAAAGCGATCCACCAGACGCCCACCAGCAGAAACGTAAGTTGCAGGGCCAGGCTTTTATTCTTCATGGTCATCACCAGTGCAAAACCCACCAGCTGCATAATCACACTTCCTATGTATCCAAACGTATAGCCCTTGGCACTTACACGGTCGCGATCGGCTTCAGACGTAATATCCGGCAGGTAGGAGTTATAAAAAACCTGTGATCCGTAAAATCCAATACCGGCAAACATGAAACAGAAAAGTCCGAAGGTTACATTCGAAGCGTCAAAGAAGAACATGAGTGAACAGCAAAGTGCTCCCAGGTAGCAAAAAAACCGCATGAAATTCTTCTTGTTGCCTTTGTAGTCGGCAATGGAGGAGAGTATCGGCGACATGGCTGCAATAATTAAAAAGCCGGCTGCCAGCACATAATCTTTGATTTCCGTGTTGACATACGTGCGTCCAAGAAACCGAACGCCCTTTTCAAAGCCTGCATTTTCGGTACTGGTAACGGCTGCATAATAAGCAGGGAAAAAAGTGGTGGTGATCACCAGGTTGTACACGCTGTTGGCCCAGTCATACATGGCCCATGCATTTACAACTTTCTTGGAGGCTGTCTGCATCAGTAATTGTTTTGGAAGGTAAAAAATAGGAATAAATTCTGAATCTGCTGTCTTCCATATTTACCGGTGCAATCCATCCCGGCAGGGATGCTGCCTTACTTCAGGTAGCCTGTGTAGATCATGGCTAACAAAACAGCGCCTACAACAATACGGTACCAGCCAAACAAACGGAAACCATGTCGCTGCAGATAGCCGATAAAAAACTTGATGGCCAGGAGGGCCACTACAAATGCCACCACATTGCCAATAATAAATGCCTGTGTGTATTCGGCTGAAGAGAGCATGATTTCATATCCTTTTTTGAAACTGCCGTTTTCGCTCCAGTCTTTTACAAACAGCGAATAGCCGGTGGCTGCTGCCATGGTAGGCACGGCCAGGAAAAATGAAAATTCTGCGGCAAAGGAACGGGTCAGCCGCTGCTGCATGCCTCCAATGATGGAAGCGGCACTTCTGCTCACGCCGGGTATCATGGCCACGCATTGCCATAAGCCAATCAGGAAAGCACGTTGAAAAGAAAGTTGTTTTTCTTCTTCAATGGTGTGTTTTTTGAACAGCTGATCAATAAAAAGAAGCACAAAACCTCCGGCAAAAAGGGTAATGGATACGGTGAGTGGACTTTCCAGTAATGCTTCTATTTTATCGTCGAATAATTTACCAAGTACCAGCGCCGGAATAACAGCTACCAGCAGCTTGGCGTAAAAAAGCCATCCGTTTTTTCCCTCGGTAAAGGGGGTCAGAAATTTCTTCCGGTACAGAACCACCACACTCAGAATGGCACCCAGCTGAATGGCAACGGTAAAGAGTTTCGTGAAATTTGATGGAGGCACATTCATCAGGCGCTCAGCTATGATCATATGCCCCGTGGATGAAACAGGCAGGTATTCTGTAATTCCTTCCACCACGGCTATTATAACGGACTCGAATGTAGTCATGTAATAAATTTGAAAACTGGTTATAGATGCAGTTTGGAACTGCTTTAAATAAAAAAACCGATTTAAGAATTTGAAGGAATTAATTTCAAATTTTCAAACCGGCTCATTTTCAGTAGTAAGTGGCTCAGTCTTTCGGTTTCTTCATGATGGCGATAATTTCCACCACCAGGCCGCCCACTATCAACAACGGGGCAAGGGTAATGCGCCGGAAGCTGTAAACCTCGTCTTTATTGAACACATTCGGATCGCTGCTGTTACCGCCGAGCATCAGCAGCAGGCCGGCAATGATCAATGCCGCACCGGCAATCATCCACAGGTAATTCTGTTTGTCAAATATGTTTACAATTTTCTTCTCTTTCATACAAGCGGTTTAGAGGGCCGAAGATAGGGAAAACAGCCGATAAAGGGTTCCGGATCCGGCTACAGTGTCTTTGGCTTTTAATATAAATCGTCCAGCTTCATTTTCAGGTATTTCATAACACTGCGGTGGGTGCTGTATACCGAAATTCCCACCCCAATAAGGATGATGGACCCGAACAGGATGACATAGTTTTTAACGTCGCGCAGCGCCTTCATGTCAGGTATATAGCTTTCCATCCACATAATCACAGCCCAGATGGCGGAAATCGCGATGGCCGAGCTGATGAGTCCGTTAATCACCGCCCTGATATTCATGGGCCGGGCAATAAAGCCACGGGTGGCACCCACCATCTGCATGGTTTTGATCAGAAACCGGTTACTGAACATGGCCAGTCGGATTGTACTGTCAATCGAAACAATCACCACGGCACTCAGTAAAATGGCAATGACTATGAGTGCATAGCCAAACTTCCGGGCCCTGTCGGTAATCGTGATCACGAGGTCTCTTGGATACTGTACTTCACTGATAACACCCGGAAACCGGGCGAGCAGATCTGCCGATATTTTTTCCAGGCTGTCTTTATGAACATAGTCGGCCTTGGCGAAAAAGTCTACGCTTTCCGGCAGCGGGTTATCTGATAAAATTTTATCCCAGCTTTCGTTGCCGTCTTTATTGTAAATATCCTTTGCCTTTTCTTTGTCGATATATTCCCAGGATTTCACATAGGGCTGATGGCCAATATAGGATTTCAGACTGTCCAGCGCCCGTTTATTACCCGTAGTCAGCCAGGCATGTATCTGAATGTTTTCCCGTAAAGTGGTACCAACTTTCTGGAAGTTGAGGAAAATCCAGCCCAGTACGCCCAGAATAAACAATACGAGTGCCACACCTATGATAGTATAAATGTAAGAGGGCTTCGAGCGCTTCATGGATCCTTTTCCCTGTTGTTGTGTCATGCAAAATCGGGTTTATAGGTTGATCATCAGGGCCAAAATTAAACGATTTCACCCTGTAATCCGTAAATTTGTTCGCTCTTAACGATTACACCGGTTCCTTATTTTGGATAGTGTGGAGAAAGAGGGTGTGCGTCTTTTTTTTAAATCTTCTTTCACAATCTGCGTTCCTGCCTCGGGTTTTCCGTCCATTGATTATAACGGCGGATTATGCACGCCGGCAATAATGGTGCGCAGCACGGATGTTTCGTTGAGATATAGGTTCCGGGGTATTGATAAGACAAGAAACTGCGATGTCCCCGTTTTGGTTTTATCAGCCGTCAGGCAATCTTCAAAAGGTATAGAAGTATTATGGAATATAAGTTCAGAGAGATTGAAAAGAAATGGCAGCAGCACTGGATACAGACCCATGCCTACAGGGTAGCCAACACCAGCAGCAAGCCCAAGTATTATGTGCTGGATATGTTTCCTTATCCCAGTGGGGCCGGACTGCATGTAGGGCATCCCCTCGGTTATATTGCCAGTGATATTTTCAGCCGTTACAAGCGGTTGAAAGGATACAATGTGCTGCACCCAATGGGATACGACGCATTCGGACTGCCTGCAGAACAGTATGCCATTGAACATGGGGTACACCCGGCCGTGAGTACAGAACAGAACATCAGTAACTTCCGCCGGCAGCTGGATAATATCGGGTTTTGTTACGATTGGGAACGTGAAGTACGTACCTGCGACCCGAAGTATTATAAATGGACACAGTGGATTTTTCTGCAATTATTTAACAGCTGGTACAACCGTTCCTCTCAAAAAGCCGAACCAATCAGCCATCTGATTCAACTGTTTGAAACAGCCGGATCTGCGGCTCCCGGAGTCAGAGCGTCTTCGTACAGCTTTACAGCCGGAGAATGGAACTCATTTGATGAATCAAAGCAGCAGTCCATTCTGATGGACTACCGGCTGGCCTACTGTGGTTATGGCGAGGTGAACTGGTGTGAAGCACTGGGCACCGTATTGGCCAATGATGAAGTGGTGAATGGTGTAAGTGAACGTGGCGGTCATCCCGTGGTGAAAAAGAAACTGCGTCAATGGTACCTGCGTATTACGGAGTATGCCGACCGCCTGCTCGAAGGGCTCGACCGCATCGAGTTCAGTGAGGCGATGAAGGAAATGCAGACCAACTGGATCGGCAAAAGCAGCGGAGCGGAAATTGATTTTGCCATAAAGGGTCAGGATCAGAAGCTGCGTGTATACACTACACGCCCGGATACGATTTTCGGAGTTGATTTTATGGTGATTGCCCCGGAGCTGGACCTGGTGGATGTCATCAAGAGTGCAGACCAGACGGTGGCTGTCGACGAATACATAGCCTATGTAAAAAGCCGCAGTGAACGGGAACGTATGGCTGAAAAGAAAATCAGCGGTGTCTTTACCGGAGCGTATGCTATTAACCCATTCAACGGACGGGAAATTCCCATCTGGATCAGTGAATATGTGCTGGCAGGTTATGGTACCGGAGCGATTATGGCTGTACCCTGCGGTGATGAAAGGGATCACAAGTTTGCGCAGCATTTTAATATTCCCATCACTAATATCATTGGTTCACATTATAACGGTGAAGAGGCCAATCCCACGAAAGATGCCATTCTCGAAAATTCTGATTTTCTGAATGGCATGATCATGCGTGAGGCCATGGAAGTGGTGATTCAGAAACTGGAAGAGATGGGTGCCGGCACACGCAAGGTCAATTATAAAATGCGGGATGCAGCGTTTAGCCGTCAGCGTTATTGGGGCGAGCCGTTCCCCGTTCAATGGAAAAACGGAACTGCTTACCCGCTTCAGGAAACAGAATTGCCCCTGCTGTTGCCGGATGTAGACAGCTATTCACCGGGTCCCGAAGGGGAAGGTCCGCTGGCCAACATTCCTGACTGGGTAGCCAGAGAGTTGGAAACAAATACAATGCCCGGTTATGCCGGCTCTTCCTGGTATTTTCTACGTTATATGGATCCCCATAATGAAAATACTTTTTGCGACAGGACGGTAAGCGACTACTGGGGCCAGGTGGATCTGTATATTGGCGGAACGGAACATGCAGTGGGTCATTTGCTTTACAGCCGTATGTGGACCAAAGTGCTGTACGATCTCGGGCATATCGGCTTTGATGAGCCGTTTAAAAAACTGGTGAATCAGGGTATGATCCAGGGTAGCTCGAGATTTGTATACAGGATTAAAAATACCAATCAGTTCGTTTCTTATGGCCGGAAGGATGAATATGATGTGCAGCCGCTGCATGTGGATGTGAACCTGGTGGATGGTTATGAACTCGATATCGAAGCCTTTAAGAAGTGGAGACCGGAGTATGCGGATGCTGAGTTTGTTTTTGAAGACGGAACGATTTCTTTTCAATGCAATACCGGCAATCAGCAGTTGAAATACATCTGCGGTTCCGAGGTGGAGAAGATGAGCAAGAGTAAGTTCAACACGGTGAATCCCGACGACCTGGTGAATAAATATGGAGCTGATACCTTCCGCATGTACGAAATGTTCCTCGGGCCGGTGGAAATCAGTAAACCCTGGGATACCAAGGGTATTGAAGGAGTACATCGATTCCTCAAAAAATTATGGCGCCTGTTTTATGATGAACTGAAAGGGCAGGTGTGGACGGAAGAAACTCCAACAGATGCGGAGCTGAAAGTGCTGCACAAGGCCATCAAAAAAATTGAAGATGATACAGAGCGGTTCAGCTTTAATACGGCCGTAAGTACCTTCATGATTGCTGTAAATGAATTAACGGATCTGAAATGTTCCAAAAAGGCCATACTGGAACCACTGCTCATTCTGCTGACACCGTATGCGCCCCATATCAGTGAAGAGCTCTGGCAATTGCTGGGTAACAGCAGTTCTGTTCTGGAGGCAGCTTTCCCTGTATTTGAAGATAAATATGTTAAGGAAAGCGCCAAGGCCTATCCCGTTGCCATCAACGGAAAAACCCGTACTGAACTTACGATTTCACTCGAGGCAACACAGCAGGAAGTGGAAGCGCTGGTACTGGCAGATGCCACGGTACAAAAATGGCTGGAAGGAAAGCAACCGAAGAAAATCATTTATGTAAAAAATAAAATGATTAACATAGTAATATAATAACCGGCCGGCGCCGGATCATCAATTAAAAACCAGGTATGAAACAATTAGTCACAGTTTTGGCAGCAGCTTTTTTTATTTCCTGCGGCGGTAATTCCGGAAGCAGTACACAACCTTACACAGAAGAGCGTACAACGGTTAGTGCAGATCCGGTAAAAGTGTATGAAGAACCGGTTGGCGATTCGCTGAATCCCACCTGGAAGTTTAAGGTTGAATTATTTGAGCAGAAACAATCACTGAAGTATCATGTTAAGTTCCAGTACAAGGAAGTTACGGGTGAAAAGATTTTTTCTTATCCTAACTTAGGGTTTATGCCCAAGCCGGAACTGAAAAAAGGGCCCGATCCGCTTTCCTGCATTATCGGTTTTTATGATGCCGACAGTACATTTATGGAACTGCGTATTGTGAAAGTGGAAAATGATAACCTGGTGTACCGTCATTTAAAAGAGTACCAGGTGGATGCCGGTCAAAAGAAATAATCAACAACCGGTAAGCAATTCATCAGGGTTAACAATTTTATTGTTAACCCTTTTTATTGTGATGGTTCTTTTCTTCTTGTAAACCGGATCATGGCACTGCTTCTTTCTGTACTTTCCAGGTTGGCAGTGTAACGCTGTCCGTTTACATAAGCAATCATGTAGGAAGTGTTCGGTGGAATGGAGCCCAGGTTTTCTGCCACCATTACCAGCTCATTATTCTCGCTGAGTTCAGATACGGCAAAGCGGACGATATGTGGTTTATCGCTCAACCGTACATGCTCAAATACCAGTACGTTGTTCAGGAAGAGGGAAATCGAGTCGCCGTCAATTTCTGCGTTATCGTAGAAATGGAGTTCAATGGTATCACCTGCATGAGGTAGTTCGGTGGTCAGCACTTTTCGACGTTCCGTAAATTTATCCTGAATGCCAGGAACTTTTACGGAAGAGCCGGGCAGTGTTGCCGGCCTGGGCACAACAGGGTCTGCTTCTGTTTTCGATAATACAGGCACGGTATCTTTTACGCCGGGTGTAACTGCCGGTTCCGGCTCTTTTTTTGCAGGAGGGGGCTGAGGGGCGGGCACCGTAACCACTGGCTCGGCTTGCTGTTGTGGAACAACGGCCGGCTCCGGCCCAGGCAGGGGCTTTGTTCTTTTCCAGGCCATCGAGGTGCTGTCGATCAGGTCGGGATCGTTTCCTCCTGCTGTATAGTTTTCTATAACATAGTCCCATTCGTCCGGGAAGTTCGACTGTTCCACTTTATCAAAATGTAAGGGCCCTTTTTCTTTCTGATCCGTTTTTTGTACAGCTTTTCCATCCAGCATCATCACCCCACCGCCCGGGCAGTTGAAGTCGGCTTCGGCCAACAGCGGAATTTCTCCCGGTGAAAGCAGCCGTACCCGGGTAAACTGCTGCTCAATCAACTCATCGTCCCACCATACCACGGTATTATTTTGCGGGTGGAAATACCCTTTTATTGCATAGCGGCGGTAATTGCCGGGCGATTCATAATAGTAGGAGGTGCCGGTGAGACTATCTCCTTTCTGCACCAGTTTTAATTCCACTTTTACTGCTTTCAGCCCTGTACCGATGCGGCCCTTCCACACGCCGGTAATCATTTGCGCCTGCAGTACTTGTGCCGACACTGAAAAGAGAAGAAAAAAGCAGTAAAGTAGGGCCTTCCTGGTCATGATTCCGTATGCGAAGTTTGGGTAGAAACGTTTTGTGGCAGAATTTATTTTTTCTGTAAGCCTTCAGATTCAACAAAAACAAAACCTTAACGGTTTTTTTCTCAATTTCATTTTATGGCCAATCCATCTGTTGAATTAATTGATGCATTACGGGAAACAGCCCGGCGTCTCCGGGGAGGGGTGCATTATGCATGGGGCAATCATGGCGCCTGCAATTGCGGTAACCTCATGCAGGTAGTGGGTAATATGACAAAAGAGGAAATACTGCGGTACGCCCACACCGGAATCGGGGAATGGACAGAATTGGCTGAAGATTATTGCCCGGTCACCAATGCACCCTATAATCTGCTGATCAGTAAACTTCAGCAGATTGGTTTAACCCCCAGCGATATACATAACCTCGAATACCTGGAAGATAAATCCGTACTCCAGCGTTTGCCTGGCGGATTCCGCTGGCTGCAACGCAATGTGCGGGAGGATGTAATTGTGTATTTCGAAACCTACGCCCAGCTGCTGGAAGACCAGTTGCTGCAGTCCGTTCAGGTGTCGCTGCAGGATTTATTACCTCAACCCAAAAAACTTGTTCATTCTTAGCATACAATCAGGCCCGTAAGGGCCTTTTTTTATTTCTTTAAGCAATGTTCCGGTTAACACGACTGATTATTTTGAGCTTTGTGGAACTCTGTGTTTTTATACCACAGAGTACACAAAGGTTTCATAGAGGAGACACAGAGTCAGAACTTTGTGTTTATGAGCGCAACACGTTCCTTTTTTTAAATTCGGTCGAGCAGTTCCACCACCTTTTCCCGTTTCAGAATTAAGTAGCCAAAGCGGTCGTTGCTGATGCCTTCTTTCAGCTGGTAACTGAAATGAAGTTGTTCGTTATCGGCCGTTGTTTCAAAATATCGGAAAGAAATATTGGGATACACCTTGAGTTCTTCTCCAATTTCATAAAGATGGGTGGAAAGGAGGAACAGGGAGTTTTTAATCTTCAGAAGTCCTTTAATGACAGTGGTACTGCAGGCCATAGCGTCCTGGATGTTGGTGCCTTTGAAAAGTTCATCAATGAGCACCAGCCATTTTCTCCCATCTGTAATTTTAGTGACTGTGTTTTTAATACGCTGCACTTCATTAAAGAAATAACTTTCTCCTTTAACGAGATTGTCCTGCACCTGTATATTACTCAGCAATCCGTTGAAGAGGCTCAGTGTCATAGAGGTGGCCGGTACGCCCATTCCCAGGTGTGCGAGGTAAACAGCACAGCCTACCGATTTAATGAACGTGCTTTTACCGGCCATGTTGGCACCGGTGAGGAACAGGAAGTTGGCTTCGGGATCCAGGGATACGTCATAAGCCACCGGCTGCTTCAGTAACAGGTGATACAATCCTTTGATATGTATAACCGGTTCCGCGCTGTCGATTACTTCCGGGAAATGAAGATTGAACTTTGTAACTGCAGTGGCCATGCTGTACCAGGCATCCAGCTGGTGATAGATATCCGTCAGCTCTGCTGCTTTGGTTGCATACTGAAACCGCAGATAAGCGCCGGTCTGCAGCAGTTTACCCGGCTTCAGCAAGGTGGTTTTATCCGTTTTAATAATTTCCTGAATTTCATCTGCTGCCAGGTTCACCTGTA
>Ga0315902_10013850_pt1 | contig 10410 bp, 9 predicted proteins | sample LakEriMetagenome_9_FD_203523 | JGI IMG/M metagenome (GOLD analysis project Ga0315902, IMG submission 203523) | Freshwater fungal communities from buoy surface, Lake Erie, Ohio, United States - Buoy 12 MA117 | ecosystem: Environmental > Aquatic > Freshwater > Lake > Lake biofilm | place: USA...
CATCTTGCTGGAGCATGCGCCACATGGCCTCAACGAACTCCGCAGCATATCCCCAGTCGCGGGCGGAATCGATGGAGCCCATGAGAAGTTCTCGCTGCAAACCCATTTTGATCCTGGCGGCGGCCAAGCTGATTTTACGGGTGACGAAGTTTTCAGCGCGCCTGGGACTCTCGTGATTGAAGCAGATCGCATTGCAGAAAAAGAGGCCATGCGATTGCCGATAGATCTTTACCATCTGTGTCGCAAATGCCTTGGCCGCTCCATAGGGAGAGTTTGGATTCATCGGCGTATATTCATTCTGTGGAATGACGGCCGGAGTTCCAAAAATCTCGCGACTACTGGCGTGCACGAAGCGAGGTGGTGAGGGTTGGTCGCGAAGGATTTCGAGGATGCGCAAGGTGCCGATGGCGGTCAATTCACAGGTGCTTTCGGGGATTTCAAAGCTGATCCCTACGTGCGATTGCCCGGCGAGGTGATAGAACTCGGTCGGTTGTACCCGCGTTATAATTCGACGCAGCGATGTGACATCGGATAAATCGGAGTAGTGCAGAAACAGGCGTTTGCCATAGACCGACTCATCGCGGTATTGCTGATCGAGACGAGGTCGGTGCAGTGTGCTGCTGCGTCTGACGATGCCATGGACCTCGTACCCTTTGCTGAGCAGCAGTTCGGATAGATAGGATCCATCTTGTCCGGTTATTCCGGTGATCAATGCACGCATCTGCGAATCCTGAAAATGATTGATGTATCCATATTGGATTGAACGCGATGCTCCTGGATCCAAATTCGTTCGATGGGATAAGCTTCGATGGCGTGATCAACCGGTAAATGATCTGCTGTGAAGTTCTCGCTGTGCCAGTTCCAGGTCGTGTTCGACCATAATTCGAGCCAGTTCACGGGCGTCTGTTGCGGGTGACCAGCCAAGTTTTGATTTTGCTTTACTTGGATCGCCGAGTAGCAAATCGACTTCGGCCGGGCGGAAGTACCTTGGATCGATTTCCACGAACTTGCTCCATTCGAGGTCGAGTTCGCCGAATACCATGTCTAGGAATTCTCGGATGGAATATGTTTCGCCGGTAGCGATGACGAAGTCGTCCGGTTCGCTGTGTTGCAGCATCAACCACATCGCTTCGACGTAATCCTTCGCGTATCCCCAGTCCCGTTTCGAGTCGAGATTGCCTAGGTAGAGTTTCTTTTGCAAACCGAGTTTGATCCGAGTCGCGGCCCGCGTAATTTTTCGAGTGACGAAGGTTTCGCCACGTCGAGGGGATTCGTGGTTGAAGAGGATGCCGTTGCTGGCAAACAGCCCGTAGCTGCGTCGGTAGTTGACGGTTTGGAAGAAGGCGTAGACTTTCGCGCACGCGTAGGGGCTTTGGGGATTGAACGGAGTGGTTTCGCTTTGGGGCGTTTCCAAGACAGCCCCATACATTTCGGAAGAGCTCGCTTGGTAAACACGCGTTTGTTTACGCTTATTGAGGATGCGGGCTGCTTCGAGGACATTGAGGGCACCAACCCCGTCGGTCATCAACGTGTACACCGGTTGATCGAATGAAACACGAACGTGGCTCTGGGCTCCCAGGTTGTAAATTTCGTCGGGTTCGAGCTCAAGCACGAGGTTGGTCAACGCTTGACCGTCGGTCAAGTCGCCGTAGTGGAGAAGCAATCGCGGGTTTTCATGGATGTCTTTGTAGAGGTGATCGATTCTGCCGGTAGTGAAGCTGCTGCTGCGACGCACTAAGCCGTGCACGGTGTAGCCTTTATTAAGCAGCAGTTCCGCCAGGTAGGAACCGTCTTGTCCGGTGATGCCGGTGATGAGAGCAGATTTAGTCATTGTTTCTTCGGTCTCTTGCCGTCTCTTGAAAAAGGGGAATCTAACGTGCGTTGAGTTGGATTGCTGGTGATTGATTCTCGTAAGGACAGTCTTGAAATACGCTCGGCTAGTCTACCTAATCGATACCTTATTGACTACGGAGGTTGCCAGTCGCGAGTCGCGTTAAAAAGTCTTCGTAGGCGAGTTTTAGTCCCTCTGCAAGTTCGATGGTTGGGGACCAACCGGTTGCTTGCATCAAGGTTGTGTCGGTCAGCTTTCGTGGGGTCCCGTCGGGTTTGGTGGGATCCGTAACAATCTGTCCTCGGTACCCGACGGTTCGAGCGACGAGGTTTGCAAGTTCCAGGATGGATATGTCCGTGCTGGACCCGACATTTACCCAATCCGGCGGGTTGTCTATCGAGAGCAGATGCAACAGTGCATCCGCAAGGTCGTCAACATACAGGAACTCGCGACGTGGTTTGCCGGTCCCCCATATGGAAATGGAGTCCGCATTGTTGGTCTTGGCTTCGTGAAATCTGCGAATTAAACCCGGTATAACGTGGCTGTGGTTGGGATGGTAGTTATCCCCTGAGCCGTACAAATTAGTCGGCATTGCGGAATGGAATAACGCTCCATATTGCTTGCGATAGTATTGGCATAGTTTCAGTCCCACAATTTTTGCGAGCGCATAGGCCTCGTTGGTTTCCTCAAGCGGCGATGTCAACAAGTACTCTTCGCGGATCGGTTGCGGAGCCATACGAGGGTAAATGCAGGTTGAGCCTAGGTAGAGGAACCGCTCTACTCCGTTTTCGTATGCAGCAGTGATTGTTGCGATGGCCATCTGGACGTTTTCAGAGAGGAACTCGACCGGATAGGTGGCGTTTGCAACGATACCCCCGACGCGGGAGGCCGCGAATACGATAGCATCGGGCCGGTTGACGGCGAGAAATGCTCGAACATCGTTCTCCTTGGTCAGATCCAGTTGATCCCGCGGAGCTGTGATAACTTGGGCATGTGGATGCTTGAGAGCCAACAAACGGCAAAACGCTGAGCCGACCATTCCCCGATGGCCGGTAACAAAGATCTTTTGGTAGGGGAGTTGCATGATCGAGCCTGTGTTTGTTACCGCAAAACACTCCTGGAGAGCTTCGCTATCAAAACCAGTTTAGCTTCCATTTAGTGCGCGACAATAATGGAGGCTGGCCACAGTAGTAACATGAGGAGTACACGGTAAATCCGTGACCGGTCTACCGAAACGGAGCTCAATACTAGGGGGTTTCTCGGGTGCGCAAAATTCAAGACCTCGGACGATACGAATTTTCTCCATTCGGTACAATATCCGTTGTGCTATGCCGAGACGGTTCCGTGTTGTAGGGAAAACATTGGGGGGATCGGCAGAGTTTTGAGCACATTCGAAAACCGTGGCTAACGCCGAGCGGCTAATGCTGATGCGGCCTCGGGTTTTTCGATAGGCACTTCAAGTTCAAACGTAGAGATTGCATGCATGGATATCCATCCGGTTGGGTTGGAAAAGACCGATTCTCGCTGTTTGCGGATTACTTGGAGCGATGGCCAGATCCAGGATATTCCGTTTGGCAAATTGCGGGGAGCGTGTCCCTGCGCCACCTGTAAGGAGAAGAAAAAGGGGGAAGCCGCTCGGCCGAAGAGCAGCCTCAGTATATTGTCTGCCGCCGAAGCGGTCCCGCTGGATATCGCTCAAATGAGGCCCGTTGGAAATTACGCCTACAATGTCGCTTTTTCGGATGGTCACAGTTCGGGGCTGTTTACAATAGAACTGTTGCGAGGGTTAGGACAAGCGGCAGCCGCTGCGGCTGCTGATTCTGCCATCCCTGGACCCTCGGTACGTTCAGACACTTGAGATGTACCGACCGGGGGGCGACTGCGGGGCTCTTCGTGTTCGAGGTGGGCTTCGCGAGTACTGTTGGTTCTACGAGAATCTGTTGATGCGTTCACGAGCAGTTGGTTCCACTTCGTCAGTCAGTTTGCCTAGGTCCGAAATCGATTCGGGGCTCGATCTTTTGGTTGTCGGATGGCAAGAGCGAGTAGCATTGCCGGAATTTTCGCTCGAAGGCGTGGCTTGCAAGTTGGACTCGGGGGCTGCGATTTCTTCCTTGCATGTCCAGAGCCTGCGCTACTTTCGCCGCTCTGGTTGGGATTGGGTGCGGTTTGAGATCGGAACCGAGTTTGGATTGCTTGATTCGCCCCTGATCTGTGAGTCTCGTCTGTTTGGAATGAAGCGTATCCAATCCTCGAGCGGACACCTAACCATCCGGCCCGTGGTGGAGACGATGCTTTCACTTGGCGGTTTTCACTGGCCAGTTGAGCTGACTTTAACGTGTCGCAAGCAGATGCAATTTCCACTTCTTGTGGGGCGCAATGCGATTGAGGGACGTTGTTTGATCGACTGCGGCCGAACGTTTCTCGCGTCGAGATAGACGCTAGCCGATGGCTTTCGACTTTACCCCTCCGCGTCCCCGAGCCTCCGCGTGAACCAAAACCCGTTACCCATGTCCTGAATATTCCTGTCGGCTGAGGAGGAATGGAGGAATGGAAAATGGAAAATGGAAAATGGAAAATGGAAAATGGAAAATAGGGCGGTCATGCTTGCTGTAGCTGTTTCAGTGTCCAATCGGCCAGTTCGTTGAGAACCGGGTCGGGGTGGTCTAGGAATGGCAAGATCGCTTGGGTTGCACCTTGGTTGCGTGTGTTGGCGGCGACGATCATCGCGTTTCGCTGCATACCTACCAAACGCCTGCGCCAGAAGGGCGTATGGCGGAATCGCTTGCGGAACTCCTCGTCCGAGAGAGTTAGCCAGAATACCGGATCTGTTTTTTGAGACCAATTCGAGGGTCGCAAAGGTTCGGGGACGGTAACGCTACGTTTTCGATTCCAAGGGCAGACGGTTTGGCACGCATCGCAGCCGAATAACCAGTCCTGGATTCCCTGCCGCTTTTCTTGAGGGATAGTGCCACGATGCTCGATGGTCCAGTAGCTGATGCATCGTGTTGCATCTAGGACATGAGGTTTCACGAATGCGTTGGTAGGGCAAGCATCTAGGCATGCGGTGCATGAGCCACAGTGGTCGTTATGGCCCTCGATGGCTCCTTCGGTCGCTGATTCCTCAGATCCCAGTTCCGCTTGCGTAAGTACCGCTGCTAGGAAAAAGTAACTACCTAATTTTCGGTTGAGGAGCAGCGTATTTTTTCCAATCCATCCTAAGTTGGCTCGGGCGGCAAAGTACCGTTCGAGCAAGGGAGCAGTGTCGACGACGCCACGTGCGGCCATCCCAGGAAACATGGATTGGGTGGATGCGACCAGGGGGCGAAGGCGATCGTGGATCCAATCGTGATAATCGATAGTGCCAGATGCATACGATGCGATCGTTCCCGTCGAGCGATTTTCAGGGTCTGTTTTTAGAGCGTTCGTTTTCGGGTCCCGATAAGTACCCGAGGGAGTTTGTGCTTCGTCGAGGCCAATCCGAGAGCTTTTGCTAGGGATGGTACGCGGATGCGACGCATAGGGGATCGCCAGCATCACGAGCGACCGACAACCAGGCAGGACCCCTTCGGGATGTCGGTAAGCATCCAATCGCGACGCGATGTATTCCATCGACCCCGCGTAGCCTTGCTCGACCCAAGAGCGAAGATGCTCAAACTCCGTGGTTGGTTGGGCTGAGACAAACCCAATCACCTCGAACCCTAACTCGGCGGCTTGATCTCGAAGCTGTTGCCGAGCTAGTTGCTGCAGGATCATTCGTGGGATTTGAGATAATGAAGGGGCTAGGGGGGGCGATGTTAGGCGATGCTTCGCCCAATGGTGGCGAGAGTATTTCGCTTCATCGTTTTGTGCGAAGCCTCAGCGCTGCAAGCCAATCGCCAATACCACCGAGGGAGTAGTTTCGGTGGGAGTTGGATCCCGAGGGTGATCTGCAAGTGCGGCATTGGACATTGCATCGCCGCCGTTATGTGGATCGATGCCGTGCAATGGCAAGGCTTTCGATGGGCAATCGGCTAACGAAAGGCGAAGCTTCTCCTCAAGTTGTACTTTATCAGAGCGTTCCGGGTCTACCTGAGTCCAGCTTTCACGAAAGAGTTTGCTGTTTAGGCGACGCAAGATTTTTTGGTTGTCATCGTACCATTCAACCCGCACGGTCGAGGTTTGCGCATCTCTCAAGGGGCGGCGCGAAAGGGATTCGCGATCTTCGATCAAGCACCACGCGCGAACGCGAAACTTGCCTGTCTCAGGCGTAACGTGATAAAAGATGACTTGGTCGTAGACATGCCGACCGACTGGATCATAAAAGTGGTTCAATTCAATCATGTCCACCTGCTCTTCGATGATCCGATGTCCCTTTGGAACACTCGCACCGCAAAGCAATACGATCCATAAAACGATATTCGATACGGTCGCCATGATCACAACCTCCGCAAGAAATCCCAATCGAGCGAAATCCAAATCAATGGTTCGACGCCGAAGGAAAGGCGGGTCGTGGAACTCGGAAAGGGCCGAGAGCTACGTCGAGGATTGCGCCGTTCAAGGAGAGGTCGCGGTAGCAACAGCGATAGCGCGGTGGAGTGGATTCCTCGAGTTTCGGTCGGTCGTTATCTCATAAGCTCCATTTCCTGCTTAAGGCCAAAGGCCCGAGTACGAAAGGTTCAAGTACAAAAATCGTGCTTGAGCCTTTTGTCACCATTCCTAGCCAGAATCGATGGTTCACAAAAATGCAGCACGACCGTTTGTTGGACTGGAACGCTGTGAGGATGGACGTTCCAAGTCCCGATCGTGGTGCGAGACAGGCTTGTTAACAAGTATCGGTCTACGACTCAAGATTAGTTCAGGGTATTTCTCAGTCAATTAAAATAAGAAAAATCGATAGCATGGCGCGCCGTAGCGGGGCAGGTTGCAAGGGCGTTGTGCCGGTGAGGATGGAGAAAAATCAGCGATCCATGGACAATTAACCGGCAGGGGATTTTCTCGTCAGCCATTTTTACCTATCGTTTTGAGGGTTCTCGGAATTAGTTGGGGGCAGGTACGCACACATTTTGAGGTGGATTTCATGGCGATTCGAACCGGCGTTGGGGCAACAGTTTGCAGTCTGAAGTGGTCCGGGCGTTCTTGGGTTCGAATGAGCATCATGGGTATGCTCGTCGTCGCACCATTGCCAGGAATGCACGATTCATGGGTGTTGGGATTGGCTCAAGTATCCGCGCAGGAGCCAGCGGCCGCAAAACCAGAGAAGGTTGCCGTCAACTCGGCGGAACGCCAAGCGATGATCGAGCGGGCTGTTGGTTTTTTGCGAAAGAGCCAAGCCGAGGATGGGTCATTTAGTAGTCAAGGAGGCCCAGGGGTAACGGGATTGGTGGTCGCATCTGCTTTATCGGTAGGGGTACCAAAATCGGATCCGGTGGTCGCGAAGGGGTTGGCATACATTGTTGCAACGCGGCGAGACGATGGAGGGCTCTATGCCAAGGGGTCTCGGCACGCAAACTATGAGACTTGTTTAGCCATGATGGCTTTGGATCGAGCGAATGCGGATGGGAAGTACGATGAGATGATCGCGGGAGCCCAGCGGTTTGTGAAATCGGCCCAGTGGGATGAAGGGGAGGGACTCAAGCCTGAGGATCCGGCCTTCGGAGGGGCTGGGTACGGCAGCAAATCGCGTCCTGATTTATCGAACACATCTTTCTTTATCGACGCGCTTCGCTCGACGGGGGTGCCGGAGGATGATCCGGCGATCGCCAGAGCGCTCGCATTTGTCAATCGATGCCAGAACTTGGAGTCACCGGCCAACGATACCCCCTTTGCTCCGCTTCTCAATGACGGTGGCTTTTATTACACGCCTGCGGCAGGAGGGGACTCGATGGCGGGTAAGGACGAGGCGACGGGAGGCTTGCGATCGTATGCATCGATGACCTATGCGGGTCTCAAAAGCATGATTTACGCCGGGGTTTCGAAAGAGGATTATCGCGTCAAGGCAGCGCAGAAGTTTCTATCACGCAATTACTCAGTCTCGATGAATCCAGGTATGGGAGCGGCGGGTTTGTATTATTATCTGCACACCATGGCGAAAGCCTTGGATATGATCGGTGAGCCGGTCTTTGAAACCGAACAAGGCAAGAAGGCTTGGAAGCAAGACATTCTGGTTCAATTGCAATCCACGCAAAAAGAAGATGGTTCGTGGACGAATCCTGAGGCGCGATGGATGGAAGGTGACCCGAACTTGGTCACCGGCTATGCCCTTCTCACGCTGTCGTACTTGAAGTAGCTCGACAGCGATTTCGATAGTAACCGTACGACCTGTCATGGAATCCTGAAAACCGCGGAAAGCTCCAATGCGATTTATGGTTTCGGCGAAGGCACTGAGGCAGAAGTGCGTGCATAGAGGCGATGTTGAGCGAGTTCTTTGGACTCGTTGCAATGGCACTCGATCCAGTGCATAAGCAACCGCTAAGAATGCTCACGGGAATGCAGCGAGCAACACTCAATGTCAGACGTAGGCAATCGGATCTAAGAGACGGCCTTCGCAGCTACCTTGCGCCGTCGCAGTTTCAACGCACCGAGGGTTGCGGCTGTAAGCCCCAGCAAAATCGATGACGGTTCAGGCACGGCTGACGCATTGAAATAAACCAAGAAATTCGCTGCTTGGGTCCCTGTGATCTGCGATGGAGCAGTGAATGAACTGCCAGCGTCTCCAACCAGCCAGAAGTCCAATCCGCCTTGTGTTGCAAGCGTATCACGCATTCCTATCCCAGTCGCATCGGTCAAAGCGAACGGTGCCGTAGATCCGGACGGAGGAGGTAGGCCTGGAAGGAAAATCGATTGCACGGAAGTCCCGTTGGAGTTGCTGAATCGCAAACCGGTGTCGTACATCTTCCCATTTGCGAGCGCGTTCTCGAAGCTGACATTGCCGTGTCCACCATAGAGTGCCACGTTTGTCGCACCGCGGATGGCTACCCCCGCGTACATGGACGTGAATTTTGCGGCGGCTCCGATATTGGGGTTGGAACCCGATCCGGTAAACGTACTAAGTCGTCCAAGGTAGACAGCTCGGACGGTGTTCGTTTCCGCAACTCCAGTCTGCTGCGCTGCAGCAGTTCCAAAGTAATAATCAGCGCGAGACACTCCAGAAAGCGATAGTGCAGCGACTAGAAAACAAGCTGTCATCCTAAGCATGGATTTGTCTCCGCAGAAGGCGTCGGGCTCTTGCTCGTCGTAATGCAAGGAATCCGAAAGTTAGACCGCTCACGGCGATTGCTGAAGTAGGCTCTGGCACCGCCTCCAATTCTAGAGTTGCCGTGAATACAATCGTCTCGAAAATGATGTTGAAGTTGGAATCAAAATACCAATACTCGAACGAGTCCGGGTTGGCGAAATCCTGGATTGTTGGACTTACCAGCCATGCATCGATACGACCTTGAGAGTCATTTGCAATGATGCTGGCGAGAGTTGTGCCCTCGGTCGGAGTAAGGCTTACCCAGCCCGTTTGTCGTTCATCCACACCAAACGTTGGAGGGACCTGTGATTCGATTTTTAGGGAAGTGCTTACCGTTGGGCCGAAGATGAGGGAGAACTCAGGAAACGAGGCGTTGTACGCAGCCAGAACCAACTTGGGTGCCGCTGGTCCAAATGCGTTGGCAGGAAGCTCAATCCAAGTTCTCAGACGCGCTTGGGTGTAGGAGGGGGCTGCGGGTCCGAATTGAAACGTGCCCACTTTCGATGCTGCACCCGAACCCGCAAAAGTCTTGTAACCGTCTTGGTTCACGGTTGACGAAATTACAGCAGCGTCAGAACTCGAGCCCAGCACTGCAACGACGCAGACGCTCGCGAAAAAGAGTATGTGGAACCTGCTGGAAACCATGACTGCCAATCTAGATGTGGTGTGCACGAAATCAGCGACATCCGAATCGCATGCAATCCCGAACAGTTACCCAATTTAACAGCCCGAGGACCAGCAGCAAGCAAAATGCGCTCTTTCGGCAAAATAACTGTCAGGAATTTTAAGAATTTCCGTTCGGGAGCTTCGACAGCCCCGAAACCGGAGCTATGGGCGTAGTTCCCTCAAGGCACCCCGAGGCCCCATGGGTGGGGGGCCAGGCCGAAAATTCGGATTTTGCTGGCTATGCCAATGTTTTTTGGCCAGCAGCTCAGTCGCGGATTCCAGGCCCCTACGAGATTCGAAAGAAAGTCGAAGAAGTAGGAACGACCTAGGAGCTTAGTAGAAGGTTAAGAAAGGGAGTGATGCGACCTCAGCATCGATCGAGTACGCATGCAGCTTTTGGCTAGGACAGATTGGGCTTATGGGGTGAGGACCCGCCGGCATAAGACCGAGCAATGAGGTGTACGGTCTAGATCGCTCGGCTTTCAGCGACTTTAGAGCGGCCACATCCTTGGAGCGACCATATATATACCGGCGATTGGATATCGGCGTTTTGGTATGATTACCCCTGGGAGTTGGAGGGCGTTAATCGTAGTACTGCTGGACCTTTCGATGGAGAAACTGCAGGGATTCCTCCATTTCTTCCATGCCGTTCATGCCGTCTTCAATGCTGATCCATCCCGAATATCCAACCCCATGGAGG
>Ga0315902_10013852_pt1 | contig 10408 bp, 10 predicted proteins | sample LakEriMetagenome_9_FD_203523 | JGI IMG/M metagenome (GOLD analysis project Ga0315902, IMG submission 203523) | Freshwater fungal communities from buoy surface, Lake Erie, Ohio, United States - Buoy 12 MA117 | ecosystem: Environmental > Aquatic > Freshwater > Lake > Lake biofilm | place: USA...
ACTGGCATTTTTTTTTCCGTAAGGACGATAATCTTCTAGAGAAGCCTCGCCAAACTTACTAAAATGCGAGGCGTGGAGAATTCATGAACAAGTCCGTAGTCGCCGCTGGTGCTCTCATGCTGTGCCTGGCCCAGGTGCAGGCCGCTCAATTCCGAGTCACGGTGGTTGCCAAACCCACCGGGTGGGATGTGGAGCAAGGGGTCAAGGCCGATTTGGACCTCTTCCGGAAGTACGGCCACACGGAAGCGCAACTCAAGGAGTCGGGTGATCAGCTTCGCTCTCAATACTCTCGTCTCAGCCAAGAAGGCACGCGCGCGGAGGGCACGCTCTCCGTGGTACGTGCGGGCGAAGTCGTGAAGTACGGCGGCGCGGCTACCTGGACTCATTTGGGCCAACAACCCCGACTTATCCAAGGTGAAGTGCAGCGCAATGGGACGGTGGAGTTCGTTCAATCAAACGGCTCCTTGCGAGTTGCAGACTTGCTCACTTCCAACACGCTCCTCTCCCCCATTGACCTCGCCATTCTGGCGGGAGACACCGAGCTATTAGCAACCATCAAAGCCGCTCATGAGCATCGGATGGTTATCGTCAACGGCCAAGAAGTGCCGCTCTACAAGGTCACGTTGACGAAAGATGCCATGGGCAACGCGGTAGGCTACATTGTAAATCAGAGTTCCCCGGCCCCGTTCCTCACCGTAACGTTCACCAAGCAAGGCGACACCTGGCGCAAGGAGAACTTCAAATCCAACGGAAAGCTGGAGCGATTGACCTTGATCGAGCCTTCCGCCGCCAACGCCATTGCCCTCAAAGCGATCCCGCACGGCACTCCAGTGATTGACCAACGCAATCGCGAACTCGGCACCGTGAACTATGCATGGAACGGCGAGATCCCCGAAACCGACACCCTGGCGGCACTGAAGCACCGCCCTTCCCGCCTCGCTTGGGGCTTGGCGGTCTTGGGTTTGGCGGTGGTCGGCGGAGGTGCCTGGGTGGTCAAGAGTCGCAAGACGCAAATCTCCTAAGCGAATCCGTCAGGCAACAGCGCTGTCTTCCTGGCGCCCATCAACTCCAAGTTTCGGACTCTACCTCGGTATATTGGGGGCACCATGACCTCCCTGGCCCTCGCTCTGCTGGTTTCGACCGCGCCCGCCCAAGAACCGCCGGTGCGCGTTTTCATCCTAGCCGGGCAATCCAACATGGTGGGGCACGGCTTCATTGCCGCCAACCCCGAGCGCAATGGCGGGAAGGGCAGCCTGGAGTACGTGGTGTCGGCCCCCGGGGCGACGCCGCTCTACCGGCGATTGAGGGACGCCGACGGCGCGTGGCGCGTGCGTGATGACGTCTTTATCGACTACTTCGACCGGAAGGGCAATCTCACGGTGGGCTACGGGGCGGGAGAGGATACGATCGGGCCTGAGCTCGGCTTCGGCCACGTGGTGGGAGATGCCGTGGCGGAACCGGTCCTGCTCATCAAGCTGGCCTGGGGCGGAAGGAGCTTGGCAGTGGATTTCCGGCCGCCGAGTTCGGGCGGCACGGTCGGGCCCACCTACACCGAGATGATCCGGGGCGCAAAGAAGGCGATGGCCGATGCCGAAACCAACTTTCCGCAGTGGAAGGGCCGGCGCTTTGTCATCAGCGGATTCGGCTGGCACCAGGGTTGGAATGACCGGATCAACGGGGACTATGTGGCCGAATACCAAACGAACATGGCGAATTTCATCGGGGATGTCCGGCGGGATTTGAAGGCGATCGGGATGCCCTTTGTCATCGCCGAAACCGGCATGGGCGGCAGGGAAGAGACCAACGAGCGCGCCCTGGCCCTGATGAAGGCCCAAGCCGCCGTGGCCGAGCAACCGGAATTTGAAGGCAATGTGGCCTTTGTGGGTACGCGCGGGTTTTGGCGCTCCCCCGATCAGTCCCCAAGTGACCAGGGCTACCACTGGAACCAAAACGGAGAAACCTACTTCCTGATTGGCGATGCCATGGGCCGGGCGATGGTGAAACTGATGGACGAGGCTGCGCGATGATCCTGCAACTCCTGGCGCTGGCCGCCCTTCCTCACCAAACGGTGAATACGCCGGTGCCGACGGAGATGGCGGGCTACCTCATCGTGCCGCACGAGCGGGTCGATCGCAAGTACAACGCGGGCTTCTCCATGTACGTGGCGGCCTGGCCGCTGCAGCAGAACTACCCGGGCAATGCGTTCCAGAGCGGCCTGTTCGGCACCTGGATGTTCCCCCAGTTTGAGGGCGAGGGCCCCAAGGACCACTACACGGATATCGAAGGCGGGCTGGGCTGGTGGCGCGACACGCGGTTCGCCACCGAAACCCCCAAGTTCATCATGGGCGGGGTGACGCTCAACTTCGCCGAGTGGGCGAACGGCCCCGGCGCAGGCAAGGGGCGCGATTGGAAGAATCCGACCGGGCTCTACGGGGTGGCGCAGCTGAGCCCGTGGGTGATCTGGCCACCCGATGGCCTGAACCTGAAGCAAGGGACGCGGGGCGAGCTGTTCGGTTATGGTTATCTGCCTTTGCCGCTCACCGAGCCAAAAGCCCAAACCGCCGGCAAGCCCGTGCCGACGGGGAACCATGCTTGGACCCTCTTTTTGAACACCGAGAACTTCAAGGGGCCAGTGGCGTTCTTCACCCCTTACTTCTGGTCCAAGGCTTCGGCGGAGAACCCGGCCCTCGCGGGGTTGTTCCTCGATTCACGGCCCTCGGAGCCGAACCGGGCTGTGCAGATGGAAACGCAGCACGTGCCGGCGATGGTCTCGGCGGCGGCCGACGGCACCATGTACGCGCGGATCGCCCCAACTCACTTTCCGGGGGCGGCGCAGGGAGAATCCCCCCTCATTCACCGCATGACAGTGTACGACAAGTCGGCCCTGTGGAACTCGGTGGAGAGGTGGTTCCAGGGTGGACCGGCGGTGAATGGTGGCATCGGGGCCTCCTCTTTGGCGATGCACACCTTCAAGGGCGGGGGGTACTCCACGTGGCGGATCTACATCCCGGGGCAGCCGCGTGACCAGGCCGCCGAGGTGGACTGGGCCGCCTACGCCAAGCCCGTGGCACTGGATGAGCTGACCTACGGGATTGAGTGGAATCGCTCCGTCTTGGGGCAGTCCGCGCCGCAAGATGGGATGTGGACGCTGCCCGAATTTTACCGTTTGGTGAAAACGGACAACGGTAAGCAGATGTGGAAAGCGATTGACGTGTTTGAGGTGCCGCGCGAGACGGGCCTGAGGCAAGCTCAGTTCCCCAAGCCGCAGCGCATCACGGAACCCTACGTCACGCCCACAGAGGCGGATTCGACCTGGAAGAAGCCCGGGCCGGTGGCCGGGCCCTTCACGCGCACGCTGGGCGATGGGAGCGAGATCACCTATGCGTGGTATCGCTTTGCGGACCAGCCCGCCCTCTTGAACGCGGACCTCACTCCCGCCGAGCGAGAGCAACTGCAGCGCCGGGTGGTGCTCTTGCACCGGAGCTGGAATCGGTCCCGGAACTACTTGCCCGCGCCCACGGTCGGCAAGCTGGCCAGCATTGACCCGGCGTTGGTGGTCACCCCTCCGCCCGGCCTTGAGGCGGGCTACGTGCCGATTGTCACGCGGCAGGGGTTGCGGGAGAGATAGGCATTCTTCACGGCCTGCGAAGACAAGTAGGGGCCGGTCCAAGAGCTCGGTCGGCGATTTCGAGTTATCGTGGGCCCCGGAGAAATCTAGCTGGGCTCAGGGATAGGTAAGTGATCCCTTACCACTGCTTGGCCCAATCCGGTGCTGAAAGGGGCTCAAACGTAGAAAGGTTACTGTCGTACAAGACCCTGAGATTATCGCCCTCAAAATCGTACACTTTGCCGTCTTTGAACAGAACTTCGCGTTTACGTTGATCCCTTCCGCATGCCGCACCTTTTCTCGCATCAATGACCCATCGGCGCTTGTGTTCTTGTCGCAAGTATTCGTAGTTGTAGCCATTGTGAGAGATGGATCGAGGACTAATAGTTAGGCGTTCTAGCGGGCAGGCGTTATCAGCGTAGACTTTGGAATCAGTGATGTAAAGACGGTCCCGAAAAATCTGAGTGCCATTCATGCATAGGGCGCTTTCTACTACTTCTAGAGCAGTGAAGTACGGTGGACGACAGACCGTCACATGTTGGTCATCTCGCATGATTTCTATCGCGGCGTACTTCCCGTCGGAAGTCATCGTAACGTCATGTACCACTCCTCTGATCCACTGCCCGGGAACGAAGACATCCGTATCCGTGTGCCACAAAACCATCTGCGTAAATTTTGTGGGGCCCCTTCTGAAAAGCACACAAACGGGCGCGCGAGGGGCAAAGTAACCAATAAGTCTTGCCGGAGCTTTGGGCGTCACGATTTAAACCTGCAAATAGTATACGACTCTTCGCTGCTGGCTTTCGAAAGCCGTCCAAGCGAATCGCCAAGCGCTTTCCCAGGAGAAGGGGTCGCTGGGACATCATGTGGTGGAGGCTAGGGGATTCGAACCCCTGACCCCCTGCTTGCAAAGCAGGTGCTCTCCCAGCTGAGCTAAGCCCCCACGGGTTCAGCCACGATTGTACCTGCCCGGCGAATAGCTACAGGCCCATGGCTCGCATGTGCTCTTCTTCCACCTCGTGGGCCAGGCGCTGAAGGTCGTCCGCCATGGCCTTGCGAATGGCCCCTCGCATGAGCGGAGCGAGCGCCGTGATCAAGCAACCTTTTGGTTGGGGCGACATCACAAACACCACTTCGGTCCCGCCGTTCACCGATCGAAAGTCAAAGGCCATCGTCTCCAATGAGGATTGATCGTCCGAGGTCATCACAAAGCGGTTGGGCGCCTGATACTCAATGATCTCGTGCACCGCCGAGGTCGGGCTTTGCGCATCGCCGGCAATCATCCGCCACTTCACCCCCGCACCCTCATGGTGCTCCGACTCGAACTCAAAGAAGAGTGCCTCGAACATCACTCGGCTCAATCGCTCCCAGTCGGAGAACGCGGCAAAGGCCACGTCTACCGGGGCTTTCAGGTGAGCGGTAACGGTGATCGGGGACGCCATGGCTTGACGGACGTTACCCAAAGCGCGGCAGACCAGTAGAATGCCCGCATGAACCGCATCCCCTTCGGCCAAAGTGGCCTCGACGTCAGCGAAGTTGCCATTGGCTGTATGCGCATCGCTCGCATGGAGCCGGACGCCATTGACGAATTCGTGCGCACGGCCATGGATCGCGGGATCAACTTCTTTGACCACGCCGACATTTACGGGCGGGGGGCGTGTGAGGAGGTGTTCGCCGCCAGCGTGAAGCGCCTGAACATCCCGCGCGAAAGCATGTTTCTCCAGAGCAAGTGCGGCATTCGGCCGGGGTTCTTTGACTTCTCCAAGGCGCACATTATGGACTCGGTGGACAAGATCTTGGGGCGGCTGAACACGCCCTATCTGGATTGCCTTCTCCTCCACCGGCCGGACGCCCTCATGGAGCCTGAGGAAGTCGCCGAGGCCTTCAACGAACTCCATGAGGCCGGCAAGGTGCGCCACTTTGGGGTGAGCAACTTCAACTCGGGGCAGATTGAGCTTCTGCAGGCCGCCTGCGCCCAGCCGCTCCAGGCCAACCAGCTCCAGCTGAGCCTGATGCACACCGGGATGATCGACCGGGGCCTTACCGTCAATATGCGCCACGAGAATTCGCTGGACCGTGATGGGGGTGTGCTGGATTATTGCCGCCTCAAGCGGATCACGGTGCAAGCATGGTCGCCGTTCCAATGTGGGTTTTTCAAAGGCGTGTTTATGGATTCGCCCAAGTTCCCGAAGCTTAACGCCGTGATGGACCGCATGGGCGAGAAGTACGGGATGACCAAAACCGGGCTCGCCATTGCGTGGATTCAGCGGCACCCGGCCCAGATTCAATCCGTGCTGGGCACCACCAATGCGAGCCGCATGAACGAAGTCGCCGACGCTTGCACCAAACGGTTAAGCCGCGAAGATTGGTACGAGCTTTACCGCGCGGCGGGCAACATTCTCCCTTAAGGGAAAACGCCCATGTCGCGGGGCTTCGCCAAGTTGCGGTCGGGGGCATCCGCCCACGGCAGTTCCAGGAAGATTTGGTCCGCCTTCTCACGGTCGCCCAGAGCGGCGGTGGCGTAGGCCAGCCTGAGCCGGGCGGAGTCGCTCTTGGGGTCACGGGCCAGTTCTTCGGCGGCTTGGTCGCGCATGGCCTGGGCGTCGCCGGAATCCCGCAGGATCTCGATGTACCGCTCCGTAATCCACAGGTTGCGCACATCGAGGCTGGAATAGTTGGGGTTGCCGCGCATGGGGCCATGGCAAGCCTGGCATCCCGCCGCCGGCCAGAAAGCGAGGTGCTCCACAATCCGCTCGATGTTGAGCCGTTCGGTGGCGATGTTGCCCTCAATTCGGGCGATCCGGGCGTTCATTTCGTAAACGCGGCGCTCGTCGCGGGCGTTGAGGCCACTGTTCTGGCGCAGACGCCGCAGAAGTTGCTTCGCTTCAGCAATCTCTCCGCTGAGCAAATGCTTGTAGGCGGTGGTCACGGGGTCACCGGGGATCGGGTCGTACTGGTCAGGGTACTTGCGCAGTTCGGTTAGGCGGGCGGTGTCGCCCATGCGCAGCGCCACCACGCGGGCCAGGCGCGCCCATTCAGCGCGTTCGTCTTCATCCATCTTCCGGCCTTCCATCGCCTTCAGCATGGCGGCGGCCTTGGCGTTCTCTTCGGTGCGGGCAAGGCCCATGGCATCGCGCACTTCCCACATCAGGGTGTAGTGGTCCTTTTCAGCGGGGGGATCTTGCCGGTTCGGAATGGCCAGAGCCGCTCCGAACACCACCACCGTTGCCAACACAATGAACTTCGTTTTCATGCTTTGTCCCGAACCGCCTTCTCATTAGACTACCAGCCTCAAAGGAAGGGTCATGTCCTCCTTTCGTGCGACAACTTCCCGGTTTGGTCCGGATTCTCATGAATCCGGACACGCCCCCAGCAAATCGGGCAAACTGAACCTGCCTTGTCGGTCGAGCTGATTTCCGCCAACCTCCTGTCGCCCATGGTGCTGGCCTTTGCCCTGGGCTTCCTGGCCACGCTCATCAAAAGCGACCTCAAACTCCCCGAGGGGCTCTACACCTCGCTCAGCATCTATCTCCTCTTTGCGATTGGGCTTAAGGGTGGGGCCGAGCTTTCCGTCACTCCGGTTTCACAACTCTGGGCGCCTGCTTTGGGCACGCTTGTCGTCAGCTTGGTCACGGCATGGATCGCTTACATCGCCTCGCGCAAGCTCGGCAAGCTGGATAAGGCCAATGCGGCCAGCTTTGCCGCGCACTACGGTTCCGTTTCGGCCGTCACCTTTATTGCCGCCGAGTCTTTCGCGACTTTGCAGGGCCTCAAGTTCGAAGGTTTCATGCCGGCGCTGGTGGCGCTGCTGGAAATCCCCGCGATCCTGTTCGCGTTGGCCTATCTCGGCCGGGCCAAAGACGGGGCCAAGGTGGGGGTGGTGGTGCGGGAGCTATTCACGGGCAAGACCATTGTGCTGCTGGTGGGTGGGGTGCTGATCGGCGTGCTCACGGGCAAAGAGGGCATGGCCCAGGTGCAACCCCTTTTTGGCGATCTCTTTAAGGGCGCCCTCACCATCTTCCTGCTAGAGATGGGTTTGGTGGCGGCCAGCCGGGTGGACGAACTCAAGGCCAACGCCTTGTTCATCGGGCTCTTTGCGACACTTGTGCCCCTGGTGAACGGCTTGATTGGGGTGGTGATTGGCCACTACTGCGGGCTCTCGGATGGCGGGGCGGGCATCTTGGGGGCGATGGCGGCCAGTGCGTCCTACATCGCGGCCCCGGCGGCCGTGCGCATTGCTCTGCCCTCGGCGAACCCCAGCCTGTACCTCACGGCGGCTTTGGCCGTGACCTTCCCGTTCAACTTGTTGGTCGGGATTCCGCTGTTCCAGCAGGTCGCCCAGGCTTTGGGTTGACACTAGTAATGTAGACATAAATATACTATTCTTATGTCGGCTCTCGATGGTCTTCTTCTCGCATTGGATCGCCAGCAGGCGATGATTCTCGACTTGCTGGATGTCGTCTCCGATGATCACATGTCCCTGCGTGCGCTGGAGGGGCGCATGACGGTCGGCGAGCACTTTCAGCATATCTCTGAGGTGCGCATGTACTGGTTGGGCCAGATCGCCGCCAAGAACCCGGGCGCAAACATCAATGGGCCTCGCCTCCCCTTTGATGGGACCAGGGACGGGCTGCGGCAAGCCCTGGAAGGGAGCCATGCCGCCGCCCGGAGCTATTTGGCGGCATCATTAGAATCCGATTCGGCCGGAACCCCCTATGATCATCCCGCGCTCTACTTCGGCCACATGCTGTGGCACGAAGGCTGGCACGTCGGTCAGATTGACCTGGCGCTGGAGCGCGGCGGAGCCGAACTCAGCGAAGAGTGGGCCGAGCGCGCCCTGTGGGAGCGCTGGCGCGGCCCAGAAGAATGGGAATAGCCTAAACCAATCGGGCGAGCAAAGCGGTGCGTTCGTCGTCGGTTTGCAGGGTGGCCTTGGCCGCGTTCAGCACCAAGGATTTCAGGACATCCGCATTCCAGCCCCAGGTCTTTGAGGCCCGGTGGTACTCCTCGGACAGCGTGGTGTTGAACATCGGTGGGTCGTCGCTATTCAGCGTCACCCGCAGGCCCCGGTCGCGCAGCTTGGCCAGGGGGTGTTCTTCCCAACTTGGCACCACGTTCAGGCAAATGTTGGAGCTGGGACACACCTCCAGCACCACTTGCTTCTCGATGAGTTCGTTCACCAGGGCGTCGTCCTCGAGGCATCGAATGCCGTGGCCAATGCGCTTGCATTCGGTCAGTTCCAGCGCTTCCCAGATGCTGTCCGCGCCTTGGGTTTCTCCGGCGTGCGGGACAATGGGCAGGCCGTGCGCCATGGCGTAGTTGAAGGCGGCGCGGTGGTCTTCGGCAGGGCCAACCCCCTCGATCCCGCTCAGGCCCAGGGCGACCACGCCCTTCCCGTGGGCGTCCACCGCGTGTTCGGCGATGGTGACGCTGTCCTCGGGCAGGTCTTGCCGCACGAAATCCATGATGATCCCGAGGTCCACGCCGTGGTCTCGCCGCCCATGCGTAATCCCACGGCGCAGGGCGTCAATCTGCTCGTCAATGGGGATGGCGGCGTGCTGGAAGATCGTGCCCGCCGTAAAGGTGGCCTCGGTGTAGAGGATGTTTTGCTCGGCCTGCCCGGCCATGAACTCGGTGACGATGAACTCGATGTCCTCAGGCTCCTGAATGCACTGCGAGAGCAACGTATAGACCTCGACGAAGTGCGGGAAGTCCGTAAACCGATACCACTCCCGCAGGCCCGCCACGGTGGAAGCGGGAAGGCCAATGTCGTTCTTCTTGGCGAGCCGGAGAACGGTCTCGGGGCGAATGCTCCCTTCGATGTGCACGTGGAGTTCGACTTTAGGGAGGGCCTGGCATTCCGCCAACGAAAGCATGCCGCTAGCATAACACTCTGGATAGGGGGGATGCGACCAGGCCCGCCAGAGAGTAACCTGCGGGCATGAGCAAGCGGCTTGCGTTCCTCGGGGTTTCTCACATCCACGCGGGGGGATTTTCTGACTTGGCCTTCGCGCGGGGCTTCACCTGCGCCGGAGTTTTCGATTGGGATGCCACGCGAGCGGCTACGATTGCCAGCAAGCTCGATGCGCCGGTGCGGGAGCTGGATGAGCTCTTGAAGGACGAGACTGTGGATGCTTATGTCATCGTCAGCCAAACCGTGCGCCACCAGGACCTCATCCCGGCCGTGGCTCCGCTCGGGCGACCCATCTTTGCTGATAAGCCCCTGGGCACCAGCCGCAAGACGGCGGAAGCCCTGGCCAAGTTGCTGCAGAAGCACAACGCGGTGTTCCACACCGGCTACTTCCAGCGGGGAAGTGCGGAAGTGCAGACAATCAACCATTGGGTGAAATCTGGCCGCTTTGGTCAAATCACGCGGGCGCGCATGAGCAACTGCCACAGCGGGGCGCTGGGCGGCTGGTTCGATACGGATTACAAGTGGATGACGGAGCGCGAACAAGCCGGATGCGGAGCCTACGGCGACCTGGGCAGCCACGGCATTGACCTCCTGATGTGGATGTTTGGCGATGTGGAGCAGGTGGTGGCGTCGGTCGCTCCCGGTACGGATCGCTACCCCGGTTGCGACGAAGTGGGCGAGGGGATTCTGAAGTTTAAGAATGGCGTGATTGCGACTCTGGCGGCCTCATGGGATGACGTAGCCAGCCCGTATCGCCTGCAGATTGCAGGGACCGAGGGCCACGCCATTTTGGGTGATGAACTGCGCTGGGCCGGCAAGGATGGACGTTGGGAGACCGTAACCGACCTCGAACCGGCGGCCCCGGCGGGCTTTGCCGCGTTCTTGGA
>Ga0315902_10013854_pt1 | contig 10407 bp, 8 predicted proteins | sample LakEriMetagenome_9_FD_203523 | JGI IMG/M metagenome (GOLD analysis project Ga0315902, IMG submission 203523) | Freshwater fungal communities from buoy surface, Lake Erie, Ohio, United States - Buoy 12 MA117 | ecosystem: Environmental > Aquatic > Freshwater > Lake > Lake biofilm | place: USA...
ACCTGCCAGGTGATGGGCTCGATGTAGGTGGCGTCGGCCATCCCCGGGTCGGTCATGATCGTCGCCGGGTTGCTGTTGACCAGAATGACGCGGTAGCCCTCTTCCCTCAAGGCCTTGCAAGCCTGTGCTCCGGAGTAGTCGAACTCGCAAGCCTGGCCGATGACGATGGGGCCGGCGCCGATGATGAGGATGCTCTTGAGATCGGTGCGCTTAGGCATGTGAACGCTCCTGGGAAGGCGCCGACATCAGGGCGATGAAGCGGTCGAAGAGGTAGGCGATGTCGTGCGGGCCAGGCGAAGCCTCAGGGTGGCCCTGGAAACAGAAGGCCGGGCGGTCGGTGCGCGCCAGGCCCTGTAAGGTGCCGTCGAACAAGCTGCGATGCGTGGGCCGCAGGTGGCTGGGCAAGGTGGCCTCGTCCACGGCGAAACCGTGGTTCTGGCTGGTAATGCAGACGCGGCCGGAGTCCAGATCCTTCACCGGATGGTTGGCGCCATGATGACCAAACTTCATCTTGAAGGTGCGCGCCCCGGAGGCCAGGGCCATGATCTGGTGGCCAAGACAGATGCCGAAGGTAGGCAGGCCAGACTCGATCAAGGTCCTGGCCGCATCGATGGCGTAGTCGCAAGGCTGCGGATCGCCAGGACCGTTGCTGAGGAACACACCGTTGGGCTTCAGGGCCAGCACATCCTCTGCCGACGTCTTGGCGGGCACCACGGTGACCTTGCAGCCACGGCTGGCCAGCATGCGAAGAATGTTGAACTTGACACCGAAGTCGTACGCCACCACGTGGAAACGGGCGTTCTCGACGCTGCCGTAGCCCGCACCCAAACTCCACTCCGTCTGTGTCCACTCGAAGGTTTGCCCGGTAGTCACCTCCTGCGCCAGATCCTGGCCCGCCATGGAGGGGGCGGACCTTGCACGCTCGATGGCAGCGTCCAGATCCGAGGGCGACACCTCATGACCGACCGGAAAAGAAGCGATGCAGCCGTTCTGCGCCCCCGTGGCGCGCAAATGACGGGTCAGGCGGCGGGTGTCCACGTCGGCAATTGCCACCGTGCCCTGCTCTATCAGGTACTGCTGCAAGGTCTGCGTCTGCCGAAAGTTCGACGCCCTGAGCGGCAAATCCCTGATCACCAGACCGGCCGCATGAACGGTCGCAGCCTCGACATCCTCTGGGTTCACCCCGTAGTTGCCAACGTGCGGGTAGGTCAAAGTGACGATCTGACGGCAGTAGCTCGGGTCGGTCAGGATTTCCTGGTAGCCGGTCAAAGCGGTGTTGAACACCACCTCACCGACAGTCGATCCAAGGGAGCCGATCGATGTGCCCCGGAAGAGGGTGCCGTCTGCGAGCGCAAGGACGGCGGGAGGCAAGTCGGGCAGCAAGAAAAACTCCGGTTTGCGCACACCCAGCCGCATCTGCCGTTGGAGACGGCAGACCTTGCGTCGAGGGGGAAACCGAGGGCGAGTTTCGCTGGAGTGCGGCTGGTTGCAGGTAAACCTGTGAAGTATACCGTTGGGCCTCTAGCCAAACCGCAGGAGAGGCCCGCCTGAGCAGGAGACTCGCCAACCGCAACGCACTTTAGGGGCCGCTGCTTCGTGCCTACACACTCTGCGCGTGGAGGATGCCCTTGCCTGTCAAGGGTTAAACCCTGCCTTGGAAAGGGCTGCCCTAAACTCTCTCGCGAACTGCGAAGGTTCAGTCCCATCTGAGGAATGACACTTCAGCAGTTGGAAAATCAGAAACGTCCACAGGAGAAGTCCATGAACCCTCTTTCTTCACCCATGTCTGAGTCAGACGTTGTCGTCTCGGCATCGCAGAGGAATGCCGTTCTGCGCAACACCTATGGCCTGCTGGCGGTGTCGCTGGTGCCCACCGTGCTGGGCGCGTGGGTCGGCGTCACCACGGGCGTGCTCAATGCCATGGGCGCGGGCTTGTCGATGATCCTGTTCCTTGCAGGCGCCTTCGGCTTCATGTTCGCCATCGAGAAGACCAAGAACTCCGCCAAGGGCGTTTACATGCTGCTGGCGTTCACCTTCTTCATGGGGCTGATGATGTCCCGCCTGGTGGGTCAGGTGCTGGGGCTGCGCAACGGCGCCTCCCTGGTGATGACGGCCTTTGGCGGTACTGCGGCGGTGTTCTTCGCGATGGCCACGCTCGCGACCGTGATCAAGCGCGACCTGTCGGGCATGGGCAAGTTCCTGACCGTCGGTGCAGTGATCGTGTTCGTGGCCATGCTAGCCAACTTCTTCCTGCAATCATCGGCCTTGATGCTGGCACTGCTGGTACTTTGCCTGGGCATCTTCTCCGCCTTCATGCTCTACGACATCAAGCGGGTGATGGACGGCGGTGAGACCAACTATGTCTCGGCCACCCTGGCCATCTATCTGGATGTGTACAACGTCTTCCAGAGCTTGCTGGCCCTGCTAGGCATCTTTGGCGGCGAGAAGGACTGAACGAGCTACGCGGGACGTTGTTTCCCGCTTGCTGATCAAAGAGGGGCCTCATTGCGGCCCCTCTTTTTTTTCAAGACGCAGCCACTGCCGCAACTCGCTCGAAAACCGCGATGCTCTCCACGTGCGCGGTGTGCGGGAACATGTTGATGATGCCCGCGTGCGTGCAGTTGTAGCCGGCCTGGTGCACCAGCAGCCCAGCATCCCGCGCCAGACTGGCCGGGTTGCAGCTGACGTAGACGATCCTGCGGGGCGGCTCCCAGCGCGACGCGTCGTCACCCGAACGCAGAGCCTTCCCTTCGTCCGCGACGGCGTCGGCCAGCGCCTTGGCCAGTGCGAAAGCACCCTCGCGGGGTGGATCCACCAACCAACACTCCGCACTGCCCTGCGCCATGAGGCCTGCCGCGTCCAGTTCGAACAGGTTTCGCGCCTCGAAACTGACCTTGTGAGAAAGCTGGTTCAATTTGGCGTTCGCCATCGCACGCTGCACCAAGGTCTGACTGCCCTCAATGCCATGCACCTGGCGGGCCAGCCGCGCCAAGGGCAAGGTGAAGTTGCCCAGGCCGCAAAACCAGTCGATCACCCGTTCGGTGGCCAGCGGCGCCAGCAAGCGCACGGCCCGCCCGACCATCACCCGGTTGATCTGTGGATTGACCTGCGTGAAGTCCGTCGGCTTGAAGGGCATGTCCACGCCGAACTCGGGGAGCCGATACGCGAGCACAGGCGCTGCCGCGTCTGCATCAAGCAGGTGCACCGTGTCCGGGCCTGCGGGCTGCAACCACCACTGAACGTTGTGCGCTCTGGCAAAGTCGCGCAGCCTCTCCTGATCAGCCGAAGACAGCGGCTCCAGGTGGCGCAGTACCAGCGCAGTGACTTCGTCGCCCACGGCGAGCTCGATCTGGGGAAGCCGGTCGCGCTGGTCCATCGATGCGATCAGCGCCCTCAAGGGCAGCAACATCTGGCTCACGTGTGGAGGCAGCACCGGGCACACGGTCATATCGGCCACGTAGCGTGACTTGCGCTCGTGAAACCCGATCAAGACCTGCCCCTTCTTGACCACGTAACGCACCGACAGCCGGGCGCGGTACCGGTAGCCCCACGCCGGCCCGTGAACCGGCCTGAGCACCTGTGCCGGACGCACCTTGGCGAGATGCCAGAGGTTGTCCTCCAACACACGCTGCTTCACAGCCACTTGCGCATCTGGATGCAGATGCTGCACCTTGCAGCCTCCACAGGCGCCTGCATGGAGCCCAAAGTGAGGACAACCCGGCCTGACCCGCTGGGAACTCTCGCGAAGCAGGGAACTGAGCTGCGCCTGCTCCCACTGATTCTTCTTGCGATGGACCTGGACCGTCACCCGCTCGAACGGCAAGGCTCCCTCAATGAAAACCACTTTACCGTCGGGCCGACGGGCCACGCCCTGCCCTTCAAGATCCAGAGACTCGACGTCCAGCGGGGGGGAGGCTTCTTGCATGGACCGATTATCGAGTGCGGTCTCGTGAGCGATGTCGCGCCTGATCATCAGTGCTCAGCTACCGACGGGGACACACCCAGACTACAGACCCGAGAAGCCATCACGAAGCCCTGGCCTCAACGACTGGGGCCGCCCGAAGGCGGCCCCAGAACACTGACGAGCTGTCGGTCAAAACAGCTGAGCAGAATGCGCAGCCGCGACCTACGCTACTACCTCACTCCTTAGGCGGCTCAGCGTAGGCTGATACCACCTTCCAACGCGCGTCCTGCAGTTGCGACAGGCGGTAAGCATTGCTGCCCAGACGCTTCTGGGGGCCGAAGGTGCCCGGCGCACTGCCGAAGATATCGGTCGGCACCGTCATCGTGTCCATCGCCTTGATGAAGCTGTCCGTGGTCAAGCCGGGACCGGCCTTCTGCAGCGCACGAACGAAGGTGTTGACGATGATGTACCCGTAGGCCGAGAAGACGGTGGGGTCTTCGTTGAACTTGGTCTTGTACTTGTTGGCCCAGAAGCGAAGCGGCTGCGACGCCTCATCCAGGTAGGGGTTCTGCACCGTCATCGTTGCATACAGACCGTCCATGGCCTTGCCGCCGAGCCTGTGGATCAGGTCGGTATAGGCACCACTGGTGCCGAGGAATGTTGGGCTGAAACCGGTCTTGCGGCTCTCGGCGATGGTGCCGATGGTCTCTCTGATCAACGTGCCCAACACGACGAAGTCGCATCCGGAAGACTTCATCCTTGCCACCTGGGAGGAGAAGTCCGTGGCACCGCGCTTGAAGGTGGTCTTCTCGGCGAAGGCCATACCCATCGTCTTCAGGCCTGCTTCACCACCGCGCATCACCTCCAGACCGAACTCGTCGTCCTGGTAGATCGTGCAGACTTTCTTGGCGTTCTTTTCCTTGACCAGCTGGGGCAGCGCACCGCGTACCTGGTCATAGTAGGTGGCGGCGAAGGAGTACTTCAGCCGGTGGAAGGGCTCGTACATCTCCCGTGCGGCCGTGACCGGGAAGAAGTTGATCACGTTCTTCTCGAACTGGATGGGCATAGCGGCCATGTTTTGCGCCGTGCCTATGTGCCCCAGCATCGCAAATACCTTGTCCTGGTTGACCAGTTTCTGCGCTGCCAGTGCCGCCTTGCGAGGGTCGTAGGCGGAATCCTCGACTACGAGCTTGAGCTTGCGGCCGTTGACTCCGCCCTGCTCGTTCACCTCGTCAATAGCCAGGAGCAGCCCGTTACGCACCTGCTTGCCGAAACCGGCAATGGGGCCGGAAAGATCCTGGATCGAGCCGAGCAGAACCTCGTTCTTGCTCACGCCCTGCGTGGCTTGTGCCCAGGTCAGGGTGGAGGCAACGGCCAGTGCCAGGCCGGCGGCCATCCGGTGGGTCGACTTCATCAAAGGTCTCCTTGAATCGTTGCCGGAGCGACGTGCTCCGTGCACACCTTCGAATGCTATCGCCGCCGCGAGCCCGCGCACCCTCTCGAAAACGCTGAGCCTGAGCCTATCGGGGGCATTCAACCCCTCAATATCTGGGGCATCAGGCCTTCAACGAGCGGGCAGAAGCCTGGCGGGGTCCACCGGTCGACCCTGACGGCGGATCTCGAAGTGGAGCTTCACCCGGTCGGCGTCGCTGGAACCCATGTCCGCGATCCTCTGCCCGCGGCGCACGGCTTGATCTTCCTTCACCAGCAAGGTCTGGTTATGGGCGTAGGCCGTGAGGAAGGTGCTGTTGTGCTTGACGATGACCAGGTTACCGTAGCCGCGCAGGCCCGAGCCGGCATACACCACCCGCCCATCGGCGGCAGCGAGCACCGGGTCACCCGCCTTGCCGGCAATCGACAAACCTTTGATGCCGCGCGCCTCATCAAATGAAGCCACGACCACGCCGTTGGCAGGCCAGGCCCAATCGAGGGTCTCGTCAACGGGCCGTGCTGCTGCCGCTGGAGCCGTCGACGGTGTCACGGCCGATGCAGCCCCAGCAACGGGTCCCGCCGCGACGGTGGCAGGAGCCCCTGCCATGGCGGCCTCCCGCGTTGGCACGGACGCAGCGGCCGTTGGTGCCCCCGCTTCAGCCGGGCGAGGCTCCACCAGCGGCCGACTCTCCACGCGACCGGGCGAGGCCACGGGACGCGAGGCTGCCACAGCCGCGGTACCCGTGTCCTGACCCGGAGGGCTGATACGTAACACCTGACCGACCTCGATCAGGTTGGGGTTTTCCACGCCACTCCAGCGGGCGATATCCCGCCAGCTCTGGCCGTGGTCAAGACCAATGCGAATCAAGGTGTCACCAGGCTTGACGACGTAGGTCCCTGGCGCACGGGTTGCCGCTTGAGAAGTCCCTGCTGCGGGCGTCCCAACGCTGGGAGTTGGCGAGGACACCGCTGATGGGGCTGAAGCACCCGGCTGAAGAGTCCCCGCCTGACCAGAGGCAGAAGGCGCCACCGCCGCGGGTCTTGGGGCAACGGCGGGCGCGTTGGCTGGTCGCGAGGCGGCACCGCTGGGGGAACGCTCCTCCACTGGGGCCCGACCAGGTTGTGTAGAGCAAGCTGCGAGCGTGACCGTGAAGGCCAGAGCCAGCAAGGAGGGCCGCACGCAACGGGAATGAGATAGAGCGTTCACAGCGTGCCAGATTCTAGGGGGACGAAATGCACGCCATCGTGCACGCTGCGGTGCCAGCCAGCCTCGTCACGATCGACCACAACAAGCACCTGGCCACCGTGCTGCTCACTGTGCATCGGCGCGACCAAACGGCCGCCCACTGCAAGTTGGTCAAGCCAGAGTGGCGGGATGTCGCCGCCACCCGCCGCAGCGATGATGGCGTCAAAGGGCGCCGAAGGTGCGTGACCGAGGCGGCCGTCACCGAACAGCAGCCGCGCCTGGTCCAGAGACAAAGCCCTCAACTGTTCTTTGGCGCGATCATGAAGGGGACGTATGCGCTCGATCGAGGTCACTCGACGAGCCAGCAAGCACAACACAGCGGCCTGGTACCCGCAGCCCGTACCGATCTCCAGCACGTGCCGCAGCGGCAGCGTTGGCCGCTCAGCAGTGGCCGACGGGCGTTGCAGCAACAGACTGATCATGCGGGCCACCACGGTGGGCTTGGAAATGGTCTGCCCATGGCCGATCGGCAGACTTGTGTCCTCGTAAGCCTGAATGGCCAGGGCAGAGTCCACGAACAGGTGTCTGGGAACGCGGGACATCGCCTCCAGCACCACGGGCTCCAGTGCGACGCCGCTGCGCCGCAAGCGTTCGATCATGCGCAGGCGGACCGCGTCGGAGTCCAACCCCAAGCCCACGGGGGTGTCGCGTCGTTGGGCTGAGGAAGCCGCCTCACGAAGGAGACGCTGAGGGCGCAGCAGCTCCGCGGGCTTGGTGCGTGAGGTCTCCTCGGCAGCGGGCCAGGAAGCCGGAAACCGGCGCGGAGGCTCAGGCGCAGACGCCACGTTCAGCGCGCCTTGAGCGCAGACGTCCAATGGCCCAGGCGCGAGTGGTCGGTCAGGTCCACTTGCAAAGGGGTGATGGAGACACAACCCATCGCGGTAGCGTGAAAGTCCGTGCCCTCCCCGGCATCTCGCGCATCACCCGCCGGCCCAATCCAGTAGATGGGATCGCCCCTGGGGTTTTGCTGGCGGACCACCGGCTGACTGGCATGGCGACGTCCCAGTCGCGTGACCACCCGAAGGCGATCCTGGGCATCAGGCCGGTTGGGAATGTTCACGTTCAGAAGCCAGGGGCCACCTCCACCGTCCGCCAGCGCCTGCTCAACGACCTGTCGGGCCGTGCGCGCGGCGGCGTCCAGATGGCCCCAGCCCTTGTCCACCTGAGAGAAGGCGATGGAGCGCAGCCCGAAGAGGTAGCCCTCCATCGCTGCCGCCACAGTGCCGGAATACAAGGTGTCGTCGCCCATGTTGGCGCCGTTGTTGATGCCCGACAGCACGAGATCAGGGCGATGGGGCAGCAGCCCCGTGAGGGCCACGTGAACGCAGTCCGAGGGGGTGCCATTCACCACCTTGTACAGCCGTGCCCGGTCGAAGCCGGGGGCCTCGAACACCGACAACGGCCTGGACAGGGTCAAGGCATTGGAGGTCCCACTGGCGTTCTGCTCAGGCGCGATGACATCCACGTCCCCCAGCGATTCACAAGCCTTGACCAAGGCGGCCAAGCCGGGCGCCAGGTAACCGTCGTCGTTCGCGATGAGGATGCGCATTTGTGGATTGTAGAAAGCGGCCCAAACGAACAGCGGCCCTTGAAGGGCCGCTGATCAAACAAGACTGATGGGGTGGCTGATGGGACTCGAACCCACGACGACCAGAATCACAATCTGGGACTCTACCAACTGAGCTACAGCCACCGCAGTTGAAACCCGGAGTATAGCCGCTGCAGCCCGGCCTACCCCCTGGTATGCAGGCCTCTACCCGGACCTCATTGAGAGGCAGCAGCGGCTGGCGCAACAGCCTTGCGGGCAGTGGGTTCGATCTCGGCCTTGAAGCGGCGTTTGAGCGTGGCCAGGTAGGCATCCGACTCCGCGGCGCCCCAGGCCTGCGCCAGTTGCGGTACCAGCAGTGCATCAGTTGCGGCCGCCTGCTCGCGCGGCACCACCTTGAGAACTCTGGCAACGACATACCCGGAGGTGCCAAGATCCACACCGATGGGGGCCGGGAGCTTGTCTTGCGGAGCAAGCAAGACGGCCTCCATCAAGGCGCGCGGCACACCCTGAGATTGCCCGCGAGACAACACCGCCGTCTGCGGCAGCGGCTGGGCCGGGTTCTGCTTCAAGGCGGCGAGCTTCTCCTGCCCTTCCTTGCGGGCAAGGGCCGCCGACTGCTCCTCCACCACTGCAGCTCGCACGGTATCTTTCACGTCATCGAAGGCGGGCAACCGGGCCGGTGTATGCACCAGCACACGCGCTGACACCAGTTGGCTGCCACCCAGGTCCACCGCTTCGGTGTTGCGCTTGTTCTTCAGGGCATCGGAGCTGAAGACCGCATCCAGCAGCTTGGGAGAGGCAAGCACCCCGGCGGCTTGCGGAGCAGGCTGCCGGCGTACGGTGGCGGTACGCTTCTCCAGCTTGAGCTTGTCAACCACGGGCTGCAGGCTGTCAGCCTGCTCGTAGACGGTGTTGGTGAACTGTTCGGCGGCTTCAGCAAACTTGCGTTGCGCAGCCTGCTTGCGGATCTCAGCCTCGATTTCTGCCTTGACGACTTCAAAGGGCTGCGTCTCGCCCCCACGCGCACCCGTCATCTGGATGATGTGGTAACCGAAGTCGGACTCGATGACGTTGCTGATCTCGCCGGCTTTCATGGCGAAGACAGCATCCTCGAAGGGCTTGACCATGGCACCACGGCCGAAGAAGTCCAGGTCACCACCCTGGGCAGCGGAACCTGGGTCCTGCGAATGCTTGCGCGCCACCTCGGCGAAGCGGGTGGGCGTCTTGCGCACTTCTGCCAGCAAGCCCTCGGCCGCCTGCCGAGCCTTTTGCCGCTCTGGCGCAGGGGCGCCCTTTTCCGCCTTTATCAGGATGTGGCTCGCGCGACGCTCTTGCGCCTTTGTGTAGCGGCTCTGGTTCTCGTCGTAGTAGCGCCGCAGGTCCTCGGGCTGGATGCTCACGGCCTTGCTGACGGAGGGCAAGTCCAGAACGACATATTCGATCTGTGCCTCTTCGGGCAGCCGGAAGCGCGATTCCTGTGCCTTGAAGAAGACCTGCATCTCTTCAGAAGTGGGTTGGACCTTGGCCTGGTAGGCCTTGGGGTCGAACCTGATCCAGTCGATCTCTCGACGTTGCAGCAAGGCGTCCAGCGCCACTGTCGCAGCAGCCTTCGGCACGACGGCGCCGCCTGTGGCGCCCGTCAGAACTTGCCGCACCGCCAAGTCCATGCGCAGCTGCTGGGCAAAGCCTTCCGAGGTCAGGCCCTGCGCCGTGAGGATGTCGCGGTTGACGCTGCCGTCGGCGTTGCGCAGGCCGGCGAACTGCGGGTCGGTGCGAAACAGCCTTGCCAGCCGCTCGTCGGTTGGCAACAGCTGGTCGCGCGTGGCGGCAGCCATCAGCACACGGTCACGAACGATGCTCTCCAGCGTCTCCTGCTTCATCTCCGGCGCATCAAGCATCTTCGCGTCAATGCCGGGCATCTGCTGACGCATCCGCTCGATGGACCGCTGATGGGCCTGGTCCCATTCACCTCGGGTGATGGCGCGTCCATCCACCTTGGCCACGGGAATGGCGGATTCCTCGCTGAACCTGGAGTAACCCTGGACCCCGAAGAAGACGAAGGACGGGAAGATCAGCAGCACCAGCACAAACTGGAGCACTCTCTGGTGTGAGCGTACGAAATCAAACATATGCCGATAAACAACAAAGGCGAACCGTGGTTCGCCTCGTGAGGAATGGATGGTGGGTGCTGACGGGATCGAACCGCCGACCTACGCCTTGTAAGGGCGCCGCTCTGCCAGCTGAGCTAAGCACCCGGTGAGTCACCGGGACAGACGA
>Ga0315902_10013855_pt1 | contig 10407 bp, 11 predicted proteins | sample LakEriMetagenome_9_FD_203523 | JGI IMG/M metagenome (GOLD analysis project Ga0315902, IMG submission 203523) | Freshwater fungal communities from buoy surface, Lake Erie, Ohio, United States - Buoy 12 MA117 | ecosystem: Environmental > Aquatic > Freshwater > Lake > Lake biofilm | place: USA...
AGGGCCTCAGCCGAGATGAATTTTCTAAGCAACTGACAGAACTTGGCGTTGGTAATGGCGTGTATTACCCAACCCCAATACATCGCCTACCTTCATTTGGTGAAAGTTTGGATCTTCCAGCAACTGAACTCGTTGCAAAACAGTGTCTTTCCCTTCCTGTTCACCCCTCGCTTTCACAACAAGATCTTGAAAAAATCGTAGATGCTGTAAATAAGACCGCTAGAGCTGGTTCATGACACAACTTCGGGCGGGACTCGTTGGATTAGGAATGATGGGTCGCCATCACTTGCGTGTGCTTTCACAACTTGATGGCGTAGATCTCATAGGCGTTTATGACCCGCTTCTTAATCCGTTGGAGCCAGTAAACGGAATACCCTCGTTCAATAATCTAGAGGATCTCGTTGCGCTAAAACCCGACTATTGCGTAGTTGCTGCACCAACTGCATTTCACCTCGAACTGGGCCTCGCGCTCGCAGATGCGGGAATTCACGCACTCATCGAAAAACCACTTGCAACTGATTCGAAGGAAGCCATGCAATTGGTTGCGGCATTTGACAAAGCAGGGTTAATCGGTGGCGTAGGCCATATAGAAAGATTTAATCCCGCAATTCAGATGATGCGTCAGAAAATTGAAGAGGGTCTAATTGGCAATGTGTATCAGATAGCAACACGCAGGCAGGGGCCATTCCCGTCTCGAATATCTGATGTTGGTGTAATCAAAGACCTTGCAACTCACGACATAGACCTCACGTCATGGGTGGCACAACGAACCTACGAGTCAATAACCGCTCACACAGCTTTTCGGAGCGGACGAGTCCATGAAGATATGGTCATTGCAATTGGAAAACTAGAGGGTGGGATTATTGTCAATCACATGGTGAACTGGTTGACACCATTCAAAGAGCGAAACACGACGGTCATTGGAGAACACGGAGCGCTCGTAGCGGACACACTTACCGCCGACCTTACCTACTTCGCTAACGCAGTATCGAAGGCTTCCTGGGAGAATGTTTCAGCTTTTCGTGGAGTGAGCGAAGGGGATGTAATTCGTTTTGCTTTAGACAAATATGAGCCGCTCAAGGCTGAGCATGAGGCATTTCGCGATGCCGTAAATGGGTTATCAACAGAAAAAATTGTTTCATTTTCTCAAGGACTAAATGTACTTGTAACCGCGGACAAGATGGTCGCGGTTTAACCGATTTTTCGCAGGTAACTCTAAATCTACTGCTGAGTAATCTTTTTCAACATGGTCTGAATTTCGGTGTGTGTGGGCATATTCACCAAAACTCCCAAACCTTGTTTTTGGAAAACAAAATAACTTCCTACACCAACAGCCGAGGCATCTGTCTCGCTAAGCAAGCTATAAACGTCCTCAAGTGATCCAACTCCACCGTGGGCGATAACAGGAATAGCCAACATTGCGGAGACACGTCGAACCAAATCGATATCTAATCCAGTCCACATTCCCTCTCGGTCAATTGAGGTAAGAAGAATTTCTCCAACTCCTAGTTTTTCCACCTCAGCACACCACTCAAAAACATCTTTGTGAGTGTTTTTCTGTCCACTCTGAATGTATAGCTCACAAATACCCTTTTTGTTCAAACGAAAATCTACTGCTGCCACGACTGCTTGGCTTCCAAATTTTTCCGCTAGTTCGATAAACAAATGAGGATCATTCACACCAGCGGTGTTTATGATTACTTTTTCGAATCCGATCTTGAAGAGTTTTTCGGCTTGCTCAACATTTGAGATGCCGCCTCCGTATGCAAGTGGCATAAAGCACTCAGACGAAATCTTCTCTAAGAGTTTGAAATTTGGTCCTACTTTGTGCCTATGTGGAGAAATGTCTAAAAAAACAAGCTCATCAACTTCTAATTCATTAAAGATTTCTACGGTATTACATGGATCTCCGATGTACGTCGGAGATTGAAATTGCTTGGTTTTTACCAAAGCATCGCCTTGAAGCAAAAGAGTGGGAATTACGCGTCTCTGAAGCATCTATAGCTTTGCGAAACTTCCGAGGAGTTTCATCCCATGTTTGTGGCTCTTCTCGGGATGAAATTGGACTCCGAAGATGTTTTCCCGAACTATTGCGGAGTCAAAAACAACTCCATGTTCTGATCTTAACAAACTACTCTGCTCATCACGCACTTCGACATAATACGAATGCACGAAATAGTACTTGCTTTCATCGTTAACGGATTCGGTGAGCTTGTTTTCTTGAACAACTCTCACTGCATTCCATCCCATGTGCGGAATTTTGATGTCGCCCATTTTTTCGAATTTTTTAGTTGTTCCTGATATCCAACCAAGCCCATCTGCCGGTCCCTCTTGGCTTGATTCAGTTAACAATTGCATTCCTAGGCACACTCCCAATATCGGAATCTGATGTTTGAGTGCTTTGATATCCAAAGCATCACGCAGCCCAGGAATTTCGTTGATTCTCTGCATAGCAGCTTTAAATGATCCAACGCCAGGTAGAACCAACTTATGGGCTTTCAACACATCCTCTTTATTGCTGATTACAGCGATATCCTCACCAACTTGCATGAACATGTTTATTAGTGAACCTATGTTCCCCATTCCGTAATCAATTATTGAAATCATTAATCAGCCTTCATCGGGAAGCAATACTTTATATAGAAACTCATTGGCACTAAATTGAGTTTCGTTAATACATAGAATAATGGGCGAAGCAATTCAAAGCGCCGTTTGTATGTTTTGAAATCCCGCCAATTTCGTTTGGGTCCATTCATCAAGTTTTCATATTCGCTTTCGTCCAAACCAAGTCTTTTCTGAACATACTTAATCAGTTTTTTATCTGCCACTACAGGCTGACTATAAATTTCCAAAGCTTCACTTCGGCTCTGTGTTCCTCGTCGAACATTGGCGGCCAGGACCAAATTCCTAAAGTCAACATTGAACCTCTGGGGAAGCCATACCGTGTGAATAAACGCAGAGGCTTTATTTTCCAGATGGTGTCCACCGTAATACTGCCATCCAAGCTCTGTTGAAAGCACTTTTCTTGCAGCGTCTTTGTCGTAATCCAAATACCATAACGGTCTGATGAATTTTTGACGATAAATGATTGTCCATTTAAGAAAAGTCCAAAAACCCATCATCGGGTACGTTTTCATTTTCCCACGTCCAAAAGCCTTAAATATGCTCTTTATGTACGCCCCATCAAAATAATTGCCCCCAATTGGTGAAACTCCTTCGGTAACAAAAGAATGACCCTCGAGTATGTATTTGACGCCGTTTTTTGCCGCTACCGACCGTAGAACCTGAGCGAAGGCAAGATCCGTATCTGAGTCAAACTCAGGTACTCCCGATTTAAACAGTGCTCGCTTTATCTCATCTTGTTCCTGGTTATTGACTACATATGTAATCAAGTCAATATTCAATTTTCTTGTCACAATCGCAATGTTTTGGGTTGCTATCGCGCTATTCCAAGTGTTGTCATAGTGAACTGCTAGGGGTCTCAGCCCCATCTTGACCGCGAGATATAAGACGTACGACGAGTCCGTTCCACCACTAACCCCAACAATGCAATCGTATTTTTTCTTTGCGTGACTTGTCTTTATCGCACTCACAATCTTTTCAAATTCAAGGTTCCCAGCAGATGTTCCCGTTCCGAATTTCTTGAGCAGATCGTCAACCTGGTGGCAATAACTACACACACCATCTGAATCAAAATTAATGCCACTGATTTTGTCATCATAAATGCACCGTGAACAAATCATCGTTGAAACAAACCAAATGGATTGCTGCTAATAAAGCACTTTTTCATTTATCTTCTATCTTGTTCAAATGCATATTTATCATTTGCATAATTCGCTCAGTTGTAAAAACTTTTGTCGTTACGGTTGATCCATCTACCAATGAACCTGATTCGACAAATCCCGATACCGTCGAAAAAGGCCTGACCACTACATTGTCACCAATAACTGATCCCGATAGAACAACACTGGGTCCTGCAATGAAAACACGGTTTCCAATTGAAGTCTGTTCTCTCTTTATCAGTTTGCTGTTAGGAGTGTTGTCCTCACCCAGATTTGCAAGATGACTTGAATGTGACCATACGAAAACCGATGCCGCAATCGTGCAATTCTCTCCGATAATCAATCCGCCCGAAGCATCAAGAATTACGTTTTCGCCTATGTAGCATTTCTTTCCTATTGCTAGCTTCTCAGGTGAGAGTATCTTTGCCCCTTCGCGAATACGACAGCCTTCCGGAAGTCCGAAAAAAGTCGCTCTTTCGTCATCTGTTAAAAATTGACTTGCCAAGCGAGTAGCGATTTCAATTCTCAATTGATTATTCCGATCGGATTCAACCATTGGAAGCTGACCAATCAATTCCTTAACTAAATCCAACATCTTGGTTGCAAGCACAAATCAGAATTCCCCTCTGCTGTATTGATTTAAGTTCATTCGCGATTCTCGGTACCGCCTGACTACCTCATCAACACTGAGCCTCGCTTAGTTGACCAACTAGTAGCATAAATGAAATAAAGGAGGCTGAATGTCACAGATTGCAGGAAAAAACATCCTAGTAACAGGAGGAGCAGGCTTTATTGGAAGCCACCTAGTCGATTGTCTGATAGACGAGAACCCTAGAACGATAACAGTTATTGATAACTATTTTCTCGGAAAAGATGACAATCTCTCAGAGGCTCGCCAATCACGAAGTCAGCTAGACATTCTCCGTCTTGATGCATCTGATTTGCCATCAATGCTCCATGTGCTGCGAAGCAACAAGATTGACTCTGTTTTCAATCTTGCTGTGGTGCCACTTCCTCTTTCATTGAATTTTCCTGCCTGGACTGCAAGAACCAACATTGAAATTGTCACGACATTTTGCGAGTTGGCGCGACTCGAGGAGTATGACGACTTGCTACACGTTTCGAGTTCGGAGGTCTACGGTTCTGCGCGTTACGCATCCATGGACGAGGAACACCCTCATGATGTAACTACACCTTACGCTGCAAGTAAATCTGCAGGAGACCAACTTGTTAAGTCCTATATAGCAACCTACGGAATTCGTGCCCGCACCGTTCGACCATTTAACAACTTTGGACCACGTCAAAATCAGGGGTCATACGCGGGAATCATTCCAATCGTTATTGACCGGTTATCAAAAGACTTACCGATAATGATTACTGGTGACGGTTCACAAACTAGAGACTTTGTGTTTGTAAAGGAAACAGCGCGCGGAATGATTGACATTTTTAATGACGAAAAATGTGCGGGTGGTGTTTTCAATTTTGCCACGGGCAAAGAAACGTCCATGCTTGATCTTGTGCACTTGATTATGAAGATAATGGACAAACAAGGCGCGAAAATTGAATTCATCCCTGAGCGCGAAGGCGATGTCCATAGGCACTGTGCAGACACATCGCTTGTTAGCTCCATTCTTGGATACACACCAAGTGCTTTAAATGAAACTCAAATGAGAGAAACTGTTGATTGGTACATGGAAAGATTGAACAATGAAAATCATTGAGCCCTCAATTGGCGCTGAAGAGTTAAACGCCGTTCGCGAGGTACTGGAATCAGGCTTTTTGACTCAAGGACCAAAAACTGCAGAGTTTGAAAAGCTTGTTGCAGCATATTCTGGGAGCAGTTTTGGACACGCAACCAGTTCGGCAACTACGGGCCTGCACCTGGCGCTTCAGGTTTTGGGTGTTGGCAAGGGCGACGAGGTAATTCTTCCTGACTTCTCATTTCCAGCGACTGCAAATGTTGTGGTCCAACTGGGCGCTACACCCATATTTGTTGACATTGCATTAGACACTTTCAATATTGATGCTTCAAAGATAGAAGCAAAAATCACGAGTAAAACTAAAGCAATTATGCCAGTGCATGCTTTTGGATTATGTGCAGATATGGATCCAATTTTGTCCCTTGCCAAACGACACGGTATACCAGTACTCGAGGATGCAGCCTGTGCACTTGGTGCAACTTATAAAGGTATCGGTGCAGGGAATTTGGGTGCGATGGGCGTTTTTTCTTTTCACCCTCGAAAGGTAATCACTACTGGTGAAGGTGGAATGATCGTAACTGACGATTCCGCAATCAGCCAGCAGTTAGCCATCCTGCGAACTCACGGTGCAGTTCGAGATGAGTTGTACTTGCGGTTCGAGGAATGCGGTTTTAATTACCGGCTCAGCGATATCAACTCTGCAATTGGTGTGGTCCAGATGAGTAAATTGGACTCAATTTTGCAAGGTAGGCGTACAGTTGCTTTGAAATATAATTCGTTGCTGTCAGGTATTCCCCAATTAACCATCCCTGCTGAGCCAATGAATTTGAGACACTCGTATCAGTCCTACGTCGTGCTTCTTGATGAAAACATTGACCGAAACCTTGTAATTACAAATATGCGTAAAGCAGGTATAGAAACGACTCTGGGCACTTACTCAATGCATTTACAACCAGCATTTAAGAAGCTCTATCAACTATCAGACGATGATTTCCCGAATGCGACTATTGCCCACCATCAATGCTTAACTCTTCCTCTTAGCCATAGGTACATTGATGATGACTTAGCTTCTGTCGTAACTGAGTTGAAGAAGGCGATTCAAATATCTACAAGGATCTCAGTTTTGTAATGAAAAAAACCGTAGCTGTCGTTGGGCTAGGAAAAATTGGCTTACCACTTGCCGTTCAGATTTGTGAAAAAGGTAACTCGGTTTTTGGGTGTGACACTTCATTGGCGTCGGTCGCGAAGATTAATGATGGCAGGGCCCCTTTCCCGGGTGAGGAACAATTAGAGAACCGCCTTGCGGCGGTAATTTCAAGTAAAGATTTTGCTGCTACGTCGATGACAACTGATGCGGTATCAAAATCCGGTTATGTGGTTGTTGTTGTCCCGCTCTTTGTGAATTCTTCTGGTATTCCAGATTTTGACTGGATGGACTCAGCAACTCGGGATATTGCTGCGGGCCTGAAGCCGGGAACGTTGGTTTCTTACGAAACCACCCTTCCTGTTGGTACCACGCGGAATCGGTTCGCAAAAATGCTCGAAGAGGGTTCGGGCTTAAAAGCTGGTGTTGACTTCAATCTTGTCTTCAGCCCAGAACGTGTTTTATCCGGTCGAGTGTTTGCAGACTTACGCCGTTATCCAAAACTAGTCGGCGGACTCACTCCTGCATGTGCTGAAGCAGGTGTGCGGTTTTATGAAAGCGTGCTGGATTTTGATGAGCGCCCAGAACTTCCTCAACCGAATGGTGTCTGGAATTTGGGTTCATGTGAGGCTTCGGAAATGGCAAAGCTTGCCGAAACCACATACCGAGACGTGAACATTGGATTAGCCAACCAGTTTGCTCGGTATGCGGACACCCAAGGAATTGATATCTACCGAGTAATTGAGGCATGCAATTCTCAGCCATATAGTCATATTCACCAACCCGGAATTGCTGTTGGTGGACATTGCATACCGATTTATCCTCAAATCTACTTATGGAATGATCCTGCTGCGTCAATAGTTGATGCTGCTCGTCAGCTAAACCGAGATATGCCTCGATACGGCATAGAACTTCTCGAAAAGGTTCACGGCGACCTACAAGACCAACTAGTCGGGGTATTCGGCGCCAGTTACCGAGGTGGCGTAAAAGAAACGGCGTTTTCTGGTGTTTTTCAAATAGTTGATGAATTGCAGAAGCGTGGTGCAGTCGTCAAGGTGCATGATCCCATGTATACAGACGATGAATTGATCAGTCTTGGATTTGTCCCATTTCACTATGGAGAATCACTTGATGCCGCAGTATTTCAAGCAGACCATTCGGAGTATTCGTTTCTCACTTCTGAGATGTTAGGTCACGCACGTACATTACTGAACGGCAGGAATATTAGATTTGAAAATTCTTTTGCAAACTCTGTCTCAATTGGGGCTGCAAAGTTCTAGTAGTTAAATTTTCGCATCAGTTCACTAATTCGCTTTACTAGATAGTTGCAACTTAGGTTTGAGCAGATTTCGTCAAATTGTTTTGTTGGGCCATTCCACTTCCAGTCCATTGGTTCGCCTACTTCAACGTCCTGCACCAATGTCGCAAGTGTCTTAAACAGTTGAACATCTTTACGATTAGTGCGCAGGGTGGTAGCAAGTTTTTCGGCTCCGCGAACAGTGACGCCATCTCTTATCCACTGCTCATGGCTGTCGGGAATGTTGTCAATGGTGCCGTATTTGGCAAGAACCGCTGATGCGCTCTTTGCTCCCCAACCCTGAAGTCCTGGGAAGCCATCAGCGGAATCACCAACTAAGCCCAAGTAGTCGGCAATCGAACTTGGGCCAACTCCAAACTTTTCTTTCACTGCGTCTTCATCGATAATCACGTTGTTACGGCGGTCCATTTGCACCACACGCTTACCTTGCACCACTTGACCTAGGTCTTTGTCCGGCGTAAGCACAAACACTTTGTGCACGGTGTGATCCTCGCATGCCACGCGCACAGCAGATGCAAGTGCGTCATCGGCTTCGTACGTTTCCATAGCCCACACGGTTACGCCAAGTGCACGAAGGGCGTCTTCCAAAATAGGAATTTGTTCCAGCAAAACCGGCTCCATGCCTTCGCTGGTTTTATAGCCGCTATATAAATCGTTGCGGAAACTTTCAATGACGTGGTCGGTAGCAACGCCAATGTGGGTAGCACCATCTTGCAGCAACTGAATAGTGGAGGTGAGCACGCCGATGGTGCCGGCAAATGGTGGTGGCTGAGAATGCTTCGAAGCTTGGCCGTAGTGCTGGCGATACAGCTCATACGTTCCGTCTACCAAATGTACATGCATGGTGCGAACCTACACGCCGAACAACACAACGGCCATGGCGCCGATACATATATATGGTCCAAATGCGATGCGAGTGTTACGAGTGGCTTTGCGGCTTATTAGTAGGAGTAGTGCAACTACCCCGCCGAGCATGAAACCCAGTGCCAAACCTTGAAATACATAAGTTGCGCCGAGGTAGCCGAGGAATATGGCGAGTACTGCGGCAAGGCGAACATCGCCTGCACCAATGCCACGTTTTGATGCAAGTGACAGTGTCATGAATGTAAGCAGTGTGGCAATGAACGAGAGAGCCATGACACCGATTTTTCCTGGCTGGTTATTTGCAATGGCTGCAATGGACAGCAGAGGCCCGCCGATGAATGCGGCGCGCATGGTGACGCTACGGGTAAGGCGATGTGTAGTGATATCAATGAGCGATTGCTCAATACACATGGCGCACATGAGGCCATACGCAAATAGCTCCCACGAAAAGGTGAACTGGTTTAGCAGTTGTGCGGCGATTGCTGCGGAAAGGATCCCTACTGCAAATACGGGAAGTTTGTTGAATGAACCAAGTTCGATAATGGTGCGTTGCGCGCGACGTGCTCGGCGAGTGCCGATGAGAAAACCAATGATTGCGGCAATTGCTAGCGCAAAAGAATTGATGGGTTACTCCTGCACCAATTCGATCAGTGTGCCGAAGCTTCCCTTTGGGTGCATGAACGCAACGGTGGTGCCGCGACTGCCGGGGCGTGGAGCTTTGTCAATTGCGGTTGCACCGGCGGCAATCATTGCTGCAAGTGCTTCGGCACAATTGTTTACTCGGTACCCAATGTGGTGCAAGCCTTCGCCGCGCTTTTCAATGGCCTTGGCAACTGGTGAGTCCGGCCTAGTTGGAGTAAGCAACTGAATGTAGCTTTCTGCCACTTTCAACAAGGCTTCTTCAACGCCGTCTGACTCCACTACTTCACGGTGATCAACCGTTGCGCCAAAGGCATTTTGGTAATAGGCGATTGCTGCTTCAAGGTCTTTAACGGCAATAGCAATGTGATCAATTTCGGTGAGCAACATGAGTATTCCTTAACTCCTGCGGAAATGACGAAGGTTCTTTTCGCCAACCTTTTCACGGAACTCTGGGTTGTTAATGCCCATACCTTCGCGCGGTGCCATGCACAACACACCAATTTTTCCTTCGTGCATATTTTTGTGCACTTGATATGAAGCGTCGCCTGTTTGGGTCAAGTCGAATACTTGCGACAACACAGGGTGAATCATTCCTTTTTGAATAAGTCGGTTGGCTTCCCACGATTCGCGATAGTTGGCAAAGTGTGAGCCAACAAGTTTCTTGAGTCGCATCCAGAAGTAACGGTTGTCAAATTCCATCATGTAGCCACTGGTTGCTGCACATGTTGCAATGGTGCCGCCCTTTTTGGCTACATACATTGATGCGGCAAAGGTTGAACGACCTGGGTGTTCGAACACAATGTCTGGATCTTCGCCAACAAGTGCGCGAATATCGCCACCAAAACGCTTCCACTCTTTCTCATCGTGCGTAGTTTCGTCTTTCCAGAACTGATAGTTACCTGCGCGACGATCGATGATTGCTTCAACACCCATGCCACGGAGAATTTCTGCTTTGTC
>Ga0315902_10013856_pt1 | contig 10407 bp, 8 predicted proteins | sample LakEriMetagenome_9_FD_203523 | JGI IMG/M metagenome (GOLD analysis project Ga0315902, IMG submission 203523) | Freshwater fungal communities from buoy surface, Lake Erie, Ohio, United States - Buoy 12 MA117 | ecosystem: Environmental > Aquatic > Freshwater > Lake > Lake biofilm | place: USA...
CATTGATAAAGTGCTTATTACTGTAGATAACCTATTCATCTCTAATGATAATTATCCATTCAAAAATGACATAAATACTTTCATTAATACCCTAATCGAGATTGATTATGAAAAGTGAAGGATGATTTTCAAAGTTGTAGCCTTTGAAAAATGAATCTTGTAGTTTATTTCCCCTGCCTGTTTGATTCAACTTTTTACATTGATATTTTCAGTGATGGAATCGTTTTTTGCAATTCTGCTAAAAAAAATCCAGCTAATTTTCGGCCGGTCTTTTCGGTTCTTACTTACAACTGAAACCCTACCCGTAATCCATATAATACTGCTAGAAAAAGCATCAAGAATTCCCAGATGTAAGATTTCCAGGTTTTTAGATCGTGGTGATGTACTTCCATACCATTTAAGTAAGATTATTTTTAATGCTGTCAGCTATTATTTACTATTTATTTCGGTTCCAAATAAGTATAAGATGATTTCGCAATAGGTATTTTCTCTCTTTTTTTTCAATTTGAAATCTCATCTATTTGTAAAAAAAAGATGGGTAATCTTTTCATCGAAGATGTGCAGGAGAAGCTGGATTCTTATCATTTGGATATGATGCCTTCTCAAAACAGCATCTGTTTCCCAATTATTTATCGGCTATATGTAAAAATGAGAATTGGAATTAAATTTCTAGGAATTATAATTGATAAATCCTTGAATATAGACGGACACCATCGATATATTGCCTCTAAGTTGGTAAACGTTCCAATTGATAAGTATCCTGGCATTCGGCCTTCAAATCATCATTTATATAGCTTGAAAGATGTTCAATTAATTGCGGAAGATTGGGACACTCCCGAAAAAATTAAATTTCTTAACTACCAAGATGCATTCTATAATGGGTATTCAATAGATGCGCTCAACGAAATTTTGAAATAAAGCGCATAACTTTATGCCATGCTCATTTTACTCGATATTGATGGAGTGATGGTTCCCGCCCGGGCATGGCAACAACCTGCACTGCTCTCTGATGGCTTTCCGGCTTTTAGTTCGCAGGCTGTAAGCGTTCTAAAAGAGCTGATAGAGCCCTCTACCCGGATACTTCTAACCAGTTCACATCGGTCTCGTTGGAATATTGAAGAATGGAAAGATATATTCTTACGACGCGACATTCGAATCGATGAGTTTGAATTGATGGATACCCAGCCGTTATTTTTAAGCCGTAAAGATGAAATCTTGCATTGGTTAACTCAACACGCTCCCCCTGGTGACTTTATCATAATCGATGATGACAGTTCTTTACATGACCTACCTGCTCATGTGAAGGCGCGGTTGGTTCATACAGCCCCATTGATAGGATTAACCACCCAACACCTGCAGACAATCCGGCAACTTTGTATCTAACATTTTTTCCTTTACTATTGAGCGGTTTTCAATGTAGCTATCCCCGCTTCCTTTAAAACTTGGTTACTAAACAAAAATTCCGTAACTTTGCACTCCTATATCGCGAGGTAGAGCAGCGGTAGCTCGTCGGGCTCATAACCCGAAGGTCGGAGGTTCGATCCCTTCCCTCGCAACCAAACTAAGGCCCTCAGGGCCTTTTTTTTACTGTATGAAGTCGGGTTTTGTCAACATATTCGGTCAACCCAATGCGGGCAAAAGCACCCTCCTGAATGCATTAGTAGGGGAGAAAATGGCCATTGTTTCCCCCAGGGTACAAACCACCCGACATCGCATCAAGGTATTCCTGAATGATCCCGGTAAGTATCAGATTGTGCTCTCCGATACCCCCGGCATCATCGAGACAAAATATAAACTGCACCAGCACATGATGGATGCCGTTCAGTCGGCTCTGGAAGACGCTGATCTGGCACTACTACTGGTAGATATCACCAGCGACTGGCAGCAGGTAGATGAAATTTTTTCGCGACTTCGACTGAAAGTACCCGCCCTCGTGCTGTTGAATAAGATAGATGCAGTAAGGACTGAAAAATTAGATGCCGCGGTTGATTTTTTTAAAGGGAAGAAATATTGTAAGGAAGTTATCCCGATCTCAGCACTTGAGAAAAAACACCTCGATACCCTGTTGACAACCATCCTCCGGTATATACCCGAGGGGATGCCTTTTTACAGCGAAGAAGACCTGAGCGATCTACCCGTGAAATTCTTTGTTGGGGAACTGATCAGGGAAAAGATCTATGCTACCTGCGGCGAGGAAATACCCTACCAAACTGCTGTTGTGGTAAATGAATATGCTGAAAAAGAACAACTGGTGAAGATTCAGGCCGACATCATCGTTAGCCGGGAATCTCAAAAAGCCATCATGCTCGGGGAACGCGGCAGTCGCATCAAAGAAATCGGTACCTTGGCAAGAACAGATATTGAATCATTCATCGGAAGGAAAGTATTCCTGGAGTTGTTTGTGAAAGTGCGACCAAACTGGCGCGATAATGATCGTCAGTTGAGGGAATATGGTTACCGTTGAATTTAAATATGAATTGATTATGAGTTATACAGTAGCTATTGTGGGTAGACCCAATGTCGGAAAAAGTACTTTGTTTAATCGGCTATTGGAACAAAGAAAAGCCATCGTTGACGATATCAGTGGTGTGACGCGTGACCGTCAATACGGCGTAGCTGATTGGTCAGGTAGGGTATTCAATGTAATTGATACCGGCGGTTTTGTGCCCCAGGGCACCGGATTATTTGAGGCGGAAATACGTCAACAAGTCCGTCTTGCAGTAGAAGAAGCCGATGCACTGATCTTTCTGGTAGATGTGGCAACCGGCATTACAGACCTGGATGAATCCATGGCCAACATGCTCAGGAAGAATAAAAAGCCGGTGTATCTGGTGGTGAATAAAGTGGATAACGGTACCCGCGAACTGGAAGCCACCGAGTTCTATTCTCTGGGATTTGAAAACACTTTTTTCATCAGTTCCCTATCCGGCAGCGGAACAGGTGATCTGCTGGATGCCATCGTGGCCCCCATCCCCCCGGAACAATCTATAACAGAATCTGATGAAGCTGCCTTACCCCGATTTGCCATCGTTGGTCAACCCAATGTGGGGAAATCCTCGCTCTTAAATGCACTGACCGGTACCGAGCGCAGCATCGTAAGTGATATCTCCGGCACCACACGCGACTCCATCCACACCCATTACAAACTCTTCCAAAAGGAATTTATCCTGATCGATACAGCCGGCATCCGGAAAAAGAGTAAGGAAAAAGATGACCTGGAATTTTATTCCATCATTCGTGCAATCCGTGCTATGGATGAAGCCGATGTATGTATGGTGGTACTGGATGCAGTAAAAGGTATTTCTGCCCAAGACATCACCATTCTCAGTCTGGCCATCCGCAAAGGAAAAGGCATCGTAATCCTGGTCAATAAGTGGGACATGGTAGAAAAGAATACGCAGACCGCTAAAGAATATGAAAAGATGGTGAAACAAAAGCTGGCACCCTTCACCGATGTTCCTGTTGTATTCATTTCAGCTAAAGAAAAATTACGCATTCACAAAGCCATTGAAATTGCACTCGACGTGGCAGACCGCAGAAAGCAAAAGATACCCACATCAGCATTGAATGAGGTGATGCTGAAGGCAGTGGAAGCCTATCATGCTCCGGTCGTGAGAGGTCATTCGGTGAAAATCAAATACGTTACCCAACTGCCTACACCGGTGCCATCATTCGCCTTCTTTACCAATTTTCCCGATAACATCAAGACGCCATATAAAAATTACCTGGAGAATCAGTTACGCGCCCATTTCCAGTTGACAGGGATACCCATACGGCTCTTTTTCAGGAAAAAATAAGTGCACCGACAGTTCTTGTCTCTTTTTACGTTTTTGCTGTCAGTTTGAACCCCTTGTTCCACAAAAACACGCTTGGCATTAATATTGCAAGTGTTAAAACGACTGGGTTCTGGCGCCCGGAACTTTTTCGCGTGCCAAATTGTCGTAACTATACATAACTTATGGCTTATAATCAACAATTCAATCAGGCAGAAGAGGAATCAGATTTTATGCCCATCATCCCCATCTCGGAGGAGGACCTGGACATTGATAAAGATCTGGAGGTACCCGACGTATTGCCACTGCTACCACTAAGGAATACTGTTTTATTTCCCGGCGTTGTATTGCCTATTACCGTAGGCAGAGATAAAAGCATCCTGGCCGTGAATGAAGCATACAAAGGGGAGAAGCTGATCGGCGTTCTCGCACAGAAAGATGCGGCAGTGGAAGACCCTAGTCCCGATGACCTTTGTCGCATCGGAACCGTTGCCAAGATTGCCAAATTGATCAAAATGCCCGATGGGGGCACTACCATCATCATTCAAGGTAAACGCAGGTTCGCATTGGGTGATCTGGTACCCGGATCTGAATATTTTAAAGGCGCCGTGACCCTGTTACCGGAAGGTGGTGTTCCAACCACCGAAGAATTCAGGGCACAGGTAAGCACCATTAAAGACCTGGCAACGCAGATCATACAACTCTCACCGAATATCCCAACTGAAGCATCCATCGTTCTGAAGAACATCGAAAATCCTTATTTCCTTATCAACTTTGTCAGCAGCAACCTGAACAGCGAACTGAATGAAAAGCAACATCTGCTGGAAATGGATCAAGTGGAAGATCGGACAGTTCATCTGATAAAAATTTTACAAAAGGAATTACAGTTTGCTGAACTGAAAGATAAGGTTACCAATAAGACGCGCACCGAAATTGATAAACAACAACGCGATTATTTTTTACAGCAACAGCTGAAGAGCATCAAAGATGAACTGGGGGGCGATAGCAACGATCGCGAGTTGGCAGATATGAAGAAGAAGGCCGAACAGAAAAAATGGCCGGAAACTGCTAAAACTGCTTTTTACACGGGTATGGCCAAGTTGGAAAGGATGCATCCTTCCACGCCAGATTACTCTGTTGTTTACAATCACCTCGACCTCATGCTCGATTTGCCCTGGGAGGAATATACCCTCGACAACTACGACTTGCAGCATGCTGCGGAAGTGCTCGATAACGATCACTATGGGATGGGGAAAATTAAAACCCGTATACTTGAATACCTGGCTGTGCTGAAACTGAAGGGCGATATGAAGAGTCCCATACTTTGTTTCCTCGGCCCTCCGGGAATTGGTAAAACATCGCTCGGTCGCTCCATCGCACACGCCGTCGGCAGAAAGTATGTGCGGGTAAGTTTGGGCGGACTGCATGATGAAAGTGAGATACGCGGACATCGGAAAACCTATATTGGCGCCATGCCGGGCAGAATCATTCAGAACATCCGTAAATGTCATTCATCTAATCCGGTAATGATTTTAGATGAGATCGATAAAATTGGTAATGACTTTCGTGGAGACCCTTCTTCCGCTTTGCTGGAGGTACTGGATCCCGAACAAAACCATTCCTTCTACGATAACTACCTGGAGTTGGAATATGATTTGAGTAAAGTATTGTTCATTGCAACGGCCAATAACATACAGCAAATTCAACCTGCCCTCCGGGATCGACTCGAGATCATCGATCTCAGTGGTTATGCGACCGAAGAGAAAATAGAAATCGCCTTGCGACACCTGGTTCCCAAACAAAAGGAAGCACACGGACTCAAAGATGTGTCATTTCAGATTACGGCTCCCGTTTTGGAAAAGGTGATAGAGAATTACACGCGGGAGAGTGGTGTGCGCGAATTAGATCGTCAGCTGGCTTCCATCATGCGCTACCAGGCTAAAGAACTGGCAACAAAAGGAAAACTGAAATCATCTGTTACCCTATCTGATGTAGAGAAGATCCTCGGTCCGATACGGTATAACAATGAAATTTATAAAACGGCGCTCATACCGGGCGTATCGGTTGGGTTGGCATGGACCTATGTAGGGGGTGATATCCTCTTTATTGAAACACTTTTGAGTGATGGTAAGGGAGAATTGAAGTTGACCGGTAACCTGGGGAATGTGATGAAGGAAAGTGCTTCGACAGCCTTTACCTTCGCTCAAGCCCATGCTAAGAAATTGGGCATTGACCCAACCCTCTTTACCCGGAAGAACATCCACCTCCACGTTCCAGAAGGGGCTACTCCCAAAGATGGTCCCAGCGCAGGCATCACCATGCTGACATCCATTGTTTCTGCCTTCACAGGTAAAAAGGTAAAACCCTACCTCGCCATGACCGGTGAAATTACCTTGCGCGGACAAGTATTACCTGTAGGTGGTATCAAGGAAAAGATCCTGGCAGCCAAAAGAGCCGGTTTGAAGGAAATCATCCTCTGCAATCAAAATGAAAAAGACATAAAGGAAATTGATCCCGAGTTTATAACGGGACTCCAATTTCACTATGTGAAAACCATGCAGCAGGTGATTGAACTCGCCCTTGTTTAATATTAGCGGTTGCTGTTGCAGATTCTTCGTTAGTTTTGAATCATGTTCCAGCGGAGATATACCCTTTTTCTGCTTTGTCTGCTTTGTGCCTTTTGCAATGCGATTCAATCGCAAACATTGGGTGGAAACGCTGTGTTTTCTTTTCTCCGTCAGCCCATCGGAGCAAGAACCTGGGCACTGGGCGGAACCAATATTTCTACCCTTTCTAACGACGTATCCCTGGCCTTCCAACAGCCTGCTTTACTTCGGTCAAGCCAGCACGCACAAATCAGTACTTCAGTACAATCATTCGTAGCCGGTATCCGGAATTATTCCCTGATGGCTGCAGCCGAAATACCCCGCTCCAATTGGATGTCTGCCATAGGCGTGAATTATTTTGATTATGGTTCTATCACCCAAACCGATGCAGCTGGTAATACCCTTGGACAAATTACACCTGCCGATTTTGTTGTTCAGGGTATGCTGAGCAGAACTTACAAGGAAAAGTTCAACCTGGGTATCACAGTTAAATTCATTCATTCAAATTATGGGGCTTTCCGTAGTTCCGGTTTAGCAGCCGATATTGGTGTAGCTTATCGTGATTCCTGCAATGGATGGCAAGCCTCGTTTTTGGTAAAGAATATGGGTACCCAACTGAATGCTTACAGTGCGGGAGGCGTAAAGGAAGAGCTGCCTTTTGAAATACAGGCTGGCATTTCCAAGCGACTGGCGAATGCTCCGTTTCAGTTTTCGCTAACAGCCGCGCGTTTACAGACCTGGAATACTGTGTATAATGACACTACCTTCCGCGCCGGCGAAGGTGAAATCAATTATACAGGTGTTACCTTCTTGAATAAACTGGTCAACCGTCTCACAGTCGGGGTGCAGGTTTATCCGCATGAAAAACTGGAACTAATGGCCGGGTATAATTTTCAACGCCGGGCAGAGCTGAATGTATTTAATCAGGTAAGCGGATTAAATGGTTTTACATTGGGAGCGGCGCTCTTATTGAAAAAAATGCATCTTCAATACGCTACCGGCTTCTACCAGCGTAATATGTTTCATCAACTTTCCATCAATTTCAACTGGAACGGTAGCTTATAAAAAAAGCCGGAAAAGTTCATGGTTGATCCCAACCCTGAGGCTTTCCGGCTAACATAGGATATGGCCGTTTCCTGTAGTTCCCCCTTTTATGGCTCTATGCAGGTAACTCTACTATAATAGATACGGGCAGGCGTCTGTCCGTTGCCTTGGATCAAAAAAAATTATCCATTCCCGCTTTTCTTGGGGGCGGGCACCTGTGTTTTAGGTGGTAAATTGGCAGGTGGACGGTTATCACCCGGTTTGGCAGGTGGCGGTTCTGCCGGAGGTGGCGTTGCTTTTGGACGATTACCCAATAAGCTCGTATCTGATTCAGCCCCAATTACTTCGTTGTTACCAGCATCATACCCGGTTTCTGTTGTACCCCCTCCGTTTTCACTTTCCCCACTCATGATGGGCACGTTTCCATTGGTATAGTCGATCTGAAAATCTGTATTAATATCTTCAGGCTTATTGAAGGTGATTTTTGTATCTATTCCACAGGCCGGATCATTGGCAGCCTTGCGCATAAAATAAGCCCAGATCGGCATGGCAGCACGTCCACCCTCACCATTCTTACTTTCTTTGTTGAAGCGTACGAAACGATCATCTGCACCTACCCAAACACCTGCCAGCAGTTGTGGTGTATATCCCATGAACCAGGCATCGCTGTTATCATTGGTCGTACCTGTTTTACCGGCAATATCAAGTCCGGCAGGCATATCATATCTCCAAATTCCTGCACCTGTACCATTGGTCATTACCCCCTGCATCATTTTAATAACTGAGTATGCAGTAACGTCACTGATTACTTCCTTGCGCACCGGCACAAAATTCGCTAATACATTTCCATTCCGGTCTTCAATTCGGGTGATATACATCGGTTTTGCGCTGAAACCTCTGCCGGGAAAAATACTGTAGCCCTGCATCATCTCAAAAAGTGATAATTCAACAGCACCAATACCAATCGAAGGGTAGGGGGGAATCGTGGATTTGAAATCGCATTTTCTTAAAAAGTCGATCAACCGTTGTGCCCCATTGTTTCCATTGTTATCGAGCTGCTTCAAAATGTAAGCAGTTGCACAGTTCCTAGATTTGGCAAGTGCCAGCGCCATCGGCATCGCAGCACCAGTGCAAGTTTTAGGGGTGGCGGGCACCAATCCAAAGCTGCCAAAACTCTGCTGGTTATCGTACACGGTGGTATTGGGTGTGAAGCCGGCTTCCTCTATGGCAAGACTATATAGCAGAGGTTTCATGGTAGAACCTACCTGGCGCTTTGTATTAAAGTTAGCGTGATCGTACTTGAAGGTTTTATAATCAATTCCACCTACCCATGCTTTGATCTGTCCGTCCATCGGATTCATTACAATGAAACCGGTCTGTAACATCTGACGATGGTATTTGATCGAATCATAGGGTGTCATCAGGGTATCTTTACCCCGAACTGTATTCCAGGCAAACACGCGCATGTTCACCGGCTCAAAAAACGATTTTTTGATTTCCTCTTCATCCAGTCCCTCCTTCGTCAGGTTTTTCCATCTTTCACTTTGCTTCATGGCAGCCTGCAACACATGGTCATAGCCTTTCCATACGGAACCGGTTTTAATGTTTTCCTGGTTATTCAGTAATTTTTGCAGAAAGTTCATGTGGCGGGCAACGGCTTCTTCTGCGTAAATCTGCATACTCGGATTAATGGTCGTATAGATTTTTAACCCATCGCGGTACAAATCATAGTTATCTCCATTATTCTTCTTATGCTCCCGACACCACTTCTTCATTTCTTCTCCCAATATCATTCTAAAGTAGGGCCCCAGTCCATTGTTCTCATCGAGTTTTGCATAATTCAGTTGAATGGGTTTCTTCTTGAGCTCTTCAACTTCCGCGGCCGTTACATACCCCTTGGTAACCATGCGATTCAATACCAGATTTCTTCTTTCCCTAGCCCGTTTGGGATTGGTGCGGGGATTATAAATGCCCGGACCATTCACCATTCCAATTAATACAGCTGCTTCCTCCAAATTGATCCGGTCGGGATCTTTCTTAAAGAAGGTCTTAGAAGCGTTTCGGATGCCATAGACATTATCTCCAAATGCAACCGTGTTAAGATATAGGGTAAGGATTTCTTCCTTGGTGAAGTTGCTCTCGAGTTTTACCGCAATGATGGATTCTTTCAACTTCTGAATACTTCTTAGAAGAAAATTCTTGGTACTCCAGTTTTCTGTAAACAGATTTTTTGCAGTCTGCATGGTGATGGTACTGGCACCCCCTTCTCTGCCCAGAAAAAATAAGGCCCGGCCCAACGAAATGGGATCAATACCACTATGATTATAAAAACGTTTGTCTTCAGTCGCAACCAATGCCTGAATGGCGTAGGGACTGATATCGCGGTAATCCGTCATCACACGATCTTCTATGTAATATTTTCCAATCGGTGTTCCATCATCCGCAAACACCTGGCTGGCCAGCGAGGCAGTCGGATTTTCTATATCCTGAAGATCTGGCATGGCACCCAGCCAACCGAATTGGATGATGATAATCAGTAAAGCAAACAAGCCAACGCACCCAAAGAAAAACCGCCAAAAATATTTCACTGCCTTTGTCATAACTGCCTTACTTTTTTGCACAAGTCAAATATCTGTCTTTTTCTCTATTTATGCCGGTATAATCAGCCATCAGATGGCTAAAATTTATCAGGATATAATTCTTTGAGGAAGCTATTATAACCATCCAAATCCTGACTGGCAAGAAGTAAAGCCAGGTTGGCGGGACTGATCAGCGAAAAACTAAATTTACTCGCTTGCAGCCAGGGAAGGATGCGGGATGGAGTTACAGGCCGAACCCTGTCCATATAGCCGATGGCATCATCTGCATTCGTGAAGGGTCCGAAGAGCAGCAGGTTGAACTGATCATTCAATTTCCGCACCTGAATAGCAGGCGGACGGTTCATGGAAAGCATTTGATTGTATCGGAGGAAGGCATTGCGACTT
>Ga0315902_10013858_pt1 | contig 10406 bp, 8 predicted proteins | sample LakEriMetagenome_9_FD_203523 | JGI IMG/M metagenome (GOLD analysis project Ga0315902, IMG submission 203523) | Freshwater fungal communities from buoy surface, Lake Erie, Ohio, United States - Buoy 12 MA117 | ecosystem: Environmental > Aquatic > Freshwater > Lake > Lake biofilm | place: USA...
CTACGTGAACGACTGGACGCTCGACCTCGGCCCGACTGGACGGCGGGCGCTCGACGAGTTCTCCACGCGCGCCGCTGCAGCGGGGCTCGACGCCCCCGCGCGGCTGGAGATTTTCTCAGGCTGACGCAGGGCGTGGTGGCTCACGCCTCCAAACGGAGAGGGCGGGATTCTCCCGGGCCTCTTCACGACAGTCTCGGATTTTCTGCGATTCCTGACGCAAAGGCCATGCCCCTCAACGACTTGTGATCGTTGGCTGGTGTTGGAAAGGAGCGGCCCATTTTGGGCAAAGTCAGGACCCTTCAGCAAGGTTTCAGCAAAGTCTTCCGGGGCCATACCGGAGAGGGTTGGCCTCTCCGCTCGGGGCCGCGGTGCCGCCCGGGGGATTGCGATTGTGCCGCCGGCGGCGGCAAAAGGGGGTGCGTCATGATGCACCTCCGCCAACCCATCCTGCTGCCGAAGGAACAGCCGCTTCGCGCCCTGATCCACGCCCGGTTCTCCACGGAGGAGCAGCGTCAGTCGAGCATCGACGACCAGGTGGCCTCCTGCCGGACGTTCCTGGAGTCGAACCTGCCGAAGGGCTGGAAGCCGGAGCAGGTCGAGATCGACGTCATTGCCGAGCCTGAGGTCAGCGGCGAGATCGCCGATCGCCCTGGGATCAATCAGGTCTGGGCCGGCATCGAGGCCAAGCGATGGCACCTGATCATCGCCGAGGAATCGAGCCGGCTCTACCGCCACCACACGAAGGCGGGCGAGCTTTGTGAATCAGCGGTGGATGCCGATGTGCGGGTGATCTGCACGTCGGACTACATCGACACGGCTGACGACGACTGGCCCGATCGGCTGCATATGAGCCAGATGCAGCACGCCAGGTCGAACTTCTACACCCGGAAGCGAATTGAGCGAGCCCACGACGGCTTGTGGGCCCGTGGTGCAGCCGTCGGCAACACGGTGATCGGGTACAAGCGTCGACCGACCCTGCCGGCGACGGAGACCGAGCCCGCCAAGGGACCGTTCTATGACGAGATCGACGAGGAAAAGGCCATGGTCATCCGCGAGGTCTTCGAACGGATCGCCGCCGGCGAGACGGCGGCCGAGGTTGGCGAATGGCTCGACTCGATCAAGTTCGTGAAGGCCAAGTGGCCTCGTCAGGCGAAGTGGACGGCGGGCAACGTCAATGCGATCATCCGCCGCACGATCTACCGGGGCTTCGAGACCTTCCGCAAGAAGAAGGCGAAGCGCAAGCTGCGGACCGGCAAATCCGAGTACGTCTGGAACGACGAGGACAAGATTCAGACACGGGAAAGTCCGCACCTGCGGATCGTGTCGGATCACCTCTGGTACACGGCCAACGAGGTGGTCGACAAGCGTCGCGTTTTCCAGAAGCCGGTTCGCGGTGGCGGGCCCGCTCCGCCAGGCGGCAGCGGTGGAGGGCGAGCCGCCATTGATGCTCGAGCGACCGCTCGTGGTCAATGCGTTCGCCGAGCCGCAGCTGGTAAAGCATGCCCGGGTGATCGTGGAGCGGCGGTTGGCGGGAAAGACCTACAAGGAGATCGCCCAGGAGCTGGATCTTACGGAGTACCACATGGAGAACTGCGCCGCGATCGTGCGGCTCATGGAAGCCGCGGGGCTCGCGGAGCCGTACCGACGGCTGACCGAGAAGCCCGACCATGTGCCGCAGTGGTGCAGCAAGCATTGGCTGAAGGCTGGCGACCGCAAGGGCGGTGGCAAACGCCGCCGGGCGTCATGATGTCAGGAGCTCGGGGGCGCGGTCGAGATCTTCGGCTTTGGGCGCCAGATTTCATGGCCGCAGGTGGCTTGTCGCTTTTTGGCGTCCTCGACGATGGCCGCGAGATCGTGGCCGAACTTTTCAGCAATTCGTCGCCGAGTCGCGTGAATGTCTTCGATCGTCGTGTCGCGATCAGGAGATTTCTGTGTCATCGTTCAACAACTCCTCGGGCGTGCAGATGATCGGCCTCGCGAGCCCCGCATGATCGAGTACGTCAAAAACCTTTGGAAGGATTCGGGCATTCGCGATATGCGTGCAATTCCACGTCAAGAGGTAGTCTACGTGATGATGGGCGACCATCGCGATATGAAGGGCATCGACGCTCGCGGATCGCGGCAGAATCGCTTTTCGCAGAATCTCTTCGGCGATTTCCAGGATTGCCTCGTCGACGGGCAGGATAGGGACGCCGGTCAGCGCCTCCCGTCGGCGCTATGCGAGGGTGGAATCCCCATCAGCTGCCTCGTCGAGCACGTACTGCGAGGTCACGAGTTCTTAGTTCAACCTTTCCGCGGCCCACCACCGTTGCGTAAGGAGTTGCCGCGCCGCAGCAACGACCTGACTGCTTGGTCGGCCCCGTAGGTAACTGACGATTGACGTTTCGAAGTAAAGAGTCGGCATTCACTCACCGATGCATCGGCACTTCAAACTCGCCTAACGTCCTTATCTTCGCCCCGCCAGACGGTGGCGGCAAGCGCCGCTACGCATTTGAGCTGGCGGCCGTAACAACATTCATCACGGCAGGGGCGGCGCCTTTGGGCGCCGCCCCTGCCTTTTTTTCACGGAAAGTGTCACAGTGAAAATCAACACGTTCAACGACCGGCCGGTGCGGCATGTGCGATACATGCCCGACGGCACGGTCATCCTCACACTCTACGAGCGGCAGCCCGACGGCCGCGCTCGCCATCTCCGCGTGTCGCTGGCTCAATGGCTGGTCGGTCGCGGCGTCTATCTTTGAGAGAGCCACTCCACCCGGCTGGCCCAGGCTCGTGAGTTCGCCCGCCGCCGTTGCGGGTGACGAAAAAAAAGGATAGCCCGGTCAATGGCACCTCCGCACCGGTCTTCCGGCTGATGAGCGGCTCGCCGAGGTGTGTGAGGGGCTGATTTCACGCGGGCGAAGCCATCCTGGCCTTCTTCCGCTTGCGAACCTCCGGTTCGAAGTGAGCCGGCTCCTGCCGGCGGTCTCCTCTGAGCCGGATGTCGCCACCACACCCAAGGGCACTCGAGCGGAAACTCCTCCCCCACCCGGGCCATGAGTTTCGCCCACGCAATCCGCGAGGTGTCGTGCGAGCGGAGCTTTTGGTGCGCGTCGCAGCAGCCTTCCGTGGCGTGACCGTCGCCCCCATGCCCGCCGGTCACCGCCTCTTGGCGCTTTCCGACGTTCCCGATCGCCAGCGACGTGACGGCCCGCCTGAGCTTGTGACAATCGTTCAGGCGTCGCCCGACGAACTGCCCGAGATCGACATGCACGCGCTGTGAGGCCGACGCGACCAGCCCACCGATGCCCGAATGAGGAACAGGCCTGCGCCGAGCATGGAAAATTTGCTCGAGCGGGGGGAACAGCGTTCGAAAATCCCCGCGACTACCGGCCCGGCAGGCACCAGCCAGGCACCAACCGGGACTCAGACGCTCCCTAATCGTCCAGCGGTGGCAACCCGGCGATGAAGACGGGGTCGACGGCCTTCGCATCGTCATCGGCATCCTGGATAAATAGACCTTCCACGGCGGCGCCGGGCGGGTATCCGAGATCCGAGAGGTCGATGCCGACGGCAGCAGATCGGGCCCGAATCATCATGTCGTTGCCGCCAGTGGTGGGAATGGTCAGCAGATCGTCCAGCGAGGTGGCCTGCCGAGCGAGGTCGAAGACCCGGAAACGAACCAGCATTTGCGACTCGGGGGACGTGAGGTCGATGTCGTAGGCATCGACCGTATGCGAGCGGAGGCCGGCCGCGAACCGGAGCGGGCTGACGTGGAAGGCGTCACCCTGCGGCGGATCGGTGACCAACTGCAGGTCGAAGAAGACGACGTCAGGCCCGTTGTCATTGACGACCGGACGAACGAACCGAACGGCCAGTCCGGGTGTGGTATCGGCAGCCGTCGCTGCGGCGGCCGCCAACACGGGGTCTGCCGCCAGCGGGATCTTCGAGCCGCCCGGGTTGATCAGGCCGGTGGTCAGCAGCCGGTCCGATTCGAGCACCGCCCGCCGGTCGGCTTCCGTGAGCGTTGCCGCCACGAAGGTCGATGTTGCCGGAGTCGCGATGTTGCTGCGGCTGTCTCCGGCGCGAAAGTGCAGTGGCGTCACGCCGATAAGCCGATCGGCGCCGTAAGATCGTAGCTTTCCGCCGCGCTGTACGCCGATGGTGTCGAGCGTGTCGATGCCATCGGCTGCCGCTGTTGTCGTGGCCGGCGCGGTCAGCCCCGCCGCTGGATGGCGCAGCGACGCGGTGAAACCGACAACGCGGTCCGGCAGCTGACGCTGGTAGGCATTCCCGAGAGGCTGCTGCCGCTCGATGACGATGCGGTCGACGACTCCGGCCGGGTTGAGCCGCACTACGTCTCCGGCCGTCAGCCCGAGCACCGTCGGTGTCCGATCATTCGCGGTGACCAGTTCCGCCGCCCCCTCGATCACCTGCACCTCGGTGACGGTCGTTTCGCCGACGTTCACCACGAAACGCGTGCCCCGGTCGATCACGCGAGTCGCGGGCGTGTCGACGTAGAAGCCCTCGGCGCCTTCCGGAGCATGCACCGAGCAGCGACCAGCGTCGACGGCGAGGCAATCGGCACCACGGACCCGGAACACCGCGGGGGCGTCGATGATCGCCGTGGCCCCGACCGGAAAACGGAGCTGAACGCTGCCTGCGGTAAGCACGTAGTTTTCGTCGGCCACCACTTCGGCCTGCCGAGTCGGCGTTTCACGGCCCAAAAACCGAGCCCGCGCGAGGCTGTCGAACCGCACGGGGAGGGTGCCCGCGACGCCCGGCGTTGCCGCGACGGAGCCCGGCGCGCCCGTCGGCTGATCGGGCGTCCGTGACAGATTCGACGTCGTCACCACCGCAACCGCGAATGCGGCCAGCAGCGATCCTCCGCCGAGCACCGCATGGCGGAGCCACCGCCGGGAGGTTTGCCTGCCGTCGAGCGTGTTCGCCGCGGATCCGGCTGTCAGATGGGCCACCTCGCTACGAGAGAGCGTGTCATCATCCGCACACAGCCTGTGCATCACGTCGGCCACGAACGCGTCCGTATCGGTGATCGCACCGCCGGCTTCATGCCGGGCCGCGACAAACAGGCCCAGCCGGCGGTGGGTTTGGTAGAGATCGGCCGCCAGCGAGAGCAGCCGCTCGTCGCGCAACAGATCGTTCAATTCGGCCGCGCCCGCCGCATCGAGTTCTCCTTCGAGGTAGTCGGCCCACAGCACGGCGAACCTTTCGTCGGTCGCCCCGGCGCCCGGCCGCTCTTCCGCTGGGTTCATCATCGTCGCCTCGTGTCGTGGAGTTGGAGTCTGGCTGTTCGCGCAGCCTTACGCTTCAGCCGTGCTTTCCCGGACCGCGATCTTGCCCTCGATGCAGTCCTGAAGTTGTCGCCGTAACACCCAGAGCAGCTTCTTGACCGCCGTCACCGTGCGCCCGCTCCGCTCGGCGATCACGATCAGCGGAAGGGCTTCCTCGTACCGCCAGGTGAGGAATCGCCGCCGTCGTTCGTCGATTGCCCCGAGACAGTCCGCCAGCATAAGGAGCCGCTCGTCGTTCCCGTCTTTGAAGTGGGCGCTGCGGCGCTCGAGCTCGCGGCCAAGCAACTGCGAGGTGTAGCGGGCATAGCTGTCGGCTGCCCGCCGCAGCCTGGTGATCTCGCTCAGCAAGTGGTACCGGGCGATCGTGAACAGCCAGGCGGCGAAGTTCGTGCCAAGCGTGTATTCGTCCAGTCGGGTGTAGGCGGCGATGAAGCTCATCTGGGCAATGTCGTCTATGTCGACGCCAGGCGGCGCATGGGTGGCCAGCCAGACACGCAGCGGACGTTCGAACTGGCGGACGACGGCGGCGAACGCCTGCACATCGCCCGCCCGGACGCGGCCGAGTGCGGCATCGACCCATGCGCGCTCGTCGTCGGTGGGTGAAGTCGGGCTCATCCTTAGATGATGGCACACGGCACCGAAAGGTTTCCAAACCCCGACGTTCCTCGCGAATTCCGGGCTCTGGAAACCTTTTGGCCCCCTCCGCCATCGTCCTTGTAAGAACAACGCGATTCCAGAGGCCTGCCGTTGAAGACGCAACGCATGATCGAAGCGGCCATCCTGTGGGGCCTGGCGATAATACCGCCGGCCACCACCCGGAGCGCGGCCGACGACCAGGTTCCGAAGGCCGTCGTCGACGTGCTCCAGAGGCACTGCTTCGATTGCCACGGCCCCGACACGCAGGAGGGCGACCTGCGACTCGACTCGCTCGGTCACGATTTCAAGAGCCCGCAGGTGGTCGCCCGCTGGCGGGACGTCGCCGACCGGATCCGTGCAGGTGACATGCCCCCCGAGGATCAGCCGCGTCCACAACCGGCGGAAGCGGCTGCCGTGCTCACCTGGATCGACGACGGCCTGGACGCCGACCGGTCTGGTGCAACGCACTGGGCGTTTCAGCCGTTGCGGAAGGCCGTCGTGCCCGAGCCGCAGGCCGATCCGCGCTGGATTCGCAACGAGATCGACCGGTTCATCGTCGCGAGACTGCAGGCTGCCACGAGCCCGAACGCCGTCCCGCTGACTCCCTCCGTCGAGGCCGACCGGGTCACCTTGATACGCCGGGTGACGTTCGATCTCATCGGACTGCCTCCAACGCCGGACGAGGTCGCCGCGTTTCTCGCCGACGAGTCCCCCGACGCCTGGGAGCGGGTCATCGACCGGCTGCTCGACAGCCCGCGGTATGGGGAGCGGTGGGGCCGGCATTGGCTGGATCTGGCGCAGTACGCCGACAGCAGCGGCTTTCACAACGATCTCGATCGACCGCATGCCTGGAAGTATCGCGATTACGTGATCCGCAGCTTCAACTCCGACAAGCCGTTTGCGAGATTCGTCGCCGAACAGATCGCCGGCGACGAGGTCGAGTGGGCCGACGAAGAGACCTTCGTAGCGACCGGGTTCTGCCGCAACGGGCCCAGCAACGACGACAACATGGGGAGAACGCCGGAGGCACTGGCCCAGTATCGGGCCGATCAGCTGGACACGGTGATCTCAAACGTGAGCACTGTCTTTCTCGGCCTCACCATCGGCTGTGCCCGCTGCCACAATCACAAGACGGAGCCGATCACCTCCCGCGACTACTACTCACTGCTGGCGATCTTCAACGGTACGGAGAAGCACGGCCTCGTGCCCGGCACGGAAGACGCCGAGGGAAAGAAGGTGGCGATCGACCCGGACGTGACGATCCAGGCCCTTGTCGAACGCACCGCGGCAGTCCCCCCGACCTTCATCATGCGGCGGGGCAATGCCGGCAACCGGGGGGAGGAAGTCGGCCCCGCTGTCCCCGCCGTGCTCGTGGCCAAGCCGCTCGAGTTTCCCCAGCCCGCGCTCGGGGCCAGGTCATCGGGGCGACGCCGCATGCTCGCCGCCTGGATCGCCGCGCCGGAAAATCCGCTCACGTGGCGGGTGCTCGCAAACCGCGTCTGGCAGCATCACTTTGGCCGAGGACTCGTCGCCACGCCGAGCAATTTCGGCGTCAGCGGCGGCGCACCTTCCCATCCGGAATTGCTCGACTGGCTCGCATCGCGGCTCATCGCCGATGGCGGCCGTCTCAAGCCGTTCCACAGGCTCATTCTCTCCTCGGCCACGTACCGTCAGTCCTCGCACGACCGGGTCGAGGGCCGGCAGATCGACCCGGCCAACGAATTGCTCTGGCGGATGAACGTCCGCCGTCTCGAGGCCGAAGCCATACGCGATGCGGTGCTCTCCACGAGCGGCAGGCTGAACTTCGAGGCCGGTGGCCCTGGCATCAAGCCCCGGATCCGTGCGGAACTGCTCACCGGCAGCCAGCGGAATAAATGGCCCCGGATCGATCGCGAAGGGGAGGAACACTTCCGGCGGAGCGTCTACATCTACGTCAAGCGACAGTTGCTCATGCCGATCATGGAACTCTTCGACGCACCGACGACGACTGACAGCTGCGCCGCCCGCATGACGAGCGTCGTGCCGACGCAGGCGCTGCTGCTCATGAACGACGACTTCATCGAGGAGCAGTCGGGCTTCCTTGCCGAACGCGCCGTCGCGGAACGCGGCGACGAACTCCCGCGGGTCCTCACGCGGATGTTCGAACTGGCACTCGGGCGACCGCCCGATCCGTCGCGTCTACACGAGGCTGTTTCCTTCGTCCGTTCGCGCGAGTCGCATGGCGACCGCCGTTCGGCTCTCGCCGACCTCGCACACGTCATGTTCAATTCGAGCGAATTCGTCTACGTGGAGTAACTCCGATGCTGACCCGCAGACACATGCTTCAGCAGGCCGGCGCCGGGTTCGGCGGACTGGCGCTCCAGTCGATCCTGGCCGACGACGGTCTGTTGGCAGCCGAGCATTCCGGGAATCCGTTGGCGGCACGGCCGCCGCTGTTCGCTCCGCGGGCCCGGGCTGCGATCTTCCTGTTCATGTACGGGGGGCCCAGCCACGTCGACCTGTTTGACGAGAAGCCCGCTCTCGCCAAGTGGCACGGCAGCGCGATCCCCGTCTGGAAGGACACCGATGCCTTCATGGGAAGCAAGACGAAGAACGTGGCGATGGGCAGCCCCTACCGCTTCGCGAGGCACGGCGATTCAGGCATCGCTATCGCGGAAACCTTCCCGCACCTCGCCCGCCACGCCGACAAGCTCTGCGTCATCCGCTCCATGCACGCCGAGAGCAACAACCATGGACCAGCCCTCTTCCAGATGAACTCGGGCTCGATCCTCTCTGGCCGGCCGAACGTCGGCTCGTGGCTGACGTACGGCCTCGGCTCGGAGTCGGCCGAACTGCCCGGCTTCGTCGTGCTCCTCGATCATCAGGGCGCGCCCGTAAACGGCGGCCTCAACTGGTCGCAGGGGTTCATGCCCGCTGCCTACCAGGGCGTGCCGTTTCGCAGCTCGGGTGAACCGATCGCCTACCTCAAGCCGCCGCGGGAGGTCGGCGACGAGCGACAGCGGGCACGGCTCGGACTCCTCAAGTCGTGGAACGAACGGTTCGCGACCGCCCATCCTTCGGAGAGCGACTTGGCGGCCCGCATCAATGCCTACGAGTTGGCCTATCGCATGCAGACGAGCGCCGTCGAGTGCACCGCCCTCGACGAGGAGCCGGAGTACGTGCGGCGGTCGTACGGGCTCGACGACAAACAGACCGCCCACTTCGGCAGAAATTGCCTCCTCGCCCGACGGCTCGTCGAGCGTGGCGTGCGGTTTGTGCAGGTCTACAGCGGAGGCAACGAAGCTGCCATGGCCTGGGATGCCCACGAAGATCTCAAAAAAAATCACGATCAGCGCTGCATCGAGACCGACCGACCGATCGCCGCACTACTGAGTGATCTGGCCGAGCGGGGCCTGCTCGACTCGACGCTCGTGATCTGGGGCGGCGAGTTTGGCCGCTCGCCGGTCGCGGAAAACGGCAAAGGCCGCGACCATCATCCAAAGGGATTCACGATGTGGATGGCCGGGGGGGGCATCAAAGGGGGCGCAACGCACGGGGCGACCGACGAGTTTGGCTACGCGGTCGTCGAGGCTCCGGTCTCAGTGCCCGACCTTCACGCCACCATCCTGCACCTGTTCGGACTTGACCACAAAAGGCTGACCTACCGCTTCAACGGCCGCGACTACCGGCTTACCGACGTCAGCGGCACCGTCGTACACGACCTGCTGGCATGAGTGAAAGGGACGTCAGGACATGCTTGCGAAGCGGGGCTATCCGCCAGCCGACATCGAGAAAGTGATGCACGGCAACTGGCTGCGGGGGCGCAGGCGTCACTCGTCACGCCTGCGGCAGCGCCCAGCAGCCGCTCGATCTCCTTCTCGTGAGAGCGGCGACGGCCGCAGGCCGATCGGCGAGAAACCCCGTAATCGCTTCGGCACGGAGATCACCCACTGTCGCACGGGCACCGGTGGAATCACGTTATCGACAAGGTGCGCGGCGGTCTGCGCCATGTGCCTGCCATTGCAGGACGGGCAAACCCCGCGCCCCTTGCACGAGAACGCGATGACAAACCCCTTGCCGCAGCCCGTGCAGAGGGCACGGCCGAAGTGAGAAGCAGAGGATGCCGCACTCGAGATAGCCGCGGAGTTCCTCCTCGACGTAGCCCGGCACGGGACGCTCCGCCTCGTCGCGCCACTCGAGCCAGCTCGCGAGGTTCTCGGAGATGATCTTGTGGAGGGGAGTCCTCTCGGGGCGGCGACGCTCGTAGCGGCGGCGTGGTGCCGGGCCGGCATGCGGCCGGAGGCGGGGCCACGCGGGAAATCCGCAGAGTGCAGCGACCATGGGCAGAGCGGCGGATGGACGAGAGCAGTGATCGCACGTACACTCCTTGCAGGATGCCGTCCTGAAAAAACCTGGCATATCTGGTGAGTAGCCGTGTGGTATCGGCTGCTCTGTCTCAACCAGGAATATGCCCATGCATGACACGCTTTCGGGGCGGGC
>Ga0315902_10013861_pt1 | contig 10404 bp, 2 predicted proteins | sample LakEriMetagenome_9_FD_203523 | JGI IMG/M metagenome (GOLD analysis project Ga0315902, IMG submission 203523) | Freshwater fungal communities from buoy surface, Lake Erie, Ohio, United States - Buoy 12 MA117 | ecosystem: Environmental > Aquatic > Freshwater > Lake > Lake biofilm | place: USA...
ACTTCCACAAGCAGCCGGGCAGTCTGGTCGATCCCGGCAGCTACACGGTGCGTGGGCTGGTTCATGACGGGTTGAAGCTGACCTACCAGATTCCCGTCTACAGCCCCGGCTCGCCGCCGTGGTCGATCCGCGAAGATCAGAAGGGGCTGAGGCCCGGGCGTTGGCTGTCGGATCACGACAGTCCGCAGGGGGTGCTCTTTCTGCCGCAGGGCTCCCCGGCCGGGGCGGAGCCCCAGCTCATGTTCTCTGCCGCCAGTTCGGAGTGGGGCGACTCCTTCATGTGGACGACGCTCGACGGGCGGAAGCTGCACGGACAGGTATGGGCCGGGGGCGTGTTCGGGGGCGGGATGTACCTGGCGCGGGACGTGGGGCCCGCGGCCGTGGGGCAGGCGTATGCGTACTCGATCACCAGAGGCGGGAAGTCAAATCCGAAGGGCGAAAAGCCGGAGGTGCGAACGGCACGGATCATGGCGTTCTTCAAGGGCTCCGGGGATCGCCCGTTCCGGGATCAGCCAGTCCTGGAGGATGACATCCGCCTGGGAGCTTCGACGCGAGACAACCTGTTCTGCGTGGGCGGTCTGGCGGTCTACAACGGCACGCTGGTGTTCTCTGCACCCTATGACGAGCAGCTCGTGGTCATCGGCCTGGAGGCCACCGAGCCCGATTTCAAGTCCAAGAAACCTGCGGCACTGGGCAAGGAGATCGCGAGGCTGCCGCTGGAGCGTCCCCAGGGCTTGGCCTTCGACGCCGCGGGCAACCTGTTTGTCCGCTCGGGAACCCGCATCCTCACATATCCCGACGCCGCGACGACCCTCCGCCAGGGCACGCTTCCGGAGCCCCGCACGCTCGTCCGCGAAGGGCTGGAACCCGCCGGCCCCGGCATCGTGTACGCCTCGCAGTTGGCCTTGGATTCGGCCGGCACCATCTATGTGGCCGACCTGGGAGCGGCGGAGCAGGTGAAGGTGTTCGCCGCGGACGGCAGGTTCCTGCGCGCCATCGGCAAGGCCGGCGGCGTCAAGCTCGGCGCGTACGACCAAGAACGGATGTCGACTCCCCAGCAGCTGGCCATCACCGACGCGGGCGAGCTGTGGGTCGCGGAATGCTCCGTGGCGCCGAAGCGCATTTCCCGCTGGAAAACCGACGGGACCTTCATCCGGGCCTACTACGGACCGCCGAACTACGGCGGCGGCGGCATGCTGACGCCGGATGCCAAGAGCGTCATCTACTCCCACGGCCGGGACTGGGATCGGTGCAGCACGCTGGAGTTCGCCCTCGATTGGCGCGCCCGCACCGGCACGCTCGAGAACATCCTGTATCGCGTCGAGGTTCCCGGCGATGAGCAACTCCGCCTATCGGAAGGCGGGCCGCAGTATGCCTTCGACGTCGGCGGCAAGCGGTTCCTCTCGGACGCCTATCACACCCACGTGGAGGGCCCCGCGAGGGGTTTCGGCCTGTGGCTGCAGGATGGCGGTCGCGCCCGGCCCGTGGCCCTGGTCGCACAGCCCAAGGCCTGGCGTCGAGTCCTCGACACACCGGAGTTCAAGGAGTCGCTGCCGGCGGCGGTAAACTTCGACGAGAAATGGGGCGGCGGCGGCCCGGCCTTCAGTTGGACGGATCTGAACGGCGATGCCAAGCCGCAGCCCGACGAGGTCACCTGGCTGCAGCCCGATCCGGTGGCCGACGACGCCAAGGGGGATGCAAAGCGTCCGCCCAAGGCGCCGGACATCGGCGGCTTCACCCTGCAGCCGGATTTCACGCTCGTGACGTCCTTGGGCTGGATCATCAAGCCGTCCGGTTTCACCGCCGCTGGAGCGCCGATCTGGGATCTCAACCGGCGCACCCGGCTGTTCCAGCCGCCCACCAAAAAAGTCGTCGTCGGAGGCCGAGCCGAGGAACGTGCAGTAGACGCTGGCCAGGCTCTGCTGGCCGGTGATGGCCGGGTCGTAACCTTCGGATCGCCCATCTGCGGATATCAGGATGGCAAGCTGCTCTGGACGTATCCCTCCGTGCTCCCTGGCGTTCATGGTTCGCACTCCAGCGTGCCGCCGCGATTCAACGGCGACATCGCGGGCGCCATCCGCATCCTGGGGCCGCTGGTGCGGCCCACCACCGGCGAGGCCGGCGAGGTGTGGGCCCAGAACGCCAACATGGGGTGCATGCATCTGGGCACGGCCGACGGCCTTTACATCGCCACGGTGATGCGCGATTTCCGCACCGCCGGGGGCAGGCCGGCCACGTTCGACCCCGGCGACGATCTGATGCCGTACTCCAACGGCCAGGAGAGCTTCTCTCCCTCCATCGTGCAGGCCAACGACGGCGCCATCTACATGTGCGTCGGCAGCGAGTTCATCGGGGTGTCGCGCCTCGAGGGCTTGGAGACGGTCCGGCGGCTTCCGCAGCAGACGGTGACGGTGGGCAAGCCGGACCTGCAGCGGGCGATGGAGTATCAGCAGGTGCTGGCGGCGAAGAACGCCCCGACGGCAGCCCAGGTGAAGGGCGTCATCCAGGATGAAGAGCGGATCACATCGGCGGATCTCAAGACCTGGCCGAATCCGGACTTCGCGGTGATCGAGAAGTTCGAGTTCGGCAAGCAGGACCGTTCGACGAAGGCGGCCCTGGCCGTCTGCGGCGACCGGCTGCACGTCTTCTACGTCACCAAGCACACCGAGAAGCCCTTCGACAACGCCGGTGACAATCCGACCATGCTCTTCAAGACCGGGGCGGCGCTTGACCTGATGCTCTCGGTCGATCCCCAGGCCGATCCGAAGCGGCGCGAGGCGGCGGTCGGCGATCTCCGCTTGCTCGTCACGCAGGTGGGCAAGAAGCCGCTGGCGATGCTCTACCGTCAGCGGTCCGCGTCGCCCGGAAAAAGCGTGCCTTTCGCCTCGCCCTGGCGGACGGTGGAGTTCGACGACGTGCAGGACGTGTCCGACCAGATCCAACTCCGGGAGGCGTACTACAAGAACCCCGGCTTCGACCAGAAACTGTTCGAGTTCTCCATCCCGCTCTCGGCCATCGGCCTCGAGCCCGAGGACGGCACGAGCGTGAAGGTGGACTTCGGCCTGCTTCGCGGCACTCCCGGCCAGACCAGCCAGCGGCTCTATTGGCACAACAAGGCCACCGGCCTGCTGGCGGACGTTCCCGGCGAGGCGCTGCTCGAGCCCGGCCAGTGGGGCACGCTGACGTGGACCGAGCAAGGTTCCGACGACTGACTTCGCGACCGCATTACCACAACGACCGCCGGCACGGTCGGAGCAGGCCATCCAGGGCGGAGGGTCGCCTTACCGGGATGGAACCAGGGCGGGCCGGAAGCCCGTGCGGTTGCCCCCGTCGCGGGACCAAAACCGGATCGCCGCGCGGCAGGCCTGGGGGGGGCGGTCCCACGAGCCGCCGCGGAGCACGCGGAAGTCACCAAACGCCGCACCTGGATCTTCACTTGGAACTGCCAGTGGCGAGTCGCGCGAAGCGGCTCTATCACAACCCGCGATTCGTCGGCGGATCTCGACTGGTTATCCGCTCATCGACAAAGCGCACGTCGAAACGCGCGTGGCTCAGGGTGAGCCGACGCTTCATTCGGCCCGGGCAGGATCCGCCGGCTTCTTCCGCCGCACGGGCACCTGCACCTCGCTCCACGGCTGGCGAAACGGGGCGCCGGGCCCGTTGTACATGAGCGTCCGCGGATCACCGGCCGGTTCCCACGCATCCTGCCCATCGAACCACGTCTGCAGCGATTTCAGCCCCTGCTCGACGGTCGCCGACCCGTAGCCATCGTTCATGCCGATCGACACCACCACGACCTCCGGTACGTCGACCACCTTCACGTTGCCGTCGGCACCCGCCGGGCCGAGATCCGGCGTTCGGTAGAGGAAACTCACGGTCCATTCGCAGTCTTCGACCGGCTGCGCCGCGAGCGGCTTGCCGTCGTCGCCGCTGCGGTAATCCATCTCCACCGGGCTGGTCATTGCGATCTGCCGCTTCTTGATGTGATTGAAGAGCGGAAAGAAGCTCGTCACCATCCCCGTGTCGCTCGGCCCTTGGCTGCTCCGCTCGACGCGCCGGACGACAGGATAGGTCTTCAGTTCGATCATCCCGGGCGGCGTTGGGGCGGGGTAGCCCTCGGGCAACGGCGCTTCGACGCCGACGCCCGCTTCCGGGAGGCGGTACTGCTCGCCCTCGAGCGTCGGCTTAACGGCGGCATCACCGACCAGACGGATTGCGCGGCCGGGCTCTGGGGCCCCCTCCGGGCGTGCGGCGGCCGCCGGTGCCGGATCGGCGGCGGTGGCGACTCCCGGCAGCGAGACGACCGACAAAGCCAAAACCAGCAGCCAGGCAAGAGCGATGTGCATGCAGAGACCTTTCAGGGGAGGGAAGACGCGGCACCGGATCATGGCCCCGGACGACGTGTCGGTATTCGCGGCTCGCTGGCAGCTGGATGCAGCGCACTGATCGCCGCAATCGCCCGGCAGCAAAAAGTGCCCGTCGTTTCCCGCGACGGCCATTTCGACGCGGTTTCCGGAGTCGAGCGGGTCGGCTGGTGATGGGTTGCTCGTCGGTTCCGACCTCGGGGTTTTTGCCATTGAAGTTCCCGGAGCCTAGTCGCCCGCCACTTGGTAGCAGATCACGGTCGTGGTGCCGCGAATGTAGAGCCGACCGTTGGCGATGGTGGGCTGCTGGGGGATGCCGAGGTCGGTGCGGATGGCGATGCGTCCCAGTTCCCTGTAGCCGGTCTGGTTGGCGTCGATCAGCACGAGGTCTTCGGTCTTCGTGATCGCGAAGATCAGACCGTCGGCGACGATCAGTTGCTGACTCATGCTCCAGTCGGCGCCGGACTCCTCCCACAACAGCCGGCCGGTCTCGAGGCTCGTGCACTGCAGCGACCTGCGGCCGAATCCGTAGACCGCGCCATCGAGCACCGCCACCGTGTGATACATGTTGACCTGGTTCTTCTCGTTCTTGTCGGTGTGGTAGAGCTGCAGCGACCGCACCGTGCCGTCGCGGACGAACATCTGGAGGCAGGCCGAGAAAGCCGCCGCGCCCTGGCCTCCGCAGAGGAACACCCGCGAGCCGGTGGGCACCGGCGACGAGATCAGCGAGTGGTGCATCGGCGTCGGATACCTCCAGAACAGCACGCCCGTCCGCGCGTCGACGGCCCACGCCTCGCGAAACCCGTTGTAGGTGCCGAAGATAATCTGCGGGATGCCGTCGATGATCTGGTAGGCCGGGCAGGCTGAACTGGCCCACGTGCCGCGGTCCTTTTCCTGCCCCGGCGGCACCTTTTCCGGGTCGGCCACGCTCCACATGACCTTCCCGGTGAGCTTGTCGGCCGCCACCATGATCCGGTGCTTTCCCGTTCTGCCCGCCGCGATGTAGATCGTGTCATCGACGATCAGCGGCGTCGAGTCGGGCTGCGCGAAGTACTCCTCGTCGTTCGACCGCCAGATCTCCCTGCCATCCGCGGCGTCGAGGCAATAGACGGGGCTGAGCGGGTTGTATTCGACGTCCCACTTCGGGATGCAGTAGACCCGGTTCCCGTCCACCAGCGGCGTGACGACCGGACCGTTGGTGATGTGCTTCCATTCCTTCGGGTAGATCTCGTGCTTCCATCGCGTCGCGCCGGTGGCGGGATCCAGGCAGATCGCGTACTGCTTCCCATCGACCTGCGCCGCGGTGAACGCCCGCCCTCCGACCTCGGTCACCGCAGACTTGCCTTCGCCCACCTCCACCCGCCAGAGTTCCTGCGGCCCGTCCTTCGGCCAGCTGCGGAGCAGCCCCCGCGCGTTGTAGACGTGGTTGTTGTCGAGCGGCATCAGCCGTGGCAGGTCGGTGTTCTCGGCCCTGACGGCGACCACCGGCGTGGCCGTGGGAATCACGATCGGCTCCGTCCGCACCCTGAGCGCGTCGAGGGAGGGCTGCATGAACACTTCCACGGGCGCCACCAATCGCGCCCACCGCGTGCGGGGGAGATCCGCAGCCGGACCCTTGAGTTCGGCGGCCCGTGAGGCGATGGCCTGTTTCAGCGGCGCGATGTCGCCCGCCGTGCCGACCGCCGCCAAGGCCCTCGCCGCCGAGATGGCGACCGTCAGATCGGGATGGGCGAGCAGCTTCGTCACCTCCGGTACGAAACCGAGTCGGTTCGTCTCGTTGACCAGGTTGGCGAGGATCGCGACGTTCGGCGACTCCCGCCCGCCGTCGGCCAGGGCATACGCCGCCGCACATGCCGCCCGTGCCGCCTCCTTGGGCTGTGCGGTGAAGCAGAGGACGGCGAGGCAGTTCTCGCGGACGAGCGCCGAGCCAACGCGCATGAGCGACTCGGCCAGCGCCGGCGTGAACTGCACGCCTTGGCACCCGGCCCAGTAGACCAAATCGGCCAGCCGGTCGGCGGGCAGTGTGGCGAGCGACTCCTCGATCTGCCGGGCCGTGGGGCTAGCGCCGAACAACTCCAACAGTGTCTTGGGCAACGGCTCGCCCCCGGCGGCATCAGCCGGCTGCGGACGCAGCGCCAAGAGCCCATACCCATCGGTGACGGCGTGGGCCATTTTTTCGGTGGTGAACAACCACGCGACGTCGCCGTTGTTGGCCCACCCCTCCGTGCGCAGTACGAGCGGGGCGTCTTGATCGTCCACGTAGACCTCGATGCCGGCCCGTTCAGGCAACTCCTCGGCCCCGAGGGAGTAGAGCACACTCTGCCCATCGACCCGCAGTTCGTAGGCGGTGCCCCCCTCGATCGGCGCGCACGCGTAGTCATACTTCCACGTTTCGGCGGCGGAAGCGACCCTGGCTTCCGCCGGATGCGCCAGCGTCTGCGGCCCCAGTCCGAACTGCCCCATCCCCGCCGGCCGCTGGAACCGCTTTTTCTCGTGGTGGGGCAGCCGTCTCCAGTCGGGATGCTGCGCGTCGCGGGCCTGACGACCGAAGTCGAGAAACAGTTCGACCCGATCGCCATCGACCCAGGCGGGCTTCGGCTCGGCGAATCGCCGAGAATCCTTGACGAGGATCAGGAAATGGAGGTCCGGGCTCCCCGGCTTCATGCCGCAGCGGAGCGTGGGCGCGAAGTTTTCCGCGGGCGGCCGCTTCGCCGGGTCGGGCTTCCCCTCGACCCGCATGCCGATGTTGAACCGCTCCGCCGGTACGGCCGGGATGCCCGCCCATTCGGCCAGCCTGCCGTCGGCCGCGGCATCTTCGGGCAGCAAGAAGATCGGCAGCGGGTCGGCGGGCGGCGCTGCTGCCGTGGCAACGCCCGCGGCCATGAGCAGGGTGACGACGCCGAAGATGCGCATGCGAATCGAGCTCCCGGTAGTCGAGGGACGAAAGGAAAATACGACCGCCAACGACCCTGCCGCAGCCGGAAGAGTCGTCTTCCGGGAGTCAGTTGGTCTTGCAGGGTCTGGATCGGGACCTTTTTCACCGCGCCGCCGGCACCCCGCCGGGCGTGCCGCCGTAGACCACCACGTCGGCCATGTCGTCTCGCGTTGCCGACGCGAGCGTAACGGCCGGACCTGGTCATGAGTGCCTGACGGATACTCGCTCATGACGGACTAGCGCGAGCGCACCAGCGCGAACGCCGACTTGATCCACTCCCCGCGCGTCAGCGTGCCGTCCGCGGCGGGCAGCTTTTCAGCCGGCAGCCCCAACGTGCGGGCAAGCTCCGTCCACCGGGTCGCGAGCAGCCCGTCGAGCACCTTTCCCACTTCCGCCTCGTGGTGCGGGTATGACTCGTGATACTGCCCGACGATGTTTTTCCCCCGCGGCCCCCGCTCCGACGGCGGCAGCAGGCCGTGAAACCCGCCCGCGGTGCCCCACCACTGCACCGCGGCGAAGTCGGGATGCCCCGCGAGCACGTCGCTGAAATACACCGTGGCCGCGCCGGCCCCGTGCAGCCGCGCCTGGAGCCGCGGTACCGGGACCTTCTGCACCGGCACTTTCTCCACACGCGCGATGTGCGCCGCGTGCCCGCTCGCCTGGCCCAACGAGGTCCAGATCGGCTCCAGCCGCAGCGCGCAGAACCCCACGTGCGACGCACTCACCGCACATGGCACGAGCAGGTTTTCGACCGCCTTCGGCACCACCACGCCGTAGGGAATCTGGTAGGGGGGCGTGGGCTTGTAGAACTCCCCGGTGTGCTTGCCACCGAACCGCGGGCCGTCGTGCCCCGTGCCGTGGCAGTTGTTGCCATACTCGCCCATCGCGATCGAATCGCGATGCAGCACCGTCCGCGCATCGCCGGGAGCGCTCGCGCTGTCGTGCTGCGAGAACACGTACCCGCCCTCCATGCGCCGCGCTTCCCGCACGTAAAGCTGGGGGGGCAGGTGGTTCGTGTCCGCAAACTCGTCCTTGCAAAAGCCCCACTCGCGGGCCTCGTCACGCAGCGGCTGCGGCACGGCGTCGTCGGTCTGCAGGAAATACAGCAGCCCGAGCTGGTCCCGCAGGTGTGCCGCGAACACGCGGGAACGGGCCTGCTCGTCCCCGGCCGGCCAGTCGCTGTTGAGGCCCGGGAGCGACAACCGGATCGGTGCCAGAGAGACGTCGTTGATGTCGTATTTACCGTTGGGCAGCGGCGGGATCTGGGCCTTGAACACGCACCCCGACGGGTACCCGAACACCGATTTCACGCCGCCCTCACGGAGCACGTCGAGCGCCGGCACGAAGTCGGCGCGGTCGTAGTCCGGCGGAGCCGTCACCGCGACGCGGTTGGCCGGGTCGCGGGTCATCACGAACCTGAAGTTGTAGGCCTGCAGTTGGCCGTCGGACGTCTCGGGCGCGAGGCTCTCACCAAGCTCGTCCTTCCCTTCCCGGCCGACCCGCCACGGCACGCCGGCCGCGGCCATCAGGTCACCCTCGTAGCTGCCGTCGATGAACACCGCCGCCCGGGCGACGAACTCGGCACCATCGGCACGCGCGAACGTGGCGGAGACGATCCGCGCACCGCCATCTGCGGTGGCCACGGCCGCGAGTCGCCAGCCGCGTTTCACGTCGAGCCGCTTTCGCTCGCCGAGCATCGCCTCGAGAATCTTCAGGTTCACACGCGGCTCGCCGAACGTGCCGCGGAAGCTGTCCTTCACCTGCTGGGAATCCGCGCCGTACGTGTCTGCATAGTGCCGTTCGACCCGCTTCGCGAAGTCGAGGAACGTGCCGGTCAGGCCGTCGAAGGCGTGGAAGTCGGTGTGCGACAGGCCGGAGGTGAGCAGGCCGCCGACCTGGGGGGTCGGTTCCACGAGAAGCACGGAACTGCCGTCGTCGGCCGCGGCGAGCGCCGCGGCGATCCCGGCCGGCGTGGCCCCATACACGACCACGTCGGCCATGTCGGCGGGCGTCACCGACGCGAGCGTGACGGCCGCGTCGGGGCCCGCCACGCACAGGCTTTCGAGCCGCAGCTCCTCTCCCGGCTCGAGCACGGGCTCGATCTCGAGCAGATGCTCCGCCGCCCCGTCGAGCCCGGTGGCGATCACCTCGGCGTGATGGCCGTTGCCGCCGATCCGCCGGGCGAAAGCTCCCGCGTCGAAGAGGTCGGTCTTCTGTTTCTTCCAGGAACAGAGATGCTCGACCGGTTTGCCGTCGATCCACACGCGGTATTTTCCCGACGTCTTCGTCGTCTCGCCGAAGAGCATCGCCATGCGGCCCGTGAAGCGAGCCCGCAGCCGGGCCGGCTGCGGCGCCGGCTCCTCCCCCGGCTTGGCCGTCGGCCGCGATGCGATCGCCACGCCGTCGAGCCACCGCGACATCAGAAAATCGAAGTTGGCCGCCGTGAGGTTCGGACGGCCCGCCCGCCAGCCGGCGGGCAGGGGCTCCTGCTCGAAGAGCGGCTGCCGCACGGCCCGCAGGTAGGTGTCGGCATGGAGCATGGCGGCGGGGGCTCGGCACACCTTCCCGTTCCGTACCGCGGCGAGGAAGGCGTCCCAGGCGGCGTCGGCGAAGAGCTGGTAGCCCTCGTCGCACGGATGCACGCCGTCCACCGGCCAGAGCGTCTCGAGCGTGGTTTCGCCGCGGCCGACCCGGTCGATCGCGAGCGTGATCGCGTCGCCCACGGCCGTGCCGTAGGCGGCGGCCAGGGCGAGATGGGCGTCGCGCCGCTTCATGCCCGCGGTCGATTTCGCGGCCACGTTCCACTTGAAGGGGAAGATCACCTGCACGACCGGCACGCGGGCCTCGCCCACCAGCCGCCGCAGGATCGCCTCGTAACTGGCGAGCGTCTCGGGGGTGTCCGACATGATGTCGTCGTTGGCGGAGAAGTCGAGGAACACGAGATCGGGCTCGTGGTCCAGCACGTCGCGGTCGAGGCGAAACACGCCGAGCTGCGAGCCGGTGCCCCCGATCGCCGCGTCGTGGAATCGAAACCGCGCCTGCGGATATTCCCGCTCGAGCCGGCGGGCGACTTCCGCCCGGTAGGAGGTGCGGAGCGGATCCGAC
>Ga0315902_10013864_pt1 | contig 10399 bp, 11 predicted proteins | sample LakEriMetagenome_9_FD_203523 | JGI IMG/M metagenome (GOLD analysis project Ga0315902, IMG submission 203523) | Freshwater fungal communities from buoy surface, Lake Erie, Ohio, United States - Buoy 12 MA117 | ecosystem: Environmental > Aquatic > Freshwater > Lake > Lake biofilm | place: USA...
TCGTGCGGCTGATGCATCCGCGTGCGGTCACGCCGCTGCGGCTGTCGGGCCAGATCGTCGATGCGCGGGTGGTGGGCGCCGTCATGGGCTTCATGCTGTTGTGGGGTCTGTCGCTGGTGGTGGTGTCGATGCTGCTGATGGCGACCGGGCTCGACGCGATGACCGCGATCTCGGCGGCGATCGCCTGTCTGAACAACATCGGCCCGGGGCTCTCGATGGTCGGGCCGGCGCAGAACTATGCGCCGCTCACCGACTTCCAGACCTGGCTGTGCAGTTTCGCGATGCTGGCCGGACGGCTGGAGCTGCTCACGGTCTTCGTGCTCTTCACGCCGGCCTTCTGGCGCAAATGAGCACACCGCCGCTGCGTCGTGGGGCGCTACGGCCCGGGTGGGCCGTCGGCCTCGCGGGCGAGGCCGGTGCGCTGCGCCCCACCGCGGTCGTCCGCGTGCCGGTCACGCTGCTCGCCGGCCCCGCGGCCGGCGCCGCGCTTGCCCGCTGGGCTGCCGAACGCCCGCCCGATGAACGCTGGGCGGTGGTGCACGACGCCGCGGCACCGCCACCGCTGGCCGAGGGGCCCTCGCTCGCGGTCGCGGGTTTTGCCGGTGGCTGCCTGTGTTGCGTGGGCTCGAGCGCCTTCCCGCTCTTTCTTGGCCGGCTGCTGCGTCGGGGGCCCTGGCAGCGGCTGATGGTCGCCCTGCCCGCGGTCGCCGAGGCTGCGGCAGCGGTCGATGCCTTGCTTCACGGTCCGCTGGCGCCGATGATCGCGCGCGTCGAGGTGGTCGAGGGTGCCGACCCCGCGCTGGCGTGGGTCGAGCAGCGCGCACGGCTCGAGCGGATGCACGATCGCCGTCGCTGGCGCTGGCTGGCGCCCGGCGCGCCGCGCGCCGCCTGGGTGTGGGACCAGCACACGATTTTCGATCGCCGGCGCGCCGAGGCGATGCTGACCGTGCTGGCGGCCGAACCGGGTGTGATCGCGCTGCGTGCCGCACTGCGCACTGCGCGTGACTGGTACGGTTTCGAGGCGGGTGCGCAGCCGGCCTGGCGGCCCGAGGCCGCACGTCACGAGTCGCGCATCGAGTGCGCGCATGCCGATCCCGGCGTCCTCGATGCGCTCGGTGGTCGCTGGTCGGCGGCGGTACATCGCGTGGGCGCTCCACCGGTCGTGCGAATCGCGCGCTCCCGGAACCCGGACGACGACTCGCCGCTGCCGGGCGGCGAAGGCATCGGGTAGGCTCGGCGGCATCGGACCAGCCGGGAGGGCTTTCATGTTGAAGACGCGTTTCACCGAGATGTTCGGCATCGAGCATCCGATCGTGCAGGGCGGCATGCAGTGGGTCGGGCGCGCGGAGCTGGTGGCCGCGGTGGCCAACGCCGGCGCGCTCGGCTTCATCACCGCACTCACGCAGCCCACGCCCGACGACCTTCGTCGCGAGATCGCACGCTGTCGCGAGATGACCGACAAGCCCTTCGGCGTCAACCTCACCATCCTGCCCGCGCTCAAGCCGCCGCCCTATGCCGAGTACCGGCAGGCCATCGTCGAGTCGGGCGTGCGCATCGTCGAGACCGCCGGCAACAACCCGCAGGAGCACATCGCCGAGCTCAAGAAGCACGGCGTGAAGGTGATCCACAAGTGCACCTCGGTGCGCCACGCCCTGAAGGCCGAGCGCATCGGCGCCGACGCCATCTCCATCGACGGTTTCGAGTGCGCCGGCCACCCCGGCGAGGACGACACCCCGGGGCTCGTCCTCATCCCCGCGGCCGCCGACCAGGTCAAGATCCCCATGATCGCCTCGGGCGGTTTCGGCGACGCGCGCGGGCTGGTGGCGGCGCTTTCCCTCGGTGCCGAGGGCATCAACATGGGCACGCGCTTCATGTGCACCGTGGAGAGCCCCATCCACCAGCGCATCAAGGAGCAGATCGTCGCCAATGACGAGCGCGCCACCGAGCTGATCTTCCGCACGCTGCGCAACACCTCGCGGGTGGCCAGCAACGCCGTGAGCCGCGAGGTGGTCACCATCGAACGCAAGGGCGGCGCCACCATCGACGACCTCAAGCACCTGGTGGCCGGCCAGCGCGGCCGCGTGGTCTACGAGACCGGCGACCCCGAGTACGGCATCTGGTCGGCGGGCATGGTGCAGGGCCTGATCCACGACATCCCGACCTGCGCCGAACTGGTCTCGCGCATCGTGCGCGAGGCCGAGGCGATCATCGCGCAGCGTCTGGGGCGCATGTCCGGGCTCGTGGCGGCCTGAGGGCTGCGCGCGCCCGCGCCCCTGGCGCCTGCCCCCTTGCCGGAGCGACCCATGCCCTTCGCCGAACTCTCCAAGGTCCGGCTCGAGTACTTCGAGCACGGCAGCGGCCCCGGGACCGTGGTGATGGTCCACGGCTTCCAGTCCTCGGGCCGGATCTGGCATGCCACGCAGCAGGCGCTGCCGGCGCAGCGCTACCGCAGCATCGCCGTCAACAACCGGGGTGCCGGTGACTCGGGCGCGCCGCCCGACGAGTCCGACTTCACGGTCCAGACCTTCGCCGCCGACCTGCACGAGCTCGTCGAGCAGCTGGCGCTGCCGCGCTTCACGCTGGTGGGTCACTCGATGGGCGGGGCCACCGTCGCGCAGTACGCGGTCGATCATCCCGAGCGCATCCAGGGCCTGGTGCTGCTCGATCCCGCCAGCCCCGACGGTGCACCGCTCGAGGGCGCGGCGCTCGAGCGCTTCCTCGACCAGCGTCTGGCCGCCCGCGACGCGCAGCTCGCGCGCAACCGCGAGGACGAGATCCTCGATGGCGCGATCGGCGCGCACGACCCCGCGCAGATCCGTCAGCTGCTGCTCGACATCCGCAACGCGCCGGCGCGCCGGCTGCGCGGCTCGTTGCGCTCGATGCTGCAGCTGCGGCTGGGCGAGCGGGTGCGCAGCCTGCCGATGCCGGTGCTGCTTGCCGCCGGCGATCGCGATGCCGTGATCCCGCTGGCCGACATGCTCGCGAGCTGGGCGATGTACCCGCCTGGCAGCGGCCTGCATGTCTGGCACGGCGTGGGGCACTCGCCCAACCTCGACTGCCCGCTCGAGCTCGCGGCGCTGCTCGAGCGCTTCATCGAGGGTCCGGTCAGCGCCGCGCGGGCGAAAGCCGCGGCCGCGCCAATCCCTTCCCCGAAGGCCGCCCGATGAACGCACCCCGCCGCATCGACGAGGCTGCCGCGCGCGAGGCCTTCGAGCTCGCGCTCGCCGGCCACGAACAGGCCTTCGGACGCTTCTTTCTCGCGAAGCTGTTCGGCATGGACATCAGCTTCCCCGACGGCACCTGCCGGGTGGCGCTGACCCCGCGCGACTTCATGTTCAACCCGCAGGGCTGGCTGCACGGCGGGGTGGTGGCCACCGTGATGGACATCTCGATGGGTCATCTGCTGGCCCATACCGTGGGGCCCGGCACCACGCTCGAGATGAAGACCCAGTACCTGAAGGCGGTGGGCACCGAGCCGCTGGTGTGCACCGGCCGCTACCTGCGGCGCGGCCGCGGCATCTGCTACCTGGCCGCCGAGCTCACGGACGCGAAAGGCGAGGTCGCGGCGTTTGCCACCTCGACCTGGAAGGTGCTCAAGCCCGCGACGTGAGCGGCGGCGCGGCCGTGCCTACAGCTGTTCCCAGGGCAGGCCGTCGAAGCGCCAGCCACTGACTTCGCCGCGGTGGTGACGATCGTTGAGCGGGCCCTCGAAGCCGTGCAGCACGTTCACCACCCGACTGAAGCCCGCCGCCTCGAGCGCGCGCCCGGCATGCACCGAGCGGTTGCCGCTGCGGCAGATGATCACCACCGGCCGGTCGATCGACTGGCCGACCAGCTTGCGCACCTCGCTGACGAAGTGGGGGTTCACATCCCAGTCGGGTGCCTCCGCCCAGGGCACGTGGACCGCGCCGGTGGGGTGACCGACGAACAGGTATTCGGATTCGCTGCGGCAGTCGACGAAGACCGCATCGGGCTGGCTGGCGAGCAGCTCGAAAGCTTCGCGGGGGGTGAGGTCGGTCATGGTGGTCACGCTGCGCAAGGCTGTCAGGCGGCCTTGCCCTGCAGGAAGGGCACCACCGCCTCCAGCCAGCGGCGCGGGCGCTCGCTGTGGCCGAAGTGCGCGGTGGGCAACTCGAGGTAACGGGCACCGGGGATGGCCTGCGCGATCTCGCGACCGCGCTCGGCCGGCGTGGAGGGGTCGAAGCTGCCGGCGATGACCAGCGTGGGCGTGGCGATGCCGGGCAGGCCGGTGGCGATGTCCATGTCGCGGATCGCCGCGCAGCAGCCGGCATAGCCGTCGGGGTCGATGCCCAGCAGGGTGCTTCGCACGGTCGCCGCGTGCACGGTCCGCCGCGCGAGATAGCCCCCCGTGAAGAAGCGGCCGAGGATGGTGTCGACGATCGCCGGCATGCCCTGGCTGCGGATCAGGCGGATGCGCTCGTCGAAGGTGCTCGGATCCACGCGTGCGGCGGTGTTCGACAGCACCAGGTGGTCGAGACGCTGCGGCGCATGCTGCGCCAGCCACATGCCGATCATGCCGCCGATCGACAGCCCCGCGTAGTGGAAGCGCTGCCAGCCGGCGGCGTCGGCGCAGGCCAGCACGTCGCGGCCGAGTTGCGCCAGCGTGTAGTCGCCCGGGGGCACCTCGGAGGCGCCATGGCCGCGCTTGTCGAGGCGCAGCACATGGAACTCGCGCTCGAGGCCGGCGAGCACCGGGTTCCACATCGCGTGGTCCGAGCCGAGCGAACTCACCATGACCAGCGGCGGCCCGTCGGGGCGGCCGTCGAGTCGCCAGTAGATGCGGGTGCCGTCGGTCGATCGGGCGAAGGGCATGGGGCGGTCTCCAGGGCGCAGCAGGCGCCGGAGCCGTGAGTTTAGGTCAGGCGCTGTGATCGCGGATCAGACGCAGGCGCGAGCGATCCGGCGCGCGACGGTCGAAGCTCCCCGCGGCGCCGCGTTCCTGCGGTGCCAGCCCTTCGCGCGCGATCGGTCCGATCTGCTCGATCGGCCCCGGCCGTCCGAACAGGTAGCCCTGCATCTCGTCGCAGCCGAACTCGCGCAGCATCCGCGCCTGCTCCTCGGTCTCGACGCCCTCGGCCACGACCTTCAGCCCGAGGCTGTGGGCCAGCGCGATCGTGGCCTGCGCGATCGCGCGGTCGTTCGCATCCTCGACCAGGTCGCGCACGAAGGAGCGGTCGATCTTCAGGTGGTCGATCGGGAAAAGCTTCAGGTAGGAGAGCGACGAGTAACCGGTGCCGAAGTCGTCGATGGCAAGCATCAGGCCCATCCGCTTGAGGCCGGTCAGCGTCTGGATCGCCTCGCCCGGGTTCTCCATCGCGGCCGACTCGGTGATCTCGAGCTCCACGCAGCCTTCGGGCAGGCGGTGGCGCGTCAGGATGCGCTCCACGCTGTCGAGAAACTCGTGGTTGCGCAGCTGCGCGGGCGACAGGTTCATCGACACGCGAGGTACCGGACCGCCGTCGTCGATCCAGCGCCGCACCTGACGACACACCTGGTCGAGCACCCACTCGCCGAGCGGCACGATCAGGCCGATCTCCTCGGCGATCGGGATGAAGCGGTCCGGGCCGATCGGGCCCTCGCCCGCCAGCGTCCAGCGCAGCAGGGCCTCGACGCCGACGGGCCTACCCTCGCGATCGACCTGCAGCTGGTAATGCAGGTGGAAGGCGTCGTCGCGCAGGGCATCGCGCATCTTCTGCTCGAGCGCGATCCGGTCCATCGCCTGCCGGTTCATCTGCGGCAGGAAGTAGCGGTAGGTGTTCCGGCCGGCCGCCTTCGCGTGGTACATCGCGGCGTCCGCATGCTTGAGCAGCGTGACCCCGTCCTCGCCATCATCCGGGAAGGTCGAGATGCCGATCGATGGTGTGGCGGCAAGGTCGTAGCGCTCGAGCCGGATCGGGTCGCGCAGCGCCGTGAGCACCCGCAGCGCCACCCCGGTCACCTCCTCCACCCGCTCGACCCCGGAAAGCAGCAGCACGAACTCGTCGCCGCCGAGGCGGGCGAGCAGGTCGCCCGCCCGGCATACCGAGCTCAGGCGGCGGCCGACCTCGATCAGCAGCTGGTCGCCGGTGCTGTGGCCGAGGGTGTCGTTGATCGACTTGAAGCGGTCGAGGTCGATGAAGAGCACCGCCACACGCCGGCTCAGGCGGGCGGCGTCGCGCAGCGAGGCTTCCAGCCGCTCTTCGAAGACCGCGCGGTTCGGCAGATCGGTCAGCGCGTCGCGCTGGGCGAGGCGCAGCACTCGGGCCTCGGCTTCCTTGCGATCGGAGATGTCGCGCAGCGTCGCAAGCGTGGCGGGTCGACCTTCGGCGCGGATCGGTGCGGTGCGCAGTTCGGCGACGCGGCCGGTGCGGCGCCCGGTGTGCAGTCGCACCTCACGGGCGCGGTGCTCTCGGGCGTTGGCGGCACGCGGTGCCGGCGGGCCCGGCCGGGCGGCCGCACTGCCGTCGACCTCGGTGGCGTCGGTCTCGGTGATCCAGGCCTCGAAGGCGCTGCCGATCGCCTGCGCCGGCTCGTTCAGGTCGAGCAGAGCAACCGCGGCCGCATTCAGATCGGCGATGTTGCCATCACGAATGACGAAGACGGCGTCGGGATAGAGGGAGAAGAGGTCGGCGTAGCTCTGCTCGCGTTCGCGCAGCGTGCGCTCGATGCGCGCCCGCTCGGCGATTTCGTCGCGCAGGCGACGGTTGGCGGCGTGCAGTTCATCGGCGCGCTGCTCCTGCTCCTGCCAGAGCGCGATCATCCGTGTGCTCGAGCGGCCCACCAGCCCGCGAACCGTGACCATGCCGCCCGCGAGGATCGCGATCACCCAGAGCCAGGCCGCCGGCTGGGCGAGCTGTTCCACGGCATTGCCGCCGTGCCCCAGCCATGCAAGCTGGCAGGCGGTGAGCACCGTGAGGATCGCCACGCTGAGCGTGTTCTGCCAGCCGGGTGATCGGCCCTGCAGCAGGAAGATCAGGACCGTCAGGCCGTAGACGCCGAGCTGGACGGCATCGAAGGGCTGGGCATTCAGCAGGCGTTGCAGGCTCGCGATCGAGAAGAGCAGGGTCGCGAAACCGAACAGGATGGCCGACGAGGACTGCAGCACGTCGTGGCGGATCCTGGCGATCGCCTGATGCTGCGCGGCGGCAATGGGCGGGGCGTTGGGATAATCCGGCATCCCCCTCTTGACGGCCGCCCGGGGGTGTCCTGAAGGGCGACCCGCGCCAGCACCGCCGGCCGGCAGTCGCGGTGGCGTGAACGGCGATGCTCAGCCGCCGCGGGCGCAGCGAAAGCCGATGTAGACCACCGTGGTGCCGGCCGGCTTGCCCTGCAGGTGCTCGGCGCGCATCTGGGCGGCGCCGTACCACCACGAGCCGCCGCGGGTGCGGCGCTCGCCCTCGCCGGTGGCGCCGGGCGGCTCGTCCACCCACTCCCAGGCGTTGGCGCCCATGTCGTGCAGGCCGTTCACGCCCGCGGCCGTGGCGCCGGCCCGGGCGTGGCCATGGCCGCGCAGCAGCGTGGCGCCGTGGCGCACCGCGCGGGTCTGCGCGCCGGGGCACTCGCCCAGGCACTGGGCCGGGGCGGGCGACTCGCCGGTGGGGTAGGGGTAGGTGCGGCCGCGCTCGAAGGGCGCAGGCGGCGAGGCGCGTGTCTCGGTGTAGGCGGCGCGCACCCATTCCCGGTCGGTGGGCAGACGCCCGCCGGCCCAGCGGCAGAAGGCCTGCGCCTCGTGGAAGTCGACGTGCACCGCCGGCTCGTCGTCGGCACCCGGGCTACCGTAGGGCGCAGCCCAGTGCCAGCCGGGCTTGCGGGCCCAGCCGGCTTCGTAGACCTCGCCGCCGCCGGCGCGCTCGGCGCGGGTGACCAGACGGGTGGCCCCGACGAAGCGGCGGAACTGGCCGATGGTGGTTTCGGTGCGGGCGATCTGCCAGCCGTCGATGGGCTGCCAGTCGATGCCGGCAGGGTTGGCCGCGCTGGGCGCGTTGGTGGCGCTGGCCGGGTTGGCCGGGTTGGCGGCCGGGCTCGGGCCGGCGCTCGCCGGCGCGCCCGCCGCGTGAACGGCCGGCCCGGCGCCCGCCATCAGCACGGCCGCGAGCAGCAGGGTGATGCGCCGGGATGCCCGGGCGAGCTTTGCTATCGTTGCGGGCATGAACATCGTGATCATCGGCGGCGGCATCGGCGGGCTTGCGCTCGCGCTGATGCTACAGGCGCGCGGCATCGTCGCGCGGGTTTACGAATCGGCCAGCGAGGTCAAGCCGCTGGGTGTGGGCATCAACGTGCAGCCCAGCGCGGTGGTGGAGCTGGCCGCACTCGGCCTGCTGCCCAGGCTCGATGCCACCGGCATCCGAACCCGCGAGGTCTGCTACTTCAACCGGCACGGCCAGAAGGTGTGGTCCGAGCCGCGCGGCATGGCCGCCGGCTACCGGGTGCCGCAGTTCTCCATCCACCGCGGCGAACTGCAGATGCTGCTGCTGCAGGCCACCGTCGAGCGTCTGGGCGCGCAGGCGGTGCGCGCCGGCTGCGAGGCGATCTCGGTCGATCCTTCGGCCGGCACCGTGCGCCTGCGCGAGCGCGCCACCGGCCGCGAGTTCACCGAGCAGGCCGACGCCATCATCTCGGCCGACGGCATCCACTCGGTGGTGCGTCGCCAGTTCTACCCGCACGAGGGCCCGCCGCAGTTCTCGGGCTGCGTGCTGTGGCGCGCCACCACCGTCGGCAAGCCTTTCCTCACCGGCGCCAGCATGGTGATGGCCGGCCACCGCGACCAGAAGCTCGTCACGTACCCGATCTCGCGGCGCCACGCCGATCGCGGCGAGTCGCTCATCAACTGGATCGCCGAGCTGCGCGTGCCCGGCGACCAGGCCCCGCCCAAGCAGGACTGGAACCGCGAGGTGGCCCTCGAGGTCTTCGCCTCGCAGTTCGAGCGCTGGGTCTGGGACTGGCTCGACGTGCCGGCGCTGTTTCGCGGCGCGCAGGTGATCTTCGAGTTCCCGATGGTCGATCGCGACCCGCTGCCGCGCTGGACGCACGACCGCGTCACGCTGCTGGGCGATGCCGCGCACCCGATGTACCCCATCGGCTCCAACGGCGCCACGCAGTCCATCCTGGACGCCCGCGTGCTGAGCGAGCAGATCGCCGGCACCGACGTGGCTGGGCTGCCCGCGGCGCTGCAGCGCTACGAGGCCGAGCGGCTGCCCAAGACCGCGCGCATCGTGATGGCCAACCGCGCGCAGGGCCCCGACTACGTGATGGACGTCTTCGAGCAGCGCGCCCCCGACGGCTTCGCGCGGGTGGAGGACGTGGCCACCCACGAGGAGCTGGTCGAGATCGCCGCCGGCTACAAGAAGATCGTCGGGCTCGACATGGAGACGGTCAACGCGCGCGCCCAGGTCGTGCTGCCGCAGGGCGCGTGAGCGAGGCCGAGGTCCTGCGGCTGCTGGCCACCTTCTTCCTGGGTGGCTTCTTCAGCATGATCACCATCATCAACCCGCCCTCGGCGCTGCCGGTGTTCACGGCGCTCTCGGCGGGCATGAGCCCGCAGGCGCAGCGCAGCCTCGCGGCGCGCACCAGCGGCTATGCGCTGGCCATCCTGGTGGTGAGCCTCTTCGCGGGCGGGGTGGTGCTCAACCTGTTCGGGGTGTCGCTGCCGGCGCTGCGGGTGGCCGGCGGCATCTGCGTGGTGCTGCTGGGCCACGGCATGCTCTTCGGCCACGGCCCGGGTTCGGCCAGTGCCGGCACCGCGCACGCCAACCCCGCGTTCTTTCCGCTGGCGCTGCCCACCATCACCGGGCCGGGCACGATCGCGGTGGTGATCGGCATCTCCACCGAGATCCGCGAGCAGAAGACGATGCTTGCCGAGGCGATCGCCTATGGCGCCACGCTGGGCGCGATGCTGGCCACCGCGCTGATCATCTGGCTGGTGCTGCGCAGCGCCCAGGTGGTGTCAGCCCGGCTGGGCCCGGGCGGCATCGAGGTGCTCACCCGGTTGATGGGATTCCTGCTGCTGTGCGTGGGCGTGCAGTTCATCGCCTCGGGGGTGCGCAGTTTTCTGGCGGGGGGGTAAGGGGCGGGTGCTGGCCTGCAAGCCCGCCTTTTCGCCCTGTCGAGCAGAAGCGCGATCAGTCACCCGAGGCCAGAGCACGGCGCCTTGCGCGGCCCCGCGCGGGAGCGTTGAATTCCCCGCGCCGCTCATCGGAGAGCAGCAGCGCCTTCAGAGACGGGCGCGCCCGGTTTTGCAGGCGTTGCCACTCGGCGATCGATACCAGGACCGCAGCGTCGTGGCCGCGTCGGGTCACGAGCCGCGGGCCCTCGGCGAGGCAGGTTTCGAGGAGCTCGCTGAAGCGGGCCTTGGCATCTCGGACGGGCCAGGTTTTCATGGCTGCTGACGGCTTTGACGACG
>Ga0315902_10013868_pt1 | contig 10398 bp, 7 predicted proteins | sample LakEriMetagenome_9_FD_203523 | JGI IMG/M metagenome (GOLD analysis project Ga0315902, IMG submission 203523) | Freshwater fungal communities from buoy surface, Lake Erie, Ohio, United States - Buoy 12 MA117 | ecosystem: Environmental > Aquatic > Freshwater > Lake > Lake biofilm | place: USA...
GGAACAGCATCACCTCGTCCAACACTCGGCCTAGCGACAATCGATGGCGAGTTCGCTCCAGCAGCTTTTGCAGAGCAGTCAGAGATGCGACTTTCACGGGAAGAACTTCTTAAAGCATCATCACTTGAAGATAGTCAGCTTGTAGAACTTGAGTCATTTGGTCTTATCGCAATACGTGGGCGCCACTACGATGGAGATGCACTTGCGGTTGCAAAGGCAGTCGCTGAGATGGCTGGCTTCGGTATTGAGCCGCGCCACCTTCGATCATTTAAATCGGCTGCAGATCGTGAAATCGGATTGATTGAACAGGTTATTACTCCATTCACCCGACAGAAGAGCAGTGAAGCAAAGGCTCGCGCCGAGGAAGTTCAGAAGGAGATTGCATCTCTCTCAGTGCGTCTTCATGCCGCTCTCGTTCGTGGTGGTCTCAATCGTCCTCGCTAATCGGTTTTAGCTCCTGATGTTTATTCCAGCTGAGGTTGTTGGAGTTCGAATTGAGATGCCGAGCAATCAACCCATCGTTCTACTCAGAGAGATTGAGGGAACAAGGTTTCTTCCAATCTGGGTCGGCGCAGTCGAGGCGACATCGATAGCTTTTGCGCAGCAAGGGTTAGAGGCAACGCGGCCGCTTACCCACGACTTAATCCGCGATCTCCTTGATCGCCTTGAAGCAACACTTACGGCGGTCCACATCACCTCTATAGTCGATGGGGTCTTCTATGCGGAGCTTCACCTTCGTACCGAGGCCGGTGTATTGCCGCCATTGTCGGCTAGACCTTCAGATGCGATTGCGATCGCTCTTCGGACAAAGACAAATATCTTGATTGATAACGATCTCCTTGACGAGATTGGAATCGATATCCCAGAGCAGGTAGCGCAGAGCGCTTCAGAAGGCGGAGCAGCAGGGGCTGGAGAGCAGGATTTGGAGGCCTTTAGAGAGTTCCTAGATGGCATCAACCCTGAGGATTTTGCAGGATAGGGCGTAAAAGTCTCAACCTCTAGTAGAGGTTATCTTCGTGTCGCTCATCTACTTTCTGAGCCCCCAGGCGTACCCTTTAGCCAACCCCACAACGAAAGCGAGCCCCCTCTCGTGACTGATCAAGAATTTGAAATTGGATACCGCGGCGCTACTGCATGTTCAGCTGCTGGAATTTCATACCGACAGCTCGATTATTGGGCGCGTACAGGATTAGTCGAACCATCAATTCGTACTGCAACGGGATCAGGAAGCGCCCGTCTCTACGGCTTTAGAGATATTTTAGTTTTAAAGATTGTTAAGCGCTTGCTCGATGCGGGTGTATCACTTCAAAATATTCGTACCGCTGTTGATCACCTGCGAAATAGGGGAGTCACAGAGTTAGAGCGAATTACCCTTATGAGCGATGGCGCATCAATCTACGAGTGTGCAAGTCCTGATGAAATCATCGACCTTCTGGCTGGTGGCCAAGGAGTATTCGGAATCGCAGTTGGCAAGGTCTGGCATGAAGTTGAAGGATCGCTTGCAACGCTTCAAGGTGAAGTTAACGGTGAAGTTACGGGTGTTGAAAATAGCGATGAACTCTCGCTGCGTCGAAAGGCGAAGGGCGCTTAAACCTCATATATTTCCCCTCTAGCGGTTCGAGTGCGAACCTTTTGAGGAGATTTAGATATGAGCGACCGTCAGAACTTTGAAGATCGCCATATTGGTCCGTCAGCAAGTCAAGAGAGCGAAATGCTCTCGGTGCTTGGGTACTCAGATTTAAAGAAGTTTATCGGCGACGTCGTTCCAGAAAATATAGTTATCGAGAAGAAGCTGAGTGAAGTTCTCGACTCAGCAAAGAGTGAAGTAGAAGTTATTGCCGAACTTCGAGCGATGGCCGATGAGAATGAAGTTTTCACATCACTCATTGGTGGTGGTTATTACGGAACGATTACTCCACCTGTCATCAAGCGCAACGTTCTTGAGAATCCTGCCTGGTACACCGCATACACTCCATATCAACCTGAGATCTCCCAAGGTCGACTAGAAGCTCTCTTTGCATTTCAAACTGTTGTTTGCGAGATGACAGCCTTAGCCGTTTCCAATGCATCGATGCTTGATGAAGGAACTGCGGCTGCTGAGGCAATGACTCTTGCGCGACGTACCTCCAAGAGTGATGATTCTTCGGTTTTTCTCATTGATAAGAATCTTCATGCCCAAACTAAGGCAGTAGTTATCACTCGCGCAAAGCCGCTAGGTATTGAAGTTATCGAAGTAGATGCTCTGAATATTGATCAAAGTTTGGATTACTTCGGTGTACTTGTTCAGTATCCGGATACAACAGGAACAATTAATGACTTCACAAAGGCAGCGCAAGATGCTCATGTAAAGAACGCACTATTTATCGCGGCAACTGATCTCCTTGCTCTGACGCTTCTCAAGGCACCAGGGGAGTGGGGCGCTGATATCGCTATCGGTTCCGCTCAGCGATTTGGTGTTCCTATGGGATTTGGTGGACCGCATGCAGGTTTCATGGCAGTTCGTGAAGGTCTCGAGAGATCTCTACCCGGTCGTCTTATCGGACAGAGCGTTGATTCTCATGGCAATCCAGCATTTCGCTTAGCTCTCCAAACACGCGAACAACATATTCGTCGCGATAAAGCTACGAGCAATATCTGCACCGCGCAGGTGCTCCTTGCCAATATGAGCGCCTTCTATGCAATGTGGCATGGGCCAAAGGGTCTAACAGCTATCGCATCTCGCATTCAGGACTTCACATCTCAGCTGGCAACCGTTGTTGATGCAATGAATAAGAGCTACTTCGACACTCTTACGATCAAGGTCTCTGATGCTCCTGCGATTCACGCAAAGGCTCGTGCGTCAAGAATTAATTTAGGTGTCGTTGATACCAGCCACGTACGAATTTCTCTGGATGAGACAATCACTCCCGCTATTTTCAGGGAGATTCTCTCTGTATTCGGAGTCGAAGGTAAATCGGCCCAGGGGAGCGGTATCGCACCGGCAGTAAAGAGAACCTCTGAATTCCTTAAACATCCAGTTTTCAATACCTACCACTCTGAAACCTCGATGATGCGTTATCTGCGCACGCTTTCAGACCGCGACCTTGCACTCGATCGCACAATGATTCCTTTGGGTTCTTGCACCATGAAGTTGAACTCTGTTACCGAGATGGAAGCGGTGACATGGCCTGAATTCGCATCGTTGCATCCATTTGCACCTGCCGACCAAAGTGTCGGTTCACGTAAATTGATTTCCCAGCTCTCGCAGTGGTTAGTCGATATCACTGGCTATGACGCTGTTTCACTTCAACCAAATGCTGGCAGCCAAGGTGAATTCGCGGGACTTCTTGCAATTAGAAATTATCATGATTCACGTGGGGACCAGTCTCGAAATATTTGCTTGATTCCATCAAGTGCTCATGGAACTAATGCGGCAAGTGCAGTTATGGCAGGAATGAAAGTTGTCGTAATCGCTTGTGATGAGCAAGGCAATGTAAGTCTCGACGATATCAACGCCAAGATTGAAGAACATGCTGGAGCCTTAGCGGCTCTGATGGTCACCTATCCATCAACTCATGGTGTTTTTGAATCTGCGATTTCACAAATCTGCGAAGCGGTACATAACGCCGGTGGTCAGGTTTATGTCGACGGTGCAAATCTCAATGCGCTAGTTGGTTTAGCACAACCTGGAAAATTTGGCGCAGATGTTTCGCACCTCAATCTACATAAGACTTTCTGTATTCCACATGGTGGTGGGGGACCGGGCGTTGGTCCAGTTATTGCACGTGCTCACCTCGCACCGTTCCTACCTAGCCATCCACTCGATGCAACGGCCGGTCCCTCAACAGGCCCTGGCCCAATCTCAGCTGCACCATTTGGATCAGCAAGTATCTTGCCGATCTCATGGGCTTACATTCGACTTATGGGGGGAGCAGGTCTCACTCATGCAACTGAGGTCGCTATCTTGAGCGCTAATTACATGGCTCACCGCCTCAAGAATTACTTCCCAATTCTCTACACCGGTGAAAAAGGACTCGTTGCACACGAGTGCATCCTCGATTTGCGAGAGATTACTAAGGTCAGTGGCGTAACTGTTGATGATGTTGCAAAACGTCTGATGGATTTTGGATTCCATGCACCGACGATGTCATTCCCAGTTCCTGGAACTTTGATGATTGAACCGACTGAATCTGAAGATATCCTCGAAATGAACCGCTTTATAGATGCAATGATTGCCATAAAGTTTGAAATCGATGAGATTACTGAAGGTAAGGTGGCGGTGGAAGATTCAGCGCTTCGCCATGCGCCTCATACAGTTGGAGCGATTGCCACAGGTAACTGGGATCGCAGTTACAGCCGTGAACGAGGAGCCTTTCCTTCAACCTTTACCGGACTCATTCCGGGCGAGTTAATCGGCCAGAAGGGCAAGTATTGGCCGACTACAGGGCGTATAGATGGGGCATACGGGGATAGGAACCTGGTCTGCTCATGCGAACCAATCGAGAGCTTTGCCTAACCGATTCTTAACTACTTTACATAATGTAACTTATCGGCGTTAGGCCTAAAGGTTCGTGCAAGACCCCACAGGGTTGTCTGCCACAGCGCCTCAATAACTATCGCCCGACTCATCTTCGAAACTCCATTTACTCGCTCGACAAAGATAATTGGGACTTCAATCTTTGTTGCGCCAGCTAAATCACTGGCCATCGCCATCTCGATTTGAAAACAGTATCCAGTTGCAAACATCTGATCTAAATTCAATGAGAGTAATAAATTGCGACTGTAAACCCTGAAGCCGCCAGTTAGGTCATTGAGTGGAATTCGAAGCGCTAACCGTGCATAACGAGTGCCTGATTTAGAGAGTAATTGTCGACTTCGTGGCCAGTTAACGACTGAACCGCCAGGCATCCACCTAGTACCTAAGACAATTACCTTGGAGTCAGTCGCTTGGTTTCGAGCAGCCGATAACATTGCTGGGAGATCTTCAACGCGGTGCGAACCATCTGCATCCATTGTTACGATGAATTGATACTCGGAATTCCTCAAAACCTCGCTGAATCCTGCTCGGTATGCAGCTCCTAAGCCAGCCTTTCCTGGTCTCCTGATCACGCTGACCCAATCAAGGGCTAGCGAATCAACAATATCGGCGGTTTTATCTGGTGAATTATCGTCCAGGATTACTGCATCGAAATTCTGTTCAACCTGAATCTCCTCTAATGATTTTAATAGTTCAATAATTGAAGTCGACTCATTGTAGGTTGGAATCAGAACGATAGCCTTGGCTTTAATAGTCATCGTAAAGTGAATCTCCTTGTGCCTGCAAGTGCAATTAGCAGTGAGGCTGCGAGCGTCAAAAGGGTAGCCACTCCCCCCAATCGATCAGCAAATGTGCGGTACTCAGATAGGTAGAGATCTCCAGCAATCGAGGTAGAAACATTCTCTTTACTTTGCTTCTTCACAGCACCATTATTGTCGATAAAGGCAGATATACCAATTGTCGAAACGCTCAGAATCTCGCGGGAATGTTCGATAGCACGCAGTCTTGTGATTGCCAGTTGTTGCTTGCTCTGAGCAGTATTGGCAAAAGTGGCGCTATTAGTCTGAACAATAAAAGCTCCCGATCTCGAAGCGGCATGGCGTACCAGTCCATCATTAATGATTTCATAGCAGATAATTGGTGAGATCTTCTCTTCATTAATCTTGTGAGTGACAAACCCATTTCCAGGCCTGAAGTCATTTACTGATGCAGCGTATGGCGATAGAAATTCAGCTATCTTTCGAAGTGGCATGTACTCGCCAAATGGAGTCAAGTACTGCTTGATGTAAGTTGATTTCACTTCACCGTCTACGCCGTAAAGAATTGATGCATTTGCAGGGGCACCATTCTCATCGAGAACTACTCCTGCAATGAGTGGAGTTTCTAAATCCTGCACGAGGTTTCTGATTTCTTGCTCGACATCTTGATTGTTTCGAGGATCAATATCGATTGCATTCTCTGGCCAGATAATTGCATCATAACCCGGTTTCACAACTTCCCGAGTGACATCACGGTGCAAATCGAATACCGCCTTGGCTCGAGAGTTGAATTCAAGTCCAACTGATGGCGTATTTCCTTGTATCGCAATCAAAGAGAGGCTATCAACGGGTTTTGGATTATCGGGTAAGAAACCTGCGAGGAGAATTAATACTCCCGCAAAGATGAAGTTCCTTAACCGCAACCTAGTAATGAGTACGGCTAGCGCAAGGGTTAAATAAGAGAGAAGAAGTACTCCTCCATACGAAACTAGAGGGGCTAAGGGCGAATCACTCTGACTAAATGCAACTCGAGTCCAAGAAAATCCCCCGAATGGGAAACGTGATCGTAGCTCTTCGCAGAGTAGAAGTGCGAAGACCACCCATCTCATAGATTTCGTCTTCTTGTATGAATACCCAACTGGGATAAAGAAGAGCGCTTGGAGTGTAGAGAGAAGCAACCAAGGAAAAGCGCCTACGTATTTACTACTCCAATGCAGCACTATTGCGTTTACGAGTAATCCGAATAGGAATGCACTAGCAATAGGTGTTCGAGATTTACTCAGCACGTGCAGGAAAAGTGCATAGCCAACTATCGCGGCATACCAAATCCCTATTGGTTCAAATGCGGCGCTAACTATGAGGGCAGAGAGGACTAGGACTACCATTTGAGTGCAGAGATCAACCGATCAACGCTGGCTCCAAGACCGTGCTCGGCCTGCATCGCATAAATTTCAGATAGATCATCAGGCCTCTTAGGTATGGCGATATCCATCGCAGGAATCGCGACATCTTTTGCACAGTGCACAAGCGTTGGTGCAATCTTCAGATAATCAGCGCCTTCAATAATCTTCTTGGCTAGATTGGCGGTAAGTGCCTCGTGTCCAGCTTTTGCGGCTTTGAGCGCTTCGTCGACAGTTGCGAAGTTATTGGCAATAAGTGCAGCACCCTTCTCGCCAATACCCTTTACGCCAGGCAACCCATCTGAAGGATCACCGCGAAACATTGCAAAGAGGGCGTAGCGCTCCCCCGGAATTCCATACTTATCTGCAACCCATTTGATATCAACAAGATCGTGCTGAGAAATCCCACGTGCTAGATAGACCACTTTTACATCACGTTTATCATCTACTAACTGGAATAAATCGCGATCTCCCGTTACAACTCGTATCGGCCCCTTCTCCTTTACTGCGAAGGTGGCCATCACATCATCTGCTTCATAATCATCGACACCCAACATTGGTATTCCAAAGGCATCTAGAAGATCTAGAAGAATCGGGATCTGTGGTGTCAGCGTCTCAGGCTCTTCTTCAATCTCGCTCTCATCTTCTAAGCGATTAGCTTTATAAGCAGGAAAGAGATCAACGCGCCAAGAGGGGCGCCAATCCCCTTCAATGCAGGCAACAATTCGGTTAGGTGAATACATTCCTATCAAGCGCGCCGTCATATCAAGATATCCGCGAATTGCATTGACTGGAGCACCTGATGGTGAAAGCAATGTGTCAGGCATCCCGTAATAAGCGCGATACCAGAGCGATGCGCTATCAAGAAGCATCAGAGTCATAGTTCTCCCAACATATAGGAAACTACTCCTCGATCCAAGCGCCTAACTCCATCCCGGCATACAGGACGAAGATGCTCGGCCGCTCCCCCGATCTGCGTTAAGAGATCGATAAGTTGTTTAATAGATCGAACGAAATCACCGACAGTCATATCAGTTCCCTTAAGAACGTTGCTTAAGGAGTGACCATTGGCCCATCTGTATGCGGCATAACAGAAACCGAAATCCGGTTCGCGTTGAGTCTTGACGTCAAACTCGTTCTCAACATCCTCGAGCTCTACCCAGATCTTTGCAACTGTAGCTAGTGCATTTGTAACGTTTTGATGGGGCATCTTCGGGGCGTAATTTTCTGAGCTGCGACTCTCAAAGATCATTGCTGATGCAACTGAGAGAAGTTCAGGTGCGGATAAATTATCGAAGACCCCTTTTCGGATGGATTCCGTTAATAGGAGATCTGATTCAGCGTATATCTTTGCAAGAATCTTGCCTTGTTCTAGAGGTTTCTCACCCTCGATATATCCCAAGTGGGTAAGAACATTGCAGATTCGGTCAAAGGTCTTCGCAATGACGTGGGTGCGGTTCTCCACACGGGCTCTTAGCCCCTCAGATTCACGGTTGATACGGTCTGCACGTTCAGCAAAACGCGCATGAGTTTCACGATCATTACATGCGTGGCAATCATGTTTGCGCAGAGCGCGGCGCATTCCATCTAACTCATTCTCCATGCGAACTCGTTGACGTTGATCGAAAGTTCGGCGCCCATCTCGTTTACTCAATACTCTTTCGAGCTCCTTAATATCTATTCGGAGCCTTGAATACTCTGAGAAATTCCCAAGGTGACAGACCGCTGATTCGCTCTGTTCTGCAGCTGCTGAATCATTTTTACGAATCTGTCTTACAAGACCGACGACAGCTCGATCTGCTTGGAATTGCGCGAAGGAAGATTCGAGGCTGCCACGAGCGCGTTCGCGACCAAAACGTGCAATGAGATTGATCGACATGTTGTAACTTGGAGTAAATGAAGATCTCAGTGGATATGTTCTCGTAGACGCAAGGCCAGCAGCCATCGCAGAATCAACTGTAGGTGACCATTGCACAACAGCATTTCCCTCAATATCGATACCACGACGACCGGCGCGACCAGTGAGCTGGGTGTACTCCCCTGGTGTAATTGATACGTGGCCTTCACCATTCCATTTTGTTAACTTCTCAAGTACAACAGTTCGAGCAGGCATGTTAATTCCAAGAGCAAGGGTCTCTGTCGCAAAGACAGCTTTAACCAGTCCCCGCTTAAATAAATCTTCGACAGCTCCTTTAAAGCTGGGAAGCAATCCAGCATGGTGGGCGGCGATTCCCCGCTCTAACGCTGTCATCCAATCGCGATAGCCCAAAACTTCGAGATCTTCCTCTGCCAAATTCTGGGTGTACTTCTGAGCGGTGGCCACGATCTCAATGCGCTCTTCCGTGGTGGTTAACTTCACGCCCTCATTGAGACATTGCTTAACAGCTGCATCACATCCTGCTCTGGAGAAGATGAATGTGATTGCGGGTAACAAATTCTCTCTCTGCAACTTCTCGATAATTTCAGCTCGTGACAGGCGACTCTCGTTCTCATTGAAACGCTCACGACGATGGCGAGGAACCTTGTTTCGACGCATCGCCTCGCGCTCTGCAGCGAGTATCTCGGGGTTCACTCTTCCTGGCTCACTGAAGAGATCAATCATTCGATCGCCAATAAGGAAGTGTTGATAGAGCGGAATGGGCCTTATTTCACTGACGATGACCTCAGTAGAACCTCTGACCTCTCCAAGCCATTCACCGAACTCTTCAGCGTTGGAGACTGTCGCCGATAGCGAGATGACCTGAACGCTCTCCATAAGATGAATCAAAACTTCTTCCCAGACAGCTCCTCGAAATTTATCTGCGAGGTAATGAACTTCGTCCATCACCACTGAGCCTAGATTCTTAAGTGTCGAAGAATTGGCGTACAACATATTTCTTAAAACTTCAGTTGTCATAACTAAGATATCGGCCTCGGAGTTGATATTGGTATCTCCGGTCAGTAGCCCGACTCGATCTTCACCAAATCGATCTTGAAATTCAGCAAATTTCTGGTTCGAGAGAGCTTTTATCGGGGTCGTATAAAAACATTTCTTACCTTGGGCAAGTGCGCTAAATGCGGCAAATTCGCCCACGACAGTCTTTCCAGCACCCGTAGGCGCTGCAACTAAGACCCCTTTGCCATCTTCAACGGCTTGGCAGGCGAGAATCTGAAACTCATCAAATCCAAAGTCGAATTGCTCGATAAATTGTGTTGTGAGCGGATGTTGCCCCCGCTTCTTCGCCGCCGCATATTGTTCTGCCGGCGTCGTCATAGGGCCCATGTTAGTCCAGCAGATGCAATACATTCTGCTGAAACTGGGGCGCGACCAATACGCTCTCCATCGGCATATGCAACAGCATCTGCCGATATAGATATCTTCTGAGTGCGGTAGGTCTTCACCGCAGGGTGACTTAGATGCGAGCCAGAAAAAACCTTAGGAAAGACCTTTATGAACTCAATCTTGCTCACTGGTTCTAGAATCATCACATCGAAGAGCCCATCATTAAGCTGTGCATGAGGACAAACAAGCATCCCACCACCGTAGGAGCGTCCATTACCAACAGCAATCAACATCGCCTCTGTCGTAATCTTTACTGAATCCATCGTGATCTCGTACTCAATAGGCAGAAACTTTGGTAGCTCGAGCGCAATTGCGAGGTTGTATCTCTGTGGACCTTGTGGCCAACTCAATCGATTCGCTCGCTCGTTTACAACGGAATCAAACCCGGTAGAGAGTATTGCT
>Ga0315902_10013869_pt1 | contig 10398 bp, 22 predicted proteins | sample LakEriMetagenome_9_FD_203523 | JGI IMG/M metagenome (GOLD analysis project Ga0315902, IMG submission 203523) | Freshwater fungal communities from buoy surface, Lake Erie, Ohio, United States - Buoy 12 MA117 | ecosystem: Environmental > Aquatic > Freshwater > Lake > Lake biofilm | place: USA...
CATAAAAAATCCCATACATTTCCTATTATTTTTTTCATATTTTTCCTTTCAGTAGAAACCATATTAGTGTTTCTACTGATATTTATATGTTGCACCACCGCAAAATATTAAAGTTTTATGACGGTCGACAGTATAACACCAAGGCGCTATAATACAAGCTCAACTCTAAAAAATCTCCATGCAATACCAAGTGATATGCAAAAGCAAGGCTCGACGAGTGCTGATCGAAAGCATGGTACGGGTATTGATCAATGAACTCAAACTCACCAGGTCACGCTCAGTTCTCACGGTGAAGTCAGAAAAAGGTCTGATAAAAAAAGATCAGATGCGTGGGGTAGTGGGCCCGGACCCTGCAGATCCTAGCCATATCATCATGCTACTGGATTCTACACTGAGCAATGAATCTCTAGTGGAGACCCTGTGCCACGAAATGGTACATGTCAAACAGTTTGCCCTGGGTCAAGCCAAGATCAAGTATCGTGGCAAAAAAGCCACATTCCACTGGATGGGCCGACCAGTCAAGGCAGTGTATTGGGATCAACCCTGGGAGCAGGATGCTTGGCGCAGGGAAAAGGTCTTGGCCAGCAGAATCTACAAGATCATCACCGGTTGACCAGAAATAGCCATTTTGCTACAATATGGATTCAACAGTTGGAGCAGACTATGGCCTACACCGTTTTCAAACACAATCAGAACTATGGCCCACGTGCGGGCCTAGAGGGCCCATTCCACTATCCCAACGGACAGGTCCTGTATTACGATCCCAAAGCAGGCGAGTACTACGACCCCCGCACAGACTTCTATGTAGATCGTGAAGATGTGGCTCTTTTACAACAAAGCGTTTTTGACCTGGTTAGTAAGCACTAACCTAAAAAGGTTGACCAGAAATAGCCATTTTGCTACAATATGGGTATAGTAAGAAATAAGGAGAGCTAGATGAAGCTGATGATCACTACCCAGGTTGAAGAAAACTACGGTGCCCACGATTGGGACGGCACAGGTACTTGCCCTCAGTATTGGAAATTCAAAGGTGGCAACGACTACTCGTATGCCCTAGGCGGCCACCTACGCAACTCTGAAACCCTGTCAGAGCTGGTGCAAGCTCTCCGTGGTCAGATCGAAGAAGATAGCGTTGGTTATCGCGAATACATCATTGGTTGGTCCGTGGAGTCGGACGACTATCTCACTGACTTTGAGCGCAGTCAGCTCGAATACGAAGGTAAGATCACTTACCGTACCCGTGAACTCAAACTCTTGGAGGCCGCATAATGCCCACGATTTCAGAAATCAATCACGCCATCATGCAAGGCGATCTCACCAACGATCAACTGGACAGCGTCATTGCCGCGATCAAGTTCCGTCGTACCCAGATCGCTAGAGAAGTCAAACGCGAAGTCCGGGTGGGAGCGGCTGTGAAGTTCTATCATCCCAAACTGGGCATGGACATCCACGGTACTGTGAACCGGGTGAAGCAGAAGTTTATCTTGGTGGACACTTCCAAAGGTCGCTACAATGTTCCGGCCAACCTGCTTGAGGTAGCTTGATGCCCCAAGATAGACTCACAGTGGGTCTCAAGTGGACAGCCACTTGGATCACCCTGGCTGGTGCCCTGTGTACCAGTTTGCGGATAGACCCACTCAATGTCTACCTGCTCAATGTGGGTAGTCTGCTGTTCTTATGGTGGGCTTTCCGTATCCGTGACCGTGCAATGATCACTGTCAACGCAGGCCTGTTGGGCATCTATGTCCTGGGCTTGTTTTTCAGCAGATAAAAAGAGGTTGACCAAAAACCCCATTTTCGGCTATAATATAGGTATAGTGTAAAAAAGGAGCTGACATGTACACCGTTGAAGTCTACAAAAAAGATCGTCGTACCAAAGCAGGCGAGCGCCTGGTCCGCAAGGTGGATCACAGCACCGCAGATCGTGGTGCCTTGGAGCATGTGTATAAACACACCTATTTCCCCAGCCATGGATATCGTTTCGAAATCCATGAGACCTATGTCGTCCGCAAGAACTTGATGGGTGGCGCAGAGTTCAAAGAACGCTACGATACTCCGTACTTCTGCTCGCCCAGTTCCGAATCTTATTGGAGCATGTGATGGCTCTCAAGATCGTCAAAGAGGTCACAGAATGGCGTGATGTTTCGCGCCAGCCCAACCATGTGTATCTCATGGATGGTGACAAGGTATATGCCTATTCCAAATGGGGAGAAGGTCCAGCGGAGGTACTTCGCACTCCTCTCCGGATTGATCGCCGCAGGCGCAAGTTTGTAGAGCAGAAAAAGAATCTCTGGAAGTTTGATCTCACCATCCGTGTTGACAAAGAAGAACCCGCTAAACCGCAGGGGCAAGTTTGGACAGTGGCTGGTTCCAAAGGCAACAAGTATTTCGTGAACCTTTCTGCAGGACAGTGGTCATGCACTTGTCCAGGTTTTGGATTCAGAGGTAAATGTCGTCATATCACCGAGACCGCCGAAACTGTATAATCCGGCAAAGTAGATCATCAAAATAGTAGACCTTGCCCGTGGAGTTTGCTATACTAGTCCTACGCTGAGACAACAAGTTTGCGTTCGGCGATTTACTTTAAAGGAAAATCATAAATGATTACTCGATTCAACGAAGAAACTAAGACCTATAAACTGTTCAACGCTCTCCATAATGGCGACGTTGTGACTCCTTCCCAAGCAGAGAAGCGTTTTGGCATCAAGAACATCAGTGCCGAAGTTAGCCGTATCCGTCAGGCAGGCTTTGCCGTGTATGCCAACAAGCGTGTGGCAGGCAACGGTGTCAAGGTCACCGAGTATGTGCTCGGTAAGCCAAGCCGCAAGATTGTAGCCGCTGGTTACAAAGCTCTTGCCATGGGCTTGGTCTAATAGAGTTCGCTGGTCGCATCAAAACGACCACCTCTTTGAAAAGGCTATCTCCGGATAGCCTTTTTTTTATGGTTGACCAGAAACTCTGTTTCTATTAAAATATTTGTATGCTTAAAAAACTCATGCAACGATTGGGCCGATACCGTGTTATCATGGACCGGCAAGACAACGAACCGTACCTGGAGAGGTACTACCTGTTCCTCAAAGATAGGAAACGGTTCCCTTTCAATATTTTCTTACACAAGTTCTTAAAAGGAGATCCCGACGATGTACATGATCACCCATGGTCGTATTGCACTGTCATACTTGCAGGAGGCTATTATGAGTGGGTTCCGCAGTTTGATGCTCGCGGTAGAAAGACTTGCGAGGTTCGTTATTGGCGTGGGCCCGGACACTTTCGTCGTTGCGGTGCCAACAGTTATCACCGTATTGAACTCAAGCCGGGTGTAACTGCTTGGACCTTGTTTATGCCTGGACCACAGCGCCAAGACTGGGGATTCTGGTACGGCAACAACTGGATCCAGCACGAAGAATATTTCAAACTCAAACAACTGCTCAAAGCAAAGGAATAATCATGCCCAACTGGTGTAGCAACACCTTGACTCTTGGCCACTCTGATCCAGCGGAAATCGCTCGGGCTGTAGAGGCTTTCAAGCGTGGTGAACTGCTCAACGAGTTTGTGCCCTTGCCAGAATCTGAGAATGAAAACTGGTATGATTGGCATATCGCGAACTGGGGGACCAAATGGGATGTAGGTGGTGACAGCTATGGTGATCCCAGCATCACCGAAGATGGACGGAGCATGAGCGTGAACTTTGATTCAGCTTGGTCCCCGCCCACGCAGTGGTATGAAAACATGCAGGCCTTGGGGTTCGACATCACGGCCATGTACTACGAACCGGGCATGTGTTTTGCTGGTAAGTATGATGAGCACGGGGACGAGTCCTATGAGTTTTCGGGCCTGACCAGCGATGAAGTTCGTGATGCCTTGCCGCAGGATCTGGATGATATGTTTGCCATTTCAGAGACCATGGCCGATTATGAAGATGAAGAACCGCTCACTGAGTGGTATGTTGAAGGCGCAAAAAAGAAAGGCTTGATCAAAGATGATGGAGACGATTGATATCGTATTGTGGATTTCGGTGGGCATCGCCATAGGTGCTTGGATGTTTTATTTTGCTCTGAAACTGGCAGTCAATATATTGGCACGCCGTATCCAGCAACAACTTGAAACCCTGGATGAAGCCTTGAAAGAACAAGTTGATCTGATTCCTTGTCGTGTGGAACAGCACAACGGAGTATTTTTCGTGTATAATAATGACACTGAAGAATTTATGGCCCAGGGATCGACCTTGGCCGAACTGAGAGAACGCATCAAAGCACGTTGGAAAGACCAGCGTGTGAGCGTAGTAGCCGGCGACGAAGCCGTGCTAGAACAACTGAAAGCGCAACTAAATGAAAGTAGCAATAGCCAGTGACATCCACTTGGAGTTTGGAGATCTAGATCTACCCAATACCGATGGTGCTGATGTACTAATCTTGAGTGGTGATATCTGTGTGGCCCGTGACATCGGCCGCCCAGACTCCTCAAACTTCATGGAAGGTGCCCGTAGCCAAAGGGTATCCGATTTCTTCAAGCGTGTGAGCACGGCCTTTCCGCATGTGATCTATGTCATGGGCAACCATGAACATTATCACGGTGACTTTGCCAAGAGCTATGATATCCTTAAGAAAATGCTGACAGACCAGTATCTTCACAATGTGTACCTCTTGGAAAAAGAGACCAAAGAGATCGATGGTTGGACTTTTATCGGCGGTACACTGTGGACTGATTTCAACGGTGGCGATCTACAGACTATGAGGCATGCGTCCTGGGGTATGAATGATTACAACGGAATCAAAAACAGTGCGTCTGGACATGCTCATGGTATCTGGAATCTGATCCCTGAAGCCACACTCAAGGATCACTACAAGATGAAAGGTTACATCCAAACAGTGTTGGCCAATCGTCATGCGCAAGGGCACCGTGATCGACGTGTGGTGGTAGTGGGCCATCATGCACCCAGCAGAGCCAGCACACATCCCAAGTACCAGCATGACATCCTGATGAACGGTTGCTACTCTACTCCGTTGGACAATATCATGTTGGACCATCCGGAAATCGTGCTGTGGACACATGGGCACACTCATGAAGATTTTGACTACATGATTGGATCAACCCGTGTGGTCTGTAACCCACGTGGCTATATTGGCTATGAAGACAAGGCAGATCGATGGCAAGCAAAATACATAGATTTGGACAGTATCTCCGCTACAGCGGCGCCAGCATCACAGTCAGTGTAAATCCACTGTATTGGAAGGTACTGCCCTGGTTCCGAGACGTGACCTTGGGCGAATGGGGCGAAGCCGAGCGTACCTGGGCCGCCGGCTTCCTTTTTCTAACCATTCGAGTTTGGATTGATCGAGGAGACTGGTAATGGCCACGCAGATAACCTTGACAAGAAAACAACTTGAGCGTATACTAACACTTATTACTATTGATGATCGAGTTGAATCTGTAACCATTTTTGAAAGTCATACGTCGGGCATTGGTGCTAGTCATCATGTATTCTGTCATACCAATAAGAGTGAACGTGATTATGAAGCAGACATTACAGACGTGGAGGTATGGTAATGAATGAAGTTTTTAAACAACTGAGCTTGATGGCAGGTGGTAGTCACTATCCGTCGATCAATCCCGACATCCAACAACGTTTTGGCGAACTCATTGTAGAGGAATGCATCAAGCAACTGCTAGAATGGAAGAATGAACCTTTCCCATTTGATGAGAACACCGCGGCCTGGATTTTAAAAGAACATTTTGGAATGAAACAATGAAAGTTTATATATCTAACTATCGCAATCACTGGATCTCACCTTACAAGATCCTGGAATATGCTTTTTTCTGGACCGACTGGAGCCGTTGCGGTCGCTGGACCTTGGCACAGAGTCTCGAAGATGAAAAGAGAGAAAAGAGTCAGTATGTAGATCATCCTGAGTGGGTTGAACGTTGGGCAGACAGGCTGACACCAATCTCCAGTGCCATCCAGTGGGTGCTGGATCGTGTGCATCCTCGTATCACTTATGTCAAACTCGATCGCTGGGACACATGGTCGATGGATCATACCTTGGCTGAGATCGCGTTGCCCATGCTTCGACAACTCAAAGAGACCAAACACGGTGCTCCTAATGTTGACGATGAGGATGTGCCTGAACATTTGCGTAGCACAGCCGCACCGGCCAAGGAAAACGAGTGGGATACCGATGGCAATCACTTCAAGCGTTGGGACTGGGCACTAGATGAAATGATCTTTGCTTTTGAAATGAAGTGCAAGGATGACTGGGCCAGTGAGTTTCATTCAGGAGACATTGACTGGTTATGGGTGCCCGTGGACAAAGACGGCAACGAAGTGCCCAAAGGCGAACACCGATATTTTGAGATAAAGAACGGTCCTAATCATACACATGAACTCGACATGGATGGTATGAAGAAGGTACAGGACCGTATCTCTAATGGATTTAGACTTTTTGGCAAATACTACGAGGCACTATGGGACTAACAACTACAGCAACAGTCAATCTCAAGGAACTGTTTGAAGATTGGGAAAATGATATCCTACGCAAGAATAAAACTGCCCAAGAAGTGACCTTTGCAGATGACCCCATCGCTCTGAGTTGGGCCAGCTATCGTGTGTGGACCAAGTTTCCTGCCCGTCGCTGGGTTGGCCTCAACGAGGTTGAAGCCTTTGAGCACGATCGAGTGATTGCTTCGCAGACTCGAAAATATTATCGTGACAAGATCATGATGCAGACGCTGAAAGGCCAACCACTGAGCGATTATCAGACTTTACTATACGGCATTGTGTCTGGTGAAACACCCATCATGAGCGACCAAGTTGGTATCATCATGAAACTGCCATATTTTTATGTTGAAGATATGACTCTAGCTGAAGTGTTTGGCAAAACCGCAGGACTTGAATCTAGAGAGCATGTGGCAGAAACACGACCTGGTACGATCACTCCTGTGGCCAAGATACTTTCCAGTCGCCGTCGTGCAGAAACCTATCAATATTGGTTTTCCGACAGTAATGGTATTTCCACAATGTGGTCAGTGTTGAGCAACAATCCACTGCGTAGTCTAGTAGACAGTTTGTTCGCACGTGGTGAGCCACTTAACGTACAGGCGCATTGGCACTACAAACAGCATTTCCCCAGTGATCGAGTACACTGGAATCTAGGAAATGTGGAGTTGGCATCTTGAGCATGGAGCACCTGGTGCGAGAACTCATGTTGGCACAGCATGGAAGAACAGCGCAAGAACCCTTGACACAGGAAAGTTTTGATCGTTGGTGTCATGGTTTTATTTTTGATGCGATGAAAGATCAGAGATTTGGCCAGGCCTTCTGCAACTATTTTGGTGTCACCGACAATCATGTGTTTTACGAACGCGATGCGGAAAAATGCAAGGCCATGATTCGCAAGCGATATCTATGAAATGGTCTGTGGCTTTCAGACAAGAACAACGCAACTGCTGTCCACCTAGAGAATTTTGGATAGTACGCAAAGAAGTAGTAGAAGCACCTTCGGCTGAGTCAGCTGAGGCCGAAGTTAAACGAAGATGGCGATACAATCACAGTATCGAAATCCAATCTGTTACAAGGATCGAAGATGAACAAGGAAAATAATATGATATGCACAGGTGGTATTCCTCCTCAGTTGGTCATGGGCATGGAACTCTATCAAGCCTACATGCTGGGCATGCTAAACTGGTATAAACTTTACGCTAACCTATCAGGTATGGATTACTGGACTCGATACATTCAAGCATACCAGACCACAGAATCTAAATGAAACTGTATTTTGCCTACGGAGCCAACTTAAACAAGGTCAGCATGAGCCTACGCTGTCCCCGAGCTGTACCATACCAAGCATTTACTCTGCGTGGATGGTGCTTGGATTTTGCCCATCATGCTACCATCCGTCCGCATCCTGGGCGCACAGTCGAAGGTGCTCTGTGGCGTATCACCGAAGAATGTGAGCTCAGCCTTGACGCATTTGAAGGATATCCTGATTATTATACCAAACGTATTCTAGCACAGGACGGTCGCGAGTTCATGGCCTATATCATGAACCCACCGTTGACGGGATCTCCGGGTGCAGGATATCTCGACGTGATCGAACAAGGGTACCGCGACTGGAATCTGGATTTTGAGTGTTTGGATCAAGCCATTGACCAGTTACCACAAGATCCTTATAATACAAAGTATGTTGACATCGCTGATGCCACCCATTGAAATAGACCACAGGACCAAGGAAAGTTTTTTACACGCCCAGGAGATATCAAAACCCTTTGGTGGTATTGACGACATCATATCTTGGTGCAAGAGTGAAATGCAAAATGATTGGCGCTGGCAAGTGGTAGATGTGAGTTCAGATATACGCCCAGGTAGGTATATCTTTTATTTTGATAACGAACGTGATTACCTGGCATTTACAATGAAATGGAGTTGATATGAAGTATCTTACAATCTTGATTGTTGCCGCATGTGCGATCAATATGTTTTTATATTGGGACACATCTGCAGTGTATGGCTGGCTAGTGGCCCTGGCAGGATGGATACCACATCTATTTGATAGAAAGGCAAATCATGGCAACTAAGAAACAAAAGCAAGAACTCATTGACACACTAAAGTGGACACCACGCACTTACAATCTACAACTAGGTGCGTATGGTGGTGAAGTGTATTTTGGAAAAGTGGATCGTAAAATCTACGACTTCTTCAAACAACACAAGATCGATCTAGAAGAATACGCCAGCGACTGGGACGATGACAAATGGGAATTTGTGCCCGACGATCTGCGTCCGTTTCCCCCTGGTGCTCCCTATGATGGGCATAATGCGATCCAGTGCAGTGGTGCCACACTAGATTCTGCCAACTGCTTGACCATCTATGACGAGAACAACAATACAGTTTTTGAATGCAGTCTAGATCCAGAAGAGCTAGAGAAACACGGCATCGAAGTACATTGTTGGGAGTCAGAATACATCAACGATTACGAAGATGGTACTGTAGTGTTCTGGGGCGGCCAAGGAGAAAAAGGTCTGTTATTTGGCGCAGATCTCGAGCTCAAGCAACCATTTGATCCCAAGAAAATCAAGCTCAACTACAGCGATGCCGACGGTTGGTACATCGTCAATGGTATAGAATATGATGGTGAAGACCTAGAAAACAACGATTACTCTACCACCGGCAAGTGGGGTGAAAACAAGTGGATCATCGTCGGTGACACTGAAGAAGTTTACGAAGGTGTGCATAGCGATGACAAAGAAGATGAAGATGCTGAAGATCAACTAGAATGGCCCAAGCCACACGAAACCGGCACAGACAATCCCATTGACTTTCCTGACAGCGCCTGTACATCTGAGACCTGGGATCCCGTGGCAGAACTTGACAAAATCATTGCACCATTTCAAGTCACAGATTGGTTTGACAAAGATATCAAACCAGTACGCAAAGGTGAGTACGAAGTGATGATTGATGCACCCTGGCCCAATAGTGGAATGGGGCGAGCGGACTGGACTGGACGTGGGTGGAAACACAACGGTACAAAAGTCAAGATCCATCAGTGGCGCGGAATCACCGAAGATCTCGGTTAGTACTCACTAACTTCAGCGGTTGACCAAAAAGTCCTTTTGTGTTATACTGTAGTTCTATCATGAAAAAGGTCTAACATGGCAGGTGGAATCCAAAAAGGCACAGAAGCAGGCAGTGCTGAGAGCAAGCAACTGGACGGTGACGTCAAAGTCATCGCCGAAGCCATCGCTCAAGCCCAAAATCGATATTTCTACGAATCCGGGCATCGCTGTCTAGACGAAACCAAGTTTAGTCATCGAACAGTGATTGAAGCCGCCATTCCAGAAATGCGAGAACGCGGAGTTGAGATAGGTTGCATGCCTGATGGCGGCATGTGGTTTGATGCACCTCGTGGACAGACTCGCACTCTCAAAGTGGCTTTTGAAGCCAAACACCAACAAGATGGCGGCAACGCTATCGAACGTTGGAACAAAAACTATCTGCTGTGTAATCGACTATGGCCAGATGCCAAGTACATCACATTCATGACTGGCGAGGGCGCAAAAGTTGGTGGTGTGCTACATGCATTTGGCAAGACCATGAGCGCAATCAACGGTGCCGACTGTGTGTTTTATTATGCGCCCACTGGGTTCAGCCAAGAAGACATTTTCAGTGTGATGAATAGTGTGCTGGATCTTGGCTTGACATTTGATCAGATCCGCCCTTACATCAACAAGCGCCTGGTTAATAACTTTGACAACTTGTTTGAAGCAGAAACTCCTGAACAGCGACAGGCCCGCTTGGTCGCAGTAGAACAGCGACTTCTAGTTGAGCGCCAGTTCAGTGAGTTTGCGCAGGATCCTACAGATCCTCTTTATCCTGTGTGGCACCGTATCCCAAAGATGACAAG
>Ga0315902_10013870_pt1 | contig 10398 bp, 7 predicted proteins | sample LakEriMetagenome_9_FD_203523 | JGI IMG/M metagenome (GOLD analysis project Ga0315902, IMG submission 203523) | Freshwater fungal communities from buoy surface, Lake Erie, Ohio, United States - Buoy 12 MA117 | ecosystem: Environmental > Aquatic > Freshwater > Lake > Lake biofilm | place: USA...
CTGAATTCTGGCGAGAATAGATCCTTAATGGCTTTTAGCTCTCCCTCCTCGAATGCAAGTGCCGGCCGACCAAATCCGATACTTCCTTGAAGAAGATCTCTAGCGCCTGCGTTTGTTGTCATAATAATGATGGTGTTACGGAAGTCTGTTTTTCGTCCATTATTATCCGTTAGAGTACCGTGATCAAATACCTGGAGCAGAATATTCTGCATATCAGGGTGTGCCTTCTCGATTTCATCGAGCAGAAGGACCGCGTGTGGTGACTTGTTCACTGCTTCCGTAAGAAGACCGCCTTGTTCAAATCCAACGTATCCGGGGGGTGCGCCGATTAGACGACTCACGGCGTGGCGTTCCATGTACTCGGACATGTCAAATCGAATGAACTCGATGCCGAGGACTTGTGATAGTTGTTTTGCGACCTCGGTCTTACCAACGCCTGTCGGACCACAAAACAGAAAACTACCGATTGGCTTATCGCTATTTCCAAGTCCTGAACGCGACATCTTGATCATTTCGGTAACGGAATCAACTGCCGCATCCTGGCCAAAAACAACTGACTTTAGCCTTAAAGCAAGATCCTTCAACTCTTGTCGCGCTGCCGAGGTGATTTTTTCGGCTGGAACTCGTGCCATTCGTGCAACAACTTTTTGAACATCCTCAATCGTTGCGCGCTTAACTTTTGCTGATTGTTTTCCGTGGCCTTTGAGCGCGAAGCTTGCACCGACTTCGTCAACGACGTCTATGGCTTTGTCTGGTAGCTTTTTATCGCGCAAGTATTTGACGGATAGATCGACCGCCGCTTTTAAAACCTCATCGGGAAACTTCGCGTGATGATGTTCCTCGTAGCGACTGCGTAGTCCCTTTAGGATTTTAACAGTATTTTCTGGAGAGGGCTCTTCTACGTCGATTTTTTGGAATCGACGGCTCAAAGCAGCGTCAGCTTCAAAGTGTTGGCGGAATTCCTTGAATGTTGTACTGCCAATGCATCGTACTTCGCCACTACTGAGGGCTGGTTTTAAAAGGTTGCTGGCATCCATCGTTCCGCCGCTGACTTGGCCAGCTCCAATCACCGTGTGAATTTCGTCAATAAACAGGATGGCGTTTGGTTTTTTGCGGATGGCCTTGATGACGCCTTTCAATCGCTGTTCGAAATCGCCACGAAATTTTGTGCCCGCAAGCAAAGATCCCATATCGAGCGAGTATATCACCGCGTTCTTCATGGGAGCCGGGATGTCACCTTGCTCGATTTTCCAGGCGATGCCTTCTGCGATAGCTGTTTTCCCTACTCCTGGATCACCCACGAGTAGTGGGTTGTTTTTTCTTCGGCGGCACAAGACTTGCACGCATCGTTCAATTTCATCTTCACGCCCGACCAAAGGATCAATCTTCCCTTCTTTAGCCCGTTCGTTGAGATTCACGGCCCACTGCGCGAGGGGGTCTTTACTTGTCCCGGCTTGGGTTTCATCGTCTATCGGAGCGGACCGTGTGTTTCGATTTTCGCTGTCTTCAATTTCGTCAGAGCTTGCAATTAGCTTGTCGTCTTCGCTACCGGCGTCTTCTGGTAGTTTTGATAGGCCATGTGACACGTAGTTGATGACATCAAATCTAGTTATGTTTTGCTGCTGAAGGATATAGACGGCAAAGGAATCGCGCTCGCTAAACATGCTGATAAGAATGTTTTCCCGCTGATCTTACGTGCTGTGCTGCTCGCTGGATCACTCGTTGGAATCCAACAGTAGGCTGAGGCATCTGTCCGGGTCTCAGAATGCCACTTGGGATGTGTTCTGAGAAGAAGTCTTCCAACTTTCCCCGCGTAACTTCAACGGATCCTCCGCATGCACGAATAGCTTTTATGGCGGAATCGTTTTGAAGCAGCGCAAAAAGAATATGCTCAATAGTCACGTACTCGTGCCCTCTGCGGGCGGCTTCGCTGACAGCCAGGTTGAGACTGATTTCAAGATCATGACTAATCATTCTGTCTCCCTTCCGATTGAGCTTTACGACTCAATGCATGCTCTTCACACGTGCCAAGTACTTATATCTTCTCCATAGTGCATTGCAGAGGGTGCTCATTTTCTCTCGCACACTCCATCACGAGCGACACCTTGGTTTCTGCGATTTCAAACGGGAAAATTCCGCACACTCCCACGCCTTTATGATGCACGGCAAGCATCACCTCGGTAGCGGCGTTACGATCTTTGCCGAAATAAGTTTCTAGAATCATGACGACGAAATCCATAGGGGTGAAATCGTCATTATGGAGAAGTACTTTGTAGAGTGACGGAGGTCGCGCCTCAACTTTACGTTCAGTGACAACGGCACCGCCGGTACCACGTTGGCTGTCGTCGTGATTACCTGCTGACATTAGGTTGATCAATTTACCCGGCATAAGCATCAACCATATTCTCTCACAAATGTGACGTTAGTCTTCATACGTCTCCTTATTAAATTCTATCGGAAAAGTCGGAGAATTCCTTCCCAATAGGGGAAAAGTTGTGTTTTTTTCGTGGGTTGTCAAGGCCAGTTTGGCTAATATGGCGTATTTATTTGGAATAATGAAGATCCTCAGGCGCATCCAAATAGTTGGCTGCCAGAATCTTGTCTCAGGTAGGGTTGTTCTCGGGTTCAATACGAATCACAACGCGCCTGTTTGCTGCTCTTGCTTGTTCAAGATCGGGACCTTGGAGTCCAATCGTTGGGCGCTTTGGTTGAGTGTGAGCGAAGGCCTGTACGCTCATTCGCGTTTCGTCGACGCCTCGATCAAGAAACATGCGCATAAGTGAGATTCCTCGTGCAGAGCTGAGTTCCCAGTTTGATGCAAATTTGGCACTTTTTATCGGGAGATCGTCGGTGTGACCTTCTATTTTTAGTTTATAGAGCTTGGGTGCAGACGCGATAACTTTCATGACTTGAGCGATGATTTCTGAAAATTGCTGATTGCCGTCGGCTGATCCTGTTGCAAACAAGAGTCCATCCTTAAATTCGACGGTGACTCCCGTTTGGTCTAATTTAACTTGCGCGTTTTTGTCGAGCTGAAGACGTTTAATTTCATTTTCAATGCGCTGACTAACGGCGGTCAAAGAGTCCTTTTTTGCCGTGAACTTGCTATTTTGAATGGCCTCGCGGAGCACATCAGCTTTTTGCTGGTTTACAGTCGAAAATGAAAGTTGAAGAATAAAAAAGCTAACCAATATCAGGCTCATATCTGAAAAGGACATCAGCCAGAGACCGTCGTGTTTTTTTCTTTGAAACTTTTTTTGTGGCCGAACTGGCAACGAAGAAACTTCGTTTTGGGCCTCTGTATTTGCCGTGGCGTCCTGAGTCATAAACTAGGAGGCTCCACGCGTGGCTTGTGGCATGTGTTTGGCCGCGTAGGTTTTTACGATGTCTTTCATATGTATACTAGACTTTTTACCTCGGATATTAAGAACGCCCTCTAGTACCATCATGTCTATTTCATTGATTTTCTCGGCCTCAATCTGAATCTTCTCTCCCCATGGTCCATAAAGGATCGTGCCAAGCATGAGCCCGTAAAGTGTTGTGATGAGCGCCATTGCCATTCCGCTTCCCAGCTTAGTTGGATCGCTCATATTTGAGAGCATCGCAATCAGACCCATCAGGGTTCCGATCATTCCCATACCAGGACATAGCTTTGACATGTTCTCAAACAGATTCGCTGCAAGAGCCATGTGGGTTTGCTTCGCGTTAATGCGTGCGAGAAGGTTGTGCCGGATCTCTTCGGTTTTGAAATCGTTTATAATCAGTGAAAATCCATCCCTTAGCAGGTCGTATCGGGTTTGGTCTCTTAGCGGGACGAGAGAACCAAGACCATCGGTTCGCACAATCTGGGAGGCGCGAGTGAGAGTAGCAATAATCTCAGCTTGATGTTGTGCGTGACGGCTAAAAATTGAAGAAATAAGTAGTTTTACGCCCATAATCAAGTCCTGAACGGTGTGCGATAACATCATAACCGAGGGTGGAGCCACGCCTAATAGCACCATGGCCGCTGGATCCCAGTATCCATGAAATTTGGCAGCGGGATGGGTTAGAGCATACCAAATAGCAAAAGCGATACCTGATAGACCCAGGAGCTGCGACATAAGGCACCTTTGCGCTGTGCGGGTGGAACGTTAGCTACTGTCATTATTTTACGGCTGACCGCAGGTATGAGTCATTGGGCAGAATTTGCAGGGTAGGCGTTACTTTGGCTCGAAAGGCTTCCCATCCGGCATCGAAACCCATTGCTCGGGACGTAGCTCGATAAGCTTCGCATCGTTTACGCGTCGGCCCATCGTATACTTTTCAGCATTTATTTCGCGTTTTCTACACTTTTCAATTTTGTACATGCGTGAGTAAAATGTGACAATTTTGCCATCCACACCCTTGCAAGCCTCGTCGATTGGAATGATGTCGACGCCAGCGCTACCGTCTAGAAGTTTGCTAAATTCCTTATCAACAATCGATGTGATATCGCGTCCCTGTCTAATACCGTAGAACTCTCGGGCTGTGAGTGCGAGAATTTCGGTGGTTTTTATTCCTTGTGCTTTTCGATGGCTCAGCAATGTTTCATAGTCTGGTACTAATTTACGAACGCAGTTTTCTACGAAGTAGATATCTGTATATGAGAACGTCACGTACTTCTTGCTGAAAAACGTACAAGGTCGGTCTTTTGTGCTAACGTGTTCCCAAGTGTCACCGACTGGAAGCGCGGCCACGTCCGTAGCATCAACTTCAACGGTTTTGACGCCCTGTCGAGAGAACTTGAATATTTCGTCCTGGTTTGAGACTAGGTGACGAGTGCAGTTCCTGATTTTATAGAGTTCTCCGTATACCGAAACAAGACTATTCTTGTATTTGGCACAGACGGCTTGAATTTCTCTTGGTGTAAATTGTTTTGGAGGTGGTGGATCTGGCTCTTTTGGGACTTTGATGATGTTGTCATCATCTTCGGCCACCCCAGCGTTAGCTCCAACGGTCATTGGTTGCTGCTCGGGTGAGGGCTCGATGATCCCGCTGTAATCAACCGGCATAACCTCATCTTGAGCCAAGATTTCGTCAGACATGGACACCCCGGAAAAAACAAGGGCAAGTACCGTTAGACGGCTTAAAGTCGCCGCTAATGTTAACCCGGGAGAATTTAATAGCTCAAGTTTCACGTCAGACCTCTAGGAGCACATTCCTTGGGGTTCGTTCGGCAGAATTTCCTCGAACTTTTGTGTTTTTTTCAAATGAGCCCGACCTTTGGCTCTAAGAGTTCATAATTATTGCGAATTCATAAAGCATTTTTTTAATTACCAGTCGCTCTTACGGTACTCTTTGGCGGGCTGGGCAGTCAAAAAACCCCGATTTGCCTATATGGCTCCTCGGGGTGTTATAGGTGGGATGTAACCTAAAGTTTGAACTAAACTATTTAGCGGCCAAATGTTTTGAGGTTTTTTTACCCTTCTTATGTTTGGCAACGTGTTTGGAATGCTTGCCTAGCTTATGTTGCTTTTGGTTCAGTTTGCTAAAATTCGCTTTTTTATGTTTCGACTTAGCAGCGATTTTTGGGTGTTTCTTATGCTTTGCGGCAGCTAATTTTTTGCTATGTTTTTTACCCTTAGCGACCGATTGTTTTTTAGATTTGTTAATGACCTCTAATTTTTTTGAATGAGGTCGTCTCGTCTTTTGAGCGAAGACCGGTAAATGTGATGCTGATTCGTTGTGGCTTACGCCAGAAGATCTGTGGGATCTAGTCGGTGTGGGATCTGTTTCAGCAGCTCGGTAGACTCCAAACCCAAGCCCAGCCATTAGAGACAGCACAGAGGCCCCTATGATGGACTTTTTGAGCCAATTGGATTTCTTCACGTTGAGTTTAGTTTTTGAGAAGGTGGTATTAGACATGTCTCACTCCATTTCCGCGTTATTGCAACATCGACAGCAGTCGTTCAGCATCGGGGCGCACACACACTCCTTCTTGGGGGTGCAAGGTGGGTGCCAATAAATTCATGGAGTCGTTCAGGGGGCTTAGCTGACTTTAACGCGATATGGAGTGTCGGTTTGTTTGACAGTGTGACTCAATTCTTCCTCCAGCGGGTGTCTCGCTAATTAAGCTATGAGCTTGAGACATTATTCTAGGTAGGACAAAGCCATTAAAAACAAAGGGCTCACCGTTGATTCCAGTGAGCCCTGATTTGATCAGCAATTATAGTAACGGTTAATCGATCGGCTCGATGCTGAACATGCTGTTGCCTTGGAACGATTTTCCGTCCCAGATAGTTTGTTGTGGAGTCCCTTGACTGCCTTGGTTCGATGAGGGAGGTCTTCCTCCAATGTCGATTCCAATGTCAATGCTACTGCTTCCAGATCCACCGCCGCTGCTCTGAGGTGGTGTGCTACCTTGGTTTGGTTTTGTGCCGTTGCCGATATCGACGCCGATGTCGATGCTACTATCATTATTGCTTGGGCCTGTACCACCAGTACCGCCGCTGGGACCGCCGCTAGGACCAGATGGTAAGCCAGACTGAGGCGTTGGCTGAGGAATAGGCGTCATTTGCGGGTCGGGGTTTGGTGTCGGCGTGGGGGTCGATGTGGCCTGCATTTTTATGTTACCAGTCGTGACCATGCCTTTTGAAACGTTTAAATTCGTACTTCCGTTGTAGGTGACCGATCCGATGACTGATTTCACGGCGATGTCTACGGATCCGGGAGCTAAATCAGTGACTGTGGTAACGCCTTGACCAGAGACCAAAGACAGAGTGCGTACGACTGGATCCTCTAAACCAGAGATTGTCACTGCCGCCGAGCTAACCGACGAAGGAAATCCTGAGATGACTAATTTGAGACTTCCAGTCGAAAATACGTTGATAAAGTCATCGCCACCACTGTTTGGGGAGTCGGGTTTAACCTTGCTGCTTGGCGGCTGAACTTCTATGTTCCGATTCGAGCGTTCACAAGCGGCAAAGAGTCCCATCGCAATCAGTAGTGCCGGCAAACGAACCATTACAGTCCTCCTAGAAGCTTTCGAGTTTTGCTTTAATGCCCGTCTCATTATAGCAAGATATGCACCAAATATGTTTATCATTAAATTCAGGGGGTTATCTAGATCAGACCTGTAACTTACTTTGACACTGTCTCAATAGTTTTCGAGCTTTAAGCTAAACCCCCGTTTTGATATGGTTGAGCGTTTAAGAAGCTTGTTATTTCAGAGGCATAGCAAAAGGTACCCGTTCCGGGGTGTGTGACGGCTCGAGGATCAGTACTGTTTGGTCTATGCGCTGAGTTTAAACGTTAGATTGACGGAAGTGATGACGATAATACCTGACATAAAAAAAATGAGTGCAATCGATGAGCTTCTTCGGACGCGCGTTCTGATGCTAGATGGTGGCATGGGCACCATGATTCAACGCTACCATTTGTCTGAGAGTGACTTCCGCGGTGAACGATTCAAAGAGCATCCTTTAGATCTTAAGGGCAACAATGACTTACTTGTTCTGACTAAGCCGGAAATCATTAAGGCCATTCACTTGGAATATCTTCGTGCTGGGTCCGACATTATTGAAACGAATACATTCAATGCCACATCGATAGCCCAGGCGGACTACAAGCTTCAATCGATCGCCACAGAAATCAATATACACGCAGCTAGAATAGCAAAAGAGGCTTGCCTGCAAGTTGAGGCGGAATCTCCAGGTAGACGTTGCTTTGTGGCTGGTGCGATTGGACCGACGAACAAGACGGCCTCTTTATCCCCAGACGTGAATAATCCTGGCTTTCGCGCGGTTCACTTTGATGAGTTGGTTACGGCATATCTGGAGCAAATCGAAGGCCTGGTAGACGGCGGCGCTGACCTTCTTTTGGCGGAAACCGTCTTTGACACTTTAAATCTCAAGGCCGCTATTTTTGCCTTGGAAAAGTTCTTTGACCTCAGAAAAAAACGCTGGCCAGTTATGCTTTCTGTCACGATCACCGACGCATCGGGGCGAACACTTTCGGGTCAAACGGTGGAGGCATTCTGGTATTCCATCCGTCACGCAAAACCACTGAGTGTTGGAATAAACTGTGCGCTTGGTGCAGAAGACATGCGGCCATATCTTGAAGAGCTGTCGTCACTCGCAGATTGCTACGTGAGCTGTTATCCGAATGCTGGTTTGCCCAATCCCCTAAGTCCAACCGGTTATGATGAAAAGCCTGCCGATATGGCCGCGATTATGGGTGATTACGCTCAAGTCGGTTTTTTTAATATTGCAGGTGGCTGTTGCGGGACAACCCCCGATCACATTCGAGCGATTGCTGAGGCATTAAAAGGCGTCAAACCTCGGGTGCCCGCCAAGGTGATTTCCGCCACGAGAGTGAGTGGTCTTGAGGGATTCAAGATGACTGAGCTCAGGTCGCCATTTGTTATTATCGGTGAACGAACCAATGTAACTGGCTCACCTAAATTCGCCGCATTGATCAAAGATGGAAATTTTGAGGATGCGATCACGGTTGCTAGACAACAGGTTGAGAACGGCGCAAATATTATTGATATCAATTTTGATGAGGGGATGATTGATAGCGAAGCCAGTATGGTTCGTTTTTTGAATCTGATCGCGAGTGAGCCTGATATCGCTCGCGTCCCTGTCATGATTGACAGCTCGAAATGGTCAGTCATCGAAGCAGGACTAAAGTGTGTTCAAGGTAAGCCCATTGTGAACTCAATTTCACTGAAAGAAGGCGAAGAAGCATTCGTTAGACAGGCGCGACTTTGCCTAGAATACGGCGCAGCAGTGGTCGTCATGGCGTTTGACGAGCAGGGACAGGCAGCAACAAAGGCGGACAAGGTCAGGATATGTCGGCGGGCGTATGATATTCTGACAACCAAAGTTGGTATGTTACCCGAAGACATTATATTCGACCCGAATGTGCTAACTGTCGGTACAGGGATCGATGAACATAACAATTATGCCGTCGATTTTATTGAGGCTATTCGGGAGATCAAGCAAGTCTGCCCTGGTGTCAGGACTTCCGGTGGTATTTCAAACGTTAGTTTTTCGTTTAGGGGTAATAATCGTGTGCGTGAAGCGATGCACGCAGCGTTCTTATACCATGCCATCAATGCCGGTCTAGATATGGGTATTGTCAATGCGGGCATGCTAGACGTTTATGAGGAAATTGACCCTGAGCTTTTGAGTTATGTGGAAGACGTGCTTTTGAACCGAAGGCCTGATGCAACAGATCGCCTGATAAGTTTTGGCGAGCGGTTTAAGGGAGAGGGGAAATCTCAAAAGCGCGACACAAACGAATGGCGTCGCGGTGATTTCAGATCCAGAATCGTTCACTCGCTCGTCAATGGCATCACTGAGTTTATTGATACTGATACTGAGGAGGCCTTGCGTGACCTGAAGAGGCCTCTCGACGTGATCGAAGGACCTTTGATGGATGGCATGAAGGTCGTTGGGGAACTTTTCGGTGCAGGTAAGATGTTTTTGCCGCAGGTGGTTAAGTCTGCACGCGTGATGAAAAAAGCCGTTGCTTGGCTTGAGCCGTATATGGAGCAAGAAAAACTTGCTGCAAAATCTAATGTGGCCTCAAATCAGTGTAAATTTCTCATCGCTACAGTTAAGGGTGATGTTCACGATATCGGGAAAAATATTGTGGGAGTCGTGCTTGCGTGTAACAACTATCAGGTGCATGACATGGGTGTGATGGTTCGCTGTGAGGATATACTCGAGAAGGCAAAAGATATTGGGGCGGATATGATTGGGCTTTCGGGTCTGATTACTCCGTCATTGGATGAGATGATTCATGTAGCCAAAGAAATGGAGCGACTTGATTTTAAAGTTCCGTTGCTCATCGGTGGTGCTACGACCAGTCGCGCTCACACAGCCATAAAAATTGCGCCTTGCTACAGCGGTCCTGTCGTTCATGTCGGTGATGCGTCATTGGTCGTTAACGTTTGTTCGGCATTGACCAGCCCGAGTCAAAAAGTTGACTTTATTAAGTCACATCAAACTAGCCAGGATGAAATGCGTCAGCGTTGGCGTGAGTCCCAGAGCAAAGCAACCTTCGTGTCATATGATGCAGCTGTTCGAGCTAAATTTTCGCCCAACTGGAAAGAAGTTCGCATTGACCAGCCTGCGCGAAAGGGCGTTTTTGTTTACGATGACCTTAGTGTTGATGATGTTCTGCCCTTCATAGACTGGTCTCCATTTTTTTGGACTTGGGGTATCCAAGGTGTTTATCCGAAGATTTTTGAGAGCAAAAAGTTCGGGCAGGAGGCGAAAAAACTCTTTGCAGATGCCCAGAACATGCTGGAAAAAATTTCAAAGGATCGTTCGTTCAAGCCAAGGGCGGTCGTTGGCATTTGGCCTGCTAATGCCGACGGTGATGATGTGATTCTTTATAAAGACGAGTCGCGAGAAAAGCCTCTCTCGAAGT
>Ga0315902_10013871_pt1 | contig 10397 bp, 6 predicted proteins | sample LakEriMetagenome_9_FD_203523 | JGI IMG/M metagenome (GOLD analysis project Ga0315902, IMG submission 203523) | Freshwater fungal communities from buoy surface, Lake Erie, Ohio, United States - Buoy 12 MA117 | ecosystem: Environmental > Aquatic > Freshwater > Lake > Lake biofilm | place: USA...
GGCCTTGAGGAGTGGGCGGATTTCGGTCACGGCGAACCCGCGGGCGAGTTCCTCGTACATACCCTGGCGGCGTTCCCCGCGCGATTCAATGTCGAGGGCCCTGAGGAAGTAGCGTTCGTCGAGGGTCAGATCGCGCCAGACGGTATCGAGTCCACGGGGGATGAGGGTATCGCAGGCGATCTGGAGGGCGCGTTCGATGACCTGCTGGAACTGGCTGGTTTCGTGGCGTTCACGGACGGCGAAGACTTCGTGCTGCACGTCGCGTCCGTCGAGGGAACTGTAGCGGGTGAGCACGTTGAGGGCGGCGGCGTAGGCGGCGAGCTGATAGTCGGCATCGTTGAAGTTGGGCTCGGCGCCGTCGTCGAGGGCCTGCATCGAGGCAATCTGGCGTTTGACTTCGTCTTCGACCTGGGGGTAGACCTCGTCGAGAAACCCGGGTTCCTCGGCAAGGCGCTTGCGGAGCACCAGGCAGACGGTTCCCTGGACGTAGTTGCCTTTCTTGATGCCAACAGCTTCGGTCTCGGTGCTGATAGTCCAGGCGGCGGTGGCGCGGAGGCCAGCGGCCCAGAGAATCATCCCGAGGTCGGCCCAGACCGCGGGGTTTTGATGCGTGAACATCACCATCTGAAGGCCATTGTCGGGCATATGCCGGGCCAGGTTCTGGTAGATCTCGACCATCGAGCGACGAAAATCGTCACCGTCCCCCCGAACGGCTAGCTGCGCGCGGGAATCCGGGACCCAATCCGGAAATGTCCGCGTGAGTTGTTTGTCGTACCAAGCGAGAAAAAAGTCGGCTAGCTCGTGGTAATTCACTGCGTCGGCATATGGCGGGTCCGTAATCCACATATCACAGGGAGCAACTAAGTCGCGCGCATCAGTGACGGCCACAGATGTGGCAGGCGTATCGAAAGTCGCAATGTCCGTCACAACGGGCCACGCAGTATCCAGCTTAAGAACTGGACGGGTGCAATAACTAAACAATGTGTTGAGTGCCTGGTTTGCGAAGGTATGTGCCCCCCCCTCCTTAGTCCGATCAGCGACCCACTGACAAAGTCGAGCGTCCCATTTGGCTAAGCGTCCGACGCCGAGAAAGCAGGCCACTTTTATGGATTTCGGACGTGGAGGACAGAGGCAAAGCCGATTTAACAAACCATGCACCAACAACTGCCTGGGAGTAAACAAATGATGCCAGTGGGTCCATCCGCGCGTACGAATCGGCTCGTCCGTTTTGTCTCCCCCAACGGGAATCTGACGCGATGGAATGAATCCCTCTCGCTGCCAGTCGCCAAAACGATCTCGCAACAATTCCAGGACGCGGCTTTCGCGTTGCAGGTCGGCAGTTTCGGGTGCGGCGTAACGGCGCTCGCCTGCGGGACTAATCCATCGAATACAGTACAGGCGTTCCTGAAACACGTCGCCCTCACGGGGCACCAGATCTTCGTTCGTCCACCGCCTCAACCCATGTGGCCCACGCAGCGACTCTAGAGACCATGATCGAAAGGAATCGAGTGGATCGAGCACGCGGCTGTTTACGACTGTCGCCCCCAATTTGTTTTTATATCGCTTCAGCTCAGAATCCGAGACGACGACAATTTCGGGCTGGAGGCGGTCTGAGCCGGCAATTTGATGCCAGCGGGCGACGACCTTGGAACGCTCGCCAATCAACCAACTCGGGGCCAAGGGAATGAAATAGTCGCAGCCTTCCGGTTTCACTTCGACGCAATACAAAAAGGCGTCGGCGCGTTCCCCCTGTTCGTTGTGTTCGATGCCCCACTCGGTCACCTGTTTGTCGGCAGCCGCCAGTGCATCGGCCTGAACTCGCATCACTTCCTTCTGGACCTCGGGACCGCCCCCGAGCAGGTTCAAGCTGGCCCAGGTGAGCAACGCAGCGACTGGATTCAGGTCGGAGCCGAACGCCTCACACCCAATCCGGGCCGCTTCGAACGGAATGGAACCGCCCCCACAAAAGCTGTCGCCGACGCGCGGGGTGTGCCCGAACAACCGCTGCCCCAGTTGGTCCACCAGTTGCGGTAGCGACTGGGCCGAGGTGCCGAGGTGGGCGTTGATCTCGGACCATGCCTGTTCCGAGGGCCCCGCCACATTTTCCGGCCGCTCGCAGTCGGCAATTCGCTCGGCGTAGGGGAGCGCATCAAATGCTGTGCGGGTGGTCTTTCGCCGTGCCGAAGGCTTGCAGCGCTCCCAGGTCCCGGCGTCGTCCATCGTCAATAGCTTGAGAAAGATCTCGCGATCGCGGCGGGGATCGGCCGACGCCGGCATGAGCATTCCCAAAATTGCCGCACGCACGAGGATCAGCGGCTTGCGGCCCCACCATTTCCCCAGGCGCGTCAGCGTTTGCCCGTTGTTGGATTTTCGCTCTTTATACGCTTCGGCGGAGAGTCGCGCGATTGGGAACTGGGTCTCAATAAACTGCGTCATGCGCGGGGATTTTCCCTCAGTCAAAGTCGAGTGTCTTCTGGGCGGGTTCGAGCAGGTTCCGCCGGGTTTTTTGCGCCAACCCCTCCCCCTTGACGAACGGGGCCTCCGCCAGCGCGGCGCGGAGCGCTTTCCTCCACCCCACCCCACGATGCTTCACCGCCTGGCTGGTGGTTGCCACCGTCATCGTGTACAGCCACCACCGCTCTTCCGGGGCGAGAGCCTCCCAGTTGAGCAGCGCGTTCGGAATGACCTCGGGCGGAGCGTCTTCCACCGCCCAGCAGAGCACGCAGAGCTCTTTTCCCAAGGTCGGGTGCACCGGAATTGGCTGGGTTGCCGTCTTCTGGTACCGCGCGGGAGGAAGCCCGCTGCTGCGCAACCGGCGGTTCGCTTCGTCCCAGAACGCCGGGGCCAGTGCATTCCAGCGGTTTCGGTCGATCAGCACCCGCAGCCCGGGGTCCCGGTCGTCGGTCCCTACCCCGGCCGGTGCCGAGGGTTGCGTCAGGTCGATGTTCCGGCACTCATGGATGCCGATGAAGTCGTCGCGCCCCGCTCCCTGGGGGAGCGAAATGAGAAAGCCATGGCGCACCGTCGCGCTGCTGAACCCCAGCCCAATGTTCGATTTGGCCGGGCGGGGGGCAGGCGTGGTTTTTTTGGACGCGCGGGGCATGAGGCTGAGCCGGAGAGTGTGAACTGTGTGGCGTGGCTGTTACTGCTGGACCTTGGTGGGGTCGATGGCCTCGGTGTGGGTTTTGGCCCAGTCGAGCAACCCCTGGCCCGTTGCAAAGGCGAGTTCGCCAATCTGCATGCGCAGCGTGTCGGTGGAGATCAGGTCTTGCAGCCCGCTGGCGAGCTGCCGCAGGGCCTCGGCAGAATAGCCCGCCGGGAGCGACCCGGTAAAATCCAAAATCTGGTTTCCCCCGGACCCTTCGGCGATCAGTTGGATCGAGTGGGCGGTCACGTCGCCGGCGGCCCGGAGGCGTTCCAGGAAGTCCCAGACCTGTCCGGAATCGTCCAGCTTGTGGACAGCGCGCCAGCGGGCGGGTTTTTTGGGGTCAATTTTCGTCTTTTTGTCGTCTTCTTTGATGGCAACCTTGAGCACCTCGGAACTGATCCCGAGGCCCGGGGCGGTGGCGACCGCGAGGACCATGCGGCACCCTTTGGGGACCGCAATTGGCCCATCATAGGTTGCCGCGGTGGGACTGGTGGGGGCCGAGGCATCGGTGGTGTAGCGGATGACGATTCCGGGCGCCGCGGGGAGAACGCGGAGTTCGACAGAGTCGTGATTGCCCAGGTGGAGCACCTGGTGTTTGAGGGCCAGTTTTGCCTGCCAGACCTTGATGGCACTGACGCGGTCAGGATGCTGGGGGTCGCACGCCAGGAAGCGGTAGACCAGGCCCGTGGCTTCGAACCGGGCGGGGGTGGGAACGGGGCTGCTCGAGGGGGTGGGCTCGGCGTCGCCGGTCTCGAACACCACGAGTGGGGCGTGGAGGGCTTCGATCTTGAGGTAGGTGTAGCCGGTGTGGTCGTGGTCGGTCGAGAGTTCGCGAATCTCGACGCTGGGAGTGGGGGGCGGAAAGGGCCCCCGGCGAATGTGGTTCCCCTCTTCGCGCCACAGGCCGCGGCGGAGGCATTCTTGTTTCAGGTCGTCGAGGGCCGAAGGCTTGTGCAGTTGCCAGGTCGGGTTGACGGCGGCGTTGCGTTTGCAATCGGCCCAGAGAACCACCTTCGTGTCGCTGGAGCCGAACAGGCGGGCCTCGGCCTTGCTGCGAAAGGCGTCATCACCAATCGCCGTGGTGAATTTCTGGCCGGCTTCGAGGGTCTTGCGGATGGTGACCTCGCCGTTCTGGTTGCCGGCGAAGGCGAGTTCGATGCCGCCGGTTCGCAGGCTGCGATTGATGGAGGGGAAGACGACCTGGTCGAAGGCTTCCTTGAGGGCGGCGCGGAACTGGAGTTGAATGCGGTCGCGGAGCGAGTCGAGGGCGCGCCACTGGGGATCGTCGGGGGGCGTCTGATCGCTCTTCAGGTCGTCTTCGATCGACTTGAGGGCCCGGGCCTGGCGGGCCCCGTCGAGCACTTTCTGGAACGTATCGCGGGCGCCACTGAGGAAGAGGACGCGGTTCTTATAGTCCTGCTGTTCCCACCACTGCTGCCAGTCTTCGGAAATGGGGAGCTGGTTCGCCTGGTTCCCGGGGCGGACGATGACGAGCGTGGTGCGTTCCTGCTCGAGCTGGACCTCGTCGAGGGGCGGGAGGACCTTGACCGACTGATAACAGTCCTTGAGGGTGGGGGTGAAAAACTCCTCGAGGGTTTCGCGGAGCATGCGATCGACCACCTCGACGTGCAGGGCGAGGGCCTGCGAGCGCAACTTGGCGGCGAGGTTCTGCTGATTCTTGAAGAACAGCCGTCCGTCGGCGGAGGTGTGCAGGTACCACGCGCGGGTGGAGAGCTTGTCGAGAACGTTGGTTTTGAAGGTGGAGAGATCGCGACCGGGGCGCTGGAGGCAGTCGACCAACTGGTATTCGCGGAGCCCGTGGATGGCGCCGGGGGTGGTCGAGAGGGAGGCGATCAGGATGAGGCGGGCGGCATCGGAGGCGTCGGTGCTGCCGTTGGCATCGTCGATCATTTCCACTTCGGCATCACCGCCGTGGGCAATGTCGTGGGCGATGGCCTCGGACAGCGAGGGGTTGATGGTGCGGATTTCGGACGCGAGTTCGTCGGAGTTGAGGTCGATGTCGTAGGGATGGATCAGGTCGATCTCAGCGGCGCGATTGGAATTCCAGAGGTTCGAGACGACCATCTGCATGAGGCGAATGACGCCGCGCGTCTACTGGAACCCATCATTCTCGCGGAATTTTCCCACCAGTTCGCGGAGGTCGGGGTGGAACGGGTACGAGTCGACCACGCGAGTGTAGAGGGAGTCGGGCGAGGTGGTGGTGAGGTTCATCTTGGCAGCCGACCGCAGGGCTTCGCGGTAGGCCCCGGCGACGCGGCTGACGTCGCCATCGGGTGCGGTGGCCTGGAACAGGCGCCGTCGGAGGATGTGATAGAGTTCGTCCCCGTTGGGGTTGACGGGGGTGATGGGGACGGCGACGCGGCGGGCTTCGTTGGCGATGGATTGCACCGAGCGATCGAAGGCGGCCTGGAGGCTGTTCTGGCCGACGCTGTAGTTGGTGCCCGCGAGGTCTGACAGCACGAGGCAGACATTTTCCATCTCGGCGACCGCGACGAAGAGGTTCGCGAGCGCGGTGGTGGTGACGGTGCCGAGGTGAGCGCCCCCGACGGGGATGGCAGTGGCGTATTCGAGGTAGGGGGGGAGTTCGTCGAGGAAGAGGATGAGCGGGTCACCGATGAGGAGTTGCTTCCAGGCCTCGGGGCCGGGGGCCTTGAGCATGGGGGAAACATAAGCGGCGAAGGATTCGCCCTTGCCAAGTTGGCTGGCGAGGTCACCCCAGATTCCGCCGGGGGCATCGGAACGCCGGCCGTTGAAGCCAATGACGCGACACTTGCCAAGCTTGGGGGCCGGGTTTTTGTCTCCGAGCACCTGTTTGCGGAGGGCGGGGTCACGGGCGAGCAGGCCCAGGGCGATCATGCTGTGGGTCTTGCCCCCGCCCATGGCCTGGGAGAGGGAGAAGATGGACGATCCCGAGACGCTGCCGCTGAGCTGGCGGAAGACGCGATCGACCAGGGAGGTCATGCCGTTGGTGAAGTAGTTCTCTTCGAAGAATTCGGCCCCGTGAACCTGCCCGCTGAGGAAGGTGTCGAGGTTGAGAACGGTGGCGCGACGATCTGCGGCAAAGACCGAGGGACGGGGGGTGCAGAGATTTTTGAGGGCCATGAAGGACTCTGGGGCTGCAGTTCGAAGGCCGCGTGCCAAGTGGGGCAGGCGTCAGCCTGGACCCCCCAGCGAGCGGGGGCAGTCGGTTGAGTGGCCGAGGGTGGACGCCGGGTAGGTCAGTGCGGTCAAATCTTAACCAGAGCCACCGGGAACCGCACGCCGGTCGGGGGAATTCCTCGGTGATGGGGAGCGTGACCAGGGGGGCTGATGGGGGGCGGCGAGAAAAACTGGGAGCGATTTGACTTCCAGATTTCGTGGTGTATAATCCTCGCCCTTCGGTGAGTTCGGTGATCTTCGTCCCCCTCCCGTTTTCGAGAGCCCTCTATGACAGTTGGTCCTTCGCGTTGCGGCTTGATTTTGAGCGTTATGACCTGCGGACCGATGCGGTGCGTGGGTGCGTTGATGGCCCCGTTCGCCCAAGGCTAGCCGAAGATTTCGGGCTGGCAAAGCCAACAGCACGGCGAAGCGAACAGCAGGGCCCCGCTGACCGCAGGTCTGCGTCAGCGTCTCTTTTCACGCGTGATTGTGCCTCACTGCGGCGATTGTTCGATCGCTGAATGAGGTGAGCGAGTGCGTCGCGTTCATCGAGCGAAACGGTCGAGCCCCGATCCGTCCCAACTGGGCGAAGGTGGCGGCCGAATCGTGGCGAGGGCGCGTTCTTGTTTTGTGTCGGCAGTCCGTCTCATTTTTTCACACCGGGAACCGAACTTATGACCTACGACCACCATCAAAAGGCCGGGAATCAAGGCGACATGGTCAAGCACGTCGCACTGCTGACCGTTCTGGACTGCCTGCTGAAGACGCGGCAGCAGTCGGTGTTTTGCTACGCGGACGTCTTTGCGGGCTATGCCTCGAACATCCTGTCTCAAGGTGGCGAATGGCGACGGGGAATTGAGGGGATTGTTGCGCGTGACCGTTCGGCCGACAGGGGTCACGTGTCACTGACGAACAACCCACACACACGCCTTTGGTGGACGTGGTACCTGGCAGCGCACGCTCAGTTGGAGGGTCAAAGCTACCCCGGGTCGTCGCTGCTGGCGACCCATGTGTGCCGAGCGCATAACGTGACTCCGCACCTGCGGCTGTGGGACATTTCCGAGTCGGTCATCACCAACCTCCAGGCGACGTACCGGAAGTCGTGCCACCAGATCTTTGATCGCCCGGCGGAACCGGGAGAGGATGCGGTTCGGAGCGCTGATTTCGTGTTTGTCGATCCGCCCGGGCTGCGTTCGCCGCATCAGCGTACGTACCCCGACTGGTGCATGCTGCAAGATTACCTGACAAAGCGGAGGGCAGGGCAGGTGGTGCTGATGTGGCTGCCTGTCAGTGCGGTGACATCACCGAATGTGGAGGGGCGGATGGTACCGCTGACTCCGCCGGGCGAGGACGCGGCGTCGCAGAACGCCCGCGCGTTTGCGAATGAGCGGGGATTCTCGACGCTGCGAGTGCGGTGGGGCGCTGGCCGACCGACGATTGGATGCGTGCTGATCGCCGCCGGGCTGGAACCGGAGGTGTGGACTTTGGTGCGGGAAGCGGTGGACTGCCTGGTGGCGGTCGCCGGCTGGCGGCTGAACGATTCCGCGAATCTGCGGGTCATTGATTGAACGGTTCTTCTCTTACAGAAAGTGAGCGAGCGAATGAATGACGCTGTTCTTTACGGGATTCTTCGTGGTGTGGCAGCGAACAGGGGTGTCATTACCTACGCGCAGCTGTCAGACGCCTACCCGAACGCAGAAGGCGATCCGATTAATCCGCAGTATGGATGGAACCAGCCGCTGGGCGAGCTCAATGTGTCATTGCACCGCGCCGGTTGTCCACCTCTGTCTGCCGTGGTCATCTCCCAGGAGCGAAACGAACCCGGCAACGGGTTCTGGGGCTCGGCACCGAATGTGCCACCACGACCGACAAACGAAATTGAGCGTTTGGAGACTTGGCACGGCTTACTGGATCAAGTGTATGGCCATAGATGGCCGGAACAGTTTCCGGGACAAGCTTGATGGCCCACACGGATGCCACCCCGGTTGCCTGACGGTTTGGCTCCTCGACGTGTTGGTTCTTCGCTGGTCGAGTGAACCAACACGTCGAGTCTTGATCGTGACGGCGTGTCGCTGCCGGCTGGCGATCAGGGGCGGGTGGAGTCGGGAAGACAAAAGAGTCCCCGCCTCGGCGGAGGTAGGGCGGGGCTCACTTTGTTGCCGAAGGAGTGATCCCACCGGAGCGGCCACCGGCTGAGCCGTAGGGTAGGTTTTGGACGACGGGAGAGGCTGCACTCGTGATCCGCGACGGCTGACGATGGGCTGCGGTGATCCGCCCACCTGCGCTGTTCTCCGGTGTGTGGTGGGACACGCGATCAAGTCTACGAGTTCCCAGGAACGGCAGGGCTTCACCGGCGCTGATTTAGAACAGGGGCGTCGTGGAGGGCTTACCACAGCACATCCTGGACTTTTCGGGGCACCTGGCTGCTGGCCAGGTGTCGGTCGCTTTGTCGGGAAGTTGGCCGAGCTACCGATCTTGCCACGATTTCGGCGTTTGTGCGTGTGTTGCGGAAAGGGCTTTCGGTTCATCCCATCTTTGCGAAAGGGTTGCCATGATTCCCCACCTCCCCACTCAAGAACAGCCCGAGTGGCTGCGCGGCGAACGGCTGGAAGAGCAGTTCCGCGTCCAGCCACTGTTGGCTGGGTCGGTGTTCTATCCAGCGTGTGGCTATGACGGCGACCCAATCAAGCACCTGGCGGGAAACTACTACAGCTTTGTCTATGTGGACAAACACGCGCAACGCGACGAAACCGAGCGGGCGATCTCTGGCACCGTCGAGGATGGGAACCGCCCAGGCTTCAGGGGCTATCGGGTCATTCATTCGCGTGATGTGTCGGATGAGTTACGACTGTTCCCGCCAGATTTCGGGCTCTGGTGCATTCTTGAACGTCGCCATGAATTTGGTGAGGAGCACGGTCCTGCCCGCTTCAGCCTGCTCTACATCCGCCAGGATGGAATACAGGCGTTTCGCGAGCTCTATCGTGAATATGAGGTCTTCCCGGCAGTCGTCGCGATCATCCAGCCCGGAGGGATCACGGGATTTGCGGAGGAGGACGGGCCGCTGAATCAAGCGATCGAAGGGAATCCCGCGGGGAGGCCGAGTTACCTACTGCACGGGGGGTATGGAAGGCCAGAGTCCTACGAGCACCCTTGCTGGTCGCAATATGGGGAGGTGGTAACGGACCTCGCTGCCCGCGTACGCAATGAAGTGAATCCGCGTTTCCTCAGATTGTTTCGTCGCAGTGATTGAGGAGCGACAAACCACGTTCGGGTAAGAATCACAGCGTTCTGTCATGGCGAGCGAACCACCCGAGCGGGTGGAGGAGCGGTAAGCGGCCAGGTCTTCGTTCCCAAAGGTCTTCGCGCCGTGATGGCAAGTTGATGTTCCCCCACCCCGTGCCCCTCCCCCGCGGCGGGGTTTTGGGCGGCGGTTTGCTTTCGTTCACCTTGAACCGACGCGATCGATGCTCCGCCGGCGGTGATGGCGCGGATCGACGCGGGTTGGGCGCGCCGACGCTATAGACAATCCCTTCAGGATTGGGCTTTCGGGGGGGCGCGAACCCAGGGTATCCACCTGCGGTGGCCACCCTGGGCTAGGATAGAAATCCCCTTCAGGGATTGTCGGCGCGAGGCCGCATTGCGCTCGGGAGACGGATGGATGAGGGGGACGGGAGACGGGCGGGCGGATTGCTAGCGGGAGACCGGTGCGTAAGGGCGGTCGGTGGGTTACGCGGTGATGGCAAGTTGTTGTTCCCCCACCCCCTGCCCCTCCCCCGCGGCGGGGTTTTGGGTGTTTGGCGGGGCGGGTCTCGCGGGAGAGGGGGGAGGTGTGCGGTCGACGGTTGTGGCTCGCGCGCGGCGATTTATTCGGACGGCAAGTTGATGTTCCCCCACCCACTGCCCCTCCCCCGCGGCGCGGTTTTGGGTGTTTCGCGGGGCGGGTCTCGCGGGAGAGGGGGGATGTGTGCGGGCGACGGTTGTGGCTCGCGCGCGGCGATTTATTCGGACGGCAAGTTGTTGTTCCCCCACCCCCTGCCCCTCCCCCGCGACGGGGTTTTGGGTGTTTCGCGGGGCGGGTCTCGCGGGAGAG
>Ga0315902_10013872_pt1 | contig 10397 bp, 8 predicted proteins | sample LakEriMetagenome_9_FD_203523 | JGI IMG/M metagenome (GOLD analysis project Ga0315902, IMG submission 203523) | Freshwater fungal communities from buoy surface, Lake Erie, Ohio, United States - Buoy 12 MA117 | ecosystem: Environmental > Aquatic > Freshwater > Lake > Lake biofilm | place: USA...
CCCCTCGAGGTCGGGGGCGCCGAAGACGGGGGCGCAGACCTCGACGGCGCGGGCGTCGAACCATCCCTGGAGGCGATTGGCAAGGGCGCTGGCCGCCAGGCGGTCGTTGCCACCCAGCAGCAGGACGGCCCCCCTCCCCTGCCGGGCCAGGCGTGACTGAAGCTTGAGCAGGCGGAGGTGGAGGGCGGAGGAGGCCCGGTCGATGGCAAGACGGGGGGGTGCCATGGGAGAACAAGCCTAGACGGGGCAAAGGCGGGGGCAAAGGGCAAAACCTTGGCCGAAACCGAGTTGTAACCCATGCCGGCTTGCCGAAGGACACCTAGGCTGGCAGGCTGGGACGATGGCGGAGTCCCAGGAGAGCCCCCCCGAGAGGTTCGAGCGCGAGCTCAGCTGGCTGAACTTCAACGGCCGAGTGCTGCGGCTGGCGAGCGAGCCCAGGGTGCCGCTGCTGGAGCGCGTACGGTTCCTGTCGATTGTGAGCTCGAACCTGGACGAGTTCTTTGAGATTCGCGTGGCGGGCCTGCTGCAGCAGGTCGAGTCGGGAGCCGGGCCTGACAATGCCAGCCTCCTGCGGGAGGTTCTCGCCCGGGCCCACGCCCAGGTCGCGGAGCAGTACCGCATCTGGCGCGAGGAGCTGAGGCCCGCGCTCGCGGCCGAGGGCATCCATGCGCTCGACCGGAGCGAGCTGCGAAAGGTCGACCTCACCGAGCTCGGGCAGCGCTTCGACCGGGAGATCCTGCCCGCCCTGACGCCGCTCGCCATCGACCCCGCGCACCCCTTCCCGGTCCTGACCAACAAGAACCTCTACATCCTGGTGCGCCTGGCCGGCGAGAAGGCGGGGCCCGCGCGCCACGCGGTGGTCCCGGTCCCGCGCATCCTGCCCCGGGTCGTCCTGCTCGGAAAGACCGGACGCGAGGTGCGCTTCACCTTCCTGAGCCACGTCATCAAGACCTTCGCCGACCGGCTCTTCCCGGGCATGAAGGTGCAAGGAGCCTGGGCCTTCCGCATCACGCGCAACAGCGACCTTTACGTGGACGAGGACGAGGAGGGCAACCTGCTCGAGGCCATCGAGGAGGAGATCCACCGCCTGCGCAAGGGAGCCCCGGTGCGGCTCGAGATCACGGGCGACGCCCCGGAGGAGACCGTGGGCTGGCTTTGCGCGGCCCTGGACCTCGAGCCGGATTGCGTCTTCCGCATCGACGGCCCGGTCAACCTCCTGCGCCTGGGCGGGGCCCTCGACCTCATCCAGCGGCCCGACCTCGCCTACCCGGCCTTCCAGCCCTCGGTGCCGTCCGGCATGGGCGAGACCGACCCCATCCTCGCGCGCATCGCCAAGGGCGACATCCTCCTGCACCACCCCTACGAGTCGTTTGCGCCGGTGGTCGACTTCCTGCGGCAGGCCGCGCGCGACCCCGAGGTGGTGTCGATCAAGCTGACGCTCTACCGGACCAGCGGCGACTCGCCGGTGATGCAGGCCCTGAAGGAGGCGGCCGAGGCGGGCAAGCAGGTGACGGTGCTGATCGAGCTGCGGGCGCGCTTCGACGAGCTGAACAACATCGCCTGGGCGCGCCAGCTCGAGGAGGCGGGAGCGCACGTCGTCTACGGGCTGGTCGGGTACAAGACGCACTGCAAGGCCTGCCTGGTGGTCCGGCGCGAGAAGGGCGTCCTGCGCCGCTACGCCCACCTGGGCACGGGGAACTACAACCCGCGCACGGCCCGGATCTACACCGACCTCTCCCTGTTCACCGCCGACCCCGAGATCACCGAGGAGGTCGGCCTGCTCTTCAACGCGCTGACCGGCAACCTGGCCAAGCCTCGGTTCCGCCAGCTGGTGGTGGCGCCCTTCGACCTCCAGCGCCGCATCGTGGAGCTGATCGACGCGGAGGCCGCGGCGGCCCGCCTCGGCCGCCCCGCCTCCATCTTCGCCAAGGTGAACAGCCTGGTCGACCCCGGGGTCATCGAGGCCCTGGAGCGCGCCTCGCAGGCGGGCGTGCCCATCGAGCTGCTCGTCCGGGGCATCTGCTGCCTCGTCCCCGGCGTCCCCGGCCGCAGCGAGACCATCCGCGTGCGCAGCGTGCTCGGCCGGTTCCTCGAGCACAGCCGCATCTTCCGCTTCGAGAACGCGGCCGGCGGCGAGCCCTTGCTCCTGCTCGGCAGCGCCGACTGGATGCAGCGCAACTTCGTGCGGCGGGTGGAGTGCGTCTTCCCGGTGCGGGAGCCGGCGCTGCGCCGGCGCCTGGAGCGGGAGATCCTCGCCACCTACCGCGAGCGCCAAGGCGACGCCACGCTGCTCCAGCCCGACGGGACCCACCGGCCGGCCACCGAGGGCGGACGGTCGGACCCCTGCGCCCAGGACGCCTTCCTCGCCCTGGCGGCCAAGCCCGCCGCGGCGGAGGAGCGGGAGAAGCTGCGGGCGCGCAAGGGCTGAGCGCCGGGCGCAAAAAAAGGACCCGGGCGAACCCGGGTCCCGTCGCGCCCACGGAGGAGGCTCAGGCCTGCTCCCCGGACTCGCCGACGGCGAACCGCTGGAAGCGGACGACCTTGACGGCGCCGCCGAACTGCTTGGCGGACTCGGCGACGAGGTCGGAGACCTTCTTCTCCGGGTCGCGGAAGAAGGGCTGGTCGAGGAGGCAGCGCTCGGCGAGGAACTTGTCGACGCGGCCCGACTTGATCTTCTCGATGTTGGCGAGCTGGCCCTGCTTGCGGCCCTCGGCGGCCTTGGCGGCCTTCTCCGAGTTGGCGATGCGCTTCTCGAGCTCGGCGACGACGGCGGGGTCGTTGGCGCCGGCCTTCTGCTCGGCGAGCTGGCCCCGGTAGTCGTCGACGATGCGCTGGGCCTCGGCGATGGCCTTGTCGGCCTCGGACTTGGTGAACTCCTCGGCGATGACGCGCTCCTTCTCCAGGCGCTCGGCGGGAACGTCCTCGCGGCGGAGGTGCTCGGCGCCGTTGGCGACGACCTGCATGGCGAGCTGGCGGCCGAGCTCGGGGAGCCCGGCGTGGCCGGCGGCGGCGCCCTCGGCGGCGATCTCGAGGACGACCGCGATCTTGGAGCCGTTGTGGACGTAGGAGGCGAGCTTGCCCCCGGGGCCGGCCTTGACGGTGAGGGAGCGGGAGACCTTGAGGTTCTCGCCCAGCTTCGTGACCTGCTCGGTGAGGTAGTCGTTCACCTTCTGGCCGGTCTTGTGGAAGGCCTGCTCGGTGAGGTTGTCGTGGCCGTGCTTCTCGACCTGGGCGGCCAGGTCGTTGGCGAGGGCGACGAAGGCCTCGTTCTTGGCGACGAAGTCGGTCTCGCAGTTGAGCTCGAGGACGGTGGCGGAGGCGGCGTCGGCGGCGAGGCGGAGGACGAGCACGCCCTCGTTGGCGGAGCGGCCGGACTTCTTGTCGCGCGTGGCCATCCCCTTGATGCGGAGGATCTCCACGGCCTTCTCCATGTCGCCGGCGGCCTCGGTGAGGGCCTTCTTGCAGTCCATGAGGCCCGCGCCCGTGCGGTTGCGGAGCTCGTTGACGGTCTGGGCGGTGATGGCGGACATCGGCGTCGGCTTACTTGGAGGCCTTGCGGGGACCGACGGAGCGGCGGGGCTTGGCGCCGCCGGCGGGGGCCTCGCCCTCGGGCTCGGGGGCGGCGTCGACCGCCTGCTGGAGGTCGGCGGAGATGGTCACCTCGGGCTGGCTGGCGTCGCCCAGGTCGCGGGAGACGGCGGCGACGGCCTGGCGCTTGGGCTGCTCCTTGGAGCGGCGGGCGAGGCCGGCCTGGACCGCCTGGGTCAGCGCCTCGACCACGAGGCGGATGGCCTTGGTGGCGTCGTCGTTGCCGGGGATGGGATGGCTGCAGCGGGAGGGGTCGGAGTTGGTGTCGCAGAGGCCGATCACGGGGATGCCGAGGCGGTTGGCCTCATGGACGGCGATCTCCTCGAGATGGGTGTCGATGACGACGAGGGCGCCGGGCAGGTTGCGGAACTCGAGGAGGCCCTCGAAGTTGCGGGCCATGCGGAGCATCTCGCGCTTGATGGCGGCGGCCTCCTTCTTGTGCATCTTGGCGAGGGAGCCGTCGCGCTCCATGACGAGGTACTTGCGATACTTGTCGAGGGAGACCTTGACGGTGGCCCAGTTGGTCAGGGTGCCGCCGAGCCAGCGCGAGACGGCGTAGGGCATGTTGGTGGCCTTGGCGGCGTCGCGGACGATGTCCTGCGCCTGGGGCTTGGTGGAGACGAAGAGGACGTCCTTGCCCGAGGCGACGATCTCCTCCGCGGCGGCGGCGGCGGCGGCGAGGCAGGCGTGGGTCTTCTCCAGGTCGATGATCGACACGCCGTTGCGGTGATCGAAGACGTAGGGACGGGACTTGGGGTTCCAGCGGCGCGTCTGGTGCCCGAAGTGGACGCCGGCGTCGAGGAGGTCTTTTACGGTCAGGTTCATGGTGGTTTTGGGCTCCTTATCTCGCTCCCGGCCGGACGGGTGAGACATCGGATTTTTCAGTGCTTTTGTCTTGGGTTGTGCCCCGACGAGGTCCGGCTGACCCCGCGGGAGTGGAAGGTGTGAAAAAGCACCCGGACGAGGGATTGGCAAGGTGGAAATGCGGGGGTTTGGACCCGGTTTAAGGGCTGACAGCCCCTTGCCCGCCCCGCACCGTGCCCTTGATGATCCTCTGGGCCTACCGGCTCCTTTTCCTGCCCCTCCTGCTGGCAGCCTCCCCCTATTACCTGTGGCGGATGCTGCGACGAGGCGGCTATGGCGAGGGATTTGGGGAGCGGCTGGGCTTCCTGCCGCGTCTGCCCGACAAGACGCCGGGACGGCGGCGGGTGTGGATCCAGGCGGTGTCGGTCGGGGAGGTCGAGGCAATCGGCCCCCTCCTGGCCGAGCTGAACAAGGACGGCGCGTTCGAGGTCGTGCTGAGCACGACCACCAGCACCGGATTGCGGGTGGCGCGCGACCGACACGCGTCGGCCTGCCTTGCGATCGTGAGCTTCCCGGTCGACTTCTGGCCCTGCTCCGCGGCGGCTTGGCGCGCGATCCAGCCCGACCTCGCGGTGCTGACGGAGGGCGAGCTGTGGCCCGAGCACCTGCTCGGCCAAGCCAAGGCGCGAGGGGTGCCCGTCGCCCTGATCAACGCCCGTCTCTCCGACAAGTCCTTCGCGCGCCACCGCCGGACGCCCCGGGCGGCCCGCGAGCTCCTGGGAGGCTTCGCCTGGATCGGCGCGGGCAGCGAGGAGGATGCGCGCCGCCTGCGCGAGCTGGGCGCGGCGAGGGTCGAGGTGACGGGCAACCTCAAGTTCGACGTCGCGGCCGACGCCGCCCTGCCGGCGGCGGAGCGGGCGGCCCTGCGCGAGGAACTCGGCTTCGGCGACAACCCGGGGGCGGTTGTGCTGCTGGGCGCCTCGACCTGGCCCGGGGAGGAGGCGACCCTGATCGACGTCGTGCGGCGGCTGCGCGACGGCGGGTGTGACGCGCGCCTGCTCCTGGTGCCGCGCCATGCCGAGCGGCGGGACGAGGCAAGGGAACGGATCGTCCGCTCAGGCCTGCGCTTCCACCAGCGATCGACCGGGGGGCCGCGGGCCGCGGCGGGGACCCTCGTCCACCTGGCCGACACCACGGGCGAGCTTCGCCGGCTGACGCGCGCGGCCGACCTGGCCTTCTGCGGCAAGAGCCTCGAGCCGCACGACGGCGGCCAGACGCCGGTGGAGTGCGCCGCGGCGGGCGTGCCCATGGCGTACGGGCCGAGGATGACGAATTTCCGCGCCATCTGCGCCGGCCTCGAGGCCGCGGGCGCGGCGCGGCGCGGCGCCGACGCCGGGGCGGTCGCGGATGACCTGGCGGCGCTGGCAGGCGACCCCGATGCCCGACGGAGGATGGGCGCGGCGGGCGCGGCCTGGCACGCGGCCAACCGGGGCGCGAGCGCCCGGACGGCGGCGCGGCTTCGGGATCAGGCCCGGTAGGCCTCGCGGAGGGCGCGGAGGTTGTCGCGCAGCTCGCCGCCGAGGATGATCTCGCGGGCGCGGGCGACGCCGGCGCCGGGATCGGCGGCGGCGGCGGCGACCCAGAGGGCCGCCCCGGCGCTGAGGCAGACGGTGTCGAGGAGCCCCTCGGGCGCGGCGCCGACGAGGAGGTCGGAGAGGAGGCCGAGGTTGTGGGCGGGGGTCCCGCCCAGGAGGTCGGACGCCGGGCAGGCGCGCAGACCGAAGTCGCCCGGCAGCCAGGTGGCGTCGACCTTGGCGAGCTCGCCCACGCCGCGGACGCGGGCGGGGCCCGCGGCGGTCAGCTCATCCATGCCCTCGCCGACCTTGCCATGGACGACGAGGCCGCGGCGGACGCCGAGGGTGTGGAGGGCGCCGGCCACGGGCTCGACCCAGCGCTCGGCGAAGACGCCGACCATCATGTGGGCGGGGCGGGCGGGATTGACCAGGGGGCCGAGGATGTTGAAGACCGACTTGCGGCCGAGCTCGGCGAGGCGCTTGCGCGCGGGTCCGACAGCGCGGAAGGCGGGATGGAAGGCGGGCGCGAAGAGAAAGCAGAAGTTGGCCTCGCGGAGGGCCCGGAGCAGGCGGGTGTCGTCCGCCTCGAGGTCGACGCCGAGGCCGGCGAGAAAGTCGGCGCTGCCCGAGCTGGAGGTGATGGAGCGGTTGCCGTGCTTCATCACGGGGATGCCGGCGGCGGCGACGACGAGGGCGCTGGCGCTGGAGATGTTGAAGCTGCCGGAGCGGTCGCCGCCGGTGCCGACGATGTCGATGCCGCGGGCGGGCAGGTCGCCGAGGTCGATCCGGCGGGCCATGCCGCGGTAGGTCTCGGCGAAGGCGGCGACGATGGCGGCGTCCTCGCCGATGTCGGCCAGGGCGGCGAGGTAGGCGACCTTGTCGTCGTCGGGCAGCCCGGCGTCGGCGAGGAGGCGGGCGGCCTCGGCGGCCTCGGCGGGGCCGGGCCGGCGCCCGGCGGCGAGGTCGGAGGTCAGCTGGGCGAGCGTGGCCATGGGCCATTCACCAAGACCCGCCCCGCGGCCTCAAGCCTTATGCGAGGGGGCGAAGTCGCTTGCGGGCGGCCGGGCATCCGCCCATGATGGGGGAATGCAAGACGAGGACCTGCCCCAGGGAGATTCCGAGGGTTCCGGACCCGCCCCTTGGAGCGAGGCGGACTGGACGGCGTTCCTGCGCCGCCAGGACCTTGAGGTGGCGCGTTTCCTCTCGAACTACAACGAGGTGAAGTCGACCCCCGACCGGCTGGACACCTGCGCGCGGCGGATGGGCTGGGAGCCCGGCGAATGGAGCCCGGGCGCCGAGCCGCCCGAGACCGAGCCCGACCCCGAGGTGCCGGCCGACCTGCCCTACTGCATCCACCAGCACCCGGTGTTCATCGCGGCGCGCGGGCTCTGCCTCCAGTCGTCGACCGCCTTCCGGACGCTCCTCCGCGACTCGGGCAAGGCCGTTCCGCCGCTGGCCGCCGCCGAGGTGATGCTGGCGCTGTGGGACATCCACCACAACACGGTGATGGCGGTCAACGCGACCGACACGGGCGACCTCACGCTCGCCATCGCGCAGATGAAGCGGGCGCACGGCTCGATCAACACCGCCATCGGCCTGCTCCAGGGGCTGCCCGCCGAGGCGAGGCTGGGCTCGCATGCGGCCTTCGAGGACGCGCAGAACGCCCTGTTCGACCTGAGGGACGTCTGCCTGAGGGTGGTCTCGGACTGCCGCTGGGGAACCGAGGGCTAGCCGGGGCGAGCCGGCGGGTCAGCCCTTCGGCTGCATGTGCTGGATCAGCCGCTCGCTGAACTCGCGCGCGGAGTCGTGGCCCATGCCGCGGAGGGCCTGGACCATGGCGGCGACCTCGGCGAGGCGGGCCATGTCGCGCCCGGGCCGCACGGGGAGGGTCATGTGGGGCACCTTGCGGTCGAGGATGGAGAAGGACTCCATGTCGAGGCCGGTGCGCTCCTCGTCCATGCCGGGCTGCCAGAGCTTGAAGGTGATGACGAGGTCGATGCGCTTCTCGCGCCGGACGGAGCGGACGCCGAAGATCGAGGCGACGTTGATGATGCCGATGCCGCGGCACTCCATGTAGCCGCGGTTGAGCTCCTTGGAGGTGCCGACGAGCTCGCGGTCGCCGACGAGGGTGATCCGGACGTAGTCGTCGGCCACGAGGGAATGGCCGCGCTCGACGAGGGCGAGGGCGCACTCGGACTTGCCGACGCCCGAGGCGCCGCGAAGGAGGACGCCGACGCCCTTCACGTCGACCAGGGTCCCGTGGATGCTGGTGCGGGGGGCGAACTTCTCCTCGAGGAGGACGGTCGCCTCGGCGGAGAAGTCCTTGGACTTCATCTGGGTGCGGAGAAGGGGGACGGAGTAGGCGTCGGCCATCCTGGCCAGGTGGCCGTCGGCCGAGCGCCCCCCGGTGACCACCACCGCGGGGATCTCGTGGCGGAAGATGGCGTCGAGGCGCTGGGCCCGGACCTCGGTGGGCTGGTCCTCGAGGTAGGCCATCTCGCCGGCGCCGAGCACCTGGAGCCGACGATGCGCGAACTCCTTGAAGAAGCCGGTCAGGGCGAGGGCGGGCCGGTTGATGGACTTCTCGGAGATGACCTTGTCGAGACCGGCCTCGCCGGCGACGAGCTCCATGCGCAGGAGGTCGCGATAGGTGTCGAGGAACTCCCGCACGGAGACCTGCTCGGCGGGGCGGGTGTCGTTGGGGTCGGCCATGGTCAGAGCTTGAAGCCGTCGCCGAGGTAGAACCGTCGGCTGTCGGGGTTGTCGATGATGTCGGCCGGCGAGCCGGACACAAGCACGCGTCCTTGGTGGATGAGGTAGGCCCGGTCGACGATGGCGAGGGTCTCCCGGACGTTGTGGTCGGTGATCAGCACCCCGATGCCCCGGGACCGCATGGCCCGGACGATGCCCTGGACGTCGGCGACCGAGATGGGGTCGACGCCGCTGAAGGGCTCGTCGAGCAGCATGAAGCTCGGACCGGTGGCGAGGGCCCGGGCGATCTCGAGGCGGCGGCGCTCGCCGCCGGAGAGGGTGTAGGCGGGCTGGCCGGCGAGGCGGGTCAGGCCGAGGTCCTCCAGCATGCCGTCTGTCCGCCGGGCGGCCTCGGCCTTGGGCAGACCGAGGGTCTCGACGACGGCGTGGACGTTGTCGCGCACGCTGAGCTTGCGGAAGGCCGAGGCCTCCTGGGGAAGGTAGCCGATGCCGGCCCGGGCGCGGCGCCACATGGGGGCGCGGGTGATGTCCTTGCCGTTGAGGAAGACCCGACCCGCCGTGGGGGGGACGAGGCCGACGACCATGTAGAAGGTGGTGGTCTTGCCCGCGCCGTTGGGACCGAGCAGCCCGACGACCTCGCCCGCGCGGAGCTCGAGGCTGACATCCTGGACGGCGACCTTGCGGCCGTAGTGCTTGGCAAGCGACTCGACCTTGACCAGCCCCTGGGCGCTCGGCGCGGACATCGGTGGGGGACTCTCCGCGCAAGCCCCTGCCCTGTCGAGGCTTATTGGGGAAGCGGCAGCTCGAGGCCGGTGGAGGGCAGGAAGATCCTGGGCCGCCGAATCTCGCCGTCGGCCCCCGGCGACGAGTCCATCCTCCAGTTGCGCGTGGCGTAGTCGTAGACCAGCGATTCCGCGGGGATGCCGACCTTGCCGGCGCGATCGGACACGCGGGCCTCGCCGCGCAGGACCAGGCGGCGGCCGGCGGCGTCGAGCTCGAGGGCCTTGCCGGTGGCGCGGTTGCCGTCGACCTCGAGGCGCACGTCGCCGGTGCCGCGGGCGCTCGCGAGACGCATGCCCTCCTTCGGGTCGCGGCGGGCGGAGCCTTCCAGGAGCTGGCAGGCTCCCTCGGCGCCGCCGGCGCGCAGGGCGACGTCGCCCCGGATCCAGAAGCGGGCGCCCTCGCCGGCGAGCACCAGCTCCTGGCGGTCGGCCACGAAGGCGCCGACGCTCTCGCCCGAGGCGATCTCCAGGCGGGGACGCGCGGCGGCCTCGCCCTCGCCCCTGAGGAGGGCGACGAAGAGGGGATTGTCCTTCAGCTCCGGATAGTCGGTGCCGACGGCGGGATGGAGCTCGGCGCGGTCGGCGGTGGCGAGCACGCCCTTGGTCTCGAGTCGCACATCGCCCTCCAGCTGGGCGCGACCGAGCACCAGCCTCGGCTCGGAGACCACCGGCTGCCCGGGGAGGGCGCGGGTGTCGACCCTCGACACGGTCTCTCCCCGAAGCACGAGCGTGCGGCAGGTGACGCGGGCCTGGCCGGACCTCAGGGCGGCCGCGCCGGTCATCCGGGCAAGGGTCAGGTTGCCCTCGCGGCGAATCTCAATGCGGCCGGCCTCGGCGTCGAGGGACCCGCCCTCGGTCTTGCCGCGGAGGGCGGCGCGCACGCCGGGACCCTCCTCGATGCGGATCGCCGACTCGCCGAGGAAGACGAGGATCAGGG
>Ga0315902_10013873_pt1 | contig 10396 bp, 4 predicted proteins | sample LakEriMetagenome_9_FD_203523 | JGI IMG/M metagenome (GOLD analysis project Ga0315902, IMG submission 203523) | Freshwater fungal communities from buoy surface, Lake Erie, Ohio, United States - Buoy 12 MA117 | ecosystem: Environmental > Aquatic > Freshwater > Lake > Lake biofilm | place: USA...
GCATGGATTTAAATATGCAGATAAAGAGATACCAGATGAGTGGTTTTTAGAACCATAAAAATTTGGTAATATCAAATATTTGTCGTATGTTTGTTAGGTGTTGAAGCAGACTGATAAAAATATCGTAGTATCCACGTTATCTAATACGTTGGGTAGTTATCTTACATTAAAGGGTAACGAACTAGCATTTTATTGTCCGTTTTGTAATCACCATAAACAAAAATTACAGGTTAATACTGAAACTCAAAAGTGGCATTGTTGGACTTGTAATAGTGGTGGTAAGAAATTGACATCCCTACTTCGTAAACTTGATGTGGACAGGAAAACTATATCCATAATCAGAGAAATATACGGAGATAGTAATTGGACACCACAACAAGAGGATGCCGATACAAAGGTATTCATTTCCCTACCAAAAGAATTTATAAGTTTATCAGAAGAACCCAAAGGATTTAATCCTGAATATAAGAATGCTATATATTACCTTACTCAAAGAGGTATTACAATGAAAGATATAATTAAATACAATATTGGTTATTGTAAAGAAGGATTGTATTCACAAAGGGTAATTATTCCATCATATAATTCCGATGGGTCACTTAACTACTTTGTTTCCAGGTCTTATTACCCAGAAAACAAAATGAAATACAAAAACCCACCAATCAGCAAAAATATTATATGTTTTGAATCACAGGTAAATTGGAAAGAACCAATTATACTTTGTGAAGGTGTATTCGATGCAATCACAATCAAAAGAAATGCTATTCCACTTTTAGGTAAGTTTCCATCTAAACAATTAGTTGAGAAAATCTTTATGAGTGGAGTAAATGATATTATTATTTCATTAGATAACGATGCTATGGCGGAAGCTCTAAAAGCGGCAGAATATTTTCGTAAGAATGGAATAAATGTTCGTATGATGTATCTAAAAGATAAAGATGCTGCCGATATGGGATATGAAAACTTTTATGAAGAACTAAAGAAAACTAAAGAATTTAATAGTGAGGAATTACTATTGATGAAAATAAATCAATTATGAAATTAAAAAGAATTTATCACATCGCAGACGTTCATATTCGTAATGTTAAAAGACACAAAGAATATAGACAGGTATTTGAAAAAATGTTTGAAGAAATCCGACAAAGAGGTACGGAGGATTCAATCATTTATTTAGCAGGTGACATTGCACATGCTAAATTAGAAATGTCTCCTGAATTATTAAAGGAGATTAGTTGGTTATTTACTGAATGTTCTAAATTATGTACAACAATTCTTATTACAGGTAATCACGATTGTAATATGAACAATTTAGATAGATTGGATGTTCTTACACCAATCGTAGAAGCATTAGATTTACCAAACTTTCATTATTTGAGAGATACGCAAGTTTATTCTATTGGCGGAGTTGATTTTTCAGTATTCTCAATTTTTGATAATAAAGACAATTGGATTGCCGCAGATAAAATGTTTGGTAATAAAAAGATTGCACTATTTCACGGACCAGTTGATAACTCAATGACTGATGTTGGATATGTAGTAAGTAGTAGGCACTTTACAACCGATATATTTGATGGATTTGATTTGGCTCTATTGGGTGATATCCATAAAAGACAAGAAATGATTAGTCCGAAAGGATGTAAGGTTGTTTATGCCGGTTCATTAGTTCAACAAAACTTCGGTGAAACATTGGATAAGCACGGATTCCTTGTTTGGGATTTAGATACTATGACCTATGAAGCAGTAGATATTCCAAATGATTACGGATACTATACTTTGGATGTTGATAATGGATTTGTACCGGTTGTATCGGATATGCCAAAGCATGCAAGATTAAGAGTTCGTTTATCCAATACCGATACTGCGGATACAAAGAAAGTTCTAACACAAATAAAGATGCAATATGGTATTGAGGATTTTACTCTTATCAGAACGGATTCACTTTCTAAATTAAAGACAGGAAACCGACAAAACAAATTGGATTTTGAAGATATCACAGATGTAAACCATCAGAACTCACTTATACATGATTATGTGAGTAGAATGATGCCATTTGTGACCAGTACGGATATAGCAGAATTAGAATCGATTAATAGAGATATCAATAGTAGAATTGTATTGGATGATATTGCAAGAAATATACAATGGAAACCTATACGATTTGAATTTAGTAATATGTTCTCTTATGGTGAAAACAATAAGATTGATTTTACAAAATTGAATGGTTTGATGGGATTATTCGCACCAAACGCAAGTGGTAAATCATCCCTATTTGATTCTATCTCATTCTGTCTTTATGATAAGAGTAGTAGAGCATTCAAAGCGGCAAACATAATGAATAATCGTAAAACCGACTTCAGTTGTAAATTAGAATTTGATATTAATGGTGAACGATACTTCATTGAAAGAACTGCAAAGACCGTAAATAAAGGGAAGAACGTAAAAGTGGATGTAGAGTTCTACCGAATGGATGGTGATGAAAGAACATCATTAAACGGAACGGAACGTAGAGATACAAATCAAATCATTGAACAGTATGTAGGAACTTATGAAGATTTTGTTCTTACCGCATTAAGTTTACAAGGAAATAATGCACTATTCATTGATAAATCACAAAGTGAGAGAAAAGATTTATTAGCACAATTTATGGGATTAAATATCTTTGATAAGTTGTACGATACAGCAGTTGAAGATATTAGAGAAGTTAGTGTACTTATCAAAAATTTTAAGAAAACCGACTTTACGACGGAGTTGGCGAATAAGGGTATTGAGATTAAAGATAAGAAAGTTGAATTAAAAGAATTACAAACACACTTAAATAGTGAAACAAAGATTAAGGGTGATATTGAAAATATTATATTGGATTTGACAAGACAACTTGCACCAATTGATTCTAATTTGGATTTACCGGCATTGGAAGAAAAGAGAAAATCTATATCTAAACAAATCCAAGATTTAGAAACAGAATACGAATCAAAAGAAACTAAAATAGAAGAATACAAAGGATTACTTACGGAAGTTTCACAATCAATATCAGAAAAATCTAAATTTACAATAGATGGTGGTGAGGTTGATATAGAAATTGCTCATACCGATTTTGTAAAGCAATCTAAAGATTTAGTTGAAGCGGAGAAAGTTTATCAAAAAGCAAAGCAACAATTGGAAGTTGCTGAAGAAAAGATTAAACATTTAGATAATCACCAATATGACCCTAATTGTAAATTTTGTTGTGATAATGAATTTGTAAAAGATGCAATGAAAGCAAAAGCCGATTTGGAAGGTTTACAAACAGATGCTGACCATCTTTTAGATGAAGTTGCTGCAATTAATTGTGTTTTAGATTCGTTAAAAGGTGTTGAAGAACAATATAATGAATGGAATGAATTAAAAGCAAAATATTCCAAAGGAAAAGTTATATTAGAAAAGTCCGATGCCGAATTAAAGGGGTTAGAAACAAAAGAGGAATTATTACAAACTCAATTGGACAAGGTTGAGGAAGACATTGACAAATATTACGAAAACGAAGATACAATTGAGAGTAATAAGGAATTAGAAAAACAAATTAGTGAACAGGAAACTCTTAAAGCAGAAGTTGAGAAAACAATCAAACAAATCAACAAAGATATAACCGCCGTAAATGGTTCTATTGCGCAATTACAATCGTTTATAGACAACATCAAAGGTAAGATGGATGAAGTTAAGGAATTGGAAGAAAAGAACCGCCTATACACCTATTATATCGATGCAGTGAAGCGTGATGGTGTTCCATATGAATTAATTTCAAAGGCCTTGCCTGTAATCCAAAATGAAGTAAATAACATATTAGGACAGGTAGTAGATTTTGGAGTTGTAATGGAAGTAGATGGTAAGAATATCAATGCAAAGATTGTTTACGAAGACCAGGAGTGGGCATTGGAGATGTGTTCTGGTATGGAAAAGTTTATTAGTGGTTTGGCAATAAGAGTTGCACTTATAAACATATGTGGATTACCTCGTCCAAACTTCCTTGTGATTGATGAAGGATTTGGTACATTAGATAGTGATAATCTTTCATCACTTTTTGGAATGATGCAATATCTTAAAACACAATTTGATTTTATATGGGTAATTTCCCATTTAGATGCGATGAGAGATATAGTCGATGGACTAATTGAAATAAAAAAAGAAAATGGATTTAGTAAGATTGATTTTTAATCGTAACTTTATCAGCCTTCAACACACCTGATTGAGGTTTAGTGACACCGACGTGTTTCTTGATTAAATTTTCAACTAAACTACCCATTTTAAACCCGTGTTCTTCACAATATGTTTTGAGAAGTTCATGGGTTTCTTTTTTAATTTGTAACATTGCGTATTTCATAACCTTTAGATTTCTTTAGTTTTCTACAACTAATTATAGTTTTCTTTATATAAATATGGGATAATTATTTTTTTATCAATATTTATTTTAAACACTAAATGGCGGTACTAAAGAAAACTCTTTTTGCAGAAAATTTAGATAAATATTCGGTATTAATACAGGATACAGACCCTAATAGCAAATATTTCAAAATAACGGAATTGCCGGATACATTTACCGGTGGTAAGAATGCTTTCCTAATTCAAGGTTCTGAATTTTTAGTTGCAGATACAATTATTAAAATTGAAATTAAAGATTCGCAAGGTAATATAATTTATCACGAACCAGGAGAAGGTATTCCTGAATATTATGAGGGTACTTCTAAAGTAATTGCTGTTTATGTTTATCCAGATACGGCATTTGGTCCGTGTACTATTACGATTTTAGGTGAAATTTCCGAATATGAAGATTCAAATGGTGTAAGAAAACCTATACCCCTACAATATAAAGATACTTACAATGTAAGATGGCAAAAACAAATAAATGTAAATCCATTCTTACAAAATAATACAAAAATTCGTTTTTATCGAAGACCACAAGTACAAATATCCGAAGTTCTTAAACCTGTTTTTACAATTTCAGAAACATATGTACAACAAGCTGGCAATGCTGAATTATTTGGTAATCAATTTTTAGGCGATTTATTATTAGAAAGAGGTGGCCAATTCTTTTTACCAGATGACTTTCAGTATAAGACGCATTTACTATCAGATACATTTAAAGCAAATATGCTTGGTACTACGATGAGTTTTTCATCTTATCCTGATTATAAACCACAAATCATAGAGTTAGTATCATCAACCGAAGCGGTTTTAAGTGAACCTTTAATAGAAAATGGTGTAATACAAAATATAATTTCAACACCATATTCTATAACATATTTATCTGGTTCCGATAGAACTCAATCTGAATTTACATCTTCTTATGCGCAAATAAAATTAACACAATTAGAAACATTTGCAGGGGATGTGAAAAGGGTGAAAGTATTTAGAAGGTCAAAAGGTAGTATTTCGGATTACGAATTAGTACAAGATATTCTTTTAGAATCTACGGAATTACTAATCACATTGGAAGGAACAAGCAGAGCAGTACAACATACGGGTATTTTTGATTCTGAAATTTTATCACGATTCTGGAATACCGATGGTACATTAACAGCTACGCTAAGTAATGCTAGATTAGTAAATGGTGTAAAATTAAATGGTGCTGGTAAATTTAATTATTCATCATCTCTAGATTTAAGTGCAAGAACAGTTTATGAATTACAATTTGATGCATTTTATAGTTCATCTACTCCTTCTAATTTAGAAATTTATGTGAGTGGTTCTAATCACACAAATAGTTCATCAATAGATGAAACTTTAATTGGTACACTAAATGGAATAGTTCCAACCAAAAAATTTGAAAACCAAATTGTTCAGTTTACAATTCCTGTAAATGAACCATCTACATCTTTATATTTTAGTGCATCTCAAGGTGAATGGCATTTATCTGATTTAAGTTTAGTTGTATCGCAAGAAACTGCATTTTCACCTGATTCTGTAACATTTTTAACATCAATACCTACATCAATTCCAAATGAAATATTTGAATTTAAATTTGAATTTTATGATGTAAATAATAACTTTGTACCAGTAACAATATTAGAAGAAAAGCAATTTAGTGGTGGTACAAATACTGTAATAGTATTAACTCAACTTGCATCATCATCATTAGAATTAAGTGGTTCAATATATTCCGCATCGATTGATTTAACAAATACAATAAATGCAGTTTCTACATCTATAAGTGGAACTGTAACTACAAATAGTGCATCAATTAGTGGAACTATTGGACAAGTAAGTTCTTCCGTTAGTGGAACAATTGGTAGTGTGAGTGCATCTGTGAGTGGTTCAATTTTTACATTAAGCGGAAGTGTTAGTGGTACAATAGGAAGTGTGAGTGCGTCTGTGAGTGGTACGATTGGAGTATTGAGTGGAAGTGTTAGTGGTACAATAGGAAGTGTGAGTGCGTCTGTGAGTGGTACGATTGGAGTATTGAGTGGAAGTGTTAGTGGTTCAATATATACTTTAAGCGGTTCAGTTAGTGCATCAATATCAAACGTAAGTTCATCAATTAGTTCATCATTAAGTTCTGCAAACTCACAATCGTTATATACGGTGTTTTCAGCATCTGCATATTTGGACAAATTTATTTTTACAGATGAAAATGGTAAATTAAGAAGGCCACCAACAGCATCGGCAAATGGATTATATACGGGTGATGACCATTTAGGATTTTATAGTGGTGGAACTTGGAAAACTTATATGGATTCACAGGGTGATTTTTATTTAACGTCATCCGCAGCGAATGGTGGATTTTTAGCATGGAGTTCTACACAAGGTAGATTACAGATTCAAGGTGATATAAATATTCAGGGTGGTAATGCTGCTACGAATGCATCATTGACATCATCTTTAAATGCGGTTAGTGGAGCAATTAATTCGGCTACACAATCGTTATCATCTTCTGTTGCATCGACAGTATTTACAACAGCAACGGGTTTAATTGCAAAACCACCAAGCGTTTTAGTTGGTTCTACATCTGGTTTATATTTAGGTAGTTCATTTTTAGTATATTACGATGGTGCTGGCTGGAAAACATTTATGGCAAATAATGGTAACTTCTATTTAAGTGGAAGTGGTGGTGATAGTTTGACGTGGGCCGGTGGCATACTTACCATAAACGGAGCTATAAATATTACAGGTGGAAATGCAGCAACTTCAGCAGCATTAACTTCTTCTCTATCATCTACATTAAGTTCTGCAAACTCAACAGCATTATCTTATGTAAATGCGGCCACATCATCTTTATCATCTTCAATATATACAACTACTCAAAATTTGGGTGATAGAATATTTACAGATGCTTTAGGAAGAATAAATAAAACGCCATCGACCGGTACGACGGCCGGATTATATTTAGGTTCTACAAATTTAGGATATTATAACGGAAATGCTTGGAAAACCTATATGGATAATACAGGTTTATTTTATCTGACCGGAAGTGCAAATGGAAATGCTTTATTATGGGATGGTAGCGTACTTTCAATAAAAGGAGCAATAACGGTAACGGGCGGTGATGCAGCTACAACAACCACAGTAAACACAGCAGCATCAAATGCGGTTACTTCGGGTTCAAATGCTGCCGCAACAGCGCAAGCAAACGCAATATCAACTGCCGCAAGTGATGCGACAACAAAAGCAAATGCGGCACAAACAGCAGCACAATTATTTGCATCATCCGCTGCAGGTAGAGCAGTCGATTCGGGTTCAGCAGCTGCAACAGCTGCACAAACCGCAGCAATAAATCAAGCAAAAGCTGATGCAAGTGCTTCTATAAATTTATTAGCAAATGGTAACTGGACAGCTGGAACAGGAACTTTTATAACCGCACGTTCAATATCTTCTCCGGTTATTGCGGGTAATGCAGGTTATATTTCTGAAATTTTTAAAGTAGGCCCTAGTGGTATTACTTTAGATGGTGGAAATAAAAAAATATTCATCGGAGCAAACGGAAATTATAACAATACAGATACACCATTTTATGTAGATAATGATGGTAAAATGTCTCTTAAAAATAAATTTGTTTGGGATGGTAGTACGTTATCATTGGAAGGAGCAATCAATATAACAGGCGGAACTGCAGGTAGTGCACTTACAAATTTAAATGCTGCAACATCATCTGTAAATACATCAATTAGTAATATTAATACTACAACAAGTAATTTACAAACACAAGTTACTGCCGTAGGTGCATATACGAGGTCAATTGCTACAAATGATAATGGATTGGTTACACTATCATTACCAGCAACACCTGCAGGTGCGGGTCTTTATTTGGGTTCACAATATTTGGGATACTATAATAGTGGTTGGAAAACTTATATGGATAATAGTGGAAACTTTTATCTAAATGGTACAAATGGATATTTACAATGGAATAGAAGTAGTGATACGTTGGGAATTAAAGGTGATATTACTGCAACAAACATTACTGCTACAAATACAGGTAATTTAGCCGGATGGACACTTACATCGGATGCATTATCAAGAACAACAGGTAGTTTTACTTTAAAATTAACTTCTACCTCGACGAGTCCTGGTTTAGTTATAGCGGAAAGTGTTGGTACGGAAACTTTTAATAGATTGAGAATTAATTCAGATTTAACTATTCCAGCAATAAATGTTTCTGATACCGGTTCAATTAACTATTCAAATGGTAATCAAATAATAGCTCAACTTATTGGTAATGACCCACCGGGTTATACAAATGGCTCTTATGGGCCGGTGTTAGGTGATGGTGGTAGTAATGATTATGGTACTGGTTATTTTGGTATTATTGGTTTAATATATGGTACCGAAGAAATATTTGTTGAAGCTGAACAATTTCCACCTATAACAAGCGTACTGAGCGGTAACGCAAATGGAGATTATGTATTTGGATATTGGGATTGTTATTTGAGAGTTAGAAGATTTCCTACATTTACCGATGCAATAAATGAAACTAATATAGATACTACATACGGATTTGCAGGCGAAGAAAGGGTTCTATTAGCTTCTTCATTTTATGAAGAAATGGGATACACACCAATTGAATATAACAACATATATGGTGGTACTATTAAGGCTCCAGGTGGTGGTGGAATAAATACTCCAGGTACTGCAAAAATTTATAGAGTTGAAATTGAACAAGCTTACTATATAGAATCATTAGGACAATATTCAACTATAACAGTTCGTAGACCAAGTGATATGATTCAAGTAAAATTTGGTAGAGTTGGTAATGGTTATTCTATATTTTCTCCGGGTGGTATTCAAGTTTATCAAGGATTTAGAAACTATATGAATGCTGCAAACGTTGCAGCAAAAGCAGAAGGATTAGATGAACAGGCAGCTGCAGCTGTAAACTTTTTTGAAGTAAAAGGTAAATCTGGTATTATTGGTTCTTTAAGTGTATCTAGTGGTTTGACGGTTCCAAAAGGAAAACAATTTAAAATACAACATCCAAAAAACCCTGATAAATGGTTATATCATACTGCTTTAGAATCACCGAGAGCGGATTTAATTTATAGAGGATTATGTGAATTAAATGAAGGATTTGCAAGTTGTTCAATAGATTCGGCATCTAGAATGGAAGAAGGAACGTTTTATAGTTTTACAAAAAATCCACAATTATTTTTACAAAACGATTCTGGATTTGACAGATTAAAAGGAAATATATTTAGTGGTTCAATACAAATTTATTCAGAAAATAATCAATCAACGGATACAGTAAGTTGGATGGTAGTTGCTGAAAGAAATGATAAAGATATAACAGAATCACCATTATATGATAAATATGGTAATTATAGACCTGAAAGGTTTAATGAAAAATATATTGAGCAAAAAAAGAAAAATAGTAAAAATTTAGTAAGCGGGTCTATATGATAGTATTTGTTACAACAGGTTACGGAAAAAATGTTATAGGTGGTTCGGATATTTGGTGCAATAACTTTGTAGAAAATATATTACCATTAGTAAAAGAAAATTACAAAATGGTTGTAGTTGGCAGACCATTGATTCCAGAAGAAGGTGCTATTTACACACATCAAAACGATGAAGAAGTTCGTAAAATATTTGATGAGTGTGATAGAATAGTTATACTACACCATCCATATAAACCATATGATTTATTGAAACAATATTTGCATAAAATTCATACAACATTTGTACATGCTTTTATTCCTGATATGGTTGGGTTAGTAGATGAATACGAAAATCTAATGACCCGTTTAGATTGGCATTGGCAGAAAGACCTTTTGGATAATTCTAAAAATATAGTTTGGATTGGTTATGAAAATGATACAATACACACCTACTATCCAAATACAATTAATATTACAAACTATTATGAATGGAAACAAAATAAACCATTCACAGGAGTATTGAGTAATTTGATTGGGTATGCAGCAAGATGTGA
>Ga0315902_10013874_pt1 | contig 10395 bp, 5 predicted proteins | sample LakEriMetagenome_9_FD_203523 | JGI IMG/M metagenome (GOLD analysis project Ga0315902, IMG submission 203523) | Freshwater fungal communities from buoy surface, Lake Erie, Ohio, United States - Buoy 12 MA117 | ecosystem: Environmental > Aquatic > Freshwater > Lake > Lake biofilm | place: USA...
TACCACAAGACCGCATTATTTCAGGTCTGTTTTTATGGAGATCTTTTCCAATAATCGATATGTCACCGCTATCCGGTTTTATCAACGAAACCAGCATTCGTAAAGTAGTGCTTTTACCTGCGCCATTGGGGCCAAGAAAACCATAGATATCGCCTTGCATCACATGGAATGAAAGGTTGTTGACCACCGTGGTTCTACCGAAGGTTTTGTATAGCTTGCTTACTTCAATGATTTGTTGATCTCCCATAATACCAAGTATAGCAAACACGAATGTAAGGCAATAGTTTGATTAGATACTAACGTTGTTTACATCATAGGCGTATATTTATCAAAACCCAAACACGACCATGAAGTACTTTCTCTATTTGCTCATCAGCTTCGGCATATTCTCCCTTATAAGCCTGCGGAGCAATGCTCAATGTCCGAACAGCGCACCATTTACGATTACCGACCTCGGTGGTGGATTTTATCAGTTTACCAGTTTTGCAACAACACCATCCGGTAACGGTTTTGAATATTGGAACTTCGGCGATAATAATACCGGATCGGGTAATTCGATTATACACCTTTACAGTACTAACGGTGTATTTACTCCCAGCCTAACGGTTTATGACTCACTAAACACCCTTTGGTGTGGCTACTCCGTACAAACCATTACGGTAAACTTGGGCCCCTGCAACCTCGATGCAGATTTCTATTATAACATTAACCCAACATCGAATGAGGTATTTTTTGGTAATATGTCAATAGACAGTACTTCTAGTGGAAATACTGAAATAACCTATATCTGGAGTTTTGGCGATGGCAATTCGTCCGTTGAAACTAATCCTACGCACAATTACGTATCAAATGGTACATACACTGTATGCCTGGTGGCCACCAATAATTTGGGCTGTCAGGACACGATGTGTTATGACATTACGGTAGCCAACGGATGTTCCTTTACTCCCGTAATTACGATTTCAAACCCCAGCGATTATATATATGTGGCTAATTATACCTGGTCCGGTCAGTATAATGCTGGTAGTGTTTTATGGACTGGTCCGTTCGGATTACAATCTACTTCACCAGTTACAACATTTACCATTACCGTGCCTGGTGAATATCTGATTTGCCTGGAACTTACTGATAGCAGTGGCTGTACGGCCGGCACTTGCGATACCGTCACCGTACCTCCGTTTTGTAATTTAACTGCAGACTTCTCTGTTGTTCAACAGGGAGGTACCGCTATAACTCTTCAAGCTGCAACAACCTCTGGCACGGCACCTTATAGCTATTTCTGGGATTTTGGAGATGGACAAACCTTTACAAATACTTCAAACTTTGCAACACACACTTATCTAAATCCCGGAACTTATACAGTTTGTTTAACTATTACCGACGCCTCAGGCTGTTCTGCTGTGTATTGCAATCCTATTGATATAAATAGTTGTGCCTCTTTTGTTGGGACTTGTTTTGCACAACCTGTAAATGACAGTACTTATGTTTTTAACAGCATTGGTAATGGTGGTACGCCACCCTACTCCTATAATTGGACCTTTCAGGGGGGATCACCCTCAACATCAAGCACTGCGGCAACCACGGTTATGTTTAATAATCCAGGAACTTATATTGGAACTGTGGTGATAACGGATGCTCTGGGTTGTATCTGGACTTGTAATAGTAGCATTACCGTTCCGGCAACAAACTGTCAGATGAACGTATCATACACTTATGTGCAAAATGGTACCGTAATAAATTTTGTTCCAGGTTTTTCATCACAAGGAACGCCCCCATACTTATATCAATGGAGCTTTGGTGATGGTCAATCATCTAGTTCTTCCATGCCAAATATTGCCCATACCTATACCTCACCGGGTTTGTATAATGCGTGTTTAACGGTAACGGATGCTGCCGGTTGTTCCAGCTCATTCTGCGACACGGTAAGCATCTCAAACCCTTGTTCATCTCTCGTAACAACGTGTTCAAATACTTACCAGGGAAATGGCTCATACCAGTTTTTTGCTGTCGCAACCGGTGGCACACCACCCTATACCTACTCCTGGACTATTAACGGCGGTTCTCCATCAACTTCGAGCCAGTCAACAATAAACTCATCCTTTACTGTAGCAGGCACCTACACAGCCGTCTGCGTTATTACCGACGCAAGCGGCTGTAGTTACACCTGCACCAGCATAATAACCTATCAACCCGATAATTGCGCCTTAACATTTACTGCCTTCAATCAAGCAGGGGTCACAAACTTTTACGGTTACTATTCCACCAATCCTGAATTATTGAGTATTAACTGGGGCGATGGTACTCCTATTGAGACCTATCCAAACCCTGTTAATGGTAATATGATAACGCACTCTTATGCTGTAACCGGCAACTACACAATTTGCGCCTGGATAACAACACCAACTTGCAGCGACACCTTGTGCCAAAATATTTTTGCCTGCGCTCAAAATATGGATTTTTCATACAGTGTAAATGGTAATAGCTACACATTTAACATTTTAAACTACGACTCCAACGCTGTTTACTACTGGAATATAGATGGGGGGGCCTTTATCACCGCAACTTCTGATTCATTGGTTTATGAATTCAGTTTTGGTGGAAGCAACTCTGTATGTTTAAGTCAAAGCGGGCAATGCTATGATAGTATCTGCTATACGATTGATGTTGCCATAGAAAATGCAGACACATTAAGCGGTTATTTGTGGAATGATACCAATGGTAATGGTTTATGGGATATCGGTGAAACGGCCATAACAAGCGGTTTTGTTTATATCTGCAGTTCATCCAACCCTCAGAATTGTCAGTGGCAGTATGTGGATAATACCGGATACTATCAGTTTATTGTGGCACCCGGATCCTACTCAATTACGTCGTATTATTATGGTACCAATATCGTTCAAACCTATCCGTATAATCCAACTTCCTATTCGGTAACAACCACCGGCGGACAAAACATTTCCGGATTCAACTTCGGCTATCAGAACCAGAGTGTAATCATTTGTGGTGTAGTTTATAACGATACAAATGGAAATGGTATGCAAGATTCCGGAGAAAACGGAGTACCAAATACTTACGTAAAAATTAACGGCTATTGGTACTACACTAATAGCAACGGTCAGTATAGTGCCACGTTAACTTCAGGAACCTACAATATTATTTATAACAATGCTCCTACCGGTTATGCTGTTACTGAGCCTTCAGGTGCGAACTCATATGTTGTTAATGCTTCACAAATAGGTCAGACCTACTGTGGCAATGATTTTGGAATTTATGCTGATCCAACTCTTCAAAATCTTTGTATAGATATTATTCCATATACAACTGTAACACCCGGATTCCCTGCCTGGTACTATATCAAGTACTGTAACTACGGTGCTTTTGCAATGAACGGCACTGTTACTTTCCATTGGGATGAAGGATTAATCTCAACAGGCAGTGGAGACTTCAGTGTAGCTCCAAGCACTTTAGATATTGCAAACCAAACAGCTACCTGGAATTTCAGCAATTTACAACCCGGAGAGTGCAAGACTATCTTTGTTGATTTAACTGCATCTACCTCACTCGTACTTGGAAGCAACACCGTAGAATTTGTTATGATCGATCCAATTACAGGTGATGCTTATCCAATCAACAATATAGACACTACACATCAGGTTGTGGTTGGCAGTTGGGATCCTAATGCCAAGGAAGTTTCTCCTGGTGTTGGTCCGGAAGGTTATGTATATCCAAACACCAAACTCAATTATACTATTCACTTCCAGAATATGGGAACAGCACCTGCAGTAAATGTTATTGTTATCGACACATTGTCAAATCTTTTAGATTGGAATTCATTTACTATGACCGGTGCTTCACATAATTACACTGTCGAATTTGATCAGTCGAACGGTATAGCGGTGTGGTATTTTAATAATATCATGCTACCCGATTCAGGAGCCGACTATCAGGGTAGTATGGGCTTCCTGCAGTTTAGCATTAATCAGCAGGCTAATCTGGTTGATGGTACGGTTATTCCAAACTTTGGTGATATCTACTTTGACTTTAACGAGCCGGTAAGAACAAATACAGCCATCAGCACTATTAATAAGAGTTTGAGTGTAGAATCAGTGTCTGTGGAGCATTTAGTTACTGTGTTCCCCAACCCTATGCACGATGCGGCTATCTTTTTAAATAAATCAACTAACGGCGGCGAATTACATATCGTAATTAGAAATGTTGTGGGGCAGGTGGTTGAAAACGCTGTAATTCAAAAATCGGCTGCTTACCGCTTTAACCGCAACAACTTACCTTCAGGCATTTATATGTATGAGGTGATTGATGCCGACGGAAAAACAGCTACGGGTAAGATTATTTTAGATTAGAAAAAATTGTGTGTGTCGCTGAAAAGCCGGTTCTGAGCAATCAGAATCCGGCTTTTTGGTTTTTCAGGCAGTGCTGTTTCGTATCTGTTGCTTACAGGCTTCTATGGTATTAAAGATAATGGGACATACTGTATAGTTTTTCAATACCCGGCGAATGTTATGCTTTACGTTTTGAAATGGCGGACGTGGAAAATCGCGACAGGCCTGTGGTCGTTGCTCATAGATGGCACACAGGTTATTATTCAGAAAAATGCAAGGATTCAGTTTTAGGAAGTGAATACCTGTGGATTGCTCAATAGATACATATTGTTGAACAAAATCGCCAAAAGACAATTCCTTAATGGCTGCCAAACGGCGTATCTCTTCTTCGGGCAGACCGGCGTGAAATACTTTGCAGCAGTTGGCACAGCGGTTACAATCAATTGATGCTTCCATCTCTACTAAGTACTTCCAAAATAATGCATTGAACTCGACCAGCGGTATGTTTTGAATTTCGGAAACAAACTGCTCATTGTCCTCCCATTTGTTTTCTATGGCTAAAGCGAGTTCTTCCGGGGTTTTGGGAAAAAGCATGAAGCGAAGATAAGATTGGGGTTAATTAACAGGTGTTTCGTCGAGGAAAGGCATATTAAGAATTTACATTTTGATGACAATACTTTGTTTCAGAATGTTAAGATAGTATATTAGATTTGTTAGAGGCAAACCGATAAGATAGTTTTCAGCCAAGGGATAGTTTATTAAAGTGTGCCTCATTTAAATAAAACACTTAAAACCACATATAATATGAAAAACCTTAACACCACAAAACAAAGGCTTCAAATGTCTGAAACCCGCACCAATGTAGAGAGAGAGAGAGAGAGAGAGAGAGAGAGAGAGAGAGAGAGAGAGAGAGTAATTCTAAAACACTTCTTATTTTAATATTACTCTTGTTAAGTAGTGGAAGGCTGCATGCACAACAGCAAGCGCCTCAAACGGAATTCGAAGCAGAGTTTTATATGCAAAGCGACATCATGCAAAACACTTACAGTAAATGTAAAATAAGCCAAAATGCCCCCGGCTGCCCGGATACAGTAAGTATATGTGCCGCATATGTTTGCGAAGATAACTATATACATTTCTGGGGAGACTATACAACCACAGCGGCGTCATTTTCATTTTCAAGTATTCCGGGTATTTTAAAATTTTACGATGACAACTCTAATTATTTATCTTCAAATACATACTCATTTAATGTTGCTCAATCACCCGGAGGATTTTCTCTACAGCTACTGTATGAAGAGTCCGGCGTTTACCAATTTGTTATTGAACTTAAAGATGCCGACGGCAACTGCCTTCACTTAGTGAAGTACAACATCATTGTTTACGAAAATATCATTGCTAACCCTTTTATTCAAATTACCCCTAATCCGGTTTGTGTTGGAGATAATGTTACAATTAGCAGCGGATTAAACAATGCTACTCATCAGTTTTGCTGGACTTTCTCTGCACCATATCATCAATATAATAGCACCAACTGCCAATACAATAGTTTCGATAACGAAAGCATAACCTTTGAAGTTACCGGGCCAGATGACATTGAAGGTATGCTATTTATCAATTCATTTTGTAGCAATGAGCATAGCTTTCCATTTCTTATCAAAGTGAAGTCTTTAGAGATTGAAGATGTAATCATCACCGAAACCGATTGCAAAACATATTCATATACGCCTATAATTGAGTGTGGCGTAGCTCCCCTTACCTACAACTGGACATTTGTTGGCGGCATTCCGGCCACGAGCACCGATGCAGAGCCTACTATAGAATATACCGGTGTTGGCAATCATAACTATACTTTAGTGGTAACAGATGCATTAGGCTACACGGCATCCTACAGTGGCAATGTCAATATTCCGGCTTCACCGAGCAGTCCGCAAATAATAGGTGAATCCGGTATCAATCCCCTAAATGCTTGTTTGCAAAATGAGGTATATACCGTAAATAATGCTAACAACAATTTAAACTACCATTGGTCGAGTTCAATAAATAGCTCGGGTGCAGGTTCATCAACAACTCCATTAACATTCCCATTAAGCGGAGGCACTGTTTCATTTACGGTAACAGACGAGCATAATTGTACAGCAAGCAGTACTATAAACATATTACCCTGCTGCGGCGATTTTAATGACCCTGAAAAGGTTGTTATCGTACCTCAGCAATATGCAACAAGTTTGGCAGCTTTTAAAAATCAATATGATAATTCCGTTTTTGATTTGAATTCTCAAGCCGGAGTTTTTCAACCCAATAAAGTATTTGTTTTCAATTACGATATGGCCTTAAATGCCGGAACGTTTACTTTTGAGGGTGCAAATACTATAAACAACAACTTACGTTTTGGCGCCAATGTGAAATGGACAGCAAGCAGCCCGAGCCAAAATGTTACATTCGACAATTGCTGGCTAACCAATGCCTGCGAAGATTATATGTGGGGTGGATTAGCTGCAACACACGTAACTGATGAAATACATTTAATCAATAACAGCCGATTAGAATTTGCTTTGAAAGGAATATCAAGCAGCAATGGCGCAAAGATTGAAGCGCTGAATGCCATATTCGATAATAACGCCACATCAATAGATGTAAACGGTACCGGCTACAGCGGGTCCAATCCATTAAGCGTTAAGGGTTGCCAGTTTATATGCAGCAATTATTTGTTATTACCCTACACTACCGATGCCATTACGCAACAGCCCTATCGCTCTGTTATGGGTATTAATTTGCTGAATTGTTATGGGATTGGCGGTGCCACGAACGAAATAACCATAGGCAGTGATATTGACTTTGAACAAAACACATTTGAAAATATGTACTTTGGTATTAACATTAATAACTCGCGAGTTAATTTAGGTGGCTTTAATCAATTTGTTAACATTCGAAGAAATCCCCCCATACCTCAATCGGGTCAATTTAACATTCCGGTGTTTTACAATGGTGCTGCTATTATTGTTACCAACACTAATATTTCTCAATATCTATCACGTTTGAACTGGAGCGGTAATGGTTCAAACAATTCATTTATTCATATTAACCGCTGCGACCGCGGAGTAGTATTAGCAAATGGCGCACTGTTTTCAAATTTATCGCAACTAAGAATTCAAGATACCGATAGAGGCGTACATATAGTGAACCCTATAATACCACAAATAGCTATAAGTGGAAATGAAATCGTGAATTGCCAGCAAGGTATATTCAGCACGGCCTCCAACGGCGGCAGTATAAGAATAACTGAAAACAGTATTACCCTTAGTCCTTATGGCAGCGGGCCCGGAGCAAGCGTTATACCTAACCGCGGTATAGCTTTGGTAAAACCACAAAACACTGCCATTACTCCTTATTATGTCTATTGCAACCAGATATTCAATAACCGGAACTCGGTGGGCATAGAAGTACAGGGGCAAGGTGTTTTTTGCAATATACAAGGCAACTCTGTTTTACATAATGAAGCAACCAATACTGCTGAGCAGGGAGTTTCTACAGGAATAGTAGCCTATAACAGCATAGGTTCCGGTATCTATGGTAATGTAGTACAGGCTGCTCCCTGGAGTATGAATAGCAGACGCATAGGTTACAGCATATACGCCAATGAAAAACTCAACTTACGATGCAACACCAGCAACCGCAATTTTATAGGTTTCAGATTTAACCAGAGCAATTTAGGCATACAGGTGCAGAGCAATACCTTTGGCACACACCATAATGCTATGCGCTTTCAAGCTATACAACATGATTATGTACTTGGAGGACCCATATATGGAACTGACAACCAGTTTTTAAACCAGACCTATATTAGCGTTGGTGGGGGAAATGGTGTAGGTTTAAGAAATACCTCTACACAATATAATGTTGCGTTATTCAATAGTTCAACACTAGCTACATACTATACTACAAATTCTTCTACCCCTTGGACAACAACTACTATTTCATACGAAAGTCAACTTCAAGCCTGGGGTTGTCAAAGTATCTCTTGCTTGCCTGATACAAATATTCATCCTATGTCTATTATACCCGATAGTTTAGAGTACCGAGTAAGCGACGAAGAATATTTAGAAAGCATAGTAAACACATCCATGCGCCGCGCTATGCAGAAGTATTTATATCGCAATATTGTGAACGACTCTTTGCTGTATTTACAAATACCACAGTTTGCCGAGTTTTTTGATGCACATCAGGAGTCGGAGTTTGCGCAATTTGTTAGGCTATATGAAACACTCAGCCACACCTTAGATTCGAGCGGATATGTAGCAGCTGACAGCAGCTACAGAGAGGTTATTGAAAACTTGCGCAATCAACTATTACAGATAGCCGCTGATAACCTGCCGGCTATTTATGAAAGAGATGCAGCCAATATTTACCTGCATTATTTTACCGGAGGTGAGGATACATTGATTAATGAAGCTGATTTAGAGAGGATTATTGATATTGCCGGTAAATGTTCGGTGGTTAGTGGCAACTCCGTTTATGATGCGCAAGCCTTGCTTCGTTTACTAAACCCTGAAATAGAATTTGATTGGATTGCCAACTGCGAAGACCCTGAGTTAAGGATAGAAGACGAATATGTTGATGACAACTCTTCTGCAATAGTTGCCGACCCAACAATTTATCCCAATCCGGCTAATGATATAATTACCATTGCAGGATTATACGGCAATGAGAAGATTATTATTTATAATATACAAGGCCATATTTTGAAAGAAATAATAGCTTCCATTGACTTACTACCCATTTCAACAAATGATTTTAGCAATGGTGTTTATACAGTAAGCATCACGGGGACAGGTTACAATGTTGTTAAGAAAATTATCATCATTCACTAATCAAATCAATGCTACGCATTAAAATAATATTAGGTATAAGCTGCGCTTTAATGGCATATATAAATTGTCAGGCACAGCTTATTCCTAATTTAGTAAAAAATCCTTCGTTTGAAGAATTCTATAAATGTCCTGATGTCTTTCTTTGGCGAGGCAATATTCATTATGCAAAATACTGGCATAATACAAGATTTGAGAACCCTCAATACTATAATTCATGTGCAATACCACCAGTTAATTGCCAAACCTGTGGTTATTTAGGGATACCATATGGCATATGCTATCAGTATGCTCACACTGGTTCAGGAATGTCGGGCATTTTATTATGGGCTTATTCTTTGCCGTTTAAAAACCTTGTAAACACTAGAAATTACATTACAGGTGAATTAAAGACGCGACTTACTATTGACAGTGTTTATTGTTTTGAAATGTATTGCAATCGTGTCTACAATAAAGATACTAAAAGTCAAACTCACTCAATTGGTGCATTATTCACTATTTCTCTATTTTTTGATACTTCCAACTATTATTCTAGTTATGACACAATAGGAAAAACACCTCAAGTCTCAAACACAACTACATTAATAGAAGATACATTAGGATGGACTAAAATTGCACAGGAATTTATTGCTACAGATACCTTCAGATACTTAACCATAGGAAATTTTGAACCTGATGCCACAACCTGGTTTACTGTATTTGACACCTCTGAATGGATAAACGGCTCATTCGTCTACATCGACGACGTAGCCGTTTACAAAGGCAAGTGCCGCGAGGAGGATAAGCCACAGAAAACATTTTTTAACCTGTACCCCAACCCGGGCAGCGGGGTGTTTAGTTTAAACTATGGTGTGGCGCAAGATGCGCACCTTGTGGTGTATGATATTCTGGGCCGCACCGTCCTTAACGAAACCCTTGCGGCAGATAAGGTGCTGCATCATTTTATTATGCAGCAGTATAGCAATGGTATGTACTTTTTAAAAGTGTTTGGTGCTAATGATGATGAATTGTATTCACAAAAGTTTTTGTTGCAGCGGTGAAGAATACCATTATTGTATATTCATGCAAATAGTTGTACAATTCACAAAAGATCCATGAGTTATTATCATTCTTGCAAGACTGCATTTATATTGCAGTGGTGCAGCGATTATTAAAAATAGCTTCAGGTCCTACGGCAGGCTTGCTGA
>Ga0315902_10013875_pt1 | contig 10395 bp, 8 predicted proteins | sample LakEriMetagenome_9_FD_203523 | JGI IMG/M metagenome (GOLD analysis project Ga0315902, IMG submission 203523) | Freshwater fungal communities from buoy surface, Lake Erie, Ohio, United States - Buoy 12 MA117 | ecosystem: Environmental > Aquatic > Freshwater > Lake > Lake biofilm | place: USA...
CACCTGCAGGTTGTCGTAGCTGTGGGTGCGGCCTCCGCGGGTGCTCACGGTGAAACGCAGGGTGAACAGGTCGCCGTAGTTCAGCGTCAAGCGCTCGCTCAGTTTGTTGCGGAAGCTCTGGTAGGCGGCATCCAGTTTGCCCGAGCTGTCGAAGAGCCCGGTGTGGTCGGTCTCGGCCAGTTCCTTCAGGGCCGCCACCAGTTCGTTCTGGTCCATCACCTCCATCTTCAGGCTCTCCAGGTTGCTCACGCTCACGTTGTTGAACCGACGGTTGAGCATTTCTGCGGCACCCTTGATGTCGTTGAGGCCGTTCAGCACGTTGGCGAAGTTTGCGCGTAGCAGGTGCAGGTAGTTGTCCCAGTCCTTGCGCAGGGTCTCCTCGAAGGTGGGCAGGCCCTCCAGTTGTTCGCGCATCAACTGTACCGTTTCCGCCTCCGTGGGGCCGATGATATCGCTCTTCAGCACGTTCTCGATCTTGCTGCGCAGCTGGTCCATCTCGCGGCTCATCACGTTGTGCTCCAGCATCAGCTTGCGGTACAGCTCAATGGCGTCCTCTGCATCGCTCGGCACGGCCATCGGTTCCTTGCCGGTGGCGTTGGGGTCGGGCGGTGGCACGCACTGTTCCAGCAGCACCAGCAATCGGTTGAAGCGCTCGTCCTCCTTGTTCAGGGCGGTACGCTGCTCGAACAGCTTCACGCCGATCTCCTCCAGTTTGTCGCGCACTTCCTTGCGCTGCTTGTCGCCTTCGCTCTTCTCCTTGTTGAGCTCGGTCAGACGCTTTTGCAGTTTCGGCTCGTCGCGCTTGTCCAGTTGGAAGCGTTCCCAGCGTGCCAGCTTTTCCACGTGCGCATCGCACTCGGACTGCACTGCTGCACGCTCTTTGGCCAGGGCCTCGCGGTTCTCGATGGCGTCCATCAGCTTGCGCAGGCGGTCCTGTTCGGCCTTCAGGTCGGTCAACGATTTCTTCAGGGCCTTCACGTCCAACAGTTCCTTCCACGCGTTGCTGTTGTCGGGCAAGGGCAGGTTCAGCAGGCTGTCACTGTAACGGTCGTTGGCGATGTTCTCGGCCACGCTCTTCAAGAGCGTATCGATCTGCTTGCGCTTCTTCAGTTCAACACCACCTTTCTCCACAGGCAGTTTCAGGATCTCCAGGTTGAAGAGCCTGGAGAGGCCATGCAGTTGCTCGTCGTTCAGCGTTTCCCGCAGCTCGGTGATCAGCGCCTTGTCGAAGTTGGCGATGGCCCGTTCGGTGCTGGTGACGCGCGCAGTGACCTCGACGAGGCTGCGTGCCGTGCGCTGGCGGTCCGCTTCTTCGGCGTTGCCGAGCTGACGGTTCAGCACATGCAGGCGTTCCTTGGCGTTGCTCAGGGCCTCGCGCTCCAGGTTCTCCACGAACTGTTCCAGACCCTTGCCCAGATCGGCGATGCGGGCCAGGTCCCCCTCCACACGGCCTTTGGATCCGGCCAGTTCGGCGATCTTCTCGTCCAGGTCCTTCAGGATCTCGGCCGTGCTGATCTTCTCTTTTTCCAGCGCTTCCTGCTTGGCCACGATGGCCTCCTTCACGTGCTTGTTGTGGTCGTGGGCCTTGCGGCGCTTCTCCATCAGGTCGGCGTACACGAAGGCGAGGCGCGCTTCCAGCGTAAAGCGTCCATCGCTCATGTCGATGTACTTCTCCAGCCGCTCGCGCTCGCTCTTCAGCGTGTTCAGCTTCAGGCGACGGTCGCGGATGCGCTCGAAGTCCTCGGTCATCAGGCGGTTGGCCTCCAGTGCGGGCTTGTTCGGCGGAATGCCGGCCAGCATCAGCAGGCTGCGCTTCATCTCGTGCTGGTCGATGCTGCGCAGGCTCAGCAGGTTCTTCAGCACTTCCTTGAAGTGTGCATAGCGATCGCTCTCGGTGAGGTGTACCACGCCCAGTCCGTTGCTCTCACCCTTCGTGGCCACGAGGATGGCCTCGCGGTGTCCTGCCGCATCGCGCAACACGCGGAAGTTCCGGTCGCTGAGCTTGGCATCCACCTTTTTGGGGTCCATCACGCGGCCGTCGGCGCTCATGAAGTCCTTCATGTCGTAGCGCCCGTCGTAGGTGAAGCGGATGGGGTCGCCTCCCTGTGCCTTGCTCTGTCCGCGCCAGCCGAGCACGTAGGGGCCGCTGGGGCCTTCCAATTCGAACAGCAGGTAGCTGAAGTGGTCGGGGAAGTAATAGGCGCGTGTGGCCTCGGGATCGTGGTCGCCGAAGGCCATCTGGTTGCGGTTGTCCAGGTAGAGGAACTGCAACGTGTTGATCAGCGTGGTCTTGCCCGCGTTGTTGGGGCCCACGAGCTGGATGGAGCTCGCGAGGTCCACTTCGGCGTAGTCGTAGCTGCCGCTGCGGATGGCAATGAGCTTGGAGGGTCCTAGTGCTGCTTGCATGGGAATAGCGTTGTCGGGGCCGTGGCGTTCGCGCAGGCCGGTCTCAGTTCATTTCGGGGTCGAAGTCCTTGCCGATGCTGGGCAGCACTTCGCGTGCTTCCTGCTCTGCGGCCGCGCTGATGGCCTGGCACATATCGAACAGGCGGTGCAGGGGGCGCAGGAAACGGAAGGTGTCGTCGTTGTTGTATTCGGCCCAGCCCTTGGTGGCCATGCTCTTCAGCAGTTTGCGCAAGCCGGCCTCGTCGTCCACTTCCACGGCGCGCATATGGGCCTTGTAGCGGTCGCTTTTCAGGTGCGGCAGGCCCGCCAGGGTGAATCGTTCGGTGAGCAGGTATTCCTCGATCGGACGCCCCTCATTGGAGGCAGCCTCGATGAGGATGAAGCAGAACACCGCCATTGGGGCCAGCGATGCTGCAGGGGGTGTGCCTTCGGCCGTTTCCGTGTGGAAGTAGAAAAAGTCGCGCGGGTGCCGGATCAGGTTCAGGCCCAGCGGCTCGAAGTACTCCTTGAAGCCCTCGTAGTTCTCGGCCAATGCCGCGTGCATCGTGCCTTGCTCGTGGGTGATGTAGGCACCTTGACGGAGCTTGTCGAAGATGTCCTTCAGTTGGGGAAGGGTGTTCATGCCTTGGTGATCGAAATGGTGGCGGCCTCGAGGATGCCGTCGCGTGTGCGATAGTGTTTGGTCTTGCCGTGCTTGAAGTCAACGGCGAGTTTCGGGTCGAAGAGCAGGCGGCTGAGGCCCAGCAGCGCATCGGCCGTGCCCTTCTCCGGGAAATTGCCGGTGAGCCAGGCCGTGAGGTCCTTTACGGGCAGTTCCTCGTTGAGGAGCTCGGGTAGTTCGTTCAGCCAGAGCAGGCGCACGTAATCGGGTGGCGTTTCGTCGTTCTCCGCCGTGTTCAGCAGGGGCGGGGCAATGGGCGGGTGCGAGATCACTTCGTCCACGATCCGGCGCAGCACCTCGTCTGTCGGCGGACATTCCACGCGGGCGTTGGTGGTGGGTGTCACGTAATTGGCCACCCAGTCCTCCAACTTCATCTGGCGCAGGCGGCCCAAGGCCAGCGTGGCCCCGTGCGCAATGGCGCTGCTGCGGCGCAGCACGTCGTAGAGCGGCTGCAGTTCCTTGCGGCTCTCGTTCAGCGTGTGGATGGCGCGGCGGCGAAGCACCCGGATCTGGCGCTCGTTGCGCTGTATCATGGCCACCTCCACGTACACCCCCTGTTCGCGCGCTGAACGGAGTACCAGGTCGGTCTCGATCAGTGTACTGTCCAAAAGGCCGTCCACGCGAACGATCTCCACCAACGGATGCACGTACTGGTCCATCAGGCTGAGGATGCGCAGGTAGCGTTCACGCACGCTCACGCTGCTGCGGTCGGCCTTGTAGCGCGCCACTTCGGACAGTACGGCGCGGTGCGTGGCGTCCAGGTCGTCCTGCATGCGCCGCAGGGTGTGGTCCACTTCGTTGGTGGCCATGGCCACGCTCAACGCATCGGCGGCCTCTACACCGATGGCGATGCGTTTCCGTGCGCTTTCCAACGCGGCGATGTAGCCTTGGATGATCTCGGGGCTCGTGGGCAGTGCATCGTTGTATAGGAAGTTGAGCAGCTGCAGCAACGGCTGGCTCATCACGTAGTGCGAACTGCCCTCTTCCAAAGGCACGATCACCTGCAGTTCCAGCAGGCGTTGCCAGGTGGTATCGGGCTGCTCCGCCGAGGTGTCGCTGAAGGTCCTGATCATCTGCCGCACCTGTGCCTCGCTCACGTCGCCCGGTTTCATGGCGATGGCGTGCAACAAGGGCACATGGCTTCCGCAGAAGTCGAAGAAGCGTTTCGGGGTGATCTGCATCGTGGCGTGCGTCTCTGGCCCGCGTCCGGCATGGATCGGGGCCTTCTTTTGCGATGTGAAAGTAGCCGGGTGCAGTGGGCTGGACGGGACCGAGTTTTCCACGAGTGTTAGTAACGTGGTGGAGCCCGTTGGACATTGCCGCGGTCTTGATCTGGTTGGTCGGTCATCCTGTGCGCTAAGCCGTTGGACATGGGTGGAATGCCCCGCTTTCGAAGGGAGGCGCTGTCCGGAACAAAAGTTGACCGGACCCCACACGCACCATCATGTACGCAACAAGCCCCGGCCATCACTGACCGGGGCTTGCCCTAATACACTTGGAACCGGTGATTCTTACATCATTCCGCCCATGTCGCCCATGCCACCGCCATGGCTGTGGCCTGCGGACTTCTCTTCGGGCTCTTCGCTGATCACGCACTCGGTGGTCAGCAGCATGCTGGCGATCGAAGCAGCGTTCTCCAGGGCCACGCGGGTCACCTTGGTGGGGTCGATCACACCGGCAGCGAGCAGGTTCTCGTATTCCTCGGTGCGGGCGTTGAAGCCGAAGTCGGCCTTGCCCTCGCGCACTTTCTGCACCACGATGCTACCCTCCAGACCGGCGTTCGCCACGATCTGGCGCAGGGGCTCCTCAATGGCGCGGCGCACGATGGCCATGCCGGTGGTCTCATCGGCGTTGATGCCCTCCATCTTCTCCAGCACCTTCTGGGCGCGGATATAGGCCACTCCACCGCCGGGCACGATGCCTTCCTCCACCGCAGCGCGGGTGGCGTGCAGGGCGTCGTCCACACGGTCCTTCTTCTCTTTCATCTCCACTTCGGTGGCGGCACCGATGTACAGCACGGCCACACCGCCGGCCAGCTTGGCCAGACGCTCCTGCAGCTTCTCCTTGTCGTAGTCGCTCGTGGTGCTTTCGATCTGGGCCTTGATCTGGTTCACGCGGGCCTTGATGTCGTCCTTCTTGCCGGCACCGTTCACGATGGTGGTGTTGTCCTTGTCGATGCTGATCTTCTCAGCACGGCCCAGCATGGTCAGGTCGGCGTTCTCCAGCTTGAAGCCACGCTCTTCGCTGATCACCGTTCCACCCGTTAGGATGGCGATGTCCTCCAGCATGGCCTTGCGACGGTCGCCGAAGCCGGGGGCCTTCACAGCGGCCACTTTCAGGGCGCCACGGATCTTGTTCACCACCAGGGTGGCCAGGGCCTCGCCGTCCACGTCCTCGCTGATGATCAGCAGGGGCTTGCCGGTCTGCACGGCCTTCTCCAGCACGGGCAGCAACTCCTTCATGCTGCTGATCTTCTTGTCGTAGATCAGGATGTAGGCGTTGTCGAGCTCGGCCTCCATCTTGTCGGCGTTGGTCACGAAGTAGGGGCTCAGGTAGCCGCGGTCGAACTGCATGCCTTCCACCACTTCCACGGTGGTCTCGGTGCCTTTCGCTTCTTCCACGGTGATCACGCCTTCCTTCTTCACCTTGGCCATGGCCTCGGCGATCAGCGTGCCGATGGTCTCATCGCTGTTGGCGCTGATGGTGGCCACCTGCTTGATCTTGTCGTTGTCCTCGCCCACGGTCTTGCTCATCTTCTTGAGCTCGCCGACCACGGCGATCACGGCCTTGTCGATGCCGCGCTTCAGGTCCATGGGGTTGGCACCGGCGGCCACGTTCTTCAGGCCGGCGGTCACGATGGCCTGGGCGAGCACGGTGGCGGTGGTGGTGCCATCACCGGCCTGGTCGGCGGTCTTGCTGGCCACTTCCTTCACCATCTGGGCGCCCATGTTCTCCACGGGGTCCTTCAGGGTGATCTCCTTCGCCACGGTCACACCGTCCTTGGTCACCTGGGGGGCACCGAATTTCTTGTCGATGATCACGTTGCGGCCCTTGGGACCGAGGGTCACCTTCACGGCGTTCGCGAGGTGGTCCACGCCACGCTTCAATCGGTCGCGGGCGTCAATGTCGAACTGGATGTTCTTGGCTGCCATGGTTCGTTCTGTATTTTGCTTAGTTCAACACAGCGTAGATGTCGCTCTCACGCATGATCAGGTAATCCTTGCCTTCGAGGCTGAGCTCCGTGCCGCTGTACTTGCCGTACAGGATCTCGTCGCCCACTTTCACGCTCAGCGGCGTCACTTTGCCGTCGTCGGCGATACGGCCGGCACCTACGGCGATGATCTTGCCGCGCTGGGGTTTCTCTTTGGCCGTGTCGGGGATGATGATGCCACCCTTGGTGGTCTCTTCAGCGGCTGCCGCTTCAACAAGCACGCGGTCCGCCAACGGTTTTACGTTCGTCGCCATGATGACGTTGATTGGGATTGATTGATTTGATCGGTAGGAACGTGTGTCGTTCCGAGCCGCCGGTCGGCAAGCGGCATGCCATCCCGTAGGGATGACACGAACCCTGACAAGTTTTCGGAATGGAAGGGAAGGTGCCTTGAGATCGTCAGACCGGGGCTGACAACCTGTCCTCAAATACCTTCCTGGCCTTCAGCAGGAGCCTGCTGGGCACCTTCGGCAGGGGCAGCCTCTTCGCCAGGAGCGGCCTGCTCGGTGGTGTCGATGGCTTCCATGTCGTCCACCACGGTGGCATCACCGCCCTGTAGACCGGCCGAAACGAGGCACAGCACCATCAGGCTGGCGGCCAGGGTCCAGGTCCCTTTTTCCAGGAAGTCGGCGGTCTTTTGAACGCCACCGATCTGCTGTGCACCGGTGAAACCGGCCGCCAATCCGCCGCCTTTGGGGTTCTGGGCCAGCACCACAAGGGCCAGCAGGGCGCAGATCACGAGAATGAGAATGGAGATGGCGGTCAGCATGGCTATTTGGTCGATTGCTCCTCGAGCACTTTTGCGAGGGCCGCAAAGTAAGCGCCTTTTTCCGGGTATTTCAAGGCCAGCCGGTAGTAGGCGTCAATGGCCTTGGGCAGGTTGCCCTGTTTCTCGTAGATCCGGGCCAGGGTCTCGGTCACCATGCCGGCCGTGTCGTCCAGGCTTTTCTTGGCCGCCTGCTGGGGCGTGTAGAAGGTGGCCTTGGGCTTGGGCTCAGGTGTTTCCTGCTGCATGAACCGGTCGATCAGCGCCGAGGTCTCTGCGGGGGTGGACGGACGTTTCGGTGCTGTGCTGGCCACCGGAGGGGAAGGCCGGTCCTCTGCTTCCACACCTGTGGTCGCTGTCGGTTCGCTGATGGGGACCGATCCGCTCGTGGGCTGGTCCTCGGCCTCCAACCAGTCGGTGAAGCGCATGCGTCCACGAAGCGGCCTTGCGGGCCGCTCGGCCACGGGTGTTGGCGCCGGTTCGGGCGTGTGTGCGGGGAGCTCCTCCGGTCCTGGTGCCTTCTCTGCCACCACAGGTGCGGGTGCTTCCACCTCGCGCGGTGCGGGTGGTGGCGGTGGGGCCATCAGGGTCAGGTCGTAGGCACTGGCAAAGGCCGCTTCCAGGATCTGGCGCTCCAGTGGGTCCTCTTCGGTCCCGGATGAGATCACCTCTCCCTTTTCAGGCTGCTCAGGCACTACGAGCGCTACTTCCGGAAGCTCCGGAAGTTCCGCAGGAACGTGCGCTGGATCTTCCTTCAGCGTTTCGATCGTTGCGTTCGATCCCACAGGCGCGCTCGGCTCAGGGGAGGGTGCTTCGGTCACCGGCGCGGTGGTTTCGGGAACCACTTCCACCTTGGGCACGATCGTGAGCGGAGCCGCCTTTTTCGCCTCGGCGTTCACCAGGTCGAACAGTTGCGTGCGCGAAGGGATCCGGGCCGCGGCGCGCTGCAGGGTCTCATCGTACAATACATCGCCGCTGGCGTGCTGTCCTTTGGCCTGTAACAACTGCGCGGCACTGAACCACGGATAGCGCTCGGTCAGCGCACGCAGGTCGCCGAGGTCCATGCGGTCCACCGTTCCGGGGTCCTTTACCAGCCGTGTCAGCCGTTCGCGGTCCATGGTCGTTGAGGGCTTACCAGTTGCCCAAGGTGCGGTCGAAGATATCCTGCGCCAGTTGCTTGCTGATCTCGCGCACCAGGTTCTCTTCCACGGTGATCAGGTCCTGCGAGCTGCTGTAGTCCGCGAAGCGGGCAATGGTGAACGTGGTGTTCTTGGCGGGCTCCAGGGTGTGCACATAGTTCACGCTCAGCGTGATGGTGAGGCGGTTCAGCGCCGCCGATTCGTTGGCCTGTATGCTCACGGGCTGTACGTCGTAGCCCATGATGGTGCCGCTGTACTGCACATCGCCATCGGTGCGGGCCAGTTTCAGCGGGGTCTGGGCCAGCAGCAGATCGCGCACGGTCTCGGTGCATACCTGCGCCACATTGGGCGAGGCCAGCGGCGCGCCGGTCTGGAACAGGTCCACGCTCAGCGTTCGCGCATTGCCGGGGTCGCCCCCCGTGAACCCGTAGTTCACGCGGCATCCGGCCAAGGCCAGCAGGAGCAGAAGCAGGGTCGCGGTCCTCACGAGATGCCGTACTCCTTGATCTTGCGATAGAGGGTGCGCTCACTGATCCCCAGTTCCTGCGCGGCGTTCTTCCGGCGGTTGCGGTGCTTCACCAGCGCCTTCCGGATCATCTCCTTTTCCTTCTCCTCGAGGCTCAGGCTCTCTTCCACTTCGGTATGGTCGATGTCCTCGGGCAGGTCCGTTTCCCCGGGCATACGGATGCTCACGGTGCCCGGCGCTGGCGCAGGTGGAGGGATGTACAGCTCTTCGCGGTAGACCGGAGGCATGGTCGCAGCGGGCATGGGCTGTCCGGCCACGAGCGAACGCACCTGCTCTTTCAAGGCGTTCAGGTCGCTCTTCATGTCGTACAGGAACTTGTAGATGAGCTCCCGTTCGCTGATGCTCTCGATCCCGCCGCCAGCGCTCGCGGGCACCAGTGCGGTGCTTTCCTCGGGCAGGTAGTCGCGCAGGGTCTTCACGTCCACTTCGCGGGTCTGCTCGATCACGCTCATCTGTTCCACCAGATTGCGCAATTGCCTGATGTTGCCGGGCCAGCGGTACGCGATGAGCATGCGCTGTGCCTCTTCGGTGAGCGTGAGCGGGGGTGCCTTGTAGCGCGCGGCGGCCTCCTGGGCGAAGAAGCGGAACAACAGGTGAATGTCCTCTTTCCGTTCGCGCAGCGGGGGCACGTGGATGGGCACGGTGTTCAGGCGGTAGTAGAGGTCCTCGCGGAAGGTGCCCTTGGCCACGGCCTGCAGCATTTGCACGTTGGTGGCGGCCACCACGCGCACATTGGTCTTCTGTGCCTTGCTGCTGCCCACGCGGATGAACTCGCCGGTCTCCAGCACGCGCAGCAGGCGCACTTGTGTGGTAAGCGGTAGTTCGCCCACTTCGTCCAGGAAGATGGTGCCACCATTGGCCACCTCGAAGTAGCCCTTGCGCGCTTCATGCGCCCCGGTGAAGGAGCCTTTCTCGTGGCCGAACAGTTCGCTGTCGATGGTGCCCTCGGGAATGGCACCGCAGTTCACCGCGATGTAAGGCCCGTGTTTCCGCGCACTGTAGGCGTGCAGGACCTGGGGCAGCACTTCCTTGCCGCTCCCGCTCTCGCCCTGGATCAGCACGCTCAGGTCGGTCGGGGCCACTTGGGCCACGTTGCTGATGGCACGGTCCAGCCCCGGTGAGGAGCCGATGATGCCGAAGCGTTGCTTGATGGGTTGCACGTTCATGCGGTCGCAGGTTGAAGGTCCCTCACTTCGATCACCGCACCCTGCAGGCTGCCGGCAGTGGCGCTTGTGATCGTGACACGCACGAACATGCCGGGCCGCAGTTCCGTGCCGTCCACATGGCGCGGCACGATCACCACGGCGTTCTGCGAGTTGCGACCGTACAGATGCTCGGTGCTGCGTTTGCTAACGCCTTCGATCAGCACCTCGTGTTCCTGGCCCACGTAGCCCGCCATGCGTTCGGCGCTCAAGGTCTTTTGCTGGTCGATGATCTCCTGGAGCCTGCGTCCTTTCACCTCCTCTGGCACGTCGTCGGCGTACTTGCGGGCTGCCAGTGTTTTCGGACGCTCGCTGTACTTGAACATGAAGGCCATGTCGTACACCACTTCGCGCATCAGGCTCAGGGTCTCCTGGTGGTCCTCTTCGGTCTCGCCGCAGAAACCGGCGATGATGTCGGTGCTGATGGCGCATTCGGGCATGTGCCTGCGGATGCTCGCCATGCGTCCCATGTACCAGGCCCGGT
>Ga0315902_10013878_pt1 | contig 10393 bp, 10 predicted proteins | sample LakEriMetagenome_9_FD_203523 | JGI IMG/M metagenome (GOLD analysis project Ga0315902, IMG submission 203523) | Freshwater fungal communities from buoy surface, Lake Erie, Ohio, United States - Buoy 12 MA117 | ecosystem: Environmental > Aquatic > Freshwater > Lake > Lake biofilm | place: USA...
TCGAGCTGGGCAATCGCCTCTTCGTCGTCACCCTCGGGCTTGCCAAAGTGCAGAATCGCCGCGATGTTCATACCGAATTGTTTGCCCCAGTCGCCGAGGTGGTTATCGCCGACAACCTGGTAGCCGAGATATTTGAAGATGTTGTACAGCGCTTGGCCGATAATCGTTGAGCGGATATGCCCGACGTGCATCAATTTGGCGATGTTGACCGATGAGTAGTCAATCACGACGTGTTTGTTTGCGCCGAGATCGTCACTGCCGTAGTGATTGGTCAGGCGTGCGACATCGGCCAGGACGCTGGCTACATAGGCGTCGGTACGCATGGCAAAGTTCAAGAATGGCCCGGCCGCCACTGCGCTACCCACCAATGAATCATCGGCCACACGAATCTGACTTGCCAGTTGATTGGCGAGTTGGGGTGGCGGTACGGCGCGATCGCGCGCGGCTTTGAAGGTAGGGAAGGCCAGATCAGCTGGGATGTTAGGTTTGGGCGCTACGAGCTCAATATGCTCGGCACTCGCTAACCCACTGGCGACAATCGCCTCGTGTGCTTGGCGGATAAACCGATCAAGTGTGTATTCCACGCAGTGTCAATCCTTTCTGTGACATGACACAACCAGAGTATTGCGCATGTCTTTTTTGTCTGTTGATACCATATACCAAAAGTGCTAATCTTGCCAAAATGGCTTGACCCAGTCGCGCCCCACCAAAATCTCACGCAGGTCGAGCATGGCCGTATATGTCGGTAACACGGAGACCGTTTGGCCTGATGGAGTCTGTGTCAGCAATGCATCAAGTGCCTGTGTCAGCGATTCATGATAGTGAATTTGGGCTGTCGATGTACCTGCATACTGCATGCGTACCCGCATATCTGCTGCCCGGGTGCCACTAATAAATACGTGATTGATATGTGGCACCAGATGCTCAAAATCGGCATCCCATAACCATGACACGTCGGTACCATCGGCATCGCGGTCATTGATGACAATCAACAGATTGGCCGGTTGATCCCATGCCTCCACAAACATGCGAATCGTCTCGCTGGCGCCGACGGGGTTTTTGATGAGTGCCATCACGAGCGGATGATGTGGCGTGTGTACGACCTCGTAGCGCCCAAAGGCTGGTTGCATTTGTGTGAGTGCCGGCACTACCGCTGTGGCCACTCCAAGCACATCGGCGACGGCATAGGCGGCGAGTGCATTCACCGCATTGTAGCTCCCAGGTAAGGGGACAAAAAATTGTGCATGCTGATTGACCGTCACCGTGCTCCCCAATAACCCATCTGCGCGTAGCGTAGTGATGGCATAGTCTGGGGCAGGTCGTCTGAAGTCGCAGTTTGGACAGGTGTAGTGGCCGATATGCGCAAAAAAACGGGTCGTGTAGGTGAGTGCATACCCGCACCGACAGAACCCAGCATCAGCTAGGTGGGCCACACTGTTGCGGGCACTACTGACGTCGTTGTTGCCATACACGACGACACGACAGGTCAACGATTGGGCCAGCCGCGCCAGCGAAGGGTCGTCGCCTTGAATGCATACCACGGTGCTGTCGGGGAGGGTCGAGAGCGCCGTTAACCAGTGTTGGGCAATCGTGTCGACCTCGCCGTAGCGGTCGAGCTGATCGCGGAACAAGTTGTGTAGCACCACGATGCGTGGTTGGGTCTCGTGGATGATTTGTGGCAAGGCCGCCTCGTCGCATTCGAGCAATGCCGCATCGTGGTGCATGTGTCCGCGCCAATCGGCGTTGGCCAGCATGACTGCACTGACACCCGATACAAGATTGGCGCCCGATCGGTTGTGAACAATCCGCCAGCCGGCATGGGTCAAGATGTCGGCCACCATACGCGTTGTGGTGGTCTTGCCGTTGGTGCCTGCAACCAGAATGACACCGCGTGGCAGTTGGGCACTCAAGTAGCGGAGCAGATTGGGGGCAATTCGACGTGCTACGACGCCCGGCACGGTCGTACCGCCGCCACGTCCCAGCCAACGGCTGAGCATGCCGGCGCCTCTGCCGAGCCAAATTGCCAGTTGTTCACGCATGATTGTTCACCGTCAACAGGTGGATGATGTTATTTACATTATACAATTGCAGGCCACTGCCTGTCCGCCCAAATGCACTTATGATGCTACGACACGCAGGTGCCAGGCTCCCGTCCATTCGGGCAGGATCATCGTGCCATCGGGTTGCAGGGTGCCTGTCATTTCACTGCCAAAGAAAAAGCCCGTAAGTTCACGACATTCAGTCTCTGACACAAAACGATAATCGGTTTGAATCGGGGTACGTACAAAGCCAAACTCTTGCTCAAATAACGCATAACAATCAGCGAGGGCTTGGGTGGGTGGATGTGGCACTGTGCTGCCTGAGCCAAGCGTCTCAAAAATAATCGCACTGCCGCCTGGCTTGAGGAGTCTGATCATTTCGGTGACGGCTGCCCGGACATCGGCTTGCCAAGCACCCGGCACCCACTCAGTCGTATGCCCAAAACTCCAACCAGCCGTCACCAAATCAAATTGATCGGCAGGCAAGGGAATTGCACGATTATCGGCCGTGATCGCCCGCACTGCTGGCCCTAACAGGCGTTGGGCTACGGTGAGCATGGCTGGGGCGCGGTCGCTGATGGTCAGCGAGCGTACGTAAGGGGCCATGATGGCGGCAACGCGCCCGGTGCCACTGCCCATGTCGAGAACATCGGCCGTGGAGAGGTCAACATGACGGCGAATCTCGTTGAGAATATTGCCGCGGTAATCTTCGCGGCTGACCAGTTGGTGGTAGCGCTCTGCATGGTGCGGGTCTTGGTAGATTTCACGATAATCAGGCATTGATTTTTATCCTTTGCGAGAGAGACGGGCCGGGGGCACAGTCGGAGTAAGCGTGATGCCTATGCGTTGCAAAAACTGACTCAAAAACGTCAGATGCGTGATTTCGGTTGACCACATCTGGCGTTCCTGATCGAAGCGTGCGAGGCGTCCGAGGAGTTGCATGTGTTGGCGCGGGAGTTGCGGGATGGCCAGATACGCAAACGTGTTGACGCGTTCCCATGAGAGTGGTGGGGACACCGTGATAGCTTGCGCCAGCCCATAGAGCAACGCCTGTTCCTCTTCGAGGGCCACAAGCTCGAGCTGATTGCCTTTGAGCGCATGACAGCCAAACCACTCAGGGATGCCACGACCGTGTCGGCGCCGAACGACGGCCCCAAGGGGTATCATCACCCCAGGGCGCTCGTTCAGTGTGACCGGTTCGAGTGGGACAAGCGTGCGTTGTGTAGGGTCGTACATGCTCCAACGTGTTTGCGGCGTGCCCAATGGGTGCCAATGGGCAGGTCCGATATGGGGGGCATGGGGTAACCGTGGTAAATCGGCAATTTGGTCGTCAAGACTTGCCATGATGAGTCCCCGTTGCCGGATGCGGGCAAACAGGCCTTCGCGGCGCCACGACGTGAGGGTAAAGCGATTGCCGACGAGCTCACCCTCACCACGCAAAAACTGAGTGACGCGGATATCATGCACCACAAAGATGTTGGGGGTGAGCTCCTCGAATGCCAGTGGTGGATTATTCGCCTTCATTGAGGCGTTCACCAATCAAGTCCGCACGAGTGTCGTCAATTTGCCCTTTGCCACAAGCGACGTGCAAGTCATGGCGCAGTTGGGCCATCTCAATCAGATGGGTACGCTCATGATTGACCATCCAATTGCCTTGATGGAGCAGATTAATCTCACCATAGACCACATGGTGGGCGCCACGATGCCAGGCAGCACTGGTTAAGCCACGGAGCATCATTAAACATTCGACGCGTGATTCGTGGAACGCATTGAGAATCGCTCGGACATCGCGTTTGCGGTAATGCGATGCAGCAGTTAACTTGGGTGGATGCGCCGATGGGAGCTCTGGGTGATCGGTATCAAGAATCAATCGGGCGCGCTCACAAAAGACGAAATTCATGTCGTTGAGGTGGCCTAGTACCTCCTTGAGAGATGGCGTGTTATTTGGCCCGGGGCACGACAAAATGGCGTCATCAACGTCTTCGAGCATAGCGCGCAAGGTGGACTCAGTGTGCTCAAGGGCATGCATGATGGCATGTGGCCCAAGCGTCCCCATTGCTTCGATGGCCAAGAATCGCTTGTGTGACTCGGGGACTGCGCCGCATTGTGGGCATGCGCCGACGAGCTCGCCTTCGCGCGTGTCACCACAGGTGGTACAGACAAACAAATCTCCAAGCTCATCGGCATACAAATCGCGATGTTGCGCCAAAGCGGTTGCTGCGCGACCAAGCAGTTCGCGTGAGCGCTCTGATGTACCCGTGATGCGTTGCATTGCCAGCGCCTCAGGTTCGTTGCCGTTGAGTGCTGATTGGACGTTTTCGAGCGTGCTCCCAACTCCGTTGGTGTTGACAAATGCACGCATCGCGCGGGCGCCACGTGCCTCACACAGGGCATCGAATAGACGGGCGATATTGAACCGACGTTCACGCCGTGCTTGGGTCGCCCAGGCATGGTAGGCAACATGCCCCATGCTGGCGCTCGTAAAGAGTTGACGCAACTCTTGATCGGACATACTCATTGGTGGCACTCCCAGCCGAAATCACAGACGATACTCATGACCGCATCATTGCGCCTACATACTATAATAACAATATAGGTTTCTGTGAATAGGCAATTTTGGGGTATTTTGGTGCAAATTGCAGTTGTACACGATTATTTGAATCAGTATGGCGGAGCAGAACGTGTGTTAGAGGCGATTCATGACATCGTGCCACACGCTCCGGTGTATACCTCGATCTATGATGCACAGGCGATGCCTGCCTTTTATCACGATTGGGACATCCGTGTTTCGTGGATGCAACACCTCCCCAACTGGAGACGTTTCTTCCGGCATTACTTCATGTTTTATCCGAGTGCATTCGAGCAAATGCATCTTGCAGACTACGATCTGATTATCAGTAGCAGTAGCGCCTACGCCAAAGGCATTCGCCCGCGCCCAGGTGCTGTGCACATCTGCTATTGTCACACACCGATGCGGTTTGCCTGGCAGACTGATCAGTACATTGCGCGCGAGAATATCCGCGGCATTGCCAAGGTAGCCATGCAGTTCTTGTTGCGCTTTGTACGCACGTGGGATGTGCGCAGTGCCAATCGTGTGACGCATTACATCGCCAATTCGCACGTCGTTGCGGCACGGATCAAGCAGTATTATCAGCGCGATGCCGTGGTTATTCCTCCTCCAGTTGATTTAGCCCCTTTTGAAAACCTGCCGCCGAGGGATTACTTTTTAACTGGTGGCCGTTTGGTGCCGTATAAGCGCATCGATTTGGCCGTCAAAGCGTGTACCGCGCTGAACATCCCGCTGGTTGTGTTCGGCGACGGTCGTGACAAAGCTGAACTGATGGCTCATGCTGGACCGAATGTGCGTTTTGTGGGGCGCGTCAGCGATGCCGAGCGCCTGCGATTGTTCGCCGAGTGTCGCGGATTTTTGTTCCCTGGTGAAGAGGACTTTGGCATTACACCACTTGAAGCCATGGCTGCTGGTCGCCCGGTATTGGCGTACCGAGCCGGTGGTGCTCTCGATACGGTCATTGAGGGGCAGACCGGGTTGTTTTTTGATACACAGGACGTCGACTCCGTCAAAGCCGGGCTGTGCGCCATGCAGGCTCATACGTGGCAAACCCAACAGATTCGGACGCATGCTGAGCAGTTTAGTCGTGAGCGCTTTATGGCGCGCATGCGGGCGTTTATTTCCCACCACGCACCGGGCAGTGAGGAGTACTTTCATGAATGATGTGCGCCGATTGATTGTACTCATCCGTCGGCGCTGGTGGTATATGCTAGTGCCGGCGCTGCTGTTGGCGGCAACAGGTGTGATGCCGTTCCTCCAACAGACTGCACAATACCGTGTGTCGGTGACGTTTTTGTTGACGAGTCGTGCGCCGATGAACGACACCGGTGATACGCTAGCGTATGATTTTCCATCGATTAGCCGCGGTGATGCGTTCTGCAAAAAGGTTAGTGACTATCTCGATGGACGCGTCGCGCCGCAGGATGTCGGGGCAATGCTTGATGTGCGTAACGCCGCGCGCGAAGTGACGATTACCGCTCGTGGCGCTGAGACCACTGATTTGATTGCGGTGCGTGATGCCGCACTTGCAGTCTTGACGCAGGATGGTACACTGCTATGGGGGAAGTCGGGCGACACCGCTGTGAATATTGCCGAACTACGCCGCGAAGATACCCCTATCCGCGAAGCACAATCGCTCACTCATGTAATGCAGATACTATTGCGTGGTGGTGCGGGCATGTTAATTGGTCTGTTGGTAATTCTCTTTCGACGATAGTGTGAGGGTAGATTATGCGTCTTTCGGAATATATTCGCATCATTCGCCGACGAATCTGGGTGATTGTGCTGGCGGTGATGGTGACCGCGGTAGCCGCCTATGTCTTTAGCAAGCTCCAAGAGCCACTCTATCGCTCTGAAGCCAGCTACTTGGTGGTACCCAACCGTAACGATAACGGCTTGTCGATCGTGTTGACCAACAACATGAACAGCTACAAGCAGTTGGCGCTGGCGCGCCCCCAAATCGAAAAAATCAGCGCCCAGCTGCAGCTCGACCGTAGCCCAGAATGGCTGCTCGAACATATCTCCATCCAAGCTAATGCTGATGATCGCAAGATGATTGTGCAGGTCGACTACCCTGATATTGATATGGCACCCCGCTTGGCCAATGCGGTTGGCGAAAACATGGCCGCCCTGGTGAGTTCGCTGAATGACGGGCTTGAAGGTACCGACAAAATTAACATGCGTATCACCACACCGGCTACACCACCGCAGTTGTATCGCCCCCAAACCCGAATTAACGTCTTGGCTGGTGCCTTCTTGGGGTTGATTATTGGACTGTTATTAGCGTTTGTGCTGGATGCAATCGATGATACGCTCAAGAACACCGAGGATGTCGAGCGCCATGTGGGCCTGACGATTCTTGGGGCGATTCCGGCCAGCAGTACAACCAATGAGCGCCGTACAAATGCGAGGAAACCGGCATGACCAACAGTAGCAATCCATCACGTCAACTTGTGGTGTTGAATGACGCGCAATCGGCCGCTGCCGAGGCGTTCCGCACACTCCGCACAAACATTCAATTTGCCAGTCTTGATAACTCGCTGCATTTGATTAGCATTACCAGCACCGGTGTCGATGACGGCAAGTCGTTGGTGGCGGCCAATCTTGCCGTCACCATGGCCCAAGCCGAACAACGGGTGATTTTGGTGGATGGTGATTTGCGCCGACCAGCGTTACATACCATTTTCGGCTTGAGCAATGAAAACGGCCTGACCAGTATGTTGTTTGCTAGTGAGGGCACCCCAGCGCCGCTCCAAGATACCGGTATCCCCGGATTGCAGTTGCTTGCGAGTGGTCCACTGCCACCACGTCCTGCCGATATTTTGGGTTCACGTCGCATGGGTGAGATATTGCAGAGTCTGCGTGCCACGGCCGATGTGGTGATTATTGATACACCACCGATTCTGGCCGTCAGCGATGCGGTGGTGTTGGCGCCGCGCGTCGATGGCGTAATGCTCGTGCTCCAGGCCGGCAAAACGCGGCGTGAACATGCCAAGCAAGCCCGGGCGATTTTGGAGAAGGCCAAAGCCAATATTGTGGGTGTGGTACTGAACGGCGCCGAATTAACCCAAGCATCAGGATACTACGCATAATGATCGACCTACACTGTCATTTGTTGTATGACTTGGATGATGGTCCGCGTAAGCGCGAGATCTCGGTCAATATGGTGCGTCAAGCGCATGCTGCTGGTGTGCATACGGTGGTGTGTACACCCCATAGTCCTGAGTCGAGTGCCTCGCGCAATTACAGCCCGCAACTGATTGCCGAACGAGCCCACGAGATCCAAGAGCTGGCAGCAGCTGATGGGTATGCGCTTACCCTCAAACCTGGTACTGAGATTAGCTATATTGCGCATGCGCGCCAGCGTTTGGACAGTAAACAATTATTAACGCTTGGTGGAAGTCGTACTGTGCTTATCGAAATGCCTGTTTTTGCCGTTGACATGCGCTTTTTGCCGACTGCCAAAGAACTAATTGCCCACGGGTACAACGTTATTTTGGCCCATCCTGAACGGTACATTTACAACCAAAAAGATGTCGATGATTTGCAGCGCATCCATGAGAGTGGTGTGTTGTTCCAAGTAACTGCCGCTGCTGTGTCAGAACAAAACAGTCGTACCTTGTTTGATTTACGGATGGTCGATGTGGTTGCAAGCGACGCCCATAGCGATACATACCGTGTAACTGCCATGGATACTGCGTTTGATTGGGTCACGAATGCCTATGGCGCAGGGCTGGCAAATCGCCTCTTTGTGGATACCCCACAACGCCTGTTAGACCACCGGTAAATTGGTGATGTGCCTTGGTCTGTCATGGAATAGTTGCAGCAAGAATAGTTGAATTGGATGCGACGTTTTTTCTCGTACATTGACCGAATCATTCTGATTATTGCGGTTTTCGTAGGGAGCTGGTGTATCCATGTGTGGATAGACCGTGCTCCCTCGTCTGTTGCTATTCCTCTCTCTGATCGTGAGCTCATACGCGGCATCTGGGGTGTCGAGCCCGAGGGAGCCTGGACGAATGGGTATGCACTCATCGATGTCAATCGTCATCGCTGGGCACCGTGGAGTACGGTGCAATTCCGCTGGAAGCAACCACCGACCGGACCGGTTGATGCTACGCTCCAAAGTGGGCAGACAACCATCACCGGTGCACCCACATTAGCCTGGCGCACGGTGCACCTGTTGTTGCCCCAACCGGCGCAACGCACCGATTTGGTCGTGGCGAGCACGACGCAACGGGTTGATGGTGACCGCCGAGACCTCGGCGTGTTTTTGGCGGATATTACGATTCAGCGATTTGGTCAGCCATTGATCCTGCATCTACTCCGCGTGCTGGATTATGCGTTGCCGCTCTTGGCTGGCGCAGTATGGCTCTGGCGCTCACGCTGGTTGGGACTTGCGGTGTGGCTTGGATTAGGTGCGTTGTACGGCACGATGCTCCATCAAGAGCTCCAAGTCGGCATGGCGAATCCGATGCTGTTGCTCGATGATACGGGGCGATATGTGGTGAGTGTCGTCATGGTGCTATGGGCATGGGTTGACGGGCGACGATCGCTCGAGGTGATGCAGACGACGGGTCGGCGATTTGGCTTGGATGTGATGCGTGCTGTGGCGGTCTTAAGCGTCATTGTGGCGCATTTTACGCCATTGATGGTCACAGAATGGCGCACTGAGCGCGATGTGTTCCGCTGGTTTGTCTATTTGGGTGCAATCGGCGTCGATATCTTTTTTGCCTTGAGTGGCTACCTGATTGGTGGTATTTTGTGGCGCAATCTGCATCGGTTGCATCAACCACAGGTTGTGCACCGATTTTGGATGCGTCGGTGGCTGCGTACACTCCCAGCAGCCTATGTGTCGGCGGTGGTGGTGTGGCTGATTGCTGCGCCACAGAATATCCGCGATTACTTCGCGAGTATTGTGTTTTTGGGTACCATGAATCCCTATTACGTGACGACTGAGTTGGGATTCTGGTGGAGCTTGGGGGCCGAAGAGGCGTTTTACTTCTTCTTTCCGCTAGTGATTTCGTTGTTAATGGGTGTGATGCGCAAAGAACGGGCCTGGGTGGGTGGACTACTCATCTTTGGTGTGACATCGATGCTGATTCGTGCCGTATTGCAGATAATCTTGCCTGAAGAGGTCGTCGGAAATATCGAATTCGCCATTTATGCACGACTCGATTCGATGATTTGGGGCGTGTTGTTGGCCTGGATGCGTCAAGTGCGTCCACAGTGGTTTGATCGGTTGGCGCAGTATGGTTTTGCGCCAGGGATGATTGTCTTTTGGTTGGGGTACATGCTCTTGCTTGAGCAGTGGCGCTGGTACGGCGTGGCGATTTTTGCTGGGCATATGCTCACCACTACTGGTGCTGCGCTGCTCATTCCTGCGATGGAACATGTGCGTACGCTTGGGTGGCGTGGATTTGACCGCATTATCTCGTGGATTGCACTTGTAAGTTACTCTGCCTATCTCTACCATATCATGATGGCCCATCGGCTCGAACGTTCATTTGGCTCTGCCACCGATTACCCGATGATGATTGCGTTGGCAGTTGCCTATCTGGTGATGACGTTCGTGGCATCGTGGCTGAGTTATCGGTTCGTCGAAGCGCCCGTACTGCGGTGGCGTGATGCACGCTACCCAGAGCATGCACCACCGCAGAGTTAATTGAGCTGTTGTGCACAAAAATCCCCTCTCACAAACTGTGAGAGGGGATTTGTCATTGAATGGAGTGCGTTACGGTACCAGGGTCGGCTCGAGGGTCGGCTCGAGGGTTGGCTCGAGGGT
>Ga0315902_10013879_pt1 | contig 10392 bp, 8 predicted proteins | sample LakEriMetagenome_9_FD_203523 | JGI IMG/M metagenome (GOLD analysis project Ga0315902, IMG submission 203523) | Freshwater fungal communities from buoy surface, Lake Erie, Ohio, United States - Buoy 12 MA117 | ecosystem: Environmental > Aquatic > Freshwater > Lake > Lake biofilm | place: USA...
GCTGACTCCGTCGGCTACACCAGCGGCGACGTGGAGATCAACAGCTTTGAGATCTACACCGGCGTGATGCTGGACTTCAAGAAGATCAACAACAAGAGCGGCTCGTTCGAAGAGTAATGGTGGCGGCGAGTCGATAGGAAAATTCAGCCCCCGGCAGCTCTCAAGGGTTGTCGGGGGTTTTCATTTCGCTTGCGGAAACTGTCAGTCGGCCATTTGGCAATGACTGAAAACCTCTGGATCAGCAACGCTGCCCCTCGAAGACAGTGTTGGCGTTTCCACCATCCTGAGCAACGTAAGTCGGAAACTGGGCTGCGGAGCTGATCGCGACTGCGACGACAAAACCTTCACCATTTCTTAATCCACATTTCACCGTGAGTTCCTTTTTGGAATCGCGTCGAGCGGTAGAATTCCGCCGTCAAACTTCTTGAGATCCCGATTGGATCGCAGTTTGATCTTTGTTGTTGGGGGGTTGCAAAAGTCTTTCGGTGAGCTGTTTCGAATCGAGTCATCTCGACTCGAAAGAGGCGATCAAGGGCAAGATGTGTGTTTGCGGCCAAATTCAGGAGTTGAATGGCTGGCTGCAGACGTGTGTGCAATCCACGGTCAGGTTTGTCCACGGTTGGGATTTTCGAGGACACTGCTGGAAAGTCCTCATTTGATGTTCACAAGGAGTGCGGAATGAAGAGTCTGAAACGGAGCGGCGAGGTTCGAGGTGGTTCGCGGGGTGGCTTCACCCTGATCGAGCTGCTGGTGGTGATCGCGATCATTGGGATTCTCGTGGCGTTGCTGCTGCCGGCGGTCAATGCGGCCCGCGAGGCGGCCCGGAAGGCGACCTGCAAGAACAATCTGCGGCAGATTGGGATTGCCCTGCACCTGTTCGCTTCGGGGGATCCCGGTGACCGGCTCTGCTCGGGAGCCTACGACGCGACTCGTGACGGCTGCCCCGACACCTACAGCTGGGTGGCTGACATCATCAAGGTCAAGGCGGGGCTTCCCAACGACATGATGTGCACCTCCAATCCCATGAAGGGGCTGGAGAAGCTGAACGACCTGTATGGCAAGAACACCTCCAACGCCAATACCACCCCGGTGGAGCGGCAGAACAAGGGGCGGTGCAACGCCGCCAACCTGTGGCCCCTGTCGAGTGGAGCACCCACGGCGGTGCTGACCCCCGATCGGGCGAAGTCGATCGCCTCGTTTGTGCGGGACGGCTACAACACCAACTATGCGTCAAGCTGGTTCATGGTCCGCAGTGGACCGAAGTTGATCACGGTGGGGACCGGCAATGCCGCGACCCTGTCGATCGACCCGCTGACCGGCAATGCGACGGACGGGAACGGTCCTGACATGAAGGATCTGCGGAACACCAAGGGGCAGTTGACCCGCCGGTTCTGTGAGCAGGGGGATGTGCCCATCTCGAACATTCCGCTGCTGGCCGACGCAGCCCCCGGCGATGCGAAGGAAGCCATTCTGGCCTTCAGCTGCATCACCGAAGATGGTGCCAGTGTGAATCCCGGTCTGATGGTCGGTGCCCAGCTGGCCGAGACCTTCTGCGATGGACCGGCCTACTGGGATACCGATCGCGTGAAGCTGCTGAAGACGCAAGTCCCCGTGGCGTCGGTGGTGCCGCGACAGACCCCCGCCGTGGGGACCACGGTGACGGTGGCGAGTGAGACCGGCTATGCGTCAGCGATCGCTGCCGCAGGATTGGGTAACAAGCTGTTCCTGCAAGACACCCGGGACTGGTACGCCCACCATGGCAAAACAGCGAACGTGCTGATGGCCGATGGCAGCGTCAAGGAAATGGTCGACTCCAACGGTGACGGGTTCTTCAATCCCGGCTTCCCGGTGTCAGGCAACCCTGTGGCCCTGGCTGACTCCGTCGGCTACACCAGCGGCGACGTGGAGATCAACAGCTTTGAGATCTACACCGGCGTGATGCTGGACTTCAAGAAGATCAACAACAAGAGCGGCTCGTTCGAAGAGTAGTCCTCGCCGCGAGGTGCGACAGGAAATCTGTTCCCCCGGCGGTTCCCAGTGGACTGCCGGGGGTTCTCTGTTGAATGCTACGGAAATCTTTTGATGGAAATGGGCATCTTGAACAAAAACCATGGAGCGTGTGAAGTCTTTGGCTTCTCTCCAATCGCTGTTTTCGGAGTCGGCCTGTTGATTTCCGTCATTGGTGCTGCCGGTTGCGGACAGTCTCCTTTGGTGGCTCTCACGGCTGAGGAGACTTCCACTGCCAAAGTTGTCGCTCAGACCACCTCCGCGGCGCTGCAGGAGAGATTTCGCGTAACCCCGCATGCCTCGAATTCGGAGCTGGGTGGGCAGGTAATCGAAGTCAGTGGTGGGGTCATCCTGGTGGGAACCTCGCCGGATTTGGGAGATGTGATTCTCCTGAGTGGCGGAAGCAAGGGGAGCAAGCCGGTGGTCTGCCAAATGGCAGAGCCCCGCCCCTGGGATCGTGTCACTCCAGGAATGCCCGTGACAGTCAAGGGTCAAGTGTGGCGAATGCAGCCGGGCAGTGCTCCATTGCTCAGGCAGGCCCATTTGGTTCACGTTGATTCCCTCATGGCCGAGAGCATGCGATTTGCCGCGGAAGACGTCTGTGCAAGCTTCGCCGACAGTCGGTCGGAGGCGCATGAGGTTTTGGGTGAAAGGTGGATCCGGGTCACCGGGGCAGTCGCATCAATCGATCGGATCAATGGTTGGCTCTATCTCACAGGTGGCACAGGGCGACTGGTCCGCTGCGCGCTGGCGGGAAAGGAGGGTGAACTCTCCTGGGACGATGACTTGAAAGCCGCTGAGATCATTGAGGTTGTCGGACAAGTCGCGGACGGGGATCGTCGGCAGGTGATCCTGCAGGGCTGTTTGCCCCCCCGCAGGAATGTCGTTGGGCACGTTTCGGCACAAGGATCGTCCCCAGGCGGATTACAACCCGGAATTGAAGGTCCGGGGACTCAGACGCCATCAGAAGAATGACGGATACGATTGATGCCGCTCGGGTTGAATCTCTCCACGGCCCTTCACGGAACATTCATGTGACGGGACTAATCTCTGAAAGAAGGAAACTTGACGAAGTTCGCCCGGGCAGCGGCAAGTTGACCGGGATCGCGAATCCCTCTCCGGACCACGGAATGTCACAGAGTGGAGCCAGCAGGGAGTCTGACAGTGACCCCGCAATTGAAGAGGTGGGACGTGAACAGCCGAATCGGCGGCGTCCACACGGTATTTCTGTCTCCCCGGCGAAAGAGACCGGCCGATCAGGGGCGAAGGCCCGGCGACATCGATTGACGGACCCAAGTCCGGTTGGAAACGAATTCAGTGATCGGCCATTGTCCGATACGGTCTCAGATCCAGAGCTCTCGAATGAGGCTGCGGATCGAATTGCGGCAACGGCTGCGAAACCTGCCGAGAGAAGCAGTACCGGGCTGTTCCGAACCTGGTCATGGCGGCTGAGGCTACGTAAGCGGTGGAGCAACTCATCACGACAAGCCGCCCGTCGCGCGAAGGTGCTGGGAGAGATTGCGACGTCAGGCGGCAAGGATCTCGGTTCGATTGTTCGCCCCTCGCTGGCCGATACCTGGGTGGTCGTCCGCGAAGCCGCGGCCAAGGCCCTTGGGGCGATTCAGGATCGGGAATCCGTTTCAGACCTCATCGATGTGCTGTCGACAGATGAAAGTCCCGCCGTTCGACAGGCGGCCGCCTTGGCGCTGTGTCAATTGAAGGATCCCGAAGCGATCAGTTGCCTGTTGGTGTTCTTGCAGACTTTCCCGAAACTCTCCTTGTCAATCAGCGACGGGATCATCCAAATCGGTCGCGCGGGAGTTCCCGCGCTGTTGAGGGCTCTGGAAGATGGGGAGCCGGGCGTCAAGGTGAGCGCCTTGGAATTGCTCGGCCGTCTGGGTGACATCCGGAGCGTGCGTTCCGTGGTCAAAGGGCTGTCCCACTCCGATGAGCGAGTCCGGGCCGCCACTGCCCGCTGCCTGGGAAATCTGCATGATCGTCGGGTCGAGCTTCCCTTGAGACAGGCTTTGGCTCGGGAGTCTTCGCCGACCGTCATCGCAGGTATTTTGAGGGCACTGGGGGTGTTGGGGTGCGAGGGAGAGCCAGCCGGGTTTTATCCTTATCTGCAGCATGCTTCGACATCCTGTCGGGAGGCCGCCTGCCAGCTGGTAGCGCGGCTGGGAGACAGTCGTGCGAATGGGCCACTCGTGCAGTTGCTGTCCGATCCGGAGCCGGAGGTGCGCCGCGAGGCGGCTTTGGCGCTCAGTCAGCTCGCCCCTCCACAGGCGTTCCCCGCGTTGGTCAAGCTCCTGGGCGACCCAGCCGACGAAGTTCGGGCGGCCGGCTGCCGGGCCCTGGGTGGTCTGCACGACTCGCGAGCTTTGGCTCCACTCTGCCAAGCGCTTCAGGACGATTACGAGTCAGTGCGAATCGCGGCGGCCAATGCGTTGGGACTCTTGGGTGATAGCCAAGCTGTCGCACTGTTGTGTGAGGCGGTCCTTCTGGAGCGACTGCAGGATCCGCAAATTGCCTGTATTCGCGCCTTGGGACAACTGGCGGACGCAGGCAGCCTGCCTGCCTTGAAACAACTGCTCAGGCGACCGACCCAGGTCAGGACCCAGACGGTTGTGGCGATCGGTCAGCTCGCCACGACTGAAGCTGTTGATGTGCTGATTCCCCTGCTGGAAGATCCCCAGGCAATCATCCGGTATCACGCGATCCTGGGTTTGGGCAACATTGGTGACCAGCGTGCCATTCCCGCCCTCGAGAAGCGAATTTCTGATCCCGAAACTCTGGTTTTGCGGGGCGTGGTCCGGGCCATGGGACACTTTGCGACGGCTCAGGCGAAGATCCTGAAAGGCCGTGCCGAGTCGGCGCTGCGTGCGGCTCTCGATCGACCGCAGGATCCAGCTCCTCAAGTCTCGGCGTCCCGGCCGAAAGGTGGTGCCCAAAGGATCCTTGCTTCGCCGACAGCGTGGCTGGCCTTGATCTCACTGATCGGGGCGGGGGGGCTGGGTCTGTGGTGGGGCTGGGGACGCACCACGGTTCCTGAGGGAACAGCGCGGGGAGCTTCGCTGGCTTTCTCCCGGGGCGATATCGCCGGCCTGGGGGCCTCGATCGATCCGAATGAACTGCGGGTGGCCACGTCGGGCGGCTGGCTGGAACGGTGGAACGCCGACACCGGTCAATTGGTGGCCAGAGCCGAAAAACGCATCGACATCGGGGCGACAGCGCGATTCTCGGCAGACGGATCGGTCTTGGTGACGCCTCTGGGAAACCACCTTGTGGTCTGTGATGCGACGACTGGGGAAGAGCGGTCGAAAGTTCCAGTGTCTCAAAGGCTACGGTGGTTACGGCTGGACCGCCGCGGAGAAGAACTGGCCAGTTGGGAGCCAGAGAAGGGAATGACAATCTGGAGCCTGCGCTCAGCACAACCGGTCTGGCAGATTGACCGCGATCCAGATCTTCCCTGGAGCTGTGTGGCGGTGACCGAAGATTTCGGGCGGGTGGCGATCGGACTGACATCGGGAGATGTCTTGGTTTTCGACACCGGTTCCACGCGTCGCATGACCCGCCTCAAATCGGTCATGCCGCAACCAAGTCAGCTCGAATTCAGCCCGGATGGAAAGATTCTGGCCGTGGTCAACGGTCGCGGGCAGGTGGTGTTGATGGACCCCGCGACGAACCGGGTGCTGGAAAGTGCCGATTGCGGAGTTTCAGGGGTCGCGGCCCTCGCCTGGACCCGAGATGGAAACCGATTGGTCGGAATTGGTGGCGACGCGATTTTCCAATGCGAACGTCGAGACGGCAGGATCACACGTGCGGCGTTTGCTGAGCAAGCGAATCGATCAGGACTGGTGTTCGATCAACTTTGGGTGGATCCATCGGACCGGCATGTTGCGGCCGCCAGCACGCAGGGACGCGTAGTGCTCTTGTGGAGCCTGCCGCAACTCACACCCCGAGCCTCCTTGCAGGCCCCCTGACAGCCCGCCGGACACCGCGGCACCTGAATGATGGAGACATGATGAACTACACAGCGTGGGTCAAACTTCGAAATGTCCTGGAAGCCTGCTCTGCGGCGACTGGGGCACCGGCGGGCTGGCTGCCTCTGGTCGTCCCGCTGGTCGGGCTGATGCTGATCTCGGGATGTGGCGATGAGTCCAAGTTTCGCCCCAAGGTCGGCGGAGGGCTGAAGCGTGACGCCGGAGATGAGCCCGCGCCGGCGAGCGTGCCCAACTCGCCGGGTTCCCCCGTCACGGCTCAACCTGCGGCCACGGGAGGCGACGTGGCCATGAGCAGGACCCAGGGAGGGGAACCGCCGGCACCTCCATCGCCACCCTCCGCTGGTCCAACGAATTCTTCGCCCCCGGGCGGCGCCCCGGTGTTCCGACCGCGTCGACCTGCGGCACGACGTCCCGGAGCGGATGGTGCCGCCCCGGCATCCCAGATGCAGCTGGAGTGCAACGGGAAAGTCCTGATCCGCCCTCTGGTCCTGAGACCAGTGCTGCAGGCCCCGGGGCGGAAGACGGTCTGGCTGTTGACCTCATCGGCCGATGAGGAGCGGGCGTCATCTCCGGCCGTATGTTTGCGTTTTGAGACCGAGGGGGAAGACCCCGAAGCCTGGGTGGGTCGTCCCTGGAGTGGGCAGATGTTTGTGCAGATCGCGGGTACCCGGCAGATTTTTGGGACAGCGCTCGAAGGGGAGGTGCGGGTCGAATTCTCTGTCTGGGATGCCGAAGGGGCTGAGGGACGGATCTTGCCCGGGGAACTGCAATCTGCGACAGGTGATAAACCCGTCCCATACGAAGGGACTTTCGTTGCCACGACCCAGGTAGCCACCGCACCGGAAGGAGAATCGGAGTGACCGTCGTGACCGTAAAAAATGTTGGGGGCGGGAGACCTGTTGGGGGCGGAGCCGGGAGTCCGCGGACCGTGCGCCCAGGGGCGCTCTTTGCGTCCATTCTGATTTGCCTGGCGTGCCAGGGATCGGTCAGCGCGGAGGGACCGTCGACATCCTCGCCTGAGACTTCGCTGGCGGTCCGGCCGATCGAGCCACTGTCTGGCTGGATTGATGAACTGCAGACGCTCAACGGTCGTTTACAGGAGCGGCTGCGGGAATTCCAGACCGACCCTCCCAAGCTGTCGAGTGTAGCCGACCTGAATGACGCCTATCGACAAACTGTCCGCATCACGCGGCTGGCGCGGCGGCTGATTGAGGTCCGAGAACCCGCGGGTGCCGACTTTTTGGCCCGCGCGGAGGCTGCCCAAAAGCGACTGAAGAAATGGGCCGAACAGATCCGCCAGGATCCCGAGTTCAATCGGGTCCAGGCTCGGATTCGGAAGGATTTCGTGTCGGAGTCGAAGTCGCGTGAGAAGCGGTTGTCCAAGGTACGGGGCTTTGTCCGCCAGGCCGACTGGGACAAAGCCGAAGAGGCTCTGGCCGAGTTGGTCGATGACCTGCCGTCCGCAGGACTGTGGCTGGATGCCAGCCTGACTCAGCAGGGGCTGGAGATGTTTGAGAACGACCGGCGGGAGGTCTTTCGTGGTCATACCCGGTTTGTCCAGGAACTGTTGTCGCGTTCTCTGGAGGATTCGCAATTGATCCAGGCCCCGCCGGTTGAGGCCCAGAGACAACGGATTGAGCGGGCCGTGCGCGATCATCAACAGTCGCCCGAGGTCGTGTACCAGGGTGAGTCGCAGAATGGTCCCGCGCTGGCGAGACGGTTTTTCGAGGACTGTCGTGAGATGCAGTTGCAGATGATCCGGCATGCCGCAGCGAGCAGTTATCTTCAACAACCACGGGCCCTGGTCGCGGAGCAGGCGCTGGACTCGCTGGTCGATCGGTATCCGGAATTGATTGAAGAACTGGCACGCTCCGATGCGCAACGCGGAGGGGAACGGATGGAGCTCCTGAAGAAATACGCTGATTATGTGGCCGCCCTGGCACCGTTCGCAGCGGGTTTGTTTGACGAGACCCGAGTGGCCAACCTGCAAAAGTCTCTGGCTCCGCTGGCCAATCACCCCGAGATTCGGGACGAGGTCCAGGGATATCGGGCCGCCACCGAGGGGGTTTTGACGTGGCGGCGGAAAATGGCCGATGCCCAGGTGGCGGCCCTGTCGACCGAGTTCGATTCGCTGGACCAGGCACTGCAGAAAGCCGGGCACGGGTCGACGGGCCGTGAAGACTCATTTCGATGGACTCAGGCTCCTGGAGAGGTCGCAGATCCCCTGAACGAGTTGATCCCGTTCCTGGGAGGCAAGGCTGAGAATCGCCCGGTCAGGCTCAAGTCGGTCGATGCAAGCCGCGATGATAATCGCCGGGGGACGACAACCGCCCGGGGAGCTGCGTATGGCATCGTGACGGTCCCCCGGGTTCCCCAGGGCATCCTCTCTGGACTGCGGCGAGATCTGCTGGTCGATTCCCAACACCCTCCGCTGACACTCAAAGCCGCCGCCGCGCTCTGGGCCGTGGAGCAGGGGTGTGCGGACGAAGTGGGGGGACAGATCACCGAAGTCGGCTCCGAAGCGGTTGCTCCCGCCTGGCTCGGTCTGACCCGGCAGAACGCGACCTACCTTCCAGTGGGGGCCCAGGTGACGCGCGACTTCCGCAATCTCGACAAGGCAATGTGCCTGACCGTGACGATCCAGCCGACCTGGATTCGATATGGCACCGTGTTGATTCGGCTGCGGTGAAAACTCACGGAAGTCGGAATCGGGATTTCCCCGCTCCGAAGCTTTGATCTCAGCGATGAGCTTCCGTCGCCCGGAGTTCAATGGCAACTGAGCCGTATCCGGATCAGGTCATCCAGGCTTTGATCAGGACCAACAAAGCCCAACCTGAAAAGACTCCCAGAACATAAGTCCCCAGAATCAAAAGCACTTTGGGAATGGTTGTGGACCAGATCAGGAATGAGACATCCACGGATCCGAGGTTCTGAGCGGCGAAAATCAGCACAACGACCGCGAACAGGGCGGCGATGATTCCCGTGACATGGTGCATGGCGAACGATCCTCAATCCAATCGTGAAGCAAAACGTGAGAGAGAGTTATTCCAGCAGGGCTGCATCTTGAGCTCGTTGCCGAACCAGCTTCAGTCTCCAGTAGGGGGTGGTACACATGAGCAGTCGCCCAGCCCCCTCATAGACTCGCGAGAGATTCTCTCCGGACATCCAATAACTGAGCAGTGACCGTGCCGGCCGACGCATCGAGAATTTGATTCCACTGGTTCGCGCAAGGACGAATGACCCGTCGACCACGAGACGTTCATTCTTCAATTCGATCTCATGGACGGGACCGTCGACACTCAGGACCGCCCGTCCCTCTCCCTGAAGAAAGGTCTTGAACCACAGGAATCCCTCACCAGCCCAGAAGGCCGTGGTCATCCATTCCCGATAGATTCCCAGGTTGACCCCCGCATCGGCGGCCCAGAAACAGCGGTGATCGAGCACCCATTTCTCGCCCGGACGAACATCGAAGATGTGGTAGCCGCCCAATGTGGAATCCAGATAGACATCGCCGGTTCCTGTAAATCGGGGACGAATCAACGATTCATCGGAGAACAGCGAGATCCACCAAGCCCGCAGTGAAGGGAGGGGCACGTCCATCGTCACTTCCCCACTCATATGATTCAGCGCCCGGTGCTCGGTTCGAACACTCTGGTTCTCGAGGTGGACCTTGACCCAGCGCATGCCCTCGGACTCTTCGATTCGGAAGTCAGCCATGGATGAACACCAGAAGAAGGAAGTGCGCAACCTGGCCTGGGAGGCGATCCGCACCATTCGTGAGACTCGGGCTACAGTTCAAATCGCACCGCGGGGCCCGGGATCAGTCCGTCCTTGGTCCAATCGCAACTCCAGCCGGGGAAGGCGAACTGGGGATACGGGTCGGGAGGAATGACCTGCTCCGATTCGTGGATGACTTCAAATTCGCGGTTTGTCGTCACTCGGCCAATCCGGAACCGTTTCGCACAATGCTGGGTCCGGGGATCAACCCGAAGGATTCCCGAAGGCCCCGCGAATTCCACATCGGCCAATGCCTGACGGACGGAATCGGCATCGAGCGCGCCGCACTTCCGCACGGCATTGGCCCAGAGGTGAACCAGGGCATACCCCGGTTCCATCGAATCGCTGAGGACCCGATCGTAGCCAAACTCGGCCCGAAAAGTCTCCACCCAGCGCTCATTCTCCGGGCTCCGCAACCCCTGAAAGTAGCATCGGGCCGTGTAGTGCCCGGCCACCTCTTCGGGCAGGAAGGATTGCAGCGAGTTTTCGCCGATGCTGGTGGCCACCACGGGCCGTTGGCGGGGATCATTCCCGATCGCCGCCAGTTCGCGGTAGAACGCGAGGTTGCTGTCACCAGTAATCGTGCTGAGGATGCAGTCACAAC